>Ga0075418_10001523_pt1 | contig 26336 bp, 24 predicted proteins | sample SoiMetdeltSBSDD2_FD_81776 | JGI IMG/M metagenome (GOLD analysis project Ga0075418, IMG submission 81776) | Bulk soil microbial communities from a Populus tree surrounding site in Tennessee, USA - Soil MetaG P. deltoides SBSDD2 | ecosystem: Environmental > Terrestrial > Soil > Tree plantation...
CCACTTGTGATGCTGCTGCTCGCAGCGCTCGCGCACGTCGACGCGCCGCCGGGCGGTGTGCGCGCGTCGACGTGCGCGAGCGCTGCGAGCAGCAGCATCACAAGTGGCGTCTCGAGGCCCGAGGTCGCGAAGTCGCCGAAGGCACGGCTCGCGACGAGCAGCGCGAGCACCGCGACAGCACCGCGCTGTGCTGTGCGCGCGAGCAGCAGCGCCGCGAGCGTCGCGAGCGCGATCGACACCACGATCGTGGTGACGAAATACTCACCCGTGCACGCACGCGAGCCCGTGAGCAGGAACAACCACAGCGGGTGCGTGTAGGTCTGCACGCGCTCGTCGACGTTCCAGCGCGGGCCGTAGCCGGCGAGCCAGTTCTCGACCACGCGCAGCGTGATGAAGGCATCGTCGCTGATCCACGCGAGGCGCAGCATCACTGCGACGAGGCCGACGAGCAGCGCACCGGCGAGGCAGAGCGCGAGGACGCGCGCGTGGTTCATGCTACCGGCGACGACAAATTGCACGGCGGCACGATCGCGCTGGCGGCGCCAACGGTCAAGGCTGCGACGGTCGGCTATCGCAGCGTGATCGCGACGTCGGCGACCTCACACGCGCGCACGTCGACGAACTGGCGATGCGTGCCGCGTGCGCCGTGATCGACGATCACTTCGTAGCGGCCGGGCGCCAGCACCTGCGACGTCGTCAGGGGACCCGGCGCCCACAGCTTGCCGCCCTCGCCGTTGCCGCGGCCTTTTGCGTTCATGCTCGGCTTCGATTCTGCGCCGGTGGCACCGACGAGGCGGACCGTGCCTTCCACGTGCTGGGCATCCTTCGTCGTCACCGTGACGCGGATGCGGCCTCCGTGCTGTACGCGCACCGGTATGGACACCGGTTCGTTGCCGACCGTGACGTCCTGCACCTGTCGCATCACGAATGCGTCGCTGCCTTCGGCGCCGCGCGCCGGGTACAGGACCAGGCGATACGGCCCGCGGGGCACGTCGGCGCGCAGCGAGACGACGGTCGCGCCCGCGTCCTGCGTCATGCCGATCGGGGCCGGCGGCACGTCGATGCGCGACATCGAGCCGCCGAGCGCCCGCAGCGGATGCTCGCTGGTCACCACTACCTGCACCGCGGTCGTGCGTACGACGCCGAGGTCGACGACGAGCGGATTCGCGGGCGTCGCGTCATCGGGCACGACGAAGTCGAGCGGCTCGCGGCCGGGACGCAGTGCGCGGCCGCGGATCGGCGCCAGCCGTTCGCGCAGGATGCGGATCTCGCCGTTCGCGTCGGTGCGGTAGTCCTCTTGCCATGCGCCCTCCTTGCGATCGGTGTCGAGTTCGAAGGCCAACGGGCGGTTCGCGAGGGGCTTGCCGTCCGCGACGACGCGGACGCAAGCCGGCGCGAGCAGATCGAAGTCGACGGCCGCCGGCGCCGTGATTCGCCGCTCGGCCACGAGCCGTTCCATGCCGGCCTCCGTGTGCGGTCCCATCAGGAACATCCAACCCCTCGCACGGGCGGTGGTGGCGATCGTGAAGCGGCCGTCGGCATCCGTCGCGGTGCCGCGGTTGAAGGCGCTGCCGCCCGCGCGTTGCGTCACGTCGACGTGCACGCCGCCGCTCGGCAGCCAGGCCAACACGAAGTCGTCGAGCAACACGCTGTAAGTTTCTTCGGTCGGGTACCAGCCGATGCGCACGCCAGGGACGCCGCGATTGCCCGGTTCGCGGACGATGCCGGTGATCGAGACCGCCGGCGCGCAGACGAGATCGGCGAGCTCGGTCGACTGCTCGCGGTCCACGAGCGTGCGCGCGGTCGCGGCGACGAGCCGTTCGTGCAGGTCGGTACCGGTCGACCCGGGGATGGTTCGCAGCGGAATCCCGACGACGAGAACGTCACCGTCGAATGTGGCCGGCATCTCGAAGCGACCGTGATCGTCGACGTCGTCTTGCAGCGCGTGGTCCCGGGACGGCTTGCCGTCGCGCAGCGCGACCGCGTAGACGCGCGCCGGCACGACCGGTGTGCCCCCCTGGTCGACGACGCGACCCGTGAGCCGACCCTTCGGTGCATCGGATGCAATCGCCGGTGGGGGAGCCGGTGACGGCGCGGCGTGCGTTGCGTCGACGCGCGCCGCAGCCTCGGCGCGTGGGGTCGGAACGTCCGCCGTCGCCGGCGCCACGGCCTCCGGCGCGCGCGTGGCATCGGGCAGCGGCGCCGCATCGTTCGCCGGTAGGGTCCACCAACACAACGCCGCGACCGCGAGCGCAGCGGCGGCGACCTTCGTCTTCATCGTCATCGCGAGAACTCCCGGCGCCAGCCACAGCGTGCGTTCGAGCAGAGCCAGGGCGGGCGCGCTCCAGCGGCGCGCGTCGTTCGCCTGCAACCTGCTGCGGAGCGTGTCGCGTGCGCGGCGCAGGTGGGCGTGCACGGCGTCGAGCGACATCCGCGCGTGCGCCGCGACCGTGTCGACGTCCTGCCCTTCGAAGTAGCACAGCAGCACGAGCGTGCGCTGCGGCTCCGGCAGCTCGAGCACGAGACGGCCGAGCACCTGGTGCACCTCGGCGCGCGCGGCGACGAGGTCGGCCGCTTCGGCGAAGTCGCGCGGCGGCAGCCGCTGCTCGCGGCGCGCGCGGCGTGCCTCGGCGCGATGGCCGACGCGCAGCACGTTGCGCAGCAGCGTCGCGAGGAACGCGCGCACGTTGCCGTCGTGCCGCGGCGGCGATCGCAGCGACGCGAGCAGCGTTTCCTGCGCCGCGTCGTCGGCCGCGTGCTGGTCGCGGCAGAGCTGCCGGCTCAGGCGTGCGAGCCAGTCGGCGTTCGCCAGCAGCACATGGACGTCGGGGGCGCGAGTCACGCCCACCAGAATGCCACCGCCGTCGCCGCGCGTCGAAATCCGCCATTTCTGATCTGTGCACGACGCGTGGCGTTCCGATGGGCGGCTCGACCTGCTGCGCGGGCGGTGACCGGGAGCCGCCTCAGTGCTCGAGCTCGAGCCCGCCGATGCAGGCGACGGCATTGACGCCGGTCGAACCGTCGATCCAGATCGTGTCGAAGGGGCTGGCGGCCATCGGCACGTCGATCACGTATTCCTGCAATCCGACCTCCCATCCCTTCGTCGGCACCAGCCGCAGGTGTGCCGTCTCGACGCCGTCCCGCCGCAGCCGGAACCCGTACTCGATGACGCCCCACACGCGCACGCGCAGCCGTGTCGCATGCACCGGCTCGGGCCAGCGGACCCCGAGCCCGCCGGAATAGACGATGCGCACGCGTGGCTCGTAGTACCAGTAGCTGCCGATCGGCAACGGGGGCGCCAGTTCGGTCGGCGCGACCGGCAATCGCGGCGGCGCACGGTATTGCTCGTCGACGAAGGCGCGCAGGTCTTCGTCGTACGCACCGCGCAGCAGATCGAACACCGCACGCAGGCGCGCGCCATCGAACAAGGGCGCGCGAACGACGAGCCGCATCGCTTCGTAGTACCGATGCAGCCCCGCGTGCCGGACCTTGTTCTCCCCGGTCGCCAGGCTCTCGAGATACCCCTCGGGGAAGCGCCGTTCGAAATGGCCGATGCGCCACGTGGTCGGGTCGAAGACCGGCAGCCGCGTCAACAACGGATCCACCAACCACGAATCACAGATGTGAACGTGATCGCCCGCCTCGAACGCGTACCGACCGACCTGCATCCAGGGGATGACCAATGGACCCTGCCGATTGGCGCGCAGCACCGCGCTGGCGACGCCGGCGATGGGCGTCGAACGGTTCGGGCTCAGCAGTCCCAGCGAGTCGTAGTAGATCCGTCGTTCATCGACGATGCCGTGGTAGGGCTCGGTCGGAGTGTCGTGCGCGGGACTGCGCAGGAAGTCAGGCACCCCGCCGAGCAGCAGCAGCAACGGCGCCGCTGCGGCGCTGGTGACCAACAGGCTGCGCGGTGCGATGGCGAATGTGCGCGCCAGGATCGCCAGCGCGACGACGAACGGCGCGGTGAAGAAGCGACCGACCATGAAATCGCCGCCGATCTCGACGATGTAGCCACAGTACAGCAGCGCGCCGAACGCGAGCCCGCGGCAACCGAGGTGCTTTTGCGCGAGCCCGATGCCGATGCCGGCGGCGATGACGGTGATCGTCGTCGGATCGTTCCGCGTCGAAGCGACGACGTAGTGCCATCCCTGGACCATCAGCTCCGGCAGCGGCAGGCCGTGCGCGAGTTTCGCGTAGCCGACCACCGGGATCGGCGTGCCGAAGTAGATCGTCGCGAACAGCAGCCAGCCGAGCAGAGGCGACATGCCGAGCCCGCCCCACCAGAGGCGCTGCCGCCACGAGACACCGCGCGCGGCCGCGAACACCATCGGCGCCGTCACCAGCAGCAGGTCCAATCGATTGCACGCCGCCAACGCCGCGAGCAGGACCGTTCGCCGATAGCGGCGGACGGAGTCGGCTTCGTGCCAGGTGATGCCGATCAGCAGCGCCAACAGCAGGTGGGTCAGCGGGTTCTCGAGCCCAGCCGTCGCATAGTCGGTGAACGCACGCGACGACACCAGCAGCAAGACCACGACCGCGGCGGCGGCGGTCGTCGACGCGAGCCGCAGCAAGCGCCACGCCGCGAGCGCCGACAGCGCGAAACCTGCCGCGAGCGTCGTGAAGTAGCACTCGCCGGTGACGGCGCGACCCGCCGCGAGCAACAGCATCCACAGGGGATGCACGTTGATCTGCACGCGATCGGCGCCGTTCCAACGCAGACCGACGCCGTTGACGAGGTTTTCGACGGTGCGCAGCGTGATGTAGGCATCGTCGCTCACCCAGGCGAGCCGCACGATCACGAGCAGCAGTCCGCCGAACAGCGCGACGAGACAGAAGCGGGCGAGGCGGGCGGACAGCATGCAGCGCGGGGAGCATACCCACGACCCGATCGCAGGCTCCTGCCCTCCGCGATCTCGTGACCTCGACCTCGGTGCCATGCACGCTCGACCTCGGCAGGTTCGGCATCCGTCGCAGCCCGGGCGGTTGCGCCGTCGAGACGGACACTGTCGGCTGACCGGATCGGATCGCCACGTGCTAGACTGGGCAGCGTGGCAGCCAGCGAATTGACCACCCTCGTCGAGCGAATGCGGCCGGTGTTGTCGCGCTACCCGCAGATCGCTGCGGCGTGGGTGTTCGGCTCGGCGGCTCGCGAGGAGCTGCGACCCGAGAGTGACATCGACGTCGGGCTTCTGCTGCACGATTCGCGCGCGACCGCGGCTGACGAATACGCAATGCTCGGTGACTTGGTCGCGCGGCTCGAAGTCGTCACGGCGCCCCGCCCCGTCGATGTCGTGCTGCTCGAACACCAAGGGCCCGTGTTCGCTCACGAGGCGTTGATCGACGGCGTGTTGATCCTCGAACGGGACCGCGAGCGTCGAGCGGACTTCGAAGCGTCGGCGGTGATGCGTGGCATCGACTTCCGTCCGACGTGGGAGATCGCGCGCCAAGGACAGCTCGAGGGGCTGCGCGCGCGACTGCGGGGGGCGCGGCGGTGAGCGCCAACGACAAGCTGCGCAAGGCCCAGGTCGTGCAGACGAATCTCGAGAAGCTCGAGCGCATTCCGCAGCGCAGCTACGACGAGTTCGCGGCCGACTTCCGCAACACCGAGGCGTCGCTTCACCTGCTGCAGACTGCGATCCAGGCGCTGCTCGACCTCGCGAGTGGGATCTGCGCAAGGCTCGGGCTCGACACCCCGCGCACGAGTTTCGAGATCCTCGAACGGCTCGAAGCGAACGGACGTCTGCCGGCGGGCTCCGCCGCGCGGTTTGCGCCGATCGTCGGCTTCCGCAACCGCGTCGTGCACCTCTACGACCGCGTCGATCCGCAGATCGTATGGCGCGTCGTCACCGAGCGGCGACGCGACCTGCTCGACTTGCTCGGTCTGTTGCTCGCGATAGAGTCGAGTTGAGAAGTGGTCGCCGGAGCGTGGTCGGTCTTCCTTCTGTCGCAGTTCCTTGCTCAGCCGCACGCTGAGCCGCCGAACAGCACGACGCGGGCCGGGCCCTGAGGGGATGGCGCACGGACCGCCGGCGGCGCGCGCTGGACGCTCGTCGAGTGCGCCTGGAGAATGGCGCCGTTCTCGCTCATGCCGCCTCGCTCGCTGTTCGCGGACGTCGCCATCGCGGCGCTGCTCGCTGTTGCCGTCGCCGGGCTCCATGCCGCGACGTCGTTCGGGCGCGTCTGGAGTGGCGACGGGAGGTTGTTGGCGGAGTGGACGGTGCGGTTGGATGTCAGCGAGCGGTACCACAACGCGCTGTACGTGCCAGCCGCGTGGCTGTGCGACGCGCTCTTGCCCCGCGGCCTGCTGGCCGCGGCCGACGATCCGCTCGCGTTGGCCAAGTCCCTGAGCTCGGCATCGGCCGGCGTCGGCGCGGCGTTCAGCTATCTCTGCTGCCGACTGCTCGGCTCCGCGCGCTGGGCCGGAGTCGCCGGCACAGCACTGTTCTGCGTCTCGCCGGGTCTGTGGTTCTTCGGTTCCGCGATCGAGGTGCATGCGCAGCACTTCGCGGTTGTCGCGTTCTGTGCGCTCGCGACGCTCGTGCTGCCGTGGCGACGTCCGGTCGTTGCGACGGCGCTGGCTACGGCTGTCTTCCTGCTCCCGTGTCTGTCGCACCAGACCGCACCATTGCTCGGGCCGGGCTGGATCCTGCTCGTCCAGTGTGCGCGCCGGCGCGTCGGTCCACCGTTCTCGGTGAAAGCGCTGCTCGCGGTCGGCGCCGCGCTGCTGGCGGCGGTGGTGTGCGGCCACATGCTCGTGCAGTGGCGACGCGGGCTCGGCTTCGCGATGAATCTCTTCGGGGCTGCGGCGGAGGTCGGCGTCTGGCATCAGGGGTTCAGACCGAGCCTCGTGTGGACCGAGGTGCTTTGGCCGCTGTTCTTGTGCGTGCCGGTGGCGCTGATCGCCTGCTGCTGGCGTGCGATCGATCCCTGGCTACGGGCGTGCGGGGCGCTCACGCTGGCGTCGTTGATCGCCGGCGTGTTGTGGTGGGGGATCATGGAAAACGGCGGCTACCTGCTCGGCGCCGGATTCGTGCTGGCCGCGCTCGTGGCCTCGCTGTGGTCGGTGCTGCCGCGCCGGGCGGCCGTGGCTACCGCGGTGTTGGCGGTCGGCGCGCAGTTCCTCGCGGGATGGCACTATGTCCGGGACTTCGACGCCGGCGGGTTCCAGGTCGAGGACCGCGTCAGGCAGGTGCGCGCGCACCTCGGCACGCGAGGAGTGCTGCTGTCGTGCAACGACAACGCGCCCAACATCGCCATTTGGCTTCCGGCAGTTCAGGAGCACACGTTGATCCCGACGCTGATCGACGAGGGGCCGATGGAGGCGTGGTTCGCGACGATCTATCCGGTGTTGCTCGGGTGCCTGGACGCAGGCCCGCTCGCCCTGGATGCGAGCTATCGGTTCCGCCCGGACTTCCCGGACCGCCTGAAGAACCGCTTGTCCCTCGTCGAGGCGGCGCTGCGCCGCGACTGCCGCGTGACCGAGTTCGACGATCCCTGTTGGCCGCTGCTGGTCCTCGAGAAGCGTTGACCGTGAGGTGGGCTCAGGCTTGCCGCGCCGATCCGTCGGCGCCGGTGGCGATCGCGCGCAGGTTGGCTACCGCGGCTCGCCCCGCAGCGAGTTGCAGCCGCCGGGCGAGCGGCCGCAGTCGTCGCGACAGCCAGGTGCCGCAGCGGCTGTGCGCGGAGACGACGGCGCGCACGCGGCCCGTCGCGAGGTCCTTCTCGACCGCGAACGTCTCGACGCCGCACTCGGGATGGCCGGCAAGCGTCCGGTAGACGAAGCCGGCGCGGTGCGTTCCGTCGATCGCGCCGTCGAACACTTCGACGACGCGCGCGGCGAACACGAGGTGCAGCCCCGGCAGCATGCGATAGCGCGCGACCACGGTCTCGCTGGCGACGACGGGATCCGCCGTGCGCAGGCCCGTGATCATCTGCGCGGGGAACGAACGGTAGCTGCGCGCCGCGGCGGCCGCGCGGCGGAACGGGCCCTCGGGCAGCGGCGGGCCGGGCGGCTCGGGGGGCAGTTCGCATTCGTGGCGGTCGGTTGCGACGCCGCGCGCGCCAGGCGTCACCTCGGGCCCGAACGGGCGATCGGCGAATGCTTGCGGCGCGGGCCGGTCGCCGAGCCACGGCAGCACGATCTGCATCTGCGCGATCGGCTCGGGCCGCGGCAACAGATGCAGAGCCCACAGCGCCGGCAGCGCGAACCCGAACACCTGCAGCGGCGCATGCGTCTGTGCCATTTCGAGCAGCGAGAGGTGCTTCGTCCCGAGCCAGGTGGTCGTCGCATAGACCGCGACCAGCGCCATGCCTCCGCACAAGGCCAGCGACGCGAGCGCCAGCAGTGCTGAAGGCAGCAGCCGTTCGCAGCGGGCCGCGAGCCACGCGAGCTGCGCCGCGATCGCGAGCGCGGCCAGAACGAGCAGCAGCGCCGCGAGCCACTCGATCGACGCAAGACCGCGCGCACCGGCCGTGATGCCGACCGCAACCGCCGGCACGCCGGCCACGACGCCGGCGCACGCGAGCGTGCCGAGCGGTCCCGTGGCGAGCCGGCTCGCGCGGCCCGCGACGACCGGCAACACGAGTCCGGCGAAGTGGAAGTGGGCCGCGGTCAGCAGCGGCCAGGGCTCCACGAACCCGAGCGGGGAGAGGCCCGCGCGCGAGGCGAACGTCCACGCGCCGCCGACCGCGAGGAACACGAGCCCGGCATCGATCGCGAGCTCGGCGGCCGGCCCGCCGCCGCGCTCCGCCGCGTGCAGCACGCCGAGCAGCGCGATCAGCAGCGTGAACAGCAGCCAGGGTATGGCGAGCCAGGCGGCTGCAGCACCCGGTGCGAACGAACACGAGGTAACGAGGCAGCCGGCAGCGGGCCACCAGCCGAGACGCGCGAGCCACCAGCGACCGCGCATCGCACCCGGGTCGACGAGCGCGAGCGCGAACGGCACGGCGACCAGCGCGCCGACCAGCAGCAACGTCGTCGCCACGGCGACGACGTCGAGCGCCTGTCCCGAGATCGCGAGGCGGCAGGCGACGACCGCGGCCCCGCATGCGGCCGCCCGGCGGAGGGTCCACATCGGCAACCATCGTAGGCGCGCTCGAGCGCACCGCAGCTACTCGTTTTCGAAGTGGGGGATCAGCGAGTGCTGCGAGCGGGGCGTCTTGCGCGGCCGTGTGCTTCGGTATGGCGACGAGCGCCGGTAACGTGCCCCACAGATGAGCGAACGACCCGACTCGCCGACACCTGCCGCGCACGTCGTGATCGTGGGTGGTGGATTCGCCGGGCTCAGCGCGGCGCGCGCGCTGCGCCGGGCACCCGTTCGCATCACGATCGTCGATCGGCGCAACCACCACCTGTTCCAGCCGCTGCTCTACCAGGTCGCGACCGCGGCGCTGAATCCGGGCGACATCGCCTACCCGATCCGCGTGGTGGTGCGGCGGCAGCACAACGCGCGCACCATCCTCGCGCGTGTCGATGCGATCGATCCGGTGGCCCGCACGCTGAAGCTCGCCGACGGCTCGTTGACGTTCGACTACCTCGTCGTCGCGACGGGGGCCACGCACAGCTACTTCGGCAAGGAGGAGTGGGAGGGGTGGGCTCCAGGGCTCAAGACCGTCGAGGACGCGCTCGAGATCCGCCGCCGCGTGCTGTCGGCGTTCGAAGCCGCGGAACGGCTCGCCGACCGCTCGCAGCTGCGCGCGACGCTGACGTTCGTCGTGGTCGGCGCGGGCCCGACCGGCGTCGAACTGGCCGGGGCGCTGTCCGAGATCGGCCGTCTCACCGTGGCGAAGGACTTCCGTACGTTCGATCCGCGCACGCTGCGCGTGATCCTCGTCGAAGGCGCGCCGCGCGTGCTGCCGCCGTATCCCGAGTCCTTGTCGGCGAGCGCCAAGAGCCAACTCGAACGGATCGGCGTCGAGGTGCGCGTCGGCGCGATGGTCACGAAGATCGACCAGACCGGGGTCTGGCTCGGGGACGAGCACATCGATGCGCGCACCGTGTTGTGGGCTGCGGGCGTCGCAGCGTCGCCGCTCGGCAAGGCGCTCGGTGCGCCGACGGACCGCGCGGGTCGCGTGCTCGTGCAGCCGGATCTCTCGGTGCCCGGGCACCCGAACATCTTCGTGGTCGGCGACCTGATGCACCTCGTCCAGGACGGCAACGCGTTGCCCGGCGTCGCGCCGGCCGCGATCCAGAGCGGCCGTCACGCGGCCCGCAACATCGCCGCGCTGGTGGCGGGGCGCGCGGCGACGCCGTTCCGTTACTTCGACAAGGGTTCGCTCGCGACGATCGGCAGGGCCAAGGCCGTCGGCGTGATCGGGCGGCTGCACCTGAAGGGCTTCTTCGCGTGGTGGATCTGGTGGCTCGTGCACATCGCCTACCTGATCGGCTTCCGCAATCGCCTCGTCGTGATGATCGGTTGGGCGTGGCAGTACTTCGCGTTCTCGCGCGGCGCGCGGCTGATCACGGGTCGCGCGTGGGAGCCTGGGCGGCAGCCCGAGCGCAAGGCGTGAGCTCGCCTTCGGTCACCATCCCGTCGTGACCGCGATCGGGCGGCTCACGACGAGCCCGGCCGGGTTCACACCCGGTTCCGCGGCGAGCAGCTGGCCGAACAACGACGCACCGACGAGCTGTGGGTCGGGCGGCAGCACGAGGTCCCACTGCGCCGCGCCCGCCGACACCGCGGCCACCGGCGTGAGCTCGATGCTCGTCTGCAACGCACAGCCGGTCATGCCCAGCGCGTCGAGCGCCAACGGCAACGGCACGCCGGCCCACGCCGCGTTCGACACGCCGACGAGCAGCATCGCGAACGGCGAAGTGCTCGCGATGTTCGTGCCGAGGAAGGTCATCGTCTGTCCGAGCCGCGCGGGCGCCAGCGGATCGACCGCGAGCTGCGGCGGCGAGACGTGGCCGGTGCAAGCGCTGCCGAACGCGACCGCCGTCGGGCGCACGACCTGCGCGGTCCACAGGCCCCGGCCCAGCGTCGCGAGCACGAGCTGGCGCGGTCCCGTTCCGTGCGCGAACGTGATCTCTTCGCAGACGACGTTCGCGGGCCCGTCGTTGCTCGCCGACCAGTGCGCGCCGAAGTCGTCGCTCGCGAACACGCCGACCTCGGTCGCCGCATAGAGCACATTGCCGTCGTCCGGGTGCACCGCGAGGCCGAACACGGGTGCTTGGGGCAGCGCGAACGAACCCGTGCCCGGCACCGCCTGCCACGTGGTGCCCGTGTCGAGCGAGCGCCAGACGTTGTCGGTCGCGAAGCCGCCGAAGCACGCATAGACGATCGCGGTGTTGGTCGGATCGACGACGAGGCGGGTCAGCACGCGGTTCGGCAGCGGATTCGCGGCGGCGTTGTCGTCGAGAGCGGTCCAGGCCGGCGCGGCAGCCGTGGCGTTGTTCGTGCGGTAGAGCCGGCCGTCGTTGTGGCCGACGAACACGCGGTCCGCGGTGCCGGGCGTGATCGCGACGGAAGCGATGAGGCTGCCGGCGTCGGGCTTGACGCTCGTCCAGGTCGTGCCGCTGCGCGCGCTGTTCGTGCGCCACAGGCTGCGGCCGCCCGCGTAGAGACGGTTCGGGTTGTTCGGGTCGAGGCGCAGCGGCGAGATGAAGTTCGAGAAGCCGGCGCCGACGTCGAGCAGGCCCGACGTGATCTGCACCGCCGACGCGCCACCATTGCTCGAACGGTGCACGCCGAGGAACTGGTACTCGCCATACGTGTACTGCGGGTTCGTCGGATCGACCTGCACCTGCCCGCCGTCGCCGCCGAACACGAGGTTCGCGGTCGCGCTCGTGCCGACCACGCGCAGCGTGCCGTTGTCCTGCGTGCCGCCGATCAGCACACCGCCGGTCAGGTGCGCAGCTGCGGCATAGAACTGCGTCGAACGCATCGTCGTGTCGAGGTCCTGCCAGCCCGAGCCCGGTGCCGCGACCGCGATGTCGGGAGCCACGTGCAGGCCGCCGTCGGTCGCGACGTAGAGCCGCCGATTGGTCGTGCCGTTGTAGCCCGGATCGTTCGCGAACGCGTGCGCGTCGGCGTGCGGTTCGACCGTCATGATGTAGCCGCTGCTGATCTGCGCGAACGTCGCGCCGCCGTCCGAGCTGCGCCAGATGTACGTGGCGCCGACCACGAGGTGGTTGCTGTCGGTCGGGTCGACCCAGAGGCCGTTGTAGTAGTACGAAGTGCCGAGATCGTTGCCCACTTGCGTGCGCTGCGTCCAGTTCGCGCCGCCGTCGGTCGAGCGCCAGACCTTGCCGCCCGAGGCACCGCACGACGCGTAGACCATGCCGGGGCTCGAGCGCGCGTAGGCGAGCTCGATGCGCGAGAACTCGCCGCTGATGCTCGCGAGACCGCTCGCGGCGAACTGCCACGTGAGCCCGCCGTCCGTCGACCGGATCACGTGGTGGCTCGCGACGCTGCCCGGTGCGAGATGCGCGACGGCGCGCGTGCCGTCGTTGGGATCGAACAGCACCTGGTACGAGAACGGGTCGATCACGAGCCCGGCCGTGACGTCGGTCCACGTCTGGCCGCCGTCGGTCGAGCGCGCGACCCCGCCGGGACGACGCGACGCGAGCAGGATGTTGGGGTTTCCGGGCGACACGGCGATGCGCGTCGTGTGTTGCCAGGTCGCCGTGTTCGCGAGCTGCGTCCACGTGACGCCGCGGTCGGTGCTCTTCATGACGCCGGCCCCGCGTACGAAGTGCGAGACGCTGCGCGCGAGGTGCGCGAGCGAGTAGTGGCCTTCGCCCGTACCGAGATACATGGTGTTGCTGTCGTGTGGATCGATGACGAGGCAGCCGACCGAGAGGTTGCTCCACCAGTCGTCGATCTGTGCCCACACAGCACCGCCGTTCTCGCTCTTCCAGAGGCCACCGCTGACGGCGCCGACCCAGATGCGCTGCGGGTTGGTCGGATCGATCGCAATCGAGCGCGATCGCCCCGCGACGTTGTCGGGGCCGCGCTGGGTCCAGGCCAGCGGACTGATGCCGCCCGCGTCGGGAAGGGCAGCGACGGCAGCGACGTTGGTCGCGCGAGCTTCGAGCGCCGTCTGCCACGCGCGCGGCGGGATGGTGCCGCGTTCGTCGAGGTAGCGCTGGAGACGCCAGAGCGCCGCGGCATTCGGGTATTCGGTTGGTGGCTCCGGTGGGGGCGCGGGTGGGGGGGCCGAACACGCCGCGAGCAGAAGAAGGCAGACGACGCGCGAGAGGGGAGAGGGCATTGCTTGGCGTTCGGGAGAGAGCGGTTCCGGCGGCAGCTTAGCCCGTCAGCGCGCGTGTTGGCGTGCCTGCGCGATACGGTTGTCCGCCGACGGGAGTTGCTCGCGCTTGCCGCGCCATTACGTCCGAGTCGGGGTTTTCGCGGGCGTCTCGACTGGCGCGACCACCGGGATCTCGTCTTCGTTGGCCGCGATTTCGCCCACGGCCTCGCCGGCGCCGACTGGCCAGATGTGGAAGCCGGAACGGTCGTACTGGGGGATCTCCCAGGTGCCCCAGATGCCCTTGCCCTCGCGAAAGCCGCGGTAGAAGACGCGATCCCGGCCGAAGTAGCGCTTCGTCCAGGTCACTTCGCCGCCGTTGCTGCCATAGCTGCCCTGAACCGTGAACCGGCCCAAGGAATCGGAACCGGTGCCCGTCAGCACGCCATTCGTGAACTGCAGGTCGAGGTCCTGCCGGAAGCGGCGACCGGACTGCTGATAGTAGCCCGTCCACGGTCCGGATGGGTAGTCGCCGTTCGCATCGTTCATGAGGGTCGCTGTGTAAGAAGCGGGCAGCGGTCTTGCAATCCCCGCCGGCCATGCTCAGGCCGGCCGCTGAGCGGCACAGAGCCAGGGCGCGCCACGAGACGTCAGCCCGCCAGCGCGGCCTGACGCTCGTGCCGGGCAATCCTGCGCCTTCGCACGATGCGAACGAAGCTCGCCAGGTGCACGAGCAGGGCCGCGGACATCAGCAGCATGAGCCATTGCGCGCGGGAAAGACCGCCTTGCAGTGATCGCCACGTGCGGGGCCGCCGGCGCGAGCGTCTCGACGTCGAGGATGACGACAGTGTCCTGGTCACCCACTGGCTGTTGCAAGATGCGTCCCTCCGGCGTCTCGACGATGACCTCGGACCAGCGATAGTCGTCGCAGTCCCAGAGCAGGCGCAGTCGGGACCAAGGGCAAGGTCGGACGGAAGGCCCCGATCATGGAGGGAACCGGCGACGCCTTGGTGACCTCACGCCCGCCCCTCGTTTCCCGACGCCGCCCACCTTCCAGAGGCACGCCGTCACCGCGCGACCATGACAATGACCTCGTCGACGATCGCGCTGGCCCACGTGCGATAAGCCGCTGGCGACAGATGCAGGAAGTCCGGCGCCTCCGACGCAGCGAACCGGCAACCCGCACCCGGTGCGGATGCTGCGGCGGCCGTGGGCGCTTCGCTGCGCAGCGTGGGGCGCTATCTGTGCGGTAGACTCGACGAACCGTGTCGCAGCAGTTTTCGGACAGCACGCGCGAAGGGTCGCCAGGGACGCAGCGGCTGCTCGACTTGCACAGAGGCCGCTGGGACATCCCCACGCTGGCGCTCCTCGCGCTGGTCCTGCTCGCATTCGGCGTGCTGGTGCCGGCGCTGACGTTCGAAAACCTGTTTGCCGACGACACCTTCTCGGTGCTGACCGGCATCCAGGCGTTCTTCGAATCCGGCAACCTCCTGCTCGGCCTGCTGCTGCTGTCGTTCTCAGTGCTGTTCCCGGCCGCCAAGATGGTCACGATCGGCGTGCTGTGGTTCGCGCGCATCGGCGAGCGGCGGCGCGCCGAGCTCGTGCGCTGGCTCGAGCTGCTCGGCAAGTGGTCGCTGCTCGACGCGTTCGTGATCGCCGTGCTGGTCGGCACTGTGCAGCTTGGCATCCTGACCGAGGCACGCGCCGAGCCTGGCATCTGGCTCTACCTTGCTGCCATCGTGCTGTCGCTGATCGGCACGTTCCTGTTGCAGCCGCTCGTACGCACGCGCGAGAAGGCAGAGCACCTCCTGCCGACGGCCGGCCTGTGGTTGACCGTACCGTGCGCGGTCCTCTACGGCGCCGGCCTGTCGCTGCCGCTGATCGAGGTCGAGAAGTGCTGGTTCTGGGAGAACCAATTCTCGCTGCTCGACGGCACCACGCAGTTGTTCGCGCGCGGCGAGCTTCCGCTGGCGATTGCGCTGGTCGTGTTCGTGCTGATCGTGCCGACCTTGCGGTTCGTAGGCCTCGTAGCCCTGCGCCTGTTGCGCGGCACCGATTCGCGCGCGATCGTGTTGCTGCGCGCCATCGACAAGTGGTCGATGGTCGACGTGTTCGTGCTGGCGATCTTCGTCGTGGTCAGCAAGCTCGGCGCCATCGCCACCGTGGAGCCGCGCGTCGGCATGTGGCTGCTGTTCGCGGCCGCCGTGCTGAGCGTGGTGGATTCCGTGCTGCTGCAGCGGGCGCGGCGCGCGTAGCGTCGGGAGCGCGGCCTTCAGGCGCGACTCCACTCACTGCCACGAAGCCGCCGTCGCGATTGGTGACACACCCGCTCGGCAGGTGGGGGTTGTGGAACGGCATCAGGGGCACCGCGGCTGCATTGGCGAGCCACCAGAGCGATCGCATCGTCCCGGCGGAGAGTACCTCCCGCGACTGCGCAGGATCTCTGCGACCCCCATTGACAAACAATATTGTCAATGCTCCAATGCAGCCATCATGCTGGACGTCGAGGTGATCGAAGACGCTGCAACAGCGACGGTTGCGCTAGGGCCGAGCCGGAGCCGGCTGCTCGCCGAGCTGGCCGAGCCCGCGAGTGCGGCGGCCCTCGCCGCGCGGCTCGGGATCCCGCGCCAGAAGGTCAACTACCACCTGCGCGCGCTCGAGCGTCACGGCCTCGTGCGCGAGGTCACGACCCGTAAATGGGGCGGCCTCACCGAACGGTGGCTCGTGGCCACGGCGAACTCGTACGTGGTCTCGCCAGCCGCGATGGGCGCGGCGGCGAGCCAGCCGGAACGCACGGCCGATCGCCTGTCGGCGAGCTACCTGATCGCGCTCGCGGCGCGCGCGGTGCGCGAAGTCGGCTCGTTGGTGCGCCGCGCGCGCGCCGCCGACAAACGCCTAGCGACGCTCTCGATCGACACCGAGATCCGCTTCCGCAACCCCGAGGAGCGCGCGGCCTTCAGCCAGGAGCTCGCGGCGAGCGTCGCGGTGCTCGCTGCGCGCTACCACGACGCGTCGGCACCGGGCGGACGCAGCCATCGCCTCGTCGTGCTTGCGCACCCGCACGTTCCCGAATCTCCCGTTCCAGAACCACCCACTCCCAACAACCCAACGGAAACCAGGTCATGAGCATCAAGCAGGACAAGTCGGGACGCCGCAGCGTCCAGGTCGAAGTCGAAGTCCCCGGCACGCCGGAACAGGTCTGGCAAGCCATCGCAACCGGCCCCGGCATCTCGTCGTGGTTCGTGTCGACGCAGGTCGAGGGCCGCGTCGGCGGCACGCTCGCGTGCGACTTCGGCAGCGGCATGGTCTCGGCCTCCAAGATCACCGAGTGGCAGCCGCCGCGCCGACTCGTCGCCGAAGACCAGAACTGGCTGCAGGGTGGGCCATCTGTTGCGACCGAATGGACGGTCGAGGCGCGCGCGAAGGGCACGTGCCTGGTGCGCGTGGTGCACAGCCTCTTCGCGAGCACGGACCAGTGGGACAACCAGCTCGAGAGCACCGAACAGGGCTGGCCGAGCTTCTTCCGCGTGCTGCGCTTCTACCTCACGCACCACGCGGGCCAACGCTGCGCGACGATGACTGCGATGGCAATGGGCTCCGGCACGACGGACACCATGTGGACGACCTTGCTCGGCGCGCTCGGCGCGCCGGCAGCGCGCGCGGGCCAGAAGGTGAATCTCCAGGCGCCCGGCGCGACGAAGCTCGCAGCGACGATCGAACGCGTCGAGCAGACCGGACACGGCAAGGGCCTGGAGATGCGCATCTCCGAACCGGTCCCTGGCATCGTGCTGACCGGGGTGTTCGAGTGCATGGGGATGCTGATGGCGAACTTCCAGGCCTACCTCTATGGCGACCGCTCCGAGAAGGTTGCGAACGACCGCGAACGGTGGCAGGCGTGGCTCGCGCAGACGTTCCCGAGTGCGCAGACCGCGCCGCCGACGGAGTGAGTGTCGGCGCTGCCGGTGGGCGGGCCGCCCGCGACGCCGCGCCTGCCTGCCGGTCCAGTTTCAGGATTGCCTCGCGCATGGACGATCTGCAGGGCGGAGGAACCAGGTCTTCGGGCCCCGCGTAGGCGCGCCGCTTTCATGAACCGATCCATCGCTTCGTCCCTCTCGGTCCTGCTGGCTGCCCCCGCCGTCGCGCAAGAACACCCCTTGGCACCGTTGCCATCGTTGTCGCTCGATGCGGCCTGGCAGGAGGCGCTGACCCTGGCGCGGACGCACAAGGCGCCGCTGATCGCGTTCGTGCTGCCGCGGCCGGACGAGCCCGCGGACGCCTCGCGCAACAAGGCGACCCGGACCCGCGAGATGGAAGCTGGCATGCTGTGGCGCAAGGGCAACGACGTGCCGGCCATGGTCACCGCGCGCGACGTCTTGCTGCGGCAGGTGCAATTGCTGCGCACGGGTCGGCGGGCCGGCGCGCGCGAGCAGGTTCAGGTGAGCGAGGCCCAGGCCGTCTTCGCGATGACGGTGCCGGTGTTCGCCGCGGCTTCGGTCTGTGGCAGCAAGCCGGGCGAGAGCGTCGTGCTGCTCGGCCCCGACGGCAAGCGCATGAAGGGGTTCGCGCTCGACCTGCTCGACGACGCGGCCTTCGTGCGCGAGATCGGCGGCGAGGTCATGTCGCAGCAAGCGCTGACCGTTCGCACCGCCAACCCTGCGCCCGATCTGACGCGTCTGCTCGAACGCCGGCGGTCGCTGCTCGCGACGCCGCCGCAGGACGAGAAGGCCGTTGCCGAGCACGAGCAGGTGTTCCGACAGCTCGTGAGCGCGCTGCCCGGCGTGGCGCCCGCCATGGTGCACCGCGAGGATGGCAAGCTCGTCATCGATCCCGACCTCGGCGTGTTGGAGCAGGCGCGGGCTCCGCTCGGCAGCACTGCCGAACAGCTGGCGGGGGATCCGTGCCCGCCCTGCGGCATGGGCTTCGTGCCGCCGGAGTTCGCCAGGGTCCTGAAGCTGCTAGGCCCGTGACGCCCCGCCCGCTCGTCGGCGTCAGCGTGCAGCCGGGCGACCGGTTCTGGCACCACAACCGGCGCCTGCTCGAGGAGCAGGCCGAGCTGTTCGAGATCACGCCCGAGACGATGTGGCGCGCCGGCTGCAAGCCCGGTGCCGGCTACGCGGAGATGCTCGCCTGCGTGGCGCGGTGCGGCCGGCCCGTGGTCGGGCACGGCGTACTGACTTCGATCGGCGCGGCTTCGCGCCCGGCGCGCCGTGACCAGTGGTTGCAGGCATTGCTGCGCGATCGGCAGGCATTCGGGTTCCAGTGGTTCAGCGAGCACCTCGGCTTTGCCGACGCCGCAGGCATGCACGTAGCATGGCCGCTGCCGCTGCCGCCGACCCGGGAGACCGTGGCGACCGTGGCTGCCGCGTTGCGCGAGCTGAGAGCCGTGTTCGAGGTCGTCGCGTTCGAGAACAACGCCGACCTGTTCTGTCTCGGCGATCCTCTGGCCCAGCCGCAGCTGTTCACTGCGATCTGTGCTCATGCCGACGCGTACCTGCTGCTCGACCTGCACAACGCGTGGGCCTTCTGCCGCAACCTCGAGGTCGATTTCGATGAGTGGCTCGCACGCGTGCCGTGGGACCGCGTGCTCGAGATCCACCTGAGCGGCGGCAGCGAGTCGGATCCGGCGTGGTTGCCGAGCGGCCGTTCGCTGCGTTTGGACTCGCACGACGGCGCCGTGCCTGGCCCGGTGTGGAGTGCTTTCGCGAAGGCTCTGGGGCGCGCGGGCAAGCTGCGCGCCGTCGTGCTCGAGTGGATCCCCGAGGCGATGGGCCAGGCCGCCGCGGTGCAGTTCGCGGCCGATTTTGCGCGCGCGAGGAGCATGCTGTGTTGAAGGACCTGCAGGACCTGCTCGTGCGCGCCGTGCTGCAGTCCGACCCGCACGGTTGGTTGCAGCGACAGCTCGCGCGCCCGGAGTGTGTGCTCTCGCCGGCCGAGCGCGGCTGGCTCGAGGCGATCTCCGAGGACGGCCTGCGGCTCACGCGCGTGCTGGTGCGCAAGCTGCGCATCGAACGGCTGCTGGCCGGCGATGCGGCGATGGCAGAGCTCTACCGCACGGACCCCGCCGCGTTCGCAAAGCAATTCACGCTCTACGAGGCGAGGGTGCCGCCTCGCGCGTTGTTCCCGAGCGAAGAAGCGCAGCAGTTCGCCGCGCAGCGCAAGCGACGCTGATGCGCGGACCGAGTCAGACCGCGGCGCCGATCGCCGCCGTGATCGTCGGAAACGCGGCGCTCGGCACGCTCAGGGTCGACTGCGCCGTGAGCAGGCTCGCGAAGACGAGGACGGACACACAGAAGCAGCGTGTGGATCGGTGCATGGCGTGCCGATGATACCCGTGGGCGCGACCCTTCGGGGCAACGCCGGCGCACCGCGCTTCAGCGCGACAGTTCCTCGAGGAGCTTTCGAGCCGGCGTGAAGCCAGGATCCAGTTCGAGCGCCTTGTTGCACGCTTCGATCGCCTTCTCCTTGCGGCCCGGCGCGCGTCGCAGGTAATCGGCGCGGAAGAACCAGGTGATCGAGCTCTCCGGATCGACGCGAGTCGCGCTCTCCATGGTCCGCCACGATGTCAGGAACCCCTGCTGCTGCTTCGTGACCACGGCAAGCAGGGCCTGGGCCGCGGCGAGGCTCGCTCGCGCGACACCCGAGCGCGGCCGCAACGCAACGGCGGCCTGGAAGTGCATGACCGTGGCCCTCGCGAGCCGCTCCGCATCTTCGCCCTCCAAGTTCCTCCCCACCATCGCCATCGTCATGCCGGCGCGCATGTAGTGCAGCGTGAAGGAGTCCGGCTGCGCGAGGATGGCGCGATCGACCAGATCCTCCCATTGTTTGAAGCGATCCGGGATCGAGTACAGCATGCCACCGACCTGGGCCAGCTGGTCGGGATCGAGACGGGCCAGTGCGGTCTCGGTCAACAGGGGGCCGAACTCGTCCACCTCTGTGGCAGACCACTTGGTGGCTGCGGCAACGTAGGCTTCCAGGCGCGAGTCCGCGAAGCTCTCGAGCAGGCTCGAGAGCCTCTGCCGGGAAGCCGCCTCGAAGGCCGTGATCTCGCCGAGGTTCCGCATCACCTCGAGCAAGGCCTTCGCGAGCGCGGGGTCGCGCGCGCGCAGCGTCTCGATGCTTGCTTTGGCGAGCGCGACGGCGTCGGGATTCGCGAAGTCGATGCCGGCTTCGCGCAGCACGGACACGAAGGACGGCAGCAGCGCCGCGATGTACTCCTGTCCGCCGCCGATGCCGAAGTACAAGGTGCCGAACTTCATGTTGAGCTCGTCCATGCGCCCGGCCAGCTCCTTGTCGGCGGCTGCCTGGACCATGAGGTTGCGTTCGGTCTCGGACTTCTCACGCAGTTGCGCCTCGAGCGCGGCGCGACCGGAGGCGCCGACGCCGTAGCTCAACAGACCCGTGGCGAGCAACCCGAGCACGACGATCGCCGCCAGCGCCGCCGCGAGCGCCGGGTTCCGGCGCGCCCACCGGACGACGCGCTGCGTCGCCGTGACGGGTCGCGCCGCGATCGGCTCGAGCCGCACGAAGCGCTCGAGATCGAGCGCCATGTCGAGCGCCGTCTTGTAGCGCCGTTCGCGTTCCTTCTCGGTCGCGGTCGCCGCGATGACCGCGAGGTCCTCGGGCACGGCAGCGTTCACGCGCGACGCGCTCGTGGCCTCGACGTGCATGATCGCGTGGAACAGACTCTCGAGAGTCGGCGCTTCGAACGGCGGCCGACCGGTCAGCGCCTCGAACAGCGCGCAACCGAGCGAGTAGACGTCGCTGCGCCGGTCCGGGCGAACGCGACCGCTGACCTGCTCCGGGCTCATGTAGATCGGCGTGCCCGAGTGCTGCCCCGAGAGCGACAGGCCCTGGGAGTCGGAGTCGTCCTGCCGCGCGAGGCCGAAGTCCAGGATCACGGGTTCACCCTGCGGCGTGATCATCAGGTTGGCCGGCTTGACGTCGCGGTGCACGACGCCGGCCTCGTGCGCCGCATGCAGGGCGCGCGCGGCTTTTGCGAAGAACGTCGCGATCTCGTTCCAGTCGGCCGCCGCCGATGGATCCGCCCGCAGCGACACCGCGGCGCCGTGCCGCTCACGCGTCGCGGCGATGCGGCGGGCCAGCGTCTCGCCCTCCACGTAGCGCATCGCGATGAACGGGACGCCGCCCTGCAGGTCAGCTTCGTAGACCGCGCAGATCGCCGGATGCTCGAGCTTCGAAGTCACCTCGGCCTCCTGGCGAAACCTCTCGAGCACGCGTTCGGAGCCCGGTCCGAGCGCGGGCAGGACCTTGAGCGCCACCTTGCGTTTGATGCGCGCGTCCTCGGCGAGCCAGACCACCGCCTGGCCACCGCGCCCGATCTCTTGCAGCAAGCGGTAGTGGCCGAGGTGAGGGTCGGTGGGACGAGGGGCTTCCGCGGGCATGGCGAGGCAGCCTATCCGGCCCGGTGGGGCATGTCGCCCTGCGCACGCCGGCCCGCGAACTCCGGCCTTCGCTAAGATGAGCGGCGCGTCGAACCGCGGTTGCAGACTCCTCGCCATCTCGAGAAAGGAGCAGTTCCCATGAATCCTGCCACTTGCAAGGTCGCCGCGCGGCGGCGATCCCGGTTCCATGCCGCTTCTACGCTGGCCTTGGCCAGCCTCTGTGTTGCAGCGTTGCCCGCGCAGCAGACCCTGCGCATCGCCGACCTCGCCGTGCGCTACGACGTCGTCGACCTCGGCTTGAGCCCGGGGTCCAACCCGACGGGGCTCAGCAATTCCGGTCATCTGACCGGCCTCTACTTCGCGACCGGCGGCCAGCGCCGCGCCTTCTTGTTCGGCGGCGGCTTGCTGTCCGACATCGGCACGCTCGGCGGCATCGCGCAATCGTCTGCCGTCAGCGACCTCGGCGTCGTCGTCGGCTACTCCGTCGACCTGCAGAACCGGCAGCGCGCGATCCGTGTGCAGAACGGCGTGATGACGGACCTCGGCACGCTGCACAACGGCACGCACGCGGCTGCGAACGACGTCAACAACGCCGGTTGGATCGTCGGCATGTCGGAGCGACGCCAAGGCAACGAGACCTGGCAGCGAGCCGCGTTGTGGCGCAACGGCACCGTGCAGGATCTCGGCACGTTCGGCGGCGAGTACAGCGAGGCGAAAGCGGTCAACGAAGCGGGCCAGGTCGTCGGGTGGGCGTGGTATCCGCCGCCGAACCGGCTCATGCGCGCGTTCGTCTGGTCGTCGGGCGCCGGCATGGTCGACCTCGGCACGCTCGGCGGCAGCACGTCGGTCGCGCTCGATGTCAACGATCTCGGCGTGGTCGTCGGCTCGGCGAACGTCGCGGGCGGAGCCTCGCACGCGTTCGTCTGGACGTCGCAGGGCGGCATGATGGATCTCGGCGTGCCGGCCGGCACGGACGAGTCGTTCGCGGTCGCGATCAACAACGCGGGCCAGATCCTCGGATCCTGTTTCCTGCCGCTCGAGTGCCGCGTGGAACCGCTGCTCTGGGAGAAGGGCGTGCTCTACCGGCTGAACGACCTGATCGACCCGGCGTCGGGTTGGACGATCGTCGAGGCGGCCGACATCGACGACTCGGGCGTCATCGCCGCGACGGCGCGGCAGGGTGGCGCCTACCTCCCGGTGCTGCTCGTGCCGGCTACCGGCCAGTAGCTGCCGACGCCACTTCGCGCAGCGCCGCGACAGCTGACCGCGCAGCGGTGGTCGTGGTCAGCCTTTCTGCAGTGAGAGGGTGGCCCGGCCGCCGTCGGCGCGCTCGAAGATCAGCAGGTCCAAGGCGTTCGGCCGGCGCACGATCGTCAGGGTCATCGTGTCCTTGTAGTCGATCGTGAAGCGGCGCTCGCGCTCCGGGTTCGGCTCGTCGCCATACGCTTTCAGGAGCGTGGACAGGCGCTCGAAGGCGTCCTTGCCGTCCTGGCGGTCGGCCCCCTGATACAGGCGGAAGGTGAAGCGATTGTCGCGGACCTGTGCATGTTCGCCTTGCGTCAGCTTCGCTGCGTCGTGGACCACGCGCACGACGTCGAAGGCACAGTTGTAGGAGAGGCGGGCGGTGGGCAGGGCGGAGAGCTGGGCGGCACGCACTTCCAGGATCGTGACGGCGGGCGGATCCTGTGCTTTTCTGGGGGGAGGCTCCTGGCCGCGCGCAGTGATGAGCAGGAGCGCGAGCAGCAACAAGAGTGGAGAACGCATGAATGACACCGGCCAGGGCTGGCCGTGGCGTCATTCATCGGGTGCAGAGGGCATCGGACTCGATCCGGTCTGCAATTCTCCGCGCCATGGCATCGGCGCGACCGGCGTCCGCGGGACGCTACTTCTTCTCGCCGGCCTTCAGCGTCGGGTCGTCCGCGGGGTTGACCCAGTTCAGGTCGAAGGGCCCCATGCCACTGACCTGCATCACGGTCTCCTCCTTGATGTAGGCGAAGTGGTGCGTCTTCGCGGGGATGACGCCGTAGCTGCCGGCGGGCAGGGCCTTGCACTTGGCCGCGTCGAACGTGTCGCCGATGGCGACGTGCATCGTTCCCGACACGATCGTGATGTGCTCGGCGGTGGAGTGGAAGTGCGGCGGGATCTTGTAGTTGGCCGGGGCCTTGAGGCGCAGCGTGAACATCTCGGCCTTCGACGAGTCACCCGACATCACGGCCATCTTCAAGCCGGCGGGAAACTTGGGCGGCGCATCGACCCACTTGACGTCGTCCGGCGTGACCATCACGGGGACCTGCGGCGTTGCCTTCGCATCCTGCGGCACGGCCGCCTTCGGCTCCTGCGAAGCCGACATGAGGGCGAGCGTTGTGCCGGCCGCGACCACGACGAACAAAGAGGACTTCCAAGTACGGTTCATGACTTCTCCTCGAGGAACGAGAAACGGACCTGTGGCCGGGCAGCGGCCACGCCGGGATCTTAGGGGCAGTCCACGACATTCCACCACAGCTCGCGGTCCAACCGGACGCCGAAGCCGAGCTGGCGGCCATCGCGGCTCCACACCGGATTGCTCGGACGGCCGCGGATCTCGATCATGCGATCGCCGGCCACGATGTAGCTCCGATCCGCGCGTTCGGCGAACCATGCCACCTTGCTGCCGTCGGCGCTGAAGACCGGGCGGCCCACGAGATCGAACGGCTCGCTGCGCCGCTCGCCGACCACGACGCGCGCCGTGGAGCCGCCGTTCGCCGCTGGTTCGAGATACGTCCACCCGACGCAGCGGCGGTCCGGTCCGACGAAGACGTCGGCGGGTTCGTGTTCGACCGCGCGTTCGTTGCCGTCGACGACGAGGAACCACTGCCCGCCGCGAGCCCCGGCGTAGGCGGCCCAGGTGCCGTCCGCGCTCAGCGCGGGGTCCTTCACGAAGTCGAACGCTCGTTCGCGCCGGTCGCCGATCACCACGAAGTGGCTTTCGCCGAGCTGCGCGCGATGCGCGACGACCTTGCCGTCGTCGCTGAGCACCGGCGTGCCCACGGCGTCGAAGAGCTCACCGCGGCGGCCGTCGACGGCGATGGACGCCTTGCCGCTCTGTGCGTCGATCAGTTGGTACGCGATGACGCGCGCATCCTCGGTCATCGCCAACGGCCAGCCGACGACGAAGCCCTCGACGGCGATCGGCTGATCGCGGAGTACGACGGTCCGGTCCGTGCCACCTTCGTTGCCCGCGAGAAACGACACGCGTTTCCCGTCGCCCGTGAGGGCCATTCATCAAACGATCGCGTAGGTCTTGCCGCGCCAGTCGCCGCACACCGCGTAGGCGCCGTCCCGAGTCCACGCGACGTAGGCCACACGCTGACCATCGCGACTGAATGCCGCGGGCAACACGACGTTGACTCCGGGCGGAATCGTGTCCAGCAGCCGTGACGTGCCTGCAGCGGAGGGTCCGGGCGCAACAGAACAGGCGGCGAGCAGCGCGAGCATGGTCGGCGTGACGAGGCGCATGCGGCGGATTCTATGGGGCGGCGCTTGGCGGTCACGCTGGCTTCCGTGAAGGCGGGTGACGCTCGTGTGCGAGTGCGGGATTTTCGTGGCAGTCGCTGGCCGGGGACGGCGCATCGGACCCCGAACCGCGGCGTAGGCCGCTCCAACCAAAAGGACGAAACATGCGAATTCCCTCCCTGCTCCCCGTGACTTGCGTGCTTGCCACGAGCCTCGCTGCCCAAACCGCGACCTTGCGTGGCAAGGTCGAAGACGTGCCGAGCACCCCGAACCTGTTCATCCTCGACGGCACGAACCTGCCGCTCGTCAGCACCGTGCTGAACCTCAACACCCTGGTCGGCCAGCAGGCGATCATGCAGGTCGAGAACGTCGGCACGCCGGCCGCGCCGGTGCTCCGCGTCGACAGCAGCGTCCCGACCACGAAGGTCATGGACATGGGCAATCTGCGCCTCGGCCAGACGAGCACGTTCGAGGTGAACGCGCCGGCCGGCTCGGCCGCATTCATCTTCCTCGACTTCCAGTCCAACACGGGCTTCCTGCCCGCCGGATCGCTCGGCACGTGGCTGCTCGGCTTGTCGCCCTACCTGCTCGCGGGCGGCATCACGAATGGCCAGAACCAGTTCCAGACGCAGTTCTTCACGCCGCCGGATCCTCAGCTGCTCGGGCTGCGGATCACGAGCCAGGCCTTCGTCGGCGACCACGGCAACTGGTTCTTCAGCAACCCCGACGACAAGACCGTCGAGCAGTGACCCGTCGCGGCGCGCCGGACGCGGTCAGGTTCGGGTGGTCCGAACCGCAGGTTGACCTTCCCATCCCCGGGGGTAGCGTGCATTTCGAGGAGGTCCGAGACCATGCCAACGAACCCGAGGATGACTGCCGGCGCGTTGCTGCTCGCGGATCCGGGCACGGATTCCAGCGAAACGCATCCGCACCGGCTCGTTCAGCGACTCGGCGGTGGATCCTTGGGCCAATCGACGCGGATCAACTCGTCCTCGACCTGCAGCAACCGTCCCTGCGCGCTCTCGTAGCGCGCGGCCCAAGCGGCCTGGCTGAGCTTGTAGCGGCCGCGCGCTGCATCGGTCGCATCACCCGCGGCACTGCACGAGCGCCGTGAGCGTTCGAACTCCTCGAGCTCCGCGAGCAGGTCGACGCGTTCGTCGACTCTCTCGGGTTGCGCGAGCGCAGCGACGATGCGCGCGAGCACCCCTTCGTCGTTGACGCAGTCGGCAGGCCACCTGGCCGGCTGGCGCG
>Ga0075418_10001524_pt1 | contig 26331 bp, 18 predicted proteins | sample SoiMetdeltSBSDD2_FD_81776 | JGI IMG/M metagenome (GOLD analysis project Ga0075418, IMG submission 81776) | Bulk soil microbial communities from a Populus tree surrounding site in Tennessee, USA - Soil MetaG P. deltoides SBSDD2 | ecosystem: Environmental > Terrestrial > Soil > Tree plantation...
ACGCAGGAACAGGCCAAGTCAGTGGCCACCGTGTTGCAGACCAATGCACAAGTCCGGAAGACGTCGCACGAAGTCAAGAAAGCCATGAGTGAGCAGAGTCGCGCCGCCCGCGACATCCTGAAGGCGGCGCAGAACACCAAGGGCCACGCGGCGCAGGTGCGCAAGGCGACGGGTGAGCAGGCGAAGACCGCAGGCGAAATCTCGCAAGCATCGGGATTCATTCGGCGGGGTGCGGCCACGACGGCGCGCGCGCTCTCCGAACAGGCAACCGCCGGCGAACAGATCTCGAGGAGCGCAGCCGATCTGCAACGCATGGTGAGCGGCGTTGCCGCGGCCGTGAAGGAGCAGGCCAAGATGACGGCTGAAGTCGCGGGCGCAGCGGATGGCATGCGCCTCCAGTCCGACGAAGCTGCGCGCGCGGTCAAAGAACAGGCGCGGACGATGCGAGGCATGATTTCGGCCGCGCAAAGTACGGCCAAACAGATCAAGCTCATCACGAAAGCCAATGTCGAGCACTCCACCGTGTCGCATTCGCTGCTGCGATCGGTTGACGAAATTCGACAAATTACCAACCGCAACGCCGATGGGATGAAGCAGACTCGGGGAGGAACCGCGGACGTGCTTCGGCGGGCACAAGGGCTCGTCGCGTTGGCCGAGCGGCCCGAACGTCCCAACGGCCGCGCGTCGAAGGGTCATCGGTGATCTCGATTGGGATTTTCACGACCGACGAGCGGCTCGTCGTGCGCGCCTGGGATGAGTGGCTTGCGGCCGTCACCGGGATCTCGAGCGAGCATGCCGTCAGCCGCCCATTGACCGAGCTGATTCCGGATCTCGGTGCACGGGGGATCCTGTCCACGTTCGAAAACGTCCTGTCACGCGGCACCGTCGAAGTCCTCGCCCCCGCCTTGCATCACTACCTGATCGCCTGTGCTCCAGCGGACGAGGTCTCCGGCTTTGCGCGCATGCAGCAGCACGTCACCATCGGTCCTCTCCGCGCTGACGGGCGCATTGTTGGAACCGTCGTCACGATCGAAGACGTGACCGCCCGCGTGGCCCATGAACGAGAGCTCGCTGCCCAGCTTCACGGATCGTCGGGCGACGACGAGGCGAACGCGTCCGCGACCGGTGTGGCGTCACGACAGGTCGAGGCGTTGACGCGCCTCATGGCGCAGAACGATTGGCGCCTGCGCCGCGCCACGGTCACGACGCTGGCCGAGCACGGCGATGCGATCGTGGAGTCCCTGATCCGGACGTTGCGCGATCAGCATCACGACCTGGCCGTACTGAGCAGCGCGCTGGACCTGCTGGCCATTAGCGACGTCGACGTCGTGGCTCCTCTCGTGTCGTTTCTCGACGCTCCCGACGCGAATTTGCGGATCCAGGCCGCGCTCATTCTCGGCGAACGCCGCGATGTCCGCGCGATCGCTCCGTTGCTGACGGCGTTGTCGGATCCCGATGTGAACGTGCAGTTTCACGTCATCGAAGCACTCGGTCGGCTACGTGCGACAGAGGCGCGCGACGCCCTTGTCGAAATCGCCGAACGGCGCGATTTCTTCCTGGCGTTTCCGGCGCTGCAGGCACTTCGGCACGTCGGGAACCCCTCGATCGCTCCACGGCTCGTGCCGCTGCTGGCCAATGAGTTGCTGCGGGCACCCGTGATCGACGTGCTGGGCGAGTTGGGTGACGAAGATGCCGCGGTGCCGCTCGTGGACCTGCTGAATACATCGGACGCGCCGGCTGACGTCGTTGCCGATGCGCTTGCCGGTTTGCACGAACGATATGAGCGGGCCTACGCGGCGGGCGATCACATCGCCGGCATCGTCCGCCGTGGTGTGACGGCGCGTGGAACGCAGCGGATTCTGGAGGCCGTTCAACGAGTCGGGTCCGATCGATTATCGGGACTCGCCAAGGTACTGGGGTGGTTGGAGGGTGAAGCGGTCCAGCGGGCGCTGACGCGGTTACTGGGTCACGACACTGTGCGAGCGCAGATCGTCGAGGCGCTGGTCCGGCACGGCGCCGGAGTCGTCACGCTGCTGATCGAGCAACTGCGCGTCGAAGACCTGGAAACGCGCCAGGCCGCTGCCGTCGCGCTCGGCCGCATCGGAGACCCGCGTGCGACGTCGGCACTGATCGATGCCCTTCGCGATCCCGAAGTGGCGGTGTCGGCGGCGGGCGCGCTCGCGCGGATTGGCGATCGCGATGCATTCGAGGGCTTGCTGGCGCTGCTCGGCGAACCTGATGCGGCCACGCGACAGTCGGTGATTGCCGCGCTCAATTCGATCGGTCATCCCGACATGGCGGCTCGCATCGCGGAGCGCCTCGGCGATCCCGATCGAATCGTCCGTGAATCGGCGCTGCGAATAGCCGGGTATTTCGGGTACCCGGAATGCTTCGAGCAGGTGTTGCGCTGCTGCCACGATCCGGCCGAGACAGTGCGACGCGTGGCCATCGAGAGCCTGGCGTTCTTCGACGACCCGCGCGTCGTGCCCGCCCTCGTCAGCGCTCTCGAGGAGCAGGCATCGTCGGTCCGCGCAGGGGCCGCGGCCGCGTTGGCGCGCGCCGATCCTGCCGTTGCGGTCGATGCGCTCACGCGGGTGCTCGGCGACCCCGATCCGTGGGTGCGTTACGTCGTTCTCCGGTCCCTGGGGTCGATTGGCGATGAACGCGTCGTGCCCTCTGTGCTCGATGCCCTGCGGATGGACCCTGCGCCTCACGTACGTCTGGCCGCCATCGACGTGCTCGGACGGCTCGGGCGTGCGGAGGCGTGGGACGTACTCGAGCCGCTGACGCGTTCAACCGATTCCGACATCGCCAGCGCCTCGATCCGCGCTTTGGGCCGCCTGGATCGACCCGACGTACTGCCGGCGCTCGAAGCGTTTCTACGCGCACCCGAGGCCTGGCAGCGAGCCGCAGCGGTGTCGGCCGCCACCGTGCGGACTGAGGACCGAGTCGCACATCTCCTGCAGTGGGTCGCTGCCGTCGACGAGGACACCGACGTGGTGACCAGCGCGATTGACGGGCTCGCACGAATCGCGCGCCGTCCCGATTCACAAGGAACAGAAGCCGCGCGCGCGCTCGTCGCGTTGACGGCCGAGCCGCTTCGCCGCGACGCCGCGATTACGGCGTTGAGCCAGTTGCCCAGCCGGCGAATCGATGACGTCGCTCGTGGTCTCGCTGATCCATCACCCGACGTGCGCTGTGCCAGTGTCGACGCGCTCGGACGAATGCAGCAGGCGGCGGCATCCCGGGCGATCGAGTCGGCGCTCGATGATTTGCACATCGCGGTACGACTGGCCGCCATTCGGGCGCTCAAGACCCTCGGAACGAGGGAACCACAAAGAAAGCTCATGACGCTCGCCAGGACCGATCCCGAAGTCGAGGTCCGGCGTGCGGCGATGTTCGCCGCATCGCGCAGCAACGATCGTGCACAGGATTCGTCCTCTTTGCCGTAACGGGCTGAATGCAATATCGCGTCGATTCTCTCGGGCTGTCTGGTGGTGTTACCCAGGTCTTTCGCGACTTGATTCATCAGCGACTGGGCCTTTATTACGATGCGACGCAATTCGATCACGTGGCCGACCGTCTGGCTCCGCTGATTGTCGCAAGGGGCCTGGGCTCGTTCATGGACTACTACTACTTTCTGAAGTATGGGGACGATCGTGAAGAGTGGGCGAAGGTGATGGACGCGCTGGCCGTTCACGAGACCTACTTCTGGCGCGAGATCGACCAGCTACGGGCTATCGTGAGCCATGTCGTACCGGAACTCGCCGCACGCGATCAACCGTTGAAGATTTGGAGCGTGCCGTGCGCGACCGGCGAAGAGCCGCTGACCCTGGCCATGCTGCTCGAGGAAGCCGGATGGTTCGCCCGGCTGCCGATCGAGCTGGTCGCCAGCGATGCGAGTCCCGACGCCATCACGCGCGCGAAGAAGGGCCTGTACGGCCGGCGGTCGTTTCGCAATCTTCCACCCGCGATGAAGGAGAAGTACTTCGTCGTGCGCGAGGATCAGTGGCAGATCGATTCGGACCTGCAGCAACGGATCTCCTACGATATCGTCAACCTGGTCGCCGAGCAGGAAGTCAGCCGTCACGCCTCGGCCCCGGTCATCGTGTGTCGCAACGTCTTCATCTATTTCTCTGAGGAGAGCATTCGCCGCGCCCTCAACGTCTTTGAACGCGCGATGCCCGTGCCTGGGTATTTGTGCGTCGGCGCGTCGGAATCATTGCTTCGCCGTTCCATGACATTCGAACTCCAGGACATCGGCGGCGCGTTCATGTACGTGAAGGACGCGCCTGGCAGCGGCTCGCGCACGACGCGGTTTCAGGTCGGCAGGGCTTCATGAAACGACCTCTTCGCGTGCTGGTCGTGGACGATTCGGCCTACATCCGCAAGGTCGTCAAGGAGATGTTGGGTCGCGACGGTTCCATCGAGGTGGTGGGAACTGCCCGGGACGGAGAGGACGCGCTCGAGCTGGTGGAGCGTCTTCACCCGGACGTGGTGACGTGCGACTTGATCATGCCCGGTGTCGGCGGCGTGGAGTTCATTCGCCGGCAAATGGCTGCGCGGCCGGTCCCGATTGTGATCGTGAGCATCGCGGCGGAATCGAGCGAGCGCGTCTTGAGCGGTCTGGACGCCGGAGCCATTGATTTCGTTCAGAAACCGACGGCGCTGGCCACTGAGAAGGTGTACGACCTCGGCGATGAGTTGATCGCGAAAATTGTCGCTGCGGCTGAGGCTCCACTTGGTCGAGTGCGGGAGCCAGTGCAGCTCGAACCTCTTCTGCAGACGACCTTCAGCGGCAGGTATGACGTCGTCGTCATAGGCGTCTCGACTGGTGGACCCCAGGGACTCCGATCGGTCATACCTCGGCTACCGGCAGACTTTCCTGTCCCGCTGGTCATTGTTCTGCACATGCCGATCGGATATACAGAAGCCTACGCGAAGCGCCTGGACGAAGCCTCCTCGTTGACGGTCGTCGAGGCCCGGGACGGAGAGCTGCTCAGGCCGGGTCTCGCACTGGTTGCCCCCGCAGGTCGTCATCTCACGCTGCAGCGCAATCTTGAGGGTGAAACGAGCGTGCGACTCGACGTCAGACCGCTCGACACGCCGCACCGCCCCTCGGTGGATGTCTTGTTTCAGTCGGCGGCCGATGTGTTCGGGGATCGCGTGCTCGGTGTCGTCATGACAGGGATGGGCTCGGATGGCCGCGACGGTGCGGCATGGATCAAGGCGCGAGGAGGTGCGGTCCTGACCGAAGCTGAAGAGACGTGTGTCGTCTATGGGATGCCACGATCGGTGGTCGAGGCCGGCCTGAGTGATGAAGCCGTGCCGCTCGACCGGATCTCGGCGGCAATCATGGAACGGGTATGAAGACGCGGGTCCTGATCGTCGACGACTCGGCGCTCGCGCGGCGCAACCTGCGCCAGATTCTCGAGTCCGCGGACTGCGAAGTTGCCGAGGCCGAGGACGGGCTCAGCGCGCTCGAGCGCTACTTCCTCGAGAAGCCCGACGTCGTCCTCCTGGATCTCGTGATGCGTGGCATGTACGGGCTCGACGTGCTCGAGAAGTTGCGTCAACTCGATCCGGCTGCCAAGGTCGTGGTGGTGTCAGCAGACGTGCAAACGTCTTCGCAGCAGCTGGTCGATCAAGCGGGTGCCATGGGGTTCATCACCAAGCCGTTCAACCGCGAAGAAATACTCGGAGCCCTCGACGCTGTACTGGGGGGGATACGCTAGTGGACTTGACGGCTCTTCAGCAGGACGCGCTCGTCGAGCTCATCAACATCGGCTTCGGCCGCGCGGCGGCGGCGCTGTCGAAGCTCACCGGCCATCGTGTCCAGTTGGAGGTGCCCCACATCACGATGTGTCCCATCGATCAAATGGGGGACTACCTTCGCCCACTCGTGAAGGCCGAAGTCGCGAGCGTTCACCAGATCTTCTCCGGTCAGGTGGAAGGCGACGCGTTGTTGGTGCTCGATCAACACAGCGCCGCGATCCTCAAGGAGCTGCTGACGAACGAACCGGCGCTGCCGCTGGACCTCGATCGCTCGGCGCGCGAGGTGTTGACCGAGATCGGCAATATCCTGCTGAATGCCTGCCTGGGGACCTTTGGCAATCTTCTCAAGGTGCAGGTCTCGTTCTCGGTGCCGCACCTCACACTCGAAACGCTCGAAGGGATCGTCAAATCGATTGCGATCGGACGGCAGGGCCTTCGCTACTCCCTGATCATCCACGCCGCGTTCCGCCTGCGCGAGAGCAGCTTGACGGGATATCTCGTCATCGTCCTTGGCGTCGCGTCGATTGAGCGGCTCATCCGTGCGCTCGAGCGCTGGGAATCCGATCAGCACTAAGCGACATGGGCGTCGACACCTCGTTTGACCTGGCCAGGCTGCATGCATCGGTCGTTCGATGCGTGACCGAAGACACGCACCAGGGCTTCTTCGTCACGGACACACAGCTTCGCGTCGTTCTGTGGAATCGCTGGATGGAGATCCACTCCGGGCGAACTGCCGCAGACGTGCTCGGCCGATCGCTGCTGGAGCTCTATCCCGATATCGGCGAGCGAGAGATCAAGGAGTACTACCAGAGCGCGCTCGAAGGCCGGGTCACGATGCTGTCTCACGCGCTGCATCGCTATCTGCTCGCGTTGCCGCCAAGCGTTCCCGACGCCGGCTTCGCCCACATGCCGCAGAGCGGCCGCATCGATCCGTTGATTGACGCAGGAGTCCTTGTCGGCACCGTCACGACGATCGAGGACGTCAGCGATCGCCTTGCCAGTGAGACTGCCCTGCGCAAGCAGATCGAGGCGCAGCAGCTCGCGCGCTCGATTGCGGAAAATGCGCTGCGCGCGAAGGACGAGTTTCTCTCCACCCTTTCTCATGAAATCCGCACGCCGCTCAATGCCGTTCTCGGTTGGGCACGTATTCTGATTTCGCGCGACGACATCGATCGGAGCCTGCTCGATCGCGCGCTCCACGTGATCGAGCGCAACGCCTCGGCCCAGGGCAGGATGATCGACGACATGCTGGACATGGCGCGCATCGCGTCAGGGAAGCTCCGGCTCGACATGCGGCCCGTCGATATCGTCAAGGTGGTGCTCGCGGCCGTTGACGTCATCATGCCCTCGGCGCACGCCAAGCGCATTACCCTCCGCACGAACCTCGACTCGCGGACGCCGAGCGTGCTCGGCGATCAGGATCGCTTGCAGCAGGTGATCTGGAACCTGCTGTCGAACGCGCTGAAATTCACGGAGGCGGGCGGGACGATCGGCGTGCGACTCGCGCCAAATGGACGGTTCGTACGGATTGCCGTGACCGACACCGGCCACGGGATCAGCCCGGACTTCCTGCCGCACGTCTTCGAGCGGTTTCGACAAGCCGATGCCTCGAGTTCGCGGCGGCACGGTGGTCTGGGTGTCGGCCTCGCGCTCGTGCACGACCTGATCGAGCTCCATGGCGGATCGGTCCACGCCCACAGCGAGGGCGAAGGAAAAGGGTCAACGTTTACGATCGATCTTCCGACGGCGCCGGACCGTGCCGAAGCGGAAGTGCTGCCGAATCGTTCGATGGCATCGCTCGCTCACGTGCGGGTGTTGCTCATCGACGACGAGACCGACGCGCGCGACCTGTCGCGGGCCGTGCTGGAACAGTGCGGGGCCCTGGTGATGGCGGTCGCCTCTGGCGCCGAGGCACTCGCGATACTCCGCGCGTCATCCGCTGAGTTGCTGCCGCACGTCATCGTGTCCGACCTCGGGATGCCGAGCGAGGATGGGTTTCAGGTGATGCGGCGCATTCGGGCGCTCGGCACCGAACTCAGTCGAATTCCCGCCGTTGCGGTAACCGGATATGCGACGTCGGAAGACGTGCAACGTGCCCTCGATGCAGGGTTCCAGTTGCACATCTCAAAGCCTATGGACCCGACCACCTTCGTAGGGGCCGTAGCGAACCTGGCGCGAACGAACCGCTCGTAGCCCGCAGCGACGCAACACAAGCCTATCCGACTGTGCCCAGTAGCAGATGACGACACCTTTCTCACGGATGCCACGGCGGGAAGCGGCGTGGTCGCCCGTGGCGCTCCCATCGAAAGGGCGGCAGCCGCAGGCGCCCGCGGTCATTGGCACAGCGCGTGCTCGTCTTCGGTGGCGGCGCGCATTTTCCCGCGGGAATCGGGCACACGTTGCTGATTTGCCCCGCGACATTCCGCGGGCGTGGAGTTCACAAGGAATGAAAACAGTGAAACTGACGCTAACGGTGGCTGCTCGTGTGACTCTCGTCTCGCTGGTGTTCCTCGCTGCGGGTTGCTCGTCTTCATCCTCAGAGGCACCCGCCTCATCATCAGCATCTTCAGACAAGCCGCCGCAGGGCAAGACCGAGGAGGCGCCCATCCCGGAGGTGCCGTCGCCGTACGATGCGCTCCCCGCGGAGGCACGCGAGGTTCTCGACCGCCCGTTCACTGGCGATCTCGATGAGATGGTCAAGCGTCGCCTGATACGTGCCGGCGTTGTCTACAACCGCACGCAATACTTCATCGACCACGGCGTTCAGCGCGGCATCAGCTACGAGTCGCTCCGATTGTTCGAAGACGAACTGAACAAGCGGCTGAAGACGGGACTGTTGAAGGTCCACGTGGCAATCATGCCTATACCCCGCGATCAGCTGTTTCCCGCACTGGCCGCCGGGAAGGTGGACCTCATCGCGGCCGCCCTCACGATCACGCCCGACCGCAGGAAGTTGGTCGATTTCAGTACGCCGACTCGGATGGGCGTTTCGGAGATCGTCGTGAGCGCACCGGAGGTGACGGGACTCGCGAGCATCGAGGATCTGTCTGGCCGAGAGGTGTTCGTGCGGCGAAGCAGCGCCTACTACGAGAGCCTGCAGCGACTGAACGAGTCGCTCGCGAGCAAGGGCAAAGCACCGGTGACCATCAAAGAGGCGCCGGAAGCTCTCGAAGACGACGACATTCTCGAAATGGTCAATGCGGGGCTCATGGAGATCACCGTCGTCGACGACTTCGTCGCTGAATTCTGGCAGCAGGTGTTCCCGAACGTTCGACTGCATACCGACCTGGCCGCGCGCACCGGAGGAGAAATCGCGGTCGGGGTTCGCAAGAACAGTCCGCGGCTGCTGCGGGCAGTGAACACCTGGATCAAGGAGTACGGTCCGCGGACGGCGTTTGGCAACACCATGGAACGCCGGTATTTGGAGAACACCAAATACATCAAGAACGCGGCCGCCGAGGCGGAGCGACGAAAATTGCGGGGTCTCGTGAAGCTGTTCCAGACCTACGGCGGTAAATACGACGTCGATTACCTGCTGATGGCCGCGCAAGGTTATCAGGAGTCGCAGCTCGATCAATCCGCTAAGAGCTCCGTTGGCGCGATCGGCGTCATGCAGGTGATGCCCGCGACTGGTAAGGATCTGGCCGTCGGCGATATTACGCAGGTCGAACCCAACATCCACGCCGGGGTGAAGTACTTCCGCTTCATGATGGACGAGTTCTACAAAGACGAGCCAATGGACGACATCAACAAGGGACTCATGACGCTGGCGTCTTATAACGCAGGGCCGGGACGGATGCGGCAACTGCGGCGCGAAACGGAAAAGCGTGGTCTCAATCCCAACGTGTGGTTTGGCAACGTGGAGCGCGTCGTGTCGGAGCGCATCGGTCGAGAAACAGTCACGTACGTGAGCAACATCTACAAGTACTACATCGCCTATCGGCTCACGATGGAGCGCGAGGCGGCTCGCGACCGCGCCAAGGACGAAGTGAAGTCGCAGTAATTACCTCTGAAACGTTTCGTTCCGTCATCACACTAGTTCTGTAGAACGACTGTGTATTCTCCAGGACTCTTCATGATTCGTTCATCTGCTGCCAAGGTCGCCGTTCTCCTCGGGGTGATCGCAATCGGACCCTCGTTCACGTCCAATCCACGCGGGGCATCTGTCACCGTCGTGATCAGTCAGGTTTTTGGCGGCGGCGGAAACAGCGGCGCCCCCTTCACGAATGATTTCGTCGAGTTACACAACCTGTCGGATTCGCCGGTCTCGCTGACCGGGTGGTCCTTGCAGTACTCGAGCGCCACCGGGACCGGCAATCTCGGCGCGAACTCGGGCCAGCTGACGGAACTGTCCGGCACGATCGCACCAGGAGGTTACTTCCTCGTGCAGGAAGCGGGCGGGGCGAATGGACTCGCTTTGCCCCCGCCTGATTTGGTTGATTCGACGCCGATCGCCATGGCGGCAGGTGCCGGCAAGATGGCGCTCGTTGACATCGCCACGACCCTTGGCTGCAACGGAGGCTCGACGCCCTGCCCATCGGATGCTTTGGCGCATATCGTCGACCTCGTCGGCTATGGCAACGCGAACTTCTTCGAAGGCACCGGGGCGGCCCCGACGCTTTCCAATACGACCGCCGCAATCCGCGCGCATGATGGCAACACAGATACGGATGACAACAGCGCGGACTTTTCGGCCGTGACGCCGAATCCCCGAAACAGCGGGTTTACGCCACCGCCGCCTCCGCCGAGCGGTTGTGCGGCTCCGGCGAGCCAGCAGATCTCGGCCGTGCAAGGTCCGGGGACATCGACGCCGTTTGCCAACCAGATCGTGCGCGTCGAGGGCGTCGTGATCGGCGACTTCCAGGCGCCGGGCCAGCTTGGTGGCTTCTACATCCAGGACGACACACCGGATGCGGATCCATTGACGTCCGAAGGGTTGTTCGTTTTCGCTGGTCCCGCGCTTGCCGACGTGCAGGCGGGACAAAGGGTACTGGTCACGGGCAGGGCGATCGAGTTCAACGGCCTCACCGAGCTTTCGTCGGTCAGCGTTGTTGATGTGTGTGGCGCCGGGGAAATCGTGCCGACTGTTTACCATCTCCCGCGGCCAGCAGGGGTGACGTTCGAGCCATTCGAGAACATGCTCGTGACGTTCCCGGACACGCTGACGGCGACCGAGCATTTTGAGCTCGGGCGTTTTGGTGAAGTGACGGTGTCTTCCGGTGGCCGGTTGTTTCAACCCACCGACCGCGTCAATGCCGGCCCCGCTGCGATAGGCAGGCAGGATCTCAACAACCGCCGTCGTCTACTGATCGACGACGGGTCGAACGTGCAGAATCCAGCGGTCGTCCCGTTCGTGGCCCCTGGAAATGCGCTGCGACTCGGTGACTCGACATCGGGTGTCACTGGCGTGCTCACATTCGGTTTCGGCGCGTACCGCCTGGAACCGACGATGCCAGTCGAATTCACGCGGACAAATCAACGACCTGTCTCGCCGCCTCCGGTCGGTGGCGAGATTCGCGTCGCCAGCTTCAACACGCTCAATTACTTCACAACGCTCGCTTCGCTGAATCCCGACGCACGTGGGGCGGACACGGCCCAGGAATTCGCCCGGCAACAGGCGAAGGAGATCGCGGCCATCGAGGGCCTGGGTGCGGATGTCGTCGCGCTGATGGAAGTCGAGAACAATGGCGCGACCGCGATTAGTAGCCTGGTCGCGGCGCTCAATGCGGCATCCGGCGCCGGGACGTACGCCTTCGTCAACGAGCCCGTGCTCAACGCGCCGAATGAGTTTGGCGGCACGTTCGGTAGCGACGCCATCAAGGTTGCCCTGATCTACCGAGCCGACACGGTGGTGCCGATCGGGGACGTGCAGTCGTCAGCGGATCCAAGCTTCAGTCGCCCGCCCCTGATCCAGACCTTTCAACGACTCGGCGGCAGCGAACCTTTCACGGTTGCCGTCAACCATTTCAAGTCGAAGAACTGCGGTGGAGATTCGGGGGCCGACTCCGATCAGGGCGATGGACAGGGATGCTTTAATGCGCTGCGAGTGACGCAGGCCGAGGCGCTGACGAGCCTGCTGGGTAGCCTCGGCGTGCCAAATGCCCTGATCGTCGGTGATCTCAATTCGTATACCGAAGAAGATCCGATCCACACCCTCGAAGCGGCAGGATATACGGGGTTGTCCGAGATCTATGTTGCCGACGAGGAGCGCTACAGCTTCTCGTTCGACGGGCAGTCAGGTGAACTCGACCATGCGCTGGCGGCGCCCGACCTCGTGGACAACGTTACCGGTGCGGCCGTGTGGCACATCAACGCAGACGAGCCGTTGATTCTCGATTACAACACCGAGTTCAATCCGCCCGCGCTGTACGCACCGGACGCGTACCGCGCGTCGGACCACGATCCGATCGTCGTTGGGCTCACTCTTAACGACGCTCCCACAGTCGACGCCGGGGGACCGTACGTGGCAGTCGAGGGTGGGAACGTCACCCTCGAAGCGCAGGGGCAGGATCCACAAGGCGACGCCCTTGCGTACGACTGGGATCTGGACGGGGACGGGGAATTCGAGACGCCGGGACAGAGCGTGACGTTGTCGGTGGCGGGCGTCGAAGCTCCCGCCGCGCACTCAGTCACGGTTCGAGTGACTGACGGCGGCGGCCTGGCCTCGACCGACTCCGCCATCGTGTCGGTGGTCTGGAGCTTTACCGGTTTTCTGCGGCCGGTCGATAACCCGCCGGTCCGCAATCGCGCCAATGCGGGCTCGGCGATTCCGCTCAAGTTCAGCCTGAATGGCGATCAAGGTCTGGACATTCTGGCTGACGGCTATCCCCGCTCAATTGCGAGTCGTTGTAATGCGTCGATTGTGGAGGACGTGATCGGGCAGCCGTCGTCCAGCCCGAGCGGTCTCACTTACGACGCGTCAAGTGATCGATATGTGTTCGTCTGGAAGACCGACAGGCGCTGGGCCGGCTCCTGCCGTCACCTGATACTCAAACTGCGCGACGGCACGGAGCATCACGCCGAATTCCATTTCGTCAAGTAGGGTCGCTCACATGTTTGCGTCCGACGCCGCGCCCTCGGTGGGATCAACGAGCCGTGAGGGTCCGCCGTTGGATGAGTACGACACGACGTCGACGCACTCGCACGAGATCTTGCGGAGACGCTTGGCATTTCGAATCGTCAGCACGCCGCGGCGGTAGTCGATGATGCCCTCGTCGCGCAGGGTCGACGCGGACTCGCTGACGGCCGAGCGCGGGGCTCCGACCATTTGCGCCACGAATTCGTGCGTGAGCTCGAAGCGGTTCGTATCCGCGCGTTCTGCCGTAAGGATCAGCCAGCGCGCGAGCCGCTGCACCGATGAATGGAACCGATTGCAAACGGCAGACTGAACCAGTTGATGCATGACCTGTTGCGAATAATTCATCAACAGCTCATGCAGCGCACTGCACGACAAGATGTGCTCCCGAATCAGCTTCTTCGGTGCGCGGTAGGCGAGTCCCGGGAGCTGGACGACGAGGCCGTACGGCAGCGGTCGATTCCCCAGCGCATCCGCTATGCCCGCGACTCCTTCTCGACCGACGAGAGCAACCTCGACCGAGTTGCCGTTTCGAGTATTGGCCACCAGGGAGACCACACCTGAATCGATGAAGTAGACGAAGTCCGTGACGACGCGCGGGATTCCGAGCAATTCGCCGCGCTGCAGCGGATGCGGTTCCAGATCGCGCATGAGTTGCAAGAACACGCCGTCATCTGACTGCGCGAGCTCGCGAAGCACGTCGTTTCTGGTTCGCTCTGGAAACAACCGACCTCCTCCATAGGGAAGACTGCAAGAACCGCAGCACTCCCAACACAGCAGCGAAGAAGTTGCGCGCCTCGAGCCGACAATAGATGTCAGTTCCTGACATAGTCGCCACAAATGACTGATGTGCTGGTTTTTACGAGATGGGTCTGTTACAGTCGGCCGCTGAATCGACTGGGTAGTCCGCGTTGAGAAAACGGCGAACGTCTCACACACTCGCTCGACTTCACCCGGTTTGGGCTGACCGACAAACCGCCCACATGGCGCGCGGACCTCACCTCACGCGTGCGGTCTCGGTCGAGATCACATGGCTCACGCGTTTAACGGCCTTGGCTTCGGGCAATTCCTTCTTGATGCCGAACGCCTTCTCTCGGGCGTGCGCGAGCATGAACAACGCCTCGGCTCGCTGATGGCCGTTCTCGAGGGCGAAAGTTCTCAGACCGGCCCCGTCACGTCCCCAATCGACAGGGATGCAATGGGTGTTCTGGCCATGGTTGGCCGCCTTCGTCAGGACGCCGGCTATCGGCAGCTCGCCGAAATGCTGCTGAGCCGTCTGGTTGGTCACTGCCGATCGCTCACGGCGCTCGATCGGCGCGGGTCCGCGTCCTGGTGGTGGACGATTCAGAGAGCAGTCGCGAGATGACGGCAACAATCCTCGAAGAGGCCGGCTTCGAGGCGATGACGGCGGCCAACGGGCTGGAAGGCGTGATTGTCGCGCACTATGCGCACCCCGTGGTGGTCCTGATGGACGTGACAATGCCCGTTCTTGACGGCTTGGAGGCGGCGCGCCTGATTCAAGCCAGCGCCGATACTCGCCACGTCAAAGTCATTGCCTATACAGCCAAGCCGGACGTTCACAGCGCGCCGTTTGCGCGATGGTTCGTCGATATCCTGCGAAAGCCCGCCGGTCCTGATGCCATTGTCGCTGCTGTGGAACGGTCGATCGGGGCCTCATACGCCCAAAGGGCGGCGCTCAGCTAGCCCGTTGTGCGGGCGCAATCCTACATCAATGCCCGGACCTGCCAGTCTGACGAGTTCATGAGCGCCCGGTATTCGGCGGGAGATACTGATCGTTTCGAGTATCGGCACGCGATGACGAACATGTTCTTGGTGTGATGCCAGTCGCTTCGGACAACATCGCAGTCGAACGTTTCGCCGGAGCTGATCGCCATTTTCAATACGACGCCAGGTTTGGGGATTGATTCGAGCTCGATCTGCTTGCTGAATCGGATGTCGCTGTTGTTGATGGTCTCCAGCGCGTCACTGTCGTCACGGCGGATACGCAGGGACGGAATTCTGAGGCTGATCTCGACGGTCTGTGGCATGTGATCGTTGCTGATAAGCGCGGCCCCGGCACGGGGCCGCTGTCTTCCCGATGGTACGATACATTTCGGATGCCGCTCGTCACCCTCGACCGTATTTCGATGGCCTACGGCCATCTCCCCCTGCTCGACCAAGCCAGTCTTCGAATTGAAGCGCGGGAACGCGTGGCCGTGATTGGGCGAAACGGCACAGGTAAATCGACGCTCCTCCAGGTTATCGGGGGCAATGTCGCGCCGCAGTCTGGTGAGGTCTGGCATCAGCCCCGTCTCCGCATTGGCCGCTTGCCCCAGGACGCCCTCGTGGCGGGCGACCAGCAAGTGTTTGCCGTGGTCGCTCAGGGCCTCGAAGGCTCTGATGGCGATCCCTGGCTCGCGGATCAAAAGGTGAGGACGGCGCTCTCGCGCCTCCAGATCGCCGCAGAGGCCACCATCGACACATTGTCGGGCGGCTGGAAACGTCGCGTGCTATTGGCGCGCGCCCTGGTTGGAGATCCCGATCTGCTCCTGCTCGACGAGCCCACCAATCACCTCGACATCGAGACCATGCGGTGGCTCGAAGGGTGGTTGGCCGACTACGCGGGCACAGTGCTGTTTGTGACGCATGACCGCGTCTTCCTGCAGGCCCTCGCGACACGAATCGTCGAGCTGGATCGCGGACGGCTGACGTCGTGGCCGGGTGACTACGTCACTTTCCTCAGGCGTAAAGAGGAATCGCTGGCGGTCGAAGCGGCGCACGATGCCAAGTTCGACAAGCGGCTCGCGGAGGAAGAAGCCTGGCTGCGTCAAGGCATCAAAGCGCGGCGAACGCGGAATGAGGGTCGTGTCCGCGCGCTGCTGGCGATGCGTGAGCAACGCGCCGCGCGGCGATCGCAGACCGGGTCTGTTCGCTTTCAGCAGGAGATCGGCGACCGCAGCGGCCAGACGGTCTTCGAGGCCGAACAGGTTTCGAAGTCGTTCGACGGCCGCGCAATCGTGCGCGACTTCTTCGTGCGCGTGATGCGCGGCGATCGTATCGGCCTCATCGGAGCGAATGGTTCCGGCAAGACCACGCTGCTCAAATTGTTCCTCGGCGAGCTCGAACCCGATGCCGGGGAAGTACGTCGTGGAGCGAACGTACAGATCGCTTATTACGATCAGCAGCGCGAGCAACTCGATCCCGATCGGAGCGTCTGGGAAACCGTGGCCGATGGTCTCGATACCGTGACGATGAACGGGTCGACGCAACACGTTTACGGATATCTGCGCGATTTTCTGTTTCCGCCCGAGCGGGCACAGTCTCCAGTCCGCGCGCTCTCCGGGGGCGAGCGCAATCGTCTTCTGCTGGCGCGGCTCTTCGCCCGGCCATTCAACGTCCTCGTGATGGACGAGCCCACCAACGATCTGGACATCGAAACGCTCGAGCTGCTCGAGGAACGCCTCGCAACCTGGCCCGGCACGGTGTTGCTCGTCAGTCACGATCGCGCCTTCATCGATCACGTGGTCACAAGCACGCTGGTTTTCGAGGGCGACGGTCACGTGCAGGAATACATTGGCGGGTACGAGGACTGGCTCCGGCAACGCCGGTCCGTCGTCGCGGTGTCCGGCTCTAGCCGGACTTCACCAACGCCAGCGCCGGCTCGTCGCAACGCCACCTCTCCGGGGAAGCCGTCCTACAAAGAGCAACTCGAACTCGATCAACTGCCCGCGCGCATCGAAGCGTTTGAAGAGGAGCAGCGCCGCCTTCAGGCAGCGGTCAGCGACGCCGATTTCTACAAGAAGCCCGCGGGTGAGATCCACGAGACGCTTGGAAGGCTCGAAGAGCTCGAGGCACTGCTCCTCGACGCCTACACACGCTGGGACGCCCTCGATTCACGAACGACCAGCCGCCCGACGTGAACTACCCAGTTTGAGGTAGTCCCCCGAAAGCGTAGCTTGACAGGCCCCTGACTTGGCCTAGAATTGCGGCCGCCCGAACGCTGTTTCGCCATTCGCACGGATGGGGTGTGCACGCGCATGACGCGCTGCTGAACACACCCGCCTGGTGGCAGTGTGCACGCCGCGCTGCGAGGAGAGTCCGATGCCGAAGTCGCCGATCGCGACGCTGATAGTCACTGTCGCATCTCTGACCTTTTCAGCGTCTGTGTTTGCGCAAGCGACCGCGTCAATCGCGGGAACCGTCGTCGATGCGTCTGGAGCCCTGCTGCCGGGCGTGACTGTCGAAGCATCGAGCCCTGCGCTCATCGAGAAAGCCCGATCCGTCGTCACGGACGGGACCGGGCAATACCGCATCGAGCAACTGCGCGGCGGGACCTACACCGTGACGTTCACGCTCACCGGATTCAGCACGGTTCGCCGCGAAGCTGTCGAGCTGACCGGATCGTTTTCCGCGACAGTCAACGCCGAGATGAAACTGGGGTCGGTCGAGGAGACGATCACCGTCACCGGAGACTCGCCGGTTGTCGACATCCAGAGTTCGCAGCGGCAGCGAGTGATCGATCAGGAACTGCTGACGGCGATTCCTACCGGGCGCACGCCGCAGGTCGCCGCTTTCCTCATCCCTGGCGTCAACCTGAGCAACATCGATGTCGGTGGTACGAACATCATCAACACGACCGGAGGATCGCTCTCGATCCATGGCGGACGCGTGGACGACACGCGTCTCTTGATCGACGGAATCACCATCGCCAACACCGAGGGCACGGGTTGGTCGGCAAACATGCTGCCCAATATGGGCAGCACGCAGGAGGTGTCGGTTGATTACTCATCGGTCACGGCCGAGAGCATCACCGGCGGGCTGCAGATCAACATGATTCCGAAGACCGGCGGCAATTCGTATTCCGGGACGCTCTTCGCGACGGCGGTGAACTCCGCGTTCGAAGGGACCAACACCAACGACGAGCTCGTCGCGCGCGGCCTGCGCACGCCGAATACCCTCAAGCTCCAGTACGACGTCAATCCAGGCCTCGGCGGACCGCTCAAGGAAGACACACTGTGGTTCTACACGTCAGCGCGGTTCACGCGACAGTCGAACTACGTCGGCGGCCTGTTCATCAACAAGAACGCGTTCGACATCACGAAATGGGCGTACGAGCCTGACGAGAGCCAGCGTGCGTATTCAAACGCGGCCGAGCAGAGCGTGAACCTGCGTCTGACGTGGCAGGTCAACGCCATCAACAAGCTCAGTTTCTTCTACGACCAGCATTGGCGCTGTCAGTGCCGGACCACAGCCGCCTTGGTCGCACAGGAAGCCGCCCACGAGCTGGAATATCCGATCAGTGATCTACGTTCCGTCGCGTGGACCGCGACGCCGAGCAATCGCGTGCTGGTCGAGGCCCGCTTCGGCGTGCGGCGCGAGGAATACGCCTACAGTCCCCACAACCTCCAGGATCCGGATCATCTGCTCATTCCCGTCATCGATCAGGCCGGTCTCATTCCCGGTCTGCTCTATCGGGGTGGCGGATTGCAGAATGCGACGCAGGCGTATCAGCGAACACTGGGCGTCAGCATTCCTTCGTCAGGGGCGCTCTCGTATGTGACCGGCAGTCACTCCGCCAAAGTTGGTTTTTACAACGTTACGGCTCAGCGCACGTCGCACGTCCCTGACAACGCCTCCCACCTGACGTACCAGTTCAACAACGGCGTTCCGAATCAGCTCACGCAGCGCGCGACGCCGCTCTATCGCGCGGAGCGGCAGAAGCTCGATCTCGGTATCTACGTCCAGGACAAGTGGACGCTGAGACGGTTGACGCTCAGCGGCGGATTCCGTTTCGACACGTTCCAGAGTTACTTCCCGGAACAGGCGCTCGAGCCTGGCCTTCTCGTGCCCAACCGCAGCATCACATTTCCCAAGACCGACATGGCCAACTGGAAGGACATCGTGCCGCGGTTCGGATCTGTGTATGACGTTCGGGGAGACGGGAAGACGGCGCTCAAGCTATCGATCAACAAATACGTCACAGCTCAGGGACTTCAGGGCACATACGGCGATACCGCCAATCCCGTCAACCGGATGGCCAACATCGTCACTCGCTCATGGACGGACGGGAACAGGAATTTCATTCCCGACTGTGATTTGACGAACGTCCTTGTGCAGGACTTCCGTGCCAGCGGCGGCGATCTGTGCGGGACTGTTTCGGATACCAACTTTGGCCGCGAGACGCTGAGCCTCAACTACAACCCTGATGTCCTCAACGGATGGGGCGCGCGTCCGTACCAGTGGGAGTTTTCAACGAGTGTGCAGCACGAACTGCGGTCCCGGCTCTCCATCGACGTGGGGTACTTCCGCAGATGGTTCGGCAACTTCGGTATCACCGATAACCTCAACCTCCGGCCTGGAGACTATGGCGCTTTCAGCGTGACGGCTCCGCTCGATCCGAGACTGCCGGATGGTGGTGGGTACACAACCAGCGGCTTCTTCAACCTGAATCCGGACAAGGTGGCCGTCCCGACGAACAACTACTTCACGTTCGCCAAGGAGTACGGCAAGCAGATCGAGCACTGGAACGGCGTCGACGTGACGCTGAACTGGCGGCTGCCGTCGAGCATGACCATTCAGGGCGGCGTCAGCACCGGACGGCGCGACCTGAACACCTGCGATGTGATCGACGATCTGCCTGAGGCTGCACTCCTCACGAGTCCTTACTGCAACCAGAAGGAAAACTTCCTCACTGATGGCAAGCTTGTGTGGACGTACACGATCCCGAAGGCCGATGTGACGGTCAGCGGCCTCTTCTTCAGCCGGCCGGGGCCGCAGCTGTCAGCGAACCAGGTGATTCCCAACGCAGTCGTCAGGCAGTCGCTCGGTCGCGACCTGTCGGCCAACGCGCAAAACGTGACCGTCAACCTGGTTCAACCTGGATCGATGTTTGGCGAGCGCCGCAATCAGCTCGACCTCCGGTTCACCAAGCCGTTCACCGTCGATCGCGTTCGCCTGGGCGCGAGCCTCGAGCTCTATAACGCGTTCAACGCAAACACGGTATTGACCGAGAGCGCGACCTATCGCGACGCGACGTTGTCGGGATGGCGCATCCCGACCGGCATCATGCCGCCGCGCTTCATCAAGCTCAGTCTGCAAATGGACTTTTAGAGAGCCGACACTGGACGTAGTGTCCGGCTCTAGCCGGACCTTGCCGCTATGCCGCGAGTTCTTCTCTGCATTCTCTTCGTGTGCATCCTCACCGCGTCCGCACGAGGACAGGACGTTGAGCCGGGGGCTGAGAGTCGAGAGTCGGGATCAGCGACTCGGGATTCGGGATTCGAGGTTCGAAGTCCAGCGCCCGACGCGCAGGCTCTTCGCGAGATTGCCGTAGCCGCCGGCCGCACGGTCGAAGCGAAGACTGCGTTCGTCACCGCGCTTCGTGGCTTTGCTGAAGGACTCTCCGGTGCGCGCGGCGACGAGGGCACACGTATTCGCACGTCGGTCGCCGACATGCGTGCCGCTCTCAAGAAATGGGACGATGCGATACTCAGCTATCGAGCCGCGCTCAACGCAGCAGACGGAAGCGCGGACGTGCGTGTCGCTCTTGGAACGGCGTACCTGGATCGCGGCCTGACGTCGGAGGCGGTCGATCAGTTTCGCCGGGCCGTCACTCTGGCTCCGCGATGGGGCGAAGCGTCGTTGCTGTTGGCGCTCGCGTATCAGGCTCAAGGCAAACGTCAGGAATCGACGCGCGCACTCGCGTCCGCGGCGCGTGCGACGCCTGACAGCCCCACCATCAGCTACGCGACAGTGCAACAGGCAGTCGCGACTGGCGATGAAAGTGAGATCACAAAGAGCTTGCTCGCATTCCGGGATCGGCACGATCGGATCGCGCGTCCATCGACGACGGGCACGGGTGCGCCGCCCTTCATCCGATTGGGACTTCTGCGTGAGACTCCGGGCGTGGCGCCAGTCTTCGCGCCCGCGCTCTATGCCGCTGGCTTCCGGCTGCTCCACGCCGGGCGCTACGATGAAGCCGTCGCGTCATTCCGGCAGGCCGTCGAGCACGATCCGCTTGCGGCGATCGACGACTCGCTCGACGAGCGCGTGCGCGCGGCTGGACAGCTGCGGGAAGGCAATTTCTCTGGTGCGATCGTTCGGCTCGAACGCGCGCTCGCCAAATGGCCGGACGCGTCCGAGCTTCGTCGAACGCTTGCCGTCGCGTACGCCGCGGACGAGCGTTATGGACAAAGTCTCGAACAGCTCGCGGCAGCGATTCAACGGGATCCGCGTGACGAACGCTCTCGTTTGACGATGGCGGAGATCCTCTCCGCGTCGGGGCACGTTGACGCGGCGGAGCGTGTGCTCCTCGAAACGATCGCGCTCATGCCAGAGTCGGCGCAGGCGCAGTACCGCCTGGCGCGCCTGCATCAGTCTCAATCTCGCGTTCCCGCGGCGCTCGCGGCGTTTACGTCCAGCGCCGAGGGCGCGGCATTAGTCGGCAGGGACTCTCTGTACGAGACCATCGCGGCCTTGCGTGTGAACGAGGGTGAGTTCGGCGAGGCGATTGCGGCGTATCGGCTCGAGCTGCAGGTCAACCCGAACAACGCAGCTGCGCATCGCAGGTTGGGCGATCTCTACGCGCAAGATGGACGGCTGGGTGAGTCGCTCGCCGAGAGTGCGGCGGCGCTCCTGATCGATCCGCGCGATGCTGACGCCCACGTCTCGCGCGCGCAGACGCTGCTCCGGATGTCACGTTTTGCCGACGCCGAAGCGGCCGCTCGCATGGCCGTCACGCTCAGTCCCTCACATGAGGCGGCGCATTATGCGTTGGGCACCGCGCTGCTTCGCAACGGCATGACCGAAGAGGGCCTCGCCACGCTGCAGGAGTTCGAGCGGCTGCAGGCACAGACACGCGCTCGCACCGACGCGGAGTGGCAACTCAAGCTCTTGAAAGAACAAGCCCTCGAACACGCGGCACGACAGGATTACCGGACCGCCGCCGACGTGCTTCGGCGCGCCGTCGCGTACTCGCCCCCGGACGGGTCGGTGCAACTCGCGGCTGGCGCGCTTCTCATCAAAGCCGGCGCGTACGAAGAAGCCATTCCCTTGCTGAAAGAAGCGGTAGCCCGTGAGGCGTTGGAAGCCCACCGCTATCTTGCCGAGGCGTACGCCGCTCTTCGGCAAAACGACGAGAGTCGTGCTCATCAGGCGGCGTACGACGCTGTCAAAGAGGCGAGGCTGCGCCGAGGCGCGGGCCAGTGATGCGCGCGAGCCGGACCCGTCAGTACGTAGTGTCCGGCTTCAGCTGGACCTGGATGACGATGCCGTGCCGGATCCTGGCATGCGCGCTGGCGCTGACGCTGTGTCAATTGGTCACGCAGGTCGACGAGTCGGCGCTACTCGCGCAGCCGGTCGCGATGAACTTCGTGGACGTGACCGCCAAGGCCGGCATCGAATTCACACACGTCAACGGCGCAAGCGCTCAAAAGCACATCGCGGAGACCATGGGATCGGGCGCCCTGTTTTTCGACTTCGACAACGACGGCTGGCTGGATCTGTTTCTCGTCGACGGTGGGTCGGTGGCCGATCCCGCCGTCGCACGGCAGGCGCGTCATCGTCTCTATCGCAATCGTGGCGCGGGGCAATTCGAGGATGTGACAGACGCGGCGGGCGTACATCATCGCGAGTACGGCATGGGTGCCTGCGCGGCGGACTACGACAACGACCATCGCGTCGACCTCTACGTCACCAATTTCGGGCCCGACGTGCTCTACCATAACGACGGGCACGGCGCCTTCTCCGATGTCACGCGCAGCGCTGGCGTCGGCTCGAACCTGCTGGGCGCCAGTTGCGCCTTCGCCGACATCGACAACGACGGTGATGTCGACTTGTTCGTCGCCAACTATGTGGACCCGGACGCCAGCAAGATCTGCGGTGATGCGCGAGCGCGTGCCTATTGCCGGCCCGATGTGTACGCCGGGGTGCCAAGCGCCCTGTATCGGAACAACGGCGACGGCACCTTCACCGATGTCACGAAGCCGTCGGGACTTGGTCGCAGCGATGGGAAAGCGCTTGGCATGGTGTTCGCTGACTACGACAGCGACGGCCGGGTGGATCTGTTCGTCGCGAACGACCTGACTCGCAATTTCCTTTATCACAACGAAGGCAACGGCGCGTTCAAAGAGGTGGGGCTTCCTGCCGGCGTCGCCGTTGCGAGCGACGGGCGCGTGCGAGCGGGAATGGGAACCGACGCCGGTGATTACGATGGCGACGGCCGACTCGATCTCGTCGTGACCAACTTCGAATCCGAGACTCACAGCGTGTTTCGCAACCTGGGCGGCGGTCTGTTTGCCGACGCCACCTACGAGAGCGGACTCGGGCCGGTGACGCTGCCGTTTCTGGGATTCGGCGTGGCCTTCCTGGACTACGACAACGATACGGATCTGGATCTGGTCATCGCCAACGGGCACGTGCTCGATAACACCGATCTCTTCAAGTCCACATCGAAGTACGCGCAGCGGAATCTTCTGCTGCGCAACGAGGGACGCGGGCGATTCATGGAAGTCGGCCGGCAATCCGGTCCCGGGTTCGCGCTGGAGAAAGTGAGCCGAACCGTCGTGTCCGGCGACATCGACAACGACGGCGATCTCGATCTGCTGGTCAGCAACAACGGTCAGCCACCCGATTTGTTGCGCAACGACACCAACGGTCTGGGGAATGCGCTGCGCGTGAAGCTGAGGGGTCGTCAAAGCAATCGCGACGGTATTGGGGCGGTGCTCGTGGCAACCGTCGGTGCGAAGCGGCTGGTCCGCGAAGTCAGGGCCGGCTCGAGCTACCTCGGGCAGAACGACGTGCGCATTCATTTCGGCATGGGTCGGGCCGCAGCGGCGGATCGGCTCGAAATCCGTTGGCCGAGCGGGCGGATCGACGTCCTCAAAGCCATTGCCAGTCAACAGGATGTGACCGTGGCGGAAGGGGAGGGAGCGATCGAGTTCCACCCCCTGAATAGGCGGTAGCCCAGCCGATAGTAGGGCGGTATCATTTGTGTCACTTGCGACGAGCGAATCACCTTTCGATATGCGAAAGCACAGGCTCTTACGCCGCCCTTCCTGCGTGCAGCCAAGGCGGTCGACGTGCCGTTCATGCGGGCGCTGCTCGCAGGCGGCGCCGATGCCACGCTGACCAAGAAGGATCGCACCAATGCCGTGATGCTCGTGGCCGCCGGTCAGGCGAACGCCGGCTACCTCGGCGCCACTACGGATGCCGCCCTGGCCGCCACTCTCGAAGCGCTGCGGATGTGCATCGATCGCGGAGTGGACATCAACGCCTTCAACACCGCTGGTCAGACCGCGATGCACGTTGCGGCCGGGCGCGGCCTCGACGGCGTCGTAAAGTTTCTCGCCGAACAGGGTGCGAAGCTGGATAGGACGGACAAGCAGGGACGGACACCGCTTGACGTTGCGCTCGGCGTCGGTGCCGGCGTCGCTCGCGGCAACAACCGCAACCAGGGTGGGCCGCGGGAAAGCACCGCAGCGCTGTTGCGACAGCTCATGAGCGAAAGTGGCCGGACGACCACGTCACTGCAGTAAGGTCCCGTTCGCGGTCTCGCTCGCTCTGATCGGCTTGGTCGGTGTTGGGGCGGCGAGCCGCGACAGTCAGGATCCAGGGGCGAGACGCTCGGTTTCGGACGGCGTGTATACCGACCTGCAAGCCAATCGCGGTGAGCGTGAGTACGGCCGGACATGTGAACACTGCCATGGGCCGGGCCTCGAGGGTGACGCGGCGCGCGAGATTCCGCCGCTCGTCTCCGATCCGTTCATGCGGAGTTGGCGCGGGAAGAATCTCAAGGAGCTCTTCGATCTTCTGAGCCGGTCGATGCCTGCCGACAACCGGGGGAGCCTGAGCGCGAGAACCTACACGGACCTGATTGCCTATCTCCTGCGCGTGAATGAATTCCCGGCAGGCACATCGGCGCTGCCAGAAGCGCCTGCCGATCTCGAGGCAATCTCGATCGAGCAACGATGAGCAGGTGTCAGACTCCTTCACTAGTCTGCACACGAATCAGAGTGACGATCATGAACACCACGAATCGCCTCCCGGTTGCCAGCGCTTTGCTGTTGTGGATCGCCGTCATGGCGATTGCGAACCGGCCTGTCGTGACTGCTCAGGAGGGGGGCGGCAAAAAGATCTGGGATGGCGTCTACACCGAGGCGCAGGCGACGAGAGGCAAACCGGCGTTCGAAACCAGTTGCGGCCGCTGTCACAACAACGAGCTCGTGGGCTCCGAGCGCGGGCCCGCGCTCAAGGGCGACGGCTTTTTCTCGCACTGGGAGAACGACACACTCGACAAGCTATTCACGAAGATTCGCGACACCATGCCCGCCGGCGGGATCGAGAGCGTGACCGACGCCGGCAAGCTCGACATCCTCGCCTACGTGCTTTCAGTGAATGGCGCGCCCGCCGGTAAAGAGGAACTGAGCATCGAACTCCCCGCGCTGGAAGCGATCACCATTGTCAGGAAAGGCGGCGCGCCGGAAGGCGTGTCGAATTTCAACCTCGTGCAGCTCGTGGGCTGCCTGGCGCCGGCCGGGGACAACGGCTGGAAACTTACGAACGCGAGCGAACCGGTCGTGACAAAGGAGGAGGCGTCGACGCCAGCCGCGATCGCGAAGGCCAGCGGTCAGCCGCTGGGCCGCCTCAACTTCGATCTGGTCAGCGTCATCAGCGCATATCAGGCTGACGCGCGTGTGGGTCAGAAGGTCGAGGCAAGAGGACTGATCTTCCGGGCGACGAATGACAACGCGATCAACCTCACGTCGCTGCAGCCTGTGGGCACCTGCCCGGAAGTTATCACTAGATAAGATCGGCGCGCGAGAGCGCCACGCAATGCTCGGCTCAGTTCGTGCATCACTCTACAGCATGCGCAGAGCTATGGCGCTCGCGGGCGTTGGCACCGCGTCGATCGTGTAGCCCGCGCGTGATATCGCCTGGAAATGAAGCCGGTCAGCTTCGATTTCAATCAACATGAAGTGATAGTCGCGATCGAACGTGCTGGCCACGTAGGTGGCTGGTGCGCCGTCTCCCGGCCGTAACGACCCCGCACCGCCGCTGACGAAATGGATGCCGCGCTGCAACGTGATGCGCTGGTAGATGTGTTCATGCCCGGAGAAGGCCACGTCGACGCCATGCTCCACGAGCAGCGGTTCGAGAATGAGACGATGCAATCGGGCCTGCGTCCGGTAGCGCCCGGACGTGTAGAGCGGGTGGTGAAAGAAGCACATTTTCCAGGCGGCCCGGGAAGCGGCGAGGCGCTCGGCGAGCCATCGCAGCTGTGTGTGATCCAGGTTCGTCGAGTCGAGGGCGAAGAACTCCACGCGGGTGACGATCTTCGCCAACAGATCCTCGGGGGGCGCGAAGCTGTAATAGCGCTCGCGGTTCATGTTGAAGAGCGGATAGGCCACCTGCTGCGGATCGTCGTGGTTCCCCAGCACCGCATAAAACTTCACGCCGTCGTCGATCAGCCGTCCATAGGGTTC
>Ga0075418_10001527_pt1 | contig 26319 bp, 48 predicted proteins | sample SoiMetdeltSBSDD2_FD_81776 | JGI IMG/M metagenome (GOLD analysis project Ga0075418, IMG submission 81776) | Bulk soil microbial communities from a Populus tree surrounding site in Tennessee, USA - Soil MetaG P. deltoides SBSDD2 | ecosystem: Environmental > Terrestrial > Soil > Tree plantation...
AGATCTACTGGCTGTATTGGAACGAAGCAGCCAAGTGGAAGAGCAGCATGCTGAGGTGGGACTACACGGATGACTCGTTCGCTGGCCTCAGTATCGACGTCAGCGACTGGATGAAGAGGAAGAACCTTGCCTGACCCGGTAGAACGTGACGAAGATATCGACTCTCCGCCCTTGTTCGGAACCTGGCTTCAGCAGACTCGGGTGCTACAGACTCTGAGTTTCGGTCAGGACCCCGGCGAGCTTGAGGGGGATGCTAAGGCCAACTTCATCACCTGGAACTACGCGGAGATGTGCGTAGAGCTGGGTGAGATGATGAACGAGTACCCCGGTCATAAGACGTGGGTGACCGATCGAACCAGGATCAACCGGACCGAGTTCATTGCCGAGATGGTTGATGCTCTGCACTTCGCCGGCAACATCTTGGCTGCAGTAGGCTGCGACGATCGGGAATTCTCCGCCGCCTACCAGCTCAAGATGAACAAGAACGCCGCTCGCATGGCCTCCAAAGTCTATGACGGGGTGAGCGACAAGTGCCCCGAGTGCAAGCGGGAACTCCAGGTCTACCCGGCTACTGCAAACGTAGCAGAAGCTAAGTTCTGTCCCGAACATGGAAGGGTGATGTAGTGCCACCGCTCATCAACGGATTCAAAGCCTCGACTCTCACCATGATGCACCAAGGTCTATGTGAGAAGATCGTCGCCATGCCGAAGGAGGACTTGGATCTTGTTACCAGCGTTGATGTCCAAGTTCACAACGTAATTGCTGGTGCTGAGAGGATGGAGTGGGACTTCGACCTCAAAGATACCTGGCTGACTCGTCAACGCTGGTCGATGATGTGCCGCCAGTACCTCGAGCCAAACGACCTCATCACCTGGCTCAACCGTACTGCCACCATGGTAGGTACAAAGGGCCGAGGCATCAACCTCATGCGGACAAAGCTGGTGCTTCCTCGTGGAGGTGGGGACCTTGGCAACAAAGAGACCCGACGCTGGGGCTCGTGCATGATCTCCGTCTCCTACAAGGCAGTGCCAGCCCCTCAAATTACCCTGCACTCACGCACGTCCTACCTCGGCTATCTGGCGGGCATGGACCTCAGCATCGCCTGGATGTGTGGGAGGTACTTGGGTCGGATGATCGGCATCCCGGTGGAGGAGATGCGGTTTGTCTGGCTGAACGAGAACATGCAGTACCATCACTTCAAGTCGCTGGCTTACCTCCTCAACCACCGAGATGATGAGCTCCGTGAGTTCTACCGACGCATCCTCATGGATGATGAAGAGACGCTGAAGAAGAAGCATCGTACCTTGCTGGCTGCGTCACCAGCCTTGCACTACTCTAGGAAGTGGGTACAGAAATCGTTGTCCGAAGACCGAGCGGGTCACACCCTCGGCGACATCAGCTACAACACCTACCGGCGAATCAAGCGACGCTTCCACACCGAAGTCATGGGCTACGACTACGCACAGCAGTTCGCTGGGTGGGAGTACTACAAGCGGGGCGACAAGGCCGGCGAGCAGAAGCAGTACTACGAAGCCTACAAGCCGCTCCCTCACTGCCCCATTCAACAGCTCGACTTTACTCCCATCGGTCTCCCGGCAATTGACATGGTTGGTTCCGTCGCATATGATGGACCTGCTATCGCATTGACCGAGGATGATGACGACGATGACGAGGTATAGCGTCAGCAAACTGACCAAGAAGCTTAAGGGTAGAAGGTGTCCACGTTGTACGAAGAAGCAACTGATCCCTCGCTACCCTCGCCGAAGCAACAGCGTTCGTTGCCTCCACTGCGGGGCCCTAGGGAGGTTGAAGTAGTGAGGTTCTACAGCACTGAGATGCGGATGATCGAGGATGCCTTCGAGGCTATGGCTAAAGAGATGGCCATGGATCTGGTAATGGCGCCTCGAGTTGACGTCGGTGAGTGGCAGTCCCAGAAGATTGACAACCCGCTGATGGTTACTCAAGAACTACAGAACGCGGTCATGCAGATCGCCATCCCACCCGAGGTGGTAAAGCTCCAAGCTCACGTCAAACCCAACCTGCCTTGGGCAGAGGATCACTTCCTCGAGCGGGTCTCGGGTGAGCCCCTCAACCCACCTCCGAGCGAAGCTTGGTGGCCCTATGCACAGCAGGGTAATGCCGAGCACAAGCAGGATGAGAAGTTCTCCCACACCTACCCCGAACGATTCTGGCCTAAGTATGCTGGACGTACTCCGGTAGAACACCGAGAAGAGTACTTTGCTCACGAGGGGATTCGCTATGCCTACGGAGACTTGGATGATGTCGTCAACCAACTTGGGAAGTCACCGCTTACACGGCAGGCGTATCTACCAGTGTGGTTTCCAGAGGACACGGGTGCGGTGCACAAGGAGCGGGTCCCGTGCACGTTGGGGTATCATTTCTTGCTCCGTAATAACTGGTTACATGTTACCTACTTCATCCGAAGTTGTGACTTCGTCCGACACTTCCGGGACGACGTCTACATGGCTGGTCGCCTCCTTCAGTGGATGGCGCAGCAACTCCGAGTGAAGTACAAGGTCACTTGCACGCCAGCGACACTGACTATGCACATGGTTTCATTCCACATCTTCTCGGGGGATGTACCCTCGTTGGAAAGGCGGTACGGCAGGTGACCGAATACATCGTCCCCGTCTGCTCTTGCAACCACCCTATCGACTGCCACGACCCCAACACGGGTAAGTGCATCGGGGTCAATGTAAGCGGTTGCCAGTGCGGTCGGTTCACTGACTCTGGTCGAACCCAGAAAGTCCACGCGACGTGAGGCCTACACGTGATGAAGTACTCATGGAATTTGCCCGAGTGGCTGCGACCCGAGGAACTTGCAGTAAGCTCAAGGTGGGAGCAGTCGCGTCCAGAGATGGCCGCGTCCTGGTTACTGGATACAACGGCACACCTGCTGGTATGGAGCACTGCAGTCACCCTTGTACTTGCGGAAACCGGCACTTTGACGTTAGTTCGGTGCGCCTCCAAGACGGTTGGCATGACCCTCGATGTTCCCTCGTGGCTCCATGCGAGGTTACTGTCCATGCTGAAGAAAACTGCATAGCCTTCGCAGCTCGGCATGGGATCTCATTGCTGGGGGCGGAAATCCATAGCACTGACTCACCTTGTCCCTTCTGTGCTCGCCTCATCATCAACGCGGGCATCGTGCGAGTGGTGTTCGACCGATTGTACCGAGTCCGTGAGGGGCTCAACTTGCTCGAGACTGCGGGGGTCAAGATCGAGCAATTTGCCAGCAGGCTCCCCACCTGATACAATGGATGATGATGCGATCTGCGACAACTGCGGTAGAAGCAATCCAACAGTTCAACCCCGCTGCGTCCTCGACTGCCCTACTCGTCAGGGTGACTTCTGGAAGGTGGTTACTGTGACCTGGTGCGATCACTGCTGGGGCGGCCTTACTTCTTCGTTCGGGAAAGAACTGACCCATGAGTAAGCAGAGCAAGCTCGAGGCTCTTCGACAACCCAAGTGCAAGGAATGCCGAGCACATGTCGGAGCAACTTCGGTTTGTGTTATGGGGAAGGGCAACCCCAAGGCCAGTATCATGGTCATAGGACGCATGCCCAACTCGAAGGAGTATCAACGCACGCTCGAAGCCGACCTCACTGAAGCTGGTGTGGACATCGGCGACTGCTACTTCACCTCCGCAGTCAAGTGCCGCAACTTCGAGGTTAACACGGGCACAACGATCGTCAAAGCCTGCGCCTCCCGCTATCTCACCCACGAGATTGCCCTCATCCAGCCTGAGTGGATTCTCACCATGGGTAATGAAGCCCTTACAGCGGTGACCGGCAAGTCAGGCATCATGAAGTACCGAGGCCAGACCATCATGCGGGGTGAGTCGAAGGTTATCCCTACCGTTTCCCCGATGTCTGTCTCTCGAAATCCAGGCCAGCGCCTCAACTACATTGCTGACTTGAACTACTTTTCCTCTCAAACCAAGGGCAAGGGTTCCAAGATTCCTGAGCCCAAGATCCACTACATCCAGACCATCGACCAGGTTAAGAAGCTGAGGCGGTTGCTAGATCGTGCGGAGCTGCTGTCTTATGACGTGGAAACGTACAGTGATCCTGCTGGGAACGAATGGGTTTCGAGTGCCGAGATCATCAGCCTCTCTGGGACGATCGTCGTTGACGAGAAAGTAGTGGTCTGGGCATTGCCCTTGTCGCACCCCGAATCGCCTTTCCGATCATCCTGGGGCAAAATCCTGCGCTTCCTGGGCCCTTCCCTATCGAGTCGAGCGAAGCTGATTGCTCACAACGGGAAGTATGACTGTCGTTGGATGAGGCAGTTCGGGGTCGACATGACCGTAACCTTCGATACGATGCTTGCCGTGCATCTCGCTAATGAGAACATGAGCAAGAGCCTCAAGAACCAAGCACAGATTCGGTTCGGGGTGAAACCCTGGGCCATCGACACCAAAGACCTACGCAAGCACCCCATCATGGAGGTGCTGGAGTACAACGCACTCGACACGTACTACACGTACCATCTCTACCTCGATGTGCGCAAGGAACTGATCGCTCAGCCTCGACTCGCTCGCCTGTTCAAGATGCTCATGACCCCAGCCAATAACATCCTGATCGGTGTGGAAATGCGAGGGGTCTGGATGGATAGGGAGAAGCTGGCCAGCGCATACCAGATAGCCCTTAACATGCGTGCCGAGATTGAGTCCAAGATCATGGTCTACGTACCAGACCCAGAGGAGACTGAGGATTGGCCAACCGAAAACAAGAAAGGCAAGAAGCGAGCCGTCAATTTCAATCCCAGTATCTTCGCACGCTGGCTCCTGTTCGACTACTTAGGTCTGCCCGTGATCGAACGCGGGAAGGAAAAGCCCGACGGTAGTCCTGGTGACCCGTCGATGGCTGAGGATTGCATGCTCGAGATTCAGTTGGACCCCGGCCATCCGGTGGTGGATCTGATGCTGGAGCGGGTGAAGTGGCAGAAGTATTGCTCAGCATTCTTGAGCGCGTACGAGGAGTTGATAGATGACAACGACCGCGTCCACACAACCTTCAAACTATACGGTACGGTCACCGGGCGGCTCTCGAGCGGTAAAGCTGAGGCGGATAAGATCACCGCAAGGGCGCCGGTACGCGGTGTCAATCTTCAGCAAGTGCCACGGGACCCTTTCATTCGAGGTCTTTTCGGTGCAGCTCCCGGGTATACGTTCGTTGAAGCTGACTTTTCGCAAGTCGAACTACGAGTCGTAGCATTCCTGAGCCGAGACCGCACGATGATGCACCTGTACCAGACTGGGCAGGACATCCACCGAGCGACTGCGGCCTGGGTACTGGGAGTACCTGAGTCACAAGTCTCCAGCGACGACCGGAAGAAAGCGAAGGCGGTTAACTTCGGCTTCGTCTATGGCATGGGTGCACCCAAGTTTGTCTACACGGCGTTCACGAAGTACGGGGTACGGTTCACGCTGGAGGAGGCACAGGCGGTCCGGAAAAACTACTTCGCCCAGTTCAAGGGGTTGCAGCCCTGGCACGCTAGACAACGCCGTCTGGTCAATGAGAACCGCCGAGTGCAGTCACCCCTCGGGCGCGTGCGCCACCTCCCTGACATTGACTCAGGTGACCGAGGGGTTAGAATGGAAGCCGAGCGACAGGCGATCAACTCACCAGTGCAGTCGTTCGCTTCGGACATGACGATGTTGAGCATGATCCTGATCCAAGAGAAGTTGCAACGGAAGGGCATAGATGGCCGGTTCATATCTACCGTTCACGACGCCCTGCTCTTCGAGATACGCAACAAGCACGTCGCCCGAGCTCTCCCCATCATCAAATCCACGATGGAGAATTTGCCTCTCGAACGTAAGTTTGGAGTGGTGCTCGACGTGCCCATTGTTGCAGACCTCAAGGTCGGGAAGTACTGGGGCGACGCAAAAGAACTGACCGAGAACGAAGTCTACAACTACCGGAACGGGTGAGTTGCTCCACCACTGCCAGATGCGATATGATCTAGGCACCGACCGAGGAGAATTACCTTGAGCAAGGTTCCGCCTGGTGGACTGGCCGCTGGGCTCCGGGGTCTTTATTCTGACCCTGAGACAGGCAGCCCCATCACCACGCACAGTATGCTGAAGACTTTCCGCCGCTGCCCCAAGCAGGCGGACTACAAGTACTACCAGCGACTCAAGCCCCGCACAGTCAGCAAGCCCCTGCGTCAAGGGACGTGGATGCACAAGCTTCAGGAGGTGCATTATAAGGGAGGTGACTGGGAGGCTGAACACAAGAAGCTGAGTCGCAAGTTCATGGAACTGTTCGACGAGGAGCGGGATGTACTCGGTGACCTACCCGTCGAGTGCGAGCGGATGATGCGCTCCTACCTCTGGCACTACAAAGCTGACAACTGGAAAGTGCACGAGACAGAGTTCGTGCTGGAGACCGACTTTCCCGACGGGAGTATCTACCGAGCCAAGATCGACTTGCTCGTGGAAGATCAGTTCGGACTGTGGATCGTTGACCACAAGTGGAATAAGAACCTGCCGAACTTAGACTTCCGGATTCTCGATGCGCAGTCTGCCCTGTATGTGTGGGCGGCACTTCGCAACAAGCTTCCCGTGCAGGGTCACATCTGGAACTACGGTCGACGGAAGCCCCCTACCATTCCGAAGCTACTCAAAGATGGCACTCGACTCTACGCTACGCAGATCGAGACTGACTATCCCACGTTCAGAGCTGCGCTCAAGGCGTACGGGCTCGACCCAGACCGGTATGCCAACGAACTCAAGCGGCTGAGGAAGCAGCGCTTTGTTCCTGGGGGTATGCAACGATCCCCCTTCTTCCGACGCAGCATCCTGGAGAAGTCGCCAGCGATGTTGAAGCAAGTGGCTCGAGAAGGATACCACACAGCGAAGCGGATGAACGCCTATGACTTTGCTCGAACCGAGTTCGTCGAGCGAGTGCCTGACCGCAGCTGTACCTTCATGTGCTCTTACGTCGACCTCTGCACGATGGAACTCTTCGGAGGGCACACGGTCAACCTCCGCAAGTCCAAGTACAAGCTGGCCGACCCACTCGACTACTACAACGACGACCCCAAGAACCCTGAAGAGGAGGGCTAATGGCTGGGAAAGCCAAAGGCTTTACGGAGAAGGATTACCTAGCCATGGCCAAGCAGAAGGCAAGCAGGGCTTCGGACATGCCTATCTACCCTAAGGTACTGCTCTACGGGCGGAAGAAGGTGGGCAAGACCACACTCATGCTCACGGTTGGAGCCGAGAACATCTTGGTGATCGACCCCGAGGGTGGTGCCCACTACCGCCGCAATGTTGACGACCCCTTCATCTGGCCACTCGAGAAGTGGGAAGACACACAGGATGTGTACGGGGCTCTTCGTACTGGGAAGCTGACCCCCAACCACATCAAGCAAGGTGAGTCGTCAACACCGTTCAAGTGGGCTGGGCTGGACGGGCTAACCCGAGTCAACAACTTCGCGTTACACTACGTACGGAAGGAGCAGGAAGAACGAGACTTGACCCGACATCCTGGGTTCGTCGATCGACGGGACTATGGCAAGAGCGGTGAGCTGATGAAGCAGCTCCTTGCCAACTTCCATTCGCTGAAGATGGGCGTCATCTACACAGCGCACGAGCGCATGAAGACCTCCACCTTTGCCGACTCCGAGGATGACGACGCAGAGGAGTCCGAGGTCACGTACGTACCGGATGTCCCCGATGCCGTGAGGAATGCGGCGAACTCTCTGGTAGACGTGATCGGGCGGTTGTACATTGTACGCATCGAGGGGAACAACGGGACGAAGAAGGCATACCGGAGGTTGCTTATCGGCCCCTCGGAAGTATATGATACTGGCTATCGCAGCGAGTACGATTTGCCGGACATCGTAAAGAATCCGACCATACCCAAGCTACGCAAGCTGATGAAGGAAGGGAGTACCCAGTAATGGCGAAAGGCAAGGGAGCGAAGGCGAAGGCCCTCGACTTCTCCAACGTCAAGGATCGGGCGGCAATCAGCCCGAGCCATCGTCCCGAAGGTGATTACCCTGGGAAGGTAATCTCCGTCCAGGACATCAAAATGGGACCGGAGAAGCGAGACGCCTGGCTCTACATCATCAAGGTCGGGGTAGGGACCTATGCCTACCGCTGCGGCTTCAACGACAACGAGCTCTGGAAGATTCGGAACTTGTTCGTTGCGGCTGGGGTACCGGTGCCCAAGAAGCGCCAGACCATCGACCCCAACAAGCCGGTCAACCACGACGTTGGTGTGACGCTGCAAGACCACGAGTACGAGGACAAGCTCAGCTCGGAGATTGCTGCGGTCTTCCCGCCCAGCGAGCTCGATGGTCACGACGGTGAGCCGGTCGGGGATGACGAGGAAGGTGTCGAAGAGGAGGAAGAGACGCCCACACCGAAAGCCAAGGCCAAGAAGGGCAAGAAGACGAAGGCTGCCCCGGAGCCTGAGCCGCCGGCAAAGAACAAGAAGAAGGGCAAGGTCAAGGCTGCACCTGAGCCACCGGCGAAGAAGGGCAAGAAGGGCAAGAAGATGGAGAGCCTGGACATCGACGATCTCTAAGGTCGTTGACATGAGGCTCGGGTTAGTATATCATCTACCCTGAGCCCCGGGCCCTCAAACAAGCGAGGCGGTGGTGCACTTCTTCTCCTCGGTCGAAGCATCACCGCCTCGCTGCTGTGTGTGGAGGATGACTTGAGCCAACCAGAGAGTAAACTCAGCCGAAGAATTCAGGATGCCCTCAAGAAAGAGTGGCCCTCAATCTTCGTCTTCAAGGTGTGGGGGTCTGAACATATGATGGCCGGGCTCCCTGACTTGATTGGGTGTATCCAGGGCCGATTCTTTGGCCTTGAGGTCAAGACGCCTGACAAGGGAAAGAACGTTAGCCCCCGTCAGGAGTATGTAGGAGGGTTGATCCGCCGGGCTGGTGGTTGCTGGGATGTGGTAACGTCTCCTGCCCAAGCAGTCGAAGTGCTCCGCGCGTTGATCCCTAAGGAATAAGGTAAGCCCCTCGCATGATGCTGCAGCTGGGGGATATCCCGTCGATCTGTCAGTGCCTGGGGATTGACTGACGCGATTCTCGTCGCATCATTCGGGCGAGTGCGAGCAAGCATACACATGAGAAAAGCCCCTGGGGGGCGAAGCGGGCGGCTAGACCAGGGGCTTTCCTCGTATGGCACTTTGGTAGGGTGGACCCTACTGCTACGGCCTCATACTCACCTCCTCTCTCTCATCATCTTGTTTGAGCCCAGGGGTTGAGGTTGGTACCCCCGTTGCTCAAGATCAGGACGCACTGACGTTGCCCCTCGATGGTGTATGGATCCAAGCCCCGGCAGGAGCCACTGCTATAGTGACTCAGTAAGGTTTGGGCGCAGCCATATGCACCACTCGGGTTGTAGGCGGAAGGATTACCTCCCGACTCACGTTGGATGATGTAGTCCGGAATCGCAAACCCGGTGCACTCACCTACTGTACTACCTGGGTGGTAAGTGTTGGGAGCTTGGTACCTTTGGGCCTGCCTTGCCCTCTCTGCCTGGCGATCTAGCTCAGCTTGCACCCCGGCGTAGAACTGTTGCAGTTGTTCCTGGTACACTGCTTCGAGGTAGGCTTGAACTTCCACCTCAATTGCCGCGGCTTCTTCATAGTCAACGAAGTCGGTCTGTGGCGCCAGTTCTACCCCTGGAGTTGAGACCTTGACCTGTTTACTATGTTCTGCATCCGAGTCGCCCATGTACGTTGCCGACAAGGCGAACGTACTTAGGACTATTACTCCTAAGATAGACCATCTCTTCAAGGTACACTTCCTCCTCAGCCATAGGTGGTGGGATAGCCCCACACTATCATGGCTGTCAATGCTTGTCAACTGACGGTCGTTCTAGCTACACACCACGAGACCCCCGCACCCGGCAGGTGGGATACGGGGGCCTGTGGTCGCTGGGGCAGCAGCGATCAGTCGAGGTCGAAGATGTCCTCGTCGAGCAGCTCGTCGGAGGCCTCGTCGAGAGCCATGATTTCCTCGTCGCTCGGCTCGTCGACCTCGATGTCCTCGGTGATGTCGACTACCTCCTCGGCAGCCTTCTTCGTCTTCTTCGTCTTCGTGCCCGTGCCGTTCGTCTTGACCTTCTCCTCGGTGGACGTGGCCTTCGGCTTTGCCCAGTCGGAGAACTGCTTCCGCAGCTTCTTCAGGTCCTTCTCCTCGATGGCGTAGCGGTTGCCCTGCCCCGGCTGGTCCTCCTTCGGCGTGATGGCACGCATGAACTTCCGGAAGGTCCGGGCGTCAGTGCCCAGCTCAATCGCGGCTTCCTTGGCGGAAAGCGCCATGTGCATTTCCCTTTCCTCGGTCGGGGCGTTTGCCCCCTTCTGATACTTCATTATCGCATAACCCAGTACCTAAGTCAACGCTTTGGAAACAAATTTTTTGCTGCGTCGCGCTCGCGTGACTCGGACAAGAATGCGGGGTCATCCGCGTGCCGCCGCCAGATCCTCCCTGGCCGCCGGGTGATGTAGTCGAACTCCTTGAGCTCCACGTACTGTTGCCCCGGTTCGATCACCCGAGTGCACTCTTCCGAGTCACATTGCTTGGAAGTCCTGGCGGTATATGTGTTGATGTATAACCTCATGGGATAACCATCTCCCCCGGTGAGGCAACCTGTACGCCCGGGCAGGGCCGGGTTAAGGCTTCCTCCATGCTCAGTCCGCACGTCTCGCACCCGATGCCTGACTCGAACTCAGTCAAGCCTAAGATGTAAGGCGTGTTGTCGGGGAGTCTCGTGTTTTGGACGAGAGCAACCCGCAGCACCGAGATCTCTTGGAATTGATGCTCCACTTACCCTCCTACCTTGTAGTGTTTGATGGCTTCCTCGGCAATACCGCAGACCCCACAACGCTTACGCCATGGGATAGGCTTGAAGTGCCCAGTGAACGCGTGATGCTTGGTGAACCACCCGAACACGCTGGGTCGACGACAGTGGGGGCACCACATGTGACCCTGAAGAGTAAGCATGGGGGCGTAGTATTCCCGCTTCCTGCCCACTCGTACCACTGGTGGACGATAGCCGTCGTTCTTGCACGTTAGCACTACGTCGTACCAACCATCCGAGTGCTTCCGTACGAACTTACGGGCTTTCTTCCACGTCAGGAAGTCTCGCTTCTGCCATGGTGACTTACGCTTGACCTTGACGTAGACTCGCCACCGAGTAAACTCAGTTTCGTAAGGAGCCCTGTCGAACCACTGGCTGAACACAGAGTCTTCGATCAACTCCGAGTGTCTTACCTGTTCAACCATGCCTGGCAACTGAATGACCTCCTCGGTCGATTGCTTGGTACTATCATATATCATCCGCGACAACCTGTCAATTCCGGATGAACGACCCGAACTCGGGGGAATAACTTCATCCGAGAAGTTGACTGGATTACTTCCTCGCATATATCATTATACCTCACGCATCGACCGAGGAAGGATACCAGTGGCTGGTACTTCAACTCCCTCACCTGACCAGAGCCTGACCATCGTTTCCAAGGCTTGGGGTAGGCAGGAAGGGTACGCTTTCTTTCCGTGGATTCCCGGTGACGCACCCGATAAGGAAACACGGATTAAGTCTTGGAACGAGGGCCCGGCGTTTCTCTGGCCCGACGATAAAGCCAAGATTCTGAAGCACATTCAGTCCCACACTGACGACGACGTTTACTGGTGCCCCTCACTCTTCGAGGATAAGCAGCGCCGTCTCGAGGTGGCCATGGATGAGCATGCGCTCTGGGCTGACCTTGACGAGGTAGATCCTCGTAAGATCAAGGACTATCCACCCACGATAGCCTGGGAATCCTCACCCAATCGGTTCCAAGCTATCTGGTTGGTCACGGGTGGTGATATGCAGGGTGCATCCTGGCCTGGGGGTGAGAACCAGCGGCTGACCTATTACTTAGGGGCGGATGCTGGGGGATGGGACACGACCCAGTTGCTGCGCTTGCCGGGGTGGAAGAACCACAAGTATACCTACCGTGAGAACAACGATGGCAAGCCAGTGCAGGGTCGGTTGCTCTGGGCGAATGGTCGACGCTACCTCCCCGACGACTTCAACGACCTCCCCGAAGTTCAGACCATGGGTGAGGTTCAGACGGTTCTGGAGGATGAGGTTGGCCATGTCGATCGTCACGAGGTATGGGGTCGCGTCCGCCTGAAGCTACCGAAGAAGGCCCGGGATTTGTTCGGTGCTCGGGAGGCCATGGGTGACCGGAGTGAGCAACTCTGGTGGATGATGCGCTGTCTCGCTGATGTTGGGTGCTCGGTCACCGAGATTGTAGCCTTGGTCCGACCGACTCCGTGGAACAAATTCGAGGGGAGGCATGATGAACTGCGCCGCCTCACCATCGAGGCCGGCAAGGCTATCGCCGCTCGCAGCGAGGAAGTAAGTGAGGCGCTCGAGGAAGATACGCTGGAGGAACGACCCGAGCCCACCAACCTCTTCGTACTGGTCGACGAAGTCAAGCCGCCCGAGTGGATCGTCAAGGATATCCTCGCAGTAGGTGCGTGCGGGTTCATCGCTGGTCAACCCAAGGCTTACAAGAGTTGGATCGGACTTGACCTCATCCTCTCAGTAGCAACTGGGATTCCATTCCTGGATCACTTCCCCGTACGCAACATCGGTCCAGTCCTCTACATCCAAGAGGAGGATTCCCTGCCGCTCATCAAGGGGAGGCTCGACAAGATCTGGCCCGGCAAACAGGCGGATAAGATGCGCCGAGTCGACGGCCAGCTGGTGTGGGACCCGCCTGACCCTCGAGACATTCCGCCCGTCAACGCGGTAGTCCGAGGGGGTATTACTCTCAGTGACCCTGCTTGGCAGTCATGGCTTGACGAGAAGCTGGCACAAGGGGCAGAAGGGGAACCTTTCAAGATGCTACTGGTCGACCCCCTCATGATGGTGGCGGGAGAAATCGACGAGAACCGCAGTCAAGAGATGACGACCAGGCTGTTCAAGCCGCTGAAGCAGTTGGCTGAGAAACACCAGACGGCGATCATCGTGGTCCACCACATGAAGAAGACCGACAACGGTACGAAGCCCACTCGTGGGGGTCAGATGATGCTCGGCTCGGTGGCGAACCACGCTTGGGCTGAGGACTCGATGTATCTCAGGCGGGTACGCAGCGACGTCGTAGTAGAACGCGAGAGCAAACATACAATGGGAGGTAGCTTCAAGATTCAAAACCTGAGGAACAAAGGATGGATGCCTCGGGTAGTTGACGATCGTATTGAGTCTCCCGACGAACAGGAAGAAACTGAGGCACCGCAGCGGCGACCCTCGCGTGCACGCGACCCTCGTGCGTTGGGGGTACTCCGAGAGCTGGGCTTGGGGGCCCACACAACGAAGGTAGTTGCCGAGACTATGGGGGTTACCCTCGGCGGTGCACGCAGGCAGTTGGTTCGTTTGGCCGGAGCGGGTCAAGTTACACGAGTCGGGGACGCGTGGAAACTTTCTGTTGAATAGGTAAACAATGTTTTTGACATCGCATCATTCATCATATATCATGATTGAGAAGCGCATCATGATGGATGAAGCGCTCGACGAGAAAGGTACCAGGAACCATGACTCCCAAAAAGGCAAGCTCGGATGGGGAAGGCGTTGGGTTGGCAACGATCGACGCCAACCCGGGCAACAAGGTCACGACCATCCGCCTCAGCAACAACGAATACGACCAGGTCATGATCTTCGCCAAGGCGATGGGCGATCTCTCCATGACCGAGTTCTGCGGCAAGGCGATTCGGGCCTACCTCAAGGCCTGCACCGAGGACCCCAAGCTCAAGAAGGAAATCCAGCGAGAGATCGCTCGGCAGCAGGCAGTCCTCGACGACTTCGCATCCCGCGTCCTCGGCACCATCGAGTCGTGATCGTACTCCTAGCGGTCGGGGTTTTGATTGCCATCCTCATCGGAATTGCCCAGATCCTTGGGCTAATCTTCGGTGCCATCTTGGCATTCTCAAAGCCCCGATCGCAGAAGTACGCTGATCCGCCTTCCCATGTCCGGTTGCTCGAGTCACACAAGGTGACTGACGAGGACCTCGAGGGCTGGGATGGAGAGGATGAGCTGGAGCTCTAATGCCGACCTCCGAGGAACAACTCAGGGCTATGGTGGACCTCCGGATCATGGTGGTGATAGATCACCCCGATCTGAGGGAGGAGTCTGCCTACCAGCAGAACTGGGGCTTCGTCGAGAGGTTTAACGACGAATGCTTCACGGTGAAGCTGGAGGAGGGAGTCTTCGACTACTGGATCTTCTCCAATGACACTATCGAGTTCTGTGCCCCCTTCGCCAAGGGAGATAGCCTCCATCTTACGGGACTCTGTCCCGGGTACAAGGCTATAGGAGTCCGGGGGCCTAAGTCAGGGGCTCTGGTTGAGGAGCTGATGCATCGCCATGGAAGGGGCGGGTAAGTGGCAAAGAACTATGACGACCGCGTCGAAGAAGAGGTACGCAGGCGCGTGACCAATGCTGCGGCAGCCGCTGGGGTAGATCGGGGGCGCATCGAACTCGAGATTGTGTGGATGTTGCCGCCAGAATTCGTCCGAGGTTACCGGGAAATCTTCAGTCGTGCGTTGGCGGACCCTATCTCGCCGCAGTCTGATGGTGGTAAGGACGAAGGCCGAGTCAAAGCCGCTGGGAAACCTGCAGATGCTCTCAAGGCTCGGTCGATGGGTGGTGCAGCAGGTGGGGGCAAGCGATACGTCCGGGGCGCATGGCCGATCCGTGACGAGGTTGCCCTAGAAATGAAGAACCGCCTAGACCGGAAAATTTTGGCGGCTCTCCGTCAAACTTTGGATACACTGGTACAATCCAACCGGTCGTTGGGAGCTGCGCACGATGGGGCCCAAACCGTTCCTCGCCGATGCGACGACTGCGGCCAATTCCTCAAAACCGAGTGGCTAAGGTGTCCCTTCCACTAAAGGATCCTCAGCAAACAAAATCGTTGACTAGGATTCGGGGTTTTGATATAATAACCGCAATGATGAAGGGGATCGCTCAGTTCGCTGAGGGGTCCCCTTTTACCCGAGAGAGAGGAAGATTCTGTGGCCCCAGAACTCAACAAAGAAGCTGAAGAGGTACTTGAGGTCTTCACCGAGTATCTCAACCTCTGGCATGCAGAGGACAAGGAGTACTACGGGGCTGATTACCAGCCCGTAAACAGAGCAATGTACGATGAGTTCGACGACCCGCCCGTGATCCTGCACGACCACTCCATGGGGACCGAGGTCCGAATCATCATGATCCAGGCAAACCCCTTCCACGACGAAGGTGGGCCGAACGTGTTGACCGCGTTCTTCAACCTCCGCCAGGGGATCGACTGGTCCCTGGACTTTGTGGTACAGCAGTTCGATACCACCTACGAGGTCGTTTACAACGACGGCAAGCTGAGGGTACCGGACGGCTACATCGAGAGGGGGTGATATGGCAAAGAAGAAAACTCGACGTAAGTTTCACGAGAAGACCCTGACGAGGGATGACCACACTTCGTTGCAGGGCCTCGTCGACGACCGAGTCCACAATCTCGACATGGATCTGCAGACTCTCAAGGAGTCGGGAGCCTATGAGTTGATGGAGCTTCAGAACGTCGACGACGTGGAACACCACCTGAGGAGAATCCGAGCGAGCTATGCTCGACTGGGGGACCTACTCAGGGAGTCCAACCGGGTGGTCCTAAGATCGGAGAAGAAGCTTTGAGCGATGAGCTGGTGTGGCACATGGTTCAGTGCCGGATGATGATCGGCTTCCGGAACATGGGTCCGGAGATGATCGTGGAAGAAGAACTCAGCGTTATCCAGAAGGGAGTCGGCCAGTTCCTCGATGAGCGTTACGGGGAGGAAGATGTCGACCTCTGCTTCGTAACCCATGAGGGGTTGTATCACGAAGATACTGACCCACACCCAGAAGGCTGGGGTTACTCAGAAGACCAGATGTGGGAGATGATCCCTGGCGACACCAAGGAGGAGAAAAAGGCTAACGTTGAGCGGATGATGGAGGGCGAGAAGCCTGAGTGGCCAGGAGAAAAGGATGACTCTGGTTAGTTGGGAAGAGAAGCATGAGCGACGGGAGCTAATTCGCCGTGTGTCTGACTGCCTCGAGCGTGCCCGTGAGTTATCAGAGCTTGCGGATATGCAACTCAGCTCGTACCGTGCCAGGTCGCTGCGTAACCTCGCATACGCATACCGCCGCCGGGCCAAGGAAGACGTCAAGGCGACTCGAGACCGCCTCCGGAGAATTCGGTCGAGGGAGGCTGGAGCCATCTCGTAACAATGTTGTACCTTTTTGTGCCAGGGACGGTGACATCGGTTGACGGGTATGCGATCATCAATCATGCGATGCGATCAACCTCGTAACCGCAAAACCGCAAACGAAAGGGATGCAAGTGTCACATAGCCACGATCACCTGGAGCTCTCGGGGGAGGAACTGGAGGCTCGCAAAACTGAGCTTCGTCAACACCTCGACCAGCTCTTCCCGAATTACCCCGCCGAGCAAATCGACGAGGTCATCAACTCGACCGCGTTCCAATTCCGCCGCTGCTCCTGCGGCGACTGGGAGGTCAAGCTGGTATGAAGGTCATCGAACGTCACGAGGAAGGGCGGTACAAAGGCCGCCCCAAGGTCGTGGAGCTGACGGAGTTGGAACAACTCGTCTCCGAGCTCTACAACATCCAGCTCGACCAAGGGCACGGATGTCTCGAGGCGATGATCGTCCTCCGAGGCGCCGAAATTCCGCCGGGGCTGCAATCCGACACTCCGGTCCTCAATCGGGTCCTCACACCCGAACTGGTTGATTGGCTGACAGGACCATGAGCATCAAATCCGACACCGAGAATGCCAACGTCTGGTGGCACTCGGGGAAACGACGGAAGCCCGGCGAATTGGGCAGCCGCGTTCAGGTGTGGGTTGGGACTTATCTCCAGGACAAAGTCTTCGCCCACACCAAGATCTCACAGCTGCGCCGGGGCAATCTGCACCTCTTCAAGGTGCCCTTTGTCCTGATCGCAATCTGGCCACGCATCCCGCGTGAGCAGACTGAGCCCAGGGTAAGAGGAGGAAGGTTGCTGTGAACGCACAAGAGAAAGCTGAGGTCCTGGGTAACGCCAGGCTGGCAATGCTCAAGGAGATCGGCAAGGCCTGGGAAGCTGACTTCCTGGACGAAGCCATCTCAGACATTGCCGAGGAAGCCCTGCTCAAGGTCGGCACGAGTGACCCGACCAAGCTGGACGGCATGGAGGAGCATTATGCGGAAGTTCAAAAGTTCTGCGACGAGGTGAAGAAGCAGTTCGCCCTGGAGCAGATCGGAACGACCTTCGTCTACGTGGCCTTCGATCCCATCTATGGGACTCACGTCGAGCTCTTCTCCGAGCGCCCTCGCACACAGAGCCACGGCGATCCCTCAGACCCCGAGAATTGGGGCAAGTGGTACAGGGTGTACGAGGGGAACATCAACGGAGGCGACTCAATCCAGGTCGACGCGCTTGGGAAGGACTTGTTCAGCTGATGGTGTTTCGTTGCTGGAGCTGCGGCTGCCACTTCTCGGATGGACCACCTCCTCTCGAGGCTCTGAGTCCCGTCCAAGCCGAGGTCGTTGGATCGGGTTATCGAGGTGATCCTGGGTTCATTCTCTGTGAGCAGCTCAAGAACATGAGCGTCTACAACTTCTGCTCGGTCTGCGTCCGCTTCGTGCACCTCCAGCGGGTGTGGGAAGACGACCTGGAGCATATCTTCATCCACCCCGACCAGCGACCCAAGCGGACTGATCCTGAGGGGAATCCCAGCTGCACGTGTGGCTTTGTTTACGAAGTGCCCGACGTAGCTTATGGGAGCTGGCGGTGGATATGGATAAATCGTGCCACGCGGTTGCATCGGGCACGAGAGCTGGGGCAGCCCTTCGATGACACTGACATCAACCTCATGTCCGAGGTCTGATGGCACCGAGCGGCGCCACCGCCGGTTGCCCGGAGTCCGCGGGGAACAAAAATCAAACAAATGGTTCCCAAAGGGGTGACTTTGGTGACTGGGTTTGATATGATTGCGGTATGCGATGCGATACTGCAAAACCCCAAACCCAATGCACCGCATGGACTGAAGGGATGCAAACCATGCACGGCTTACTAACTGTCGAGCTGATCGAGGATGAGGAGACCATTCGGCTCATCATCCACCGCAGGGACCGCGAACCCGAGACCCTCTTCCTCGACGCGGATGACACATCCTGGGAACTCACTTTCCACGATGATCTCTCCGTCTGCGAACTCCGCACCTCTACGAACGGGGACTTCCGATGAGAATCCGCTCCGACAACGATCGCCACACCCTGCTGCTTCACGACATGCACCAGGAATACACGGGCGACTTCGGCAATCACAACTCCAACTTCGAATCCACCAAGCCGGCGAACTCGACGATCTGGGGCGACTGCGAACTCTTCTGGGACAGCTATGGGGTCTCACACACGCTCGCCGAGTTGCGAGGGGTTACCGAAGACCAGGGGAATACGCTGGCCCTCTCGGTGATTCGGACCATGCTCCCCGCTGAGTTCATTGACCGTGAGGGAGGCCCCGATGCGGTCACTGGGGTCTGGAGGCTGACCGGATCAATCGCCTTCCTGGAGATGAAGTTCCTCCAGTTGAAGGAAGCCCTCGATGTTGACTATGTCTCCGGGGACGACGACGCCTTCGATTACTGGCCCAACACGATGGACATGCTCTGGGACTTCGCCCTCGACCTCGATGCGCTGACTCAGACCAAGCTCCACACAGGCCAGGTACACGAAGTAGCACGCAAGGTCTTCGAGGGGACGATCAACCGACGCTACTATGACGATCGGCCCAATACCGCCGAGGAGATCGCTGAGCAACGCGAGCTCTTCCTCCAGGAATGGGGGCTCAACTACCCCGATGGGGAGAATGAGTCCTGGAATTCCTGGTACTTGAAGGAGAATCAGGCATGACAGCCGAACAGGACTACATCATCAACAAGCTCTCGGTACGCGAGGAGGTCGAGGAAAACCTGCTCTCCTTCTTCGACGAGGTCGACGACTGGGCTGCTGATGTCACTCAGGACTTCCAGCGAGTTCCCTGGGGCGATCAGGACGTGCGGCTCTGGGCGCTTGGGTTCTACTTCGATCCCGAACGACAGAGGGAGGCCGACGACTGGGACCTCTGCGAAATGACCGAGGCTCCGATCATCGACTTGGTCCGCTACTTCGAGGAACTCGGCTTGACCAAGGACACGATCCAGCCCGACCGCACCATCGAACGCAGCATCACCGATCTACCCACTGTGTGGGAGGGCCTCAAGGCCGCCTGCACCCGCCTCGCTGAAGGGGACTCGACATGAAATCCGCATACTTCGACTACGGGCGTTGCCTCACCACACCCAATGACGGGAAGCCGGCGTACCGTGCTCTCCGACACCGGGGCACCGTCCAACGCATGCTCTGGATCGGTGGGTGGTGGTTCTGCCTGCGGAATCGCAAATCCGCCCAGGCGGTCAAGGCTGCCCAGAAGAAAAGGATCAACAATGCCTAAGGCCCCGTTCGACAACGAGCACATCGAGGTGGAGGGCCTGGAGGGCAAACGCTGCCGCATCCACTACCTCCAGCCGGGCCAGAAGCTGCCCCGAGAACTGATCGGGGTCGTGCTGGGAACCTCTGACATCTGGCCCGAGCGACTCTCCATCTCCCTCCGACCCAAGGCCGGAACCACTGAACTGAAGTTCGAGTGGATCCTCGGGATGTGGATCACCGAGGCACCGATCAAGTTGCCCGAGCCGATCAAGGCCGAACGGAGGGTGTACTGAGATGGCGTTCCCAGGCCCTTACGCCCGCATCATCCGCAACGACGAAGGAGAGCCGATGGGGTGGGAGAACGACTACCCGCCCGACTACTGGCCTCCCGAGGAGGTCGACCCCGGATGGGGCCCCGAGGATGACAAGTTCGACTACTGCGTCGAGCTCATGATCGAGAGGGAAGGTCGGGACGACGACTGCCTCTACCACTTCTGGAAGGCTCACCCCGAGCTCGACAACATCGAGGCTGCGTATGCGGCATGGAAGCAGCAGTCACGGAGTGACTCTGGAAGGGAGAACCCCGATGGGTGATGGATATACCTGGCAGGAAGTCAACCGACCAGAGCTGGGGGTCAGTCCGCCCAAGATTGACGAGACCGACCAAGCCCAGCTGACCAACGCCTGGTTCGGCCGCCACCCGGGGATGCCCGACGACGAGAAGCTACAACACACCTTCGACACCATCAACCGCATCCTCGAGGCCCGACACACGACCAACCTCAACCGGATCGTGTGGCACGCGGGAGATCCCTGCGGGGATGAGCCTCGCTGGGTGGAGGAGATCAAGCAGGACGGAGGCCACTTCCTCGCCATCTGCCCCGATTGCTCGAGGGACTTCATCCCAACCCGGGAGGCCTACCAAGGCCGCAACTTCATGGGTGCTCCCCTCTACCAGCACTGGGGCTACGAAAGTTACCGAGGCTGGACGGAATGCCACCGCCCCGCAATCCTCGAAACCTTATGGGCCGTGCGAGGTGCTGCGAAGAAGCTAGATAAGTGGCACCCGGCATTCATCAAGAACCGACACACCGGCCTCTGGCGCAAGATCGACAACACCAACCTGGCAACCGACGGAAGGGATACCAATGGCTGAGAAGCAGCTAAGCATGAGGGAGCAAGGCCAACTGGCCGGAAGGCGGAGGGAGGTGGGGGACAAGCTCGGGTGGCTCAATGAGCTCCGAGCAGGCATGACCATGGAGGAACTGGATGAGGTGGACAAGGTCCTCAACACCAGCCTCCAAGTGACTGCCCGAGGGGCTCGGGAAGAAATCGAACGCTTCGCCCACCTTCTCCTCCGAGCCGCAGGCCGCCACCCCATCGACGAGGGGAAGGGTTACGACATGGACAACGCCACCGTCACGCGGTTTCTGACCATGATCCGACCCTCGATGCGATCCATCCTGCAGGTAACGGGCACCCTCAATTGGCCCCTGCCCGCTTGCGAGGATGACTCAGCGGGCGACGGGTAGGCTACCTGGGGAATCCGGGAAATGCGTGCGTGGGGGCGAATAGGGTGATGATGAAACCGAACGAGAGGGACAAACCGTGAGGGACGGACGGGACATGAACACGGGATGGTTCACCCGCAGGGACGATGGGTCTCGAGGGCGCTGGACGTGGAGTTGGACCAACTGGACCTTCGGCGTCTGGTGGTACACAACTTCCATCAAGAAGATCAAACTCTTCGGGCTCGACCTGGGGCCTCTAGAATACGTCAGGCGCAGACCGAATAGAAGGGACTGACCGATGGGAGACCTCATATGGGTATGGTGGGCCTGCCCATCTTGCCCGGTAGATGAAGACAAGCCCGGTAAGTGTGGGGTCTGCGGAAGGGACCTCGTGAGAAAGACAAAGAAGAGGAAGGGATAAACTGAGGATGCCAGTACGCCGAACAACCATCCGCCACGACCAGATACGTAGGTATCTGACGGGTGTGGAAATCCTGCCGGATGAGCACACCAGCCTGGACCTACACATCTCCGACCTGCTCAACGCGGTGAGAGTCCCCGCCATTGGGCCTCAAGAGTATACGGTCGAGAAGATCGTGGTCCATTACACCGACGGGCGACAGATAACCTACGAGAGAATGGGCCTACCTGAGGGACTCTCGGGCAGGGAGCGACAAATTTGGAAGCGGGACCATTTTCACGAGATCTACGGTGCGGGCCCGGGGCCACTTACCGACGGTATCTTCCCGGATGCGAACGGGGGAGCCGATCCTAAAGAAAGTTGATCGGGTCGAGTCAGGGACGTGAGTGGGGGAGTTAAGTCGGGGAGAGTGAGCCGACGTGAGTGCCAACTGCATGGATACTCGTGCCGACATACCTGATGAGTGAGAGGGGCATCGCTGACGCAAGGTGAGTTAGAGCTGAGTGAGTGAGTGATAGCTATTTATAGCATCACGCTCACTCACTCACTCACTCGCACCGATGCTTGGGGGCTTTTGGGTTGGGATTGATGAAAGGATGGGATGATGAGATTGGGATGATGGGTTAGGGATGAACAAAAAGTTGGGAAGAGAAGAAGTGGGCCGGGTCTTGGTCGTGGGGGGCGACTGAGGGCCGGCTTACTGGTGTGTAGGTGGGTAGACGGGTGACCGGTACGTGGGATGAGGAAAAGGACCGGTTGGTTGGATACGCGGCTGGGAAGAAACTTGAAGGTTATGCGAACGGGGACGGGTGAAACTTCCGGGAACGCTCGGAGCGGAACGAACGCGGCGAGAACGTTGTTCAGAGCTGCTGCCATTTGGGATGGGACGGACCGTGACCCGGTACTTCCGACTCCGAGCCAGAGCCGAGACTCCAGCCGGGTACCTTCCGCCGCCAACCAGAACCGATGATCCGGTGGTGGCGCCATGCGGCCGCCTCGGACCGAGCGATGGACCGGTGCGGTCCGCTACAGGAAACCGCGGACGGGCCGCAGGGAAACATTTTGTACCTTTTTGTGCCTGAGACGGTGACAAGGTGTAAGGGTTTTGATATGATGGGGTATCAAATGAGGGGGAACAAACGAACGCCCTCAAACACGAAAGGGATGCAAAGATGCAAAAGCGATCGAGGTTGAAGTGGCCACCGCGCACCCGGCAACCCGCTCGGGCAGTCAAGGTCACCAAGATCAATCCGCTCTACGGGCCTGCGGTTTGCGATCACCGCGAACTCCACGCTCGCCTGGTCAACGGGAAGGCCTTCTGATGCAACTCTCGGATGCTTCCCGACTCGCACACCGCGAACTCGAGCGGCACGGGCTGACCGAGAGGGGGTGGACCTTCGGCTTCGACCAAGGGTCCCGCCGCTTCGGGTGCTGCCGATACCGCACCAAGCAGATCACCCTCTCGAGGGTCTGCACGCTGGCCAACGACGAGTCGACCGTCCTCCGGGTGATCCTCCACGAGGTCGCCCACGCGCTTCACATCCTCGAGGGCAACCCTCCGGGGCACGATGCACGCTGGTCCGCCATCTGCAAGGCCATTGGCGGGGATGGCCAACGCATCATCCACGACTCAGCACCCATCCCTCGCCGGGTTGGGATCTCGATCCGCGACATCGGAAAGGGCTGACATGGCCACCTACCGCTTCATGCTCTGGCTCACCCACTTCTGGTGCGCCCTGACCCGGGAAAGGTACGAGACATGACCTACCGCCAAAGGATCTGGCTCACCATCGGGCTTTCCGCCACCTTCGTACTCGGTGTGGGAGTGGGTGTGACGGGCCAGATTGAGCACGCCAAGGAATCGACTGACTCCAAGCACATCATGTACGAGGGGACCCGGACGACACCTGCGCTGGTCAACCACATCGCCAATGAGGTCTGGAACGCGCAGAAGTACGCCGACTGGTGCGGCGGCTACGTGCAGGTTATCGGGACCGACGTCATGGTCGAGGGGTGCGACCGGTAAGGCGAGTCAAGGAGTCAACCCGGGAGGCAAAGTCAAGGAGTTCCTTGACATTGGCTACTCGGTTTGATACAATCTACTCATGATCAACCGACGCCCGGAAGGGGGTGACAAAATGGCAACCAAGACTCTCACCGTGAAGGAAGTCGCGGAAATGATCGGCACCGATGGCCGCACTCTCCGCAAGTTCCTGCGCCACGAGGTGACCGAGGCCGGCGGAAAGGTCGGCGAGGACACCCCGGGCAAGGGTGGACGGTACTCGCTCGAGTCCACGAAGGTCAAGCAGCTGCAGAAGCGCTTCGACGCGTGGAACGAGTCACGCCGCTCCAAGCCCGAGGCCGAGACCGACGAAGAGACCTCCTCGGAGGTCGAGGTCGAGCTCGACTGAGGCCACCGCGCTCCAGCCCACCGCATCCCGGGCTGGGGCGCCGTGGTGTAGCGTGAAGAGCCAGCGTGCCCGCTGGCTACGCGGGCCCGCGTGAGCGTGCAGAGCTAGCGGTCCTGGGGACCAAGTGGGTCCCGTGGAGATAAGGGGGTAAACCGGACAAACCACGACAAACCCGAACAAACCACGACAAACCCGGACAACTCTGTACTAACCCTGCCAAATCGGACATTCTCGTACAAACTACACAGATACCACCCGAAACCACCCGAAACTCCGCATCGCGGGCGGTTTGGGATGGCGCGGGATGGATGCGGCATCGGGGGCAAATCGGACATCATGATGCGTCGGTCGCATCATCCATCATGATGCATCATGATTCATGAGATTTCGCTTGCTTCGCTGACGCATCGCGATTAGTGTGACCCGTGAGCGATACGCACCGGCGCATCGCATGACCCGAAAGGGATGCACTCATGAGCGATTCAGCAAAGGGACTCACCGGGACCGAAATGGCGAATCTCATCGGGGCCGACCCGAAGGACTTTCGGCGTTTCGTGCGTCAGGTCACCTCGAAGGACCAACAGCCCGGCTCGGGGCGTCGGTACGCTTTCGACGCATCGGAGGCGGACGATTGGGCGGAGGCTTACGCCAATCACGCCAAGCGTGCGGGACGTGCGCCCATCAGCATCGCCGACGTGAAAGGCGACGAGACTGACGCCTAATCATCATCGGGCATCATGATTAGGGGCGCCCTTCGGGGCGCCCCTTTCATTTGTCTACTGATGCATAATGATAAGTCAGCTCGCATCATTAATCATATTGCATCAGACGCCCTACGATGCACTCTAATGCGATGATGCCGCATGATAGTGTCCAGTACCACACCATCATGATGCGTGCGTTAGATCGCCTCTCATGCGTGTCTGCTGCGAAATGCGTGCGTGCGTGCGTCGCATCATGATGAGCGCATCTGCCGCATATCCCCCCAACCCCCCCATCTCGCTGAAATCGCCCATACCGCCGCGCATCCCGGACGGGGGCTCCCGCGGTCTGGCTGTAATTTTTGAAACCTACCTACACCGTTCATGCCCAAACACTCCGAGCCCTCCAGGTCCTCACAATCAGCCGACTCCACACTCTTCCAAGCACTCACGACTCCACACACACCACCACCGCACTCCTCGACCCACCTCAAGAGTCCTAGCCCTCCGGGTCTTTGGGATCGAAGAATGCGGCAGCACCGTGTAAGTTATGGGCAGCTACGATCTCTTCGTTGGTATGGTCAGCACAGGCAAAGGCAATGGCACCGTCCTTCACCCACCTCGTCTCCAACTCCACCGGCCGAGCGAAGCTGGTTGGGAACTCATGCCAGAGTCCACTACTTCTCACATCAACACTCCCCTGCGGCGGCCCCAAAGCCAACGTACTAAACTCCTCGCCGCAGACAATGCACCTACTCCTGCCCAAACCTTCCCGTCCGATCAGAGTCATGGCATCCCCCGTCCAGCCCACCAGAGAACCACAATGCCAATCAGTCCGAAAACCACCAGACCGATAATCTTATGTGTAGTCACCTTCGTCCCCTCCCTACCACTTGTCGGTTAGGTTGTGGTCTCTTGCGCCTGCGTTGGATCGCCTGGCAGGATTTGCAGGTTGCCGTGCTCTCTTGCCCTCGCCGTACGGCACGGATGTATGCCCCCAAGAACTGTCCGCAGAGGCTGCGCTTGCGGCCGGCTTGGATGTGGGTTTTGTAGACGTACTCGGTTACCTCGCCGGTGGCTTCGTTCTTGTAGAGACGGCTGGGTGCTCCCGGTGGGTGTCTGCGCCGCGTTGGTTCTTGTAGCATGTACCAGAAGGAGGTTTGGTCGATCGGGGGTTCTTCGTCGCCGAAGAACGGAGCCATAAACGACCTGTTGGGTATTCGTCGAGGGCGTGACTCACTCACTGATTGTTATCCCCAATCTCTTGGCTGACCTCAGGTATCTGACCGCCCCTGCTTGAATCGTCGGCCAGGCGCTGCGCCTCTGCCGCACGCTTTTTCTGGCAGGTTTGGCATTTGGGCATACCCGCCTCGGCGGTTGTGTTCCGGCCTTGGATCCCGTGAGGGCGACCGGCGCCGCAGAGGGTTCGTTGGCCCACGACCCAATGGAGTTTGAGGGACCAGCGTGCGTTGGGGATGGTGGGCTTGGTTTGATGCCATCCGATCATGTGTTCTCCTTAGTGGGTGCGGCTGCGGGTACCGACGAGGGCCAGTCGTCGACTGGATACGGCGGCACGCGGCTCGTCCCTCCGCACTTCCAACACGGCGACGGCAACTCCGAACCATTGCATTCGGGGCACAACATCTCGGGTGCGGCTGCGGGTACTCCCCCCAACGCCACATCATCGAGTCCGCACGAACACGGCTGGTCGATGGCGAGCGGCGTGTTCTGCGGTCCCACCCGG
>Ga0075418_10001528_pt1 | contig 26296 bp, 22 predicted proteins | sample SoiMetdeltSBSDD2_FD_81776 | JGI IMG/M metagenome (GOLD analysis project Ga0075418, IMG submission 81776) | Bulk soil microbial communities from a Populus tree surrounding site in Tennessee, USA - Soil MetaG P. deltoides SBSDD2 | ecosystem: Environmental > Terrestrial > Soil > Tree plantation...
CACGCATCTACACGGCGCTGCTGCGCGAGCACTTCCGTGCGCACCGTCAGATGGCGCTGCTCGCCGGGCCACGGCAGGTCGGCAAGACGACCGTGTGTCGTTCGCTGGACCCAGACGCTCGCTACCTGAACCTGGACGACCAGGACGATCGCCGTCTGATCCTGCGCGGACCGAAGGCCGTTGCGCAGGCTCTCGATCTCGCACGGCTGCGCGCCGACCGACCGCTGGTCGTCTTCGACGAGATGCACAAGCACCCCAAGTGGAAGCAGTTCTTGAAGGGCTTCTTCGACGGGTACGCCGACCGTGCACGCATCGTAGTCACGGGCAGTGCGCGACTCGACGTCTATCGGCGGGGTGGCGACAGCCTGATGGGGCGGTATCTGCTGTATCGCATGGGTCCGCTGTCGGTCGGCGAACTGCTGCGGCAGGCGGTCCCGACCGACCTGCTCGGGAAGCCGAAGCGGCTCGCGCCTGCCCGCTTCGATCAACTGCTGCAGCGAGGCGGCTTCCCCGAGCCGTTCTTGAAGGACGCGCGCTTCGGCGTGCGCTGGCGCGACCTGCGACGCCAGCAGCTCGTCCGCGAGGACGTCCGTGATCTCACGCGCGTGCAGGAGATCGGCCAGCTCGAAGTGATGGAGACGCTGCTGCGCGAGCGGTCAGGCAGGACGCTCACGTTCAGCGAGATGGCGAACACGGTGCACGTGACGGTCGAGACGAGCACACGATGGGTGGGTCTGCTCGCGTATCTGCACCACGGGTTCCTGCTGCGGCCGTGGTTCAAGAACGTCACGAAGTCGCTGCGCAAGGAGCCGAAGTGGTATCTGACCGACTGGTCCGGGATCGACGACGACGGCCAGCGGGCGGAGACCTTCGTCGCGTGCCACCTGCTGAAGGCGGTGCAGACGTGGACGGACCTCGGCTTCGGTCAGTTCGAGCTGCGGTATCTGCGCGACAAGAACCAGCGCGAGGTCGACTTCTGCATCGTGCGCGACGGCAAGCCGTGGTTCCTCGTCGAGGTGAAGAAGAACGACACGGCGCTGTCGCCCGCGCTCGCGCACTTCCAGCGGCAGACTCGGGCGAAGCACGCGTTCCAGGTCGTCGTCGACCAGCCGTACGTGGATGCTGATCCGTTCGAGCGCGACGACCCTTGTGTCGTGCCCGCTGCGACTCTGCTGTCGATGCTGCCGTGAGCGCGTGGCCATGTGGTCGCTGCTCGACACGCAGTGGTTCACCGACGTCGCCGCGGCCCGTGTCGCGGCCAGTGGCACGCACCGCGATCTGCAGTGGCTTCGAGTTGCCGACGACGACTTCGAGTCCGCGTGACGGCGAGCCGATCGCAGCTGGATTTCAAATCCCCTGGGGAAGCGGCGGCGCGTGGGCCCGTCGAACGCGCAACCATGTCGCTCACTCGCTGCCGCCGCTGCGAGCACGTGCTGCGCCTGCCGCTGCACCTGCTCGTGCTGGACGACGCGGAACACCCGCCCGCAACGCACTGCGGCGCTTGCGGCGAACGGCACGGATGACCGATGCTCAATGCCCTCACTCCCCGGGACGCCATGAACATGACACCACTGCTGCCCATGGCAGCCCTGCTGGCCGCGCTGACAGCGGCACCCGCTGCTGCCGAACACGCGATGCAGGGCGAAGTCCAGGAGCCATCACCGCCGGAGGCGCCGGTGCGCGACTTCGCGGCGCACGCGAAACAGATGCGCGAGCGCACAGCCGGCAAGGGCTTCCACGTCGTGGTCGAGGAGCCGTTCGTCGTCGCCGGGGACGGCGGCAAGGCGGCGGTCGAGGGCTACGCCGCGCGCACCGTGCGCTGGGCTGTGAAGCTGCTGAGGCAGGACTTCTTCGCGAAAGAGCCCGAACGCGTGCTCGAGATCTGGCTGTTCGAGGGCGCCGCCAGCTACCGCAAGCACGCGCGCGAGTTGTTCGGCGACACGCCGACGACGCCGTTCGGGTACTACTCGGCGCGCCACGGCGCCTTGATCATGAACATCGCCACCGGCGGCGGCACGCTCGTGCACGAGATCGTGCACCCGTTCGTCGCCGCCGACTTCCCCGGCTGTCCCGCGTGGCTGAACGAAGGGCTCGGTTCGCTGTTCGAGCAGTGCCACGAAGTCGACGGCCACATCGCTGGCATGACCAACTGGCGGCTCGACGGTCTGCAGGAAGCGATCGCGGAGGGTCGCACCATCAAGCTGTCGGAGCTGGTCGCGACGACGAGCGAGCAGTTCTACGGCGCGCGCTCGGCGCTGCACTACGCGATGGCGAGGTATCTGCTCTACTGGCTGCAGGAGAAGGGCAAGCTGCGGCAGTTCTACCAGCGGTTCCGCGACGGCGCGGCGCAGGACCCGACCGGTGCGCGCACGCTGTGCGAGGCGCTCGGTGTGAAGGACCTCGACGAGTTCCAACCCGGATGGGAGAAGTGGGTGAAGACGCTGCGCCGCGACTGAGCACCGGCGATGCGGCGTTCACTTCTTCGCGGGCGCAGCGAGCGGTGCGCAGAGCAGGAAGGGGCGAGTCGGGGTTCGCGTGTGCATGCCGATTCTCCGTCCGCGTCGGAGCGGGCCGGGATCATACGTCGGCCGCGCGGGCGCCGCCGCGCAGAGGCGCGTGCTCACCGGAAGTAGAGCTCGAGCCCGCGGCTCGAGGCGATGCCGCCCGGTGCCTGCGCGTCGAACGCGAACAGCTGGAAGTAGAACGGCATCAGCAGCGCCGGCGCCTTCGGGATCGGCAGATGCCACGTGGCATGACCCGGCTCCCCGGGTCGCGCGCGCAACACGAAGAGCAGCGCGTCCTGCACTTGCACGTTCCATGGCAGCCCGAACGCGACGAAGCTCGGTTCGATCGACTGGAAACCATACGCGAGCACCGCGAGGTCCCCGTCGGACCCAGCCGCGAGACCGAGCTTGAAGTCGGTGTTACCCGGATACGCGGGCACCGTGTCGACGAGGAACGGTTCGAACGTGCCCTGCAACCCCTGACCGAACACACGCGGGGGCGCGACCACCATGCTGCGCAGGTCCGGATGGTCGAACGGCGGCATGCGGCGCGCGGCGCGCTGGTCCGTCAGCGCCGTCGTCACGAAGTCGTTTATCAGCTGCAAGTCGCCCCGCGTGACGCCGAGCTGACCCAGCGGCAGCAGGAACGGGTCGAGGGCCGAACGGTCGACGCCGCCGCCGTCGAAGTAGACGTTCAACACCGACAGCGGATCGGTGAGCTGCCTCGGATCGGAGAGCGGCACGCTCTGTCCGTTGTGGAAGAGCCGCGGGCGCAGTCCCGCGTTGCGCAAGCTCGGCGTCTTGAAGGCGCCCTTGTCGGCGATGCTCTGCGTGATGCTGCCGCGACCCGCGTCTTCGGGCGACGGCCGCAGGCCGAGGTTGTGATACTGGTTGTCGGCGAACAGCGGGTCCCAGTGACAGGCGACACAGCGGCCCTGGCCCAGGAACAGAAACCAGCCCGCCTGCTGGTTCGGCGTCAGCGTGCCGGTGCCGCGCATGAAGCGGTCCCACGGCGTGTCGTCGGGGTTCAGCGTGCGCTGGTAGGCCGCGAGCGCGAAGCCGATGCGCGCCGCGTTGATGACAGGAGTACCGAAGGCCGCCTGGAACAGCGTCGGGTAGTTCGGGGACTGCTGCAGCGCTGCTTGTATGTCCGGCGTCAGGTTCCTGGCGAGGCGCAGCGGCACGGCGCATTGCAGCTTCTGCCGCACGTCCTGCCAGGTCCGTCCTTCGACTCCCATCTCGACGGCGCTGAGGATCGGCCCCACGGCCTGGCTCTCGAGCGCGCCGCCGAACGGGATCAGCACCAGGCCGGTTTCGGGGTCCTTGAACTGCGAGCCGGCGCGCCCGTCCCAGAACATCTCGCTGTGATGAGCCGCGCCGAGGTTGGTCGGTGCGACGCGACGCGTGACCTGGCGGCCCAGCCGGAAGATCGTGTCCGGCGTGAAGTCGCCGTTGTTCGCCTGACGCGAGAGCCCCGGAGAACCGTGGATGTCGTCGGCGGTCGCGTAGACGCCGTCCGGTCCCGGGTGCAGGCCCAGCGCGTAGCGTCCGTCCGAACCGCCGAACTCGGGCAGGTGGCAGGTGCCACACGCGATCGAGTCGTCGCTCGACAACTGCTCGTCCCAGAACAGGATCTTGCCGAGCACCACCTTCGGGTGCGTGGACGGGTTCTGCGGGGGCTGCCAGGCCAGCGGCAGCTGGGCGGTGGCGGTCGCGCAGAGAGTCGCGCAGAGAGTCGCGCAGAGTGCCGTGGCGAAGACGAAGCGGGCGAGCATGGATGTCCCCGTATCCTACCTCAACGCCGTCCCAAACCGCCGCCTTCGGCTTCAGGTCTTCTTCGGCGATGCCGGCGGCGTCCAGTTCTGGTTCTTGTTCAGCCAGCGCTGCCAGTCCAGGAACTGCGTGAACGACGTGCCGGTGAGCTTCTGCAGCGTCGCGTTCCACTTGCCCTCGACTTCGCGCAGCGTCTTGCGCGCGTTCGCGGGCGCCGGGTCGATCGGGGCGTTCGGGTTCGGGTTGTCCGCCGTCGTGGCCTTCTGGTGCAGGCTGCCCCATTCCCGGATGATCCCCTTGACGACGTCGCGCCGCAGCTTGATCTCGAGCGAGGTGTAGCAACCGAGCGCTTCGCCGCTGGCTGCGCGCAGCTGGTCGTGCGGCGAGCGGACCGTGGTGTCGAGCAGCAGCTCGACCTGCTTGTCGTCCTCGGTCTTGCCGATGGCCAGCATCATGTGGGCCTGGACCGCGATGAGGTCCTTGAACCGCGGATCGGCGAGGGCCTTTGCGAGCTCCTTGCTGCCGTCGGTCTCGAGCTTCGCCAGCGCGTCGCTCGTTTCCTTGTAGAGGTTGTCCTTGTCGGCAGGACGCACCTTGCCGGTGCGGAACACATCGCCGAGGCCCTTCGCGATGCGTTCTTTGTCCTTCGGGTTCCGCTTGTCGAGATCCTTGCTGAGCGCCTGGATCAGAGTGATGGCCTGGAAGTCGTCGGCCATCTTCGGCTCGGAGACCAGTTGCTTCAGTTCCTTGAGCTGGTCGGGAAGCGCCGGATCGAGCGGCGGCGCGGGAGCGGCGCCGGGGGCCTGCGCGAACAGCGGGACCGCGGCCAGCAAGCAAAGGCAAGTGCGCAACAGGGTCTGGACCATGTGCGGCAGTGTAGCGCGGGGACGGGGGTCGGAGCACGGCTACGCGCCGCGTGTGCCCGTCAGGTGCAGTCTGTCACGTGCTGTATTGGCGCGTGTCGTGGTGTTTGGCGTGCACGCTCGTCGAGAGCGATTGGCCGCCGGCGCGCGTGAGCACTTCGAGCGCCTTCGCCGAGTGGGGGCCATCCGTGTTCACCGCGACGACGACGCCGCCGCTGTCGATGCCGTGCTCGTATTCCTCCTGGACCTGATGGCCGGTCGCGGAGCCGACCAGGAGCCCGATCAGGCCGCCCGTAACGCCGCCGGCAATTGCGCCGTAGAGCGCCGCGACGGCGGGGTTGCCCTGGAACACCGACAAGGCCGGCAGGCACAGCGCGGCACCGCCGATGCCCATGCCGATCGCGCCGACGATGGCGCCGAGCCGGGCACCTCGGACCCCATCGGAGGTCTCCTCGCCGAGCAACTCGTGCCGGTGCTCGGTCTCCTCGGTGATCACCATCGTGTGTTCTTTGTTGAAGCCGGCAGCTTCGAGCTCGCGCCTGGCCCGCTGTGCGGCTTCCGCGGTCGCGAACATGGCAGTGATCGTGGTTTCCATCGAGCGCCTCTCCTTGGCGAGGGACGTGCAAGAAAGGTCGGAACGGGCGCGGAGTATAGCTGGCCCGCCGAGGCCCGGCACCACCTTGCACCCTCGTCGCTGCGGGGGAACATTGCGGGCCCGGAAACCAGCGGCAGGTTGGACTCGACGCCCTCCTTCCGCTACCACTCTCGCCCCCCGTTTCTGCATCTCGTGGCGATCGTCCTCATCACAGGTGGAGCTGGTTTCATCGGATCGCACCTCGGCAGCCGCCTCCTGCGGGCGGGTCGTCGCGTGCGAGTGCTCGACAACCTCGACCCGTACTACGACGTGGCCAAGAAGCGCCGGAACCTTGCGGATCTCGCGGCGCTGGCACCCGACCGCTTCGAGTTCGTCGAGGGCGACATCCGCGACAAGGATGCCTGCCGGCGCGGTCTGCGCGACGCGGACGTCGTCGTGCACCTCGCAGCTCTCGCGGGCGTGCGGCCGTCGATCCAGGATCCGGTGCGCTACATGGACGTCAACGTCACGGGCACGCAGGTCCTGCTGCAGCAGATCGAGTCGAAGGACACCGTGTTCGTCTTCGGCAGCAGCTCCTCGGTCTACGGCGGCAACACCAAGGTGCCCTTTGCCGAGAGCGATCCGGTCGATCGGCCCGTGTCGCCCTATGCCGCGAGCAAGAAGGCCGGCGAGGTGCAGTGTCATGCGTGGCACCACCTGCACGGCAACCCGGTGACCTGCCTGCGGTTCTTCACGGTCTACGGCCCGCGCCAGCGACCCGAGATGGCGATCCATCAGTTCGCGCGGCACATCACGAACGGCACCGAGCTGCCGTTCTTCGGCGACGGCAGCTCGCGGCGCGACTACACCTACGTCGACGACATCGTGAGCGGCATCGAGGGTGCGATGCGCAGCAGGAAGCCCTACGCGATCTACAACCTCGGCGGCGCCGCGACGACGTCGCTGACGGAGCTCGTACAGCAGCTCGAGAAGGCACTCGGCAAGAAGGCGCGGCTGAAGCGCCTGCCCGACCAGCCCGGTGACGTGCCCGCGACCTGGGCCGACGTCGGCCTCGCCGAACGCGAGCTCGGTTATCGCTGCACGACGCCGCTCGCGCTCGGCATCGAGAAGTTCTGCGCGTGGTATCTGGCCGAGAAGCAGCGCGGAGGCGTGGATTGAGCGGCAAGGTCCTCGTGACGGGCGGCGCGGGCTTCCTCGGCTCGCACGTCTGCGAACAGCTGCGCGCTCAGCGCCGCGCGGTCGTCGTGCTCGACAACCTCAGCACGGGGTCTCGGGACAACCTCGACGGCTTCGACGTCGAGTTCGTGCACGGCTCGGTGCTCGACGAAGCGTCCCTGCACGCCGCGATGCGCGGCGTCGACAAGATCGTGCACCTCGCGGCGCTGCCGTCGGTCGCGCGCTCGGTCGAAGAGCCGCTCGCGACGCACCACGCCTGCGCCACGGGGACGCTGATGGTCCTGCGCGCCGCGCGCGCGGCCGGCGCGCGCGTGGTCTACGGCGGCAGCAGCTCCGCCTATGGCGACCAGACCAGCAAGCAGAAGCACGAAGGCCTGCGCGAGGATCCGCTCTCACCCTACGCCGCGGCCAAGTTCGCGGGCGAGCTCTACTGCCGTTCGTTCGCGCGCGTCTACGGCATGTCGATCGTCGTGACGCGCTTCTTCAACGTGTTCGGTCCACGCCAGCCGGCCGACAGCCCCTACGCGGGCGTCGTTGCGGCGTTCTGTCGCGCGCTGCTGTGCTCTGACGCGCCGCGCATCAACGGCGACGGCCTGCAGTCGCGCGACTTCACCTACGTCGAGGACGTCGTCGCGGGCGTGCTGCAGTGTCTCGACGGCACGAGCACGGGCTGCGAGACCGTGAACCTCGCCTATGGGCAGGCGTGCACGGTGCGCGAGCTCTACGAACAGCTCGCCGCCGCGGCCAAGCAGCGGCTGCCGTCGCTCCAGATTGTGCCACCCGTTCATGTGCCACCGCGCGTAGGCGACGTGCGGCACTCGCTGGCCGATACGACGCGCGCGAGGCAACTGTTCGGCTTCGACCCGCGCATCGGCTTCCGCGAAGGCCTGCTGAGGACCTTCGACTGGTATCGGAGCCGGACCCGCAAGCAATGACCCGGAGCAAGCAATGACCCGGAGCAAGCAATGAAAGGCGTCGTTCTCGCCGGCGGCCTCGGCAGCCGTCTCTACCCGCTGACGAAGATCACGAACAAGCACCTGCTGCCGGTCTTCAACAAGCCGATGATCTACTACCCGATCCAGTGTCTCGTGAACGCTGGCATCACGGACATCCTGATCGTGACGGGCGGCAACTCGGCGGGCCACTTCCTGCAGCTGTTGCGCAACGGCTCGGACTTCGGTCTGCGGCGGCTCGGGTATGCGTATCAGGAGGGCGAAGGGGGCATCGCGGATGCGCTGCGGCTCGCCGAGGCGTTCGCCGAGGACGACGAGATCTGCGTGGTGCTCGGCGACAACATCATCGAGGGAAACATCGCGAAGGCCGTGTCCGACTACAAGGCGCAGGGTGGGGGCGCGAAGATCCTGCTCAAGGAAGTGCACGATCCCGAGCGGTTCGGCGTTGCGACTGTCGCGGACGGTCGCGTGCTGAAGATCGTCGAGAAGCCGAAGGAGCCCGAGACCAACCTCGCGGTCATCGGCATCTACATGTACGACCAGGCCGTGTTCGACATCTGCCGCACGCTGAAGCCCAGCAACCGCGGCGAGCTCGAGATCACCGACGTCAACAACGAGTATCTGCGCCGCGGCAATCTCACGTACGAGGTGCTGAAGGGTTGGTGGTGCGACGCCGGCACGTTCGAGTCGCTCTATCGTTCGGCCACGTTGATCCGCGAGAACGGGGCCAACCGGATGGATGTGTGAAGGTTTCATGAGCCGATGCGACTACCTCGTGACCGGTGCGCAGGGCCAGCTCGGCCGCGCCGTCGTGTCGCTCGGCAAACAGCGAGGGCGCACTGTGATGGGGGTCGACGTGGCCGAGATGCCGCTCGAGAGCCGTGGTGCGATCGTGCGCGTTGTGGGCGCCGAGCAACCGAGGTTCGTCGTGCACTGCGGCGCGATCACGAACGTCGACGGGTGCGAAGCCGAACCGCTTGCCGCGTATCGCATCAACGGGCTCGCGACTGCATGGGTCGCCGAAGCCGCGGCGGCGGTGGGGGCCGGGATGATGTACGTGAGCACCGACTTCGTCTTCGACGGCGCGTCGAAGGTGCCATATCCGGTCGATGCGGTGCCGAGGCCGCTGTCGGTCTACGGCGCGAGCAAGCGGCTCGGCGAAGAGGCCGTGCTCGCTCACGGGCGTTCCGATTTCTACGTCGTGCGCACGAGCTGGGTGTTCGGTCCCGGCGGCGCGAACTTTCCGCGCGCGATCCTCGACCGCGCGCGGGCGGGGCAGCCGCTCACGGTCGTCACGGACCAGATCGGCCGGCCCACGATGACGCACGACCTCGCCGAGGCGCTGCTCGACGTCTGCGAGTCGAAGGCCAAGGGGGGCATCTACCACGCCGCGAACGAGGGGCAGTGCTCGTGGCATGAGTTCGCGCAGGACATCCTGCGCGAGGCCGGGCTCGGGCACGTGGTCGTCGGCACGCAGCTCGCGGCCGACCTCAAACGTCCCGCGAAGCGGCCCGCGTGGTCGGTGCTCGACACCACGGACCTCGCGAAGCTGCGCGGCAAGCCGATGCCACACTACGTCGACTCGCTGCGGCGGCACCTTGTGCTCGACGCAGCGGCCAATGCGCAAGTAGGGCCGGGGCAGGGCGGGCCGTTGCGCGGCAAGCAGTATTGAGCACAAGATGGCAAGCTCTCGAGAGGCAGACAGCCCCACCGCAGCCATGGAGCACGTAGCTTGAGCAAGATCCTCGTCACCGGCGGAGCCGGGTTCATCGGCTCGAACTTCGTGCGCATGCTGCTGCTCGGCAGCGATCACGTGGTCGTGAACGTCGACGCGCTCACCTATGCGGGCAACCTCGAGAACCTGCGCGACGTCGAGAAGCACCCGCGCAACAGGTTCGTGCGCGGCGACATCGCCGACCCGGTCGCAATGGAAGGGGTGTTCGCGGCGCACCGCCCCGACATCGTCGTGCACTTCGCGGCCGAGAGCCACGTCGACCGATCGGTGATGGACGCGACGGCCTTCGTGAGAACGAACGTCGTGGGCACGCAGGTGCTGCTCGACAAGAGCCGCATCTACCAGGTGAAGCGCTTCGTGCACGTGAGCACCGACGAGGTGTATGGCTCACTGCCCGCGTGGGGTTACTTCACCGAAGAGACTCCGCTGCAGCCGAACTCGCCGTATTCGGCGAGCAAGGCCGGCAGCGACCTGCTCGTGCGCGCCGCGGGGCACACGCACCACATGGACTGCGTGATCACGCGCTGCTCGAACAACTACGGTCCCTATCAGTTTCCCGAGAAGCTGATCCCGTTGATGATCGCGAACGCGCTCGAGGGCAAGCAGCTGCCGGTGTACGGCGACGGCAGGAACGTGCGCGACTGGATCCACGTGAGCGATCACTGCGAGGGTGTGCTGCTCGCGATGGAGAAGGGCAAGGCCGGCGAGGTCTACAACTTCGGCGGCGACGCCGAACGCGAGAACCTGTTCGTCGTGAAGGAGATCCTGCGCCTCTGCGGCAAGGGCGAGGAGCTGATCCATTACGTGAAGGACCGGCCCGGCCACGATCGGCGGTACGCGATGGACTCGAGCAAGGCACGCGCGCTGCTGGGGTGGAAGCCGCGGCATTCGTTCGAGACCGGGTTGCGCCAGACGGTCGATTGGTATGTCGCGAACAAGCCGTGGTGGGAGCGCGTGCGCAGCGGCGCCTACAAGGCCTACTACGAGCAGCAGTACGGCGGGCGCTGAGCTCGACGCTGTCCCACTATCAGCGTGCACCGGTACAGGTATCCTTGGCGGCCGTCCCCGAGGTTCCCCATGCGGTTCCTGCTCACGGCGCTGCTCGCTTCGCTTGCTTCGGCCCAGACCACCTGGATCGTCGACGACACTCCCGGTCCCGGTGTGCACTTCACGTCGTTGCTGGCTGCGGTCGCGGCGGTGGCGAGCGGCGATACGTTGCTCGTGGCTCCCGGCCATTACGAACCGTTCCACGCAAGCGGCAAGGCGCTGACGATCCTCGGGGACGGTCACGCGACGACGTTCATCGACGGGCCGCTCATCGTGGGCATGGTCCTCGACTACGTCACGATCACGGCGCCGCCCGTCGGCACGACGTTCCGGCTGTCGGGTGTCACGATCCGGCGCGACTTGCCGGGGTTGGCGAGCCGGCTCGCGATCGCCGGCGCCGGAGTGGCGACGGCGGGCACCGCAGTGCTGACCGATGTGATCTCCGAGCCCGCGACGATGACCGGGCTTTCGGGTGGGAACGGTCTCGCCGTGACGGGTATCGCCGTGCACGCGTCGCGTTGCGTGTTTCGCGGTGGGTGGTTCGAGCCGCCAACTGTCGTGACCGTTGCCGGCGCCGGTGGCGCGATCGTCAACGGTGGTGCGCTGTTCGTTGCCGATGCGTGTCTCTTGTCCGGTGGCTCGCCCGTCGCGCCGGCGTGGTACGCGTTCATCGGTGGGGGCAACGGTCTCACCGTGCTCGATGCCACGGTGCATCTGACCCGCACGAATCTCGCCGGTGGTTCCGCCACCCCTCTCGGTCCTTCGTCGTGGACGGGGGGTGGTACCGGGTTGCGCGCTGCGGGCAACACCACCGTGCGGGTGTCCGGATCGGCGACCAACTCCATTGCCGGCGGCGACGCGCCGGTCCTGGGCGGCTTCGGCGTCTTCAGCACCGGTGGCCCTGGCATCGAAGCGCAGGGTCCGGCGACCGTTGAGGTGTTCGGTTCCATCGCGGTCTCCGGTGGTGTGGGTTTCGTGTCTGGTCCGCCGACGACCGGCGGTGGTCAGATCCAGCTCGGCTTGCCGCCGCGGCCCGTGCTCTCGCTCACCGGCTCTGCACCGAGCGGCGGCGATCTGCAGGCGACGCAGCCCGTGACTCTCGGACTCGATGCGCCGACAGTTGCCTCGCAACTGTTCGTCCTCGTCGTCGATCTGGCACCAGGCTACTTCGCGCTGCCGGGCTTCAGTGCCGAGCCGTTCCTGTTGACGGGCTCGGCCAGTCTGTTGCTCGTGGGGCTGCTCGATGCCGCAGGTCAGTTCGCCGTGACCTTCGTGCCTGCGACGCAGACGCCGGAGTGGACGAACCTGCCGTTGCACCTGCAGGCGTTCGCGTTCGATCCCGCGCTCGGCATCTGGCAGGGCAGCAACGCCGAGGTCCGCCGCATCCGGTGAGGCACGCCAGCCACACGGCGCTGCGACGCCCGTTTCCACCCGTCGGCCCGCGACCTCGCTTCGTTGCCTTCCGTCGGGGCCGCTGCTTGCCGGCAACCGATCGGACGATCAGCCGGCCGCTGCCCGTTGCCGGCAGCGGCGTCTTGGCGCGATCAGGTTCCGCCGATCAGGGCCTACGACGAGAACCAGTGGGCGAAGCTCGCCGATGCGCAGGGACGCTCAGTAATCACCGAGCGTCAGGATCAGCGCGTTCGAGCTGCTGAGCGACACGATCGCGCCTTGAGGGTCGAGCGCGACCTGCGCGAACTGGTGGAACAGCTGCAGACCGAGCAGCGATGCCGCGTTCGGCAGCGGGATCGAGTACGGCGCGCTGCCCGCAACCGGCAGTGTCAGCGCGAGCAGGTCCGGGCTGGCGAGCAGGTCGCAGTTCGGCAGCCCCGCGGGATGGATCGCGGACAGCGGCACGTTCACCGATGCGAAGCCGAGGATCGCGACCGCCAGGGACGTGCTGGTGAAGCCGTTCGCGCGCGACACGAACGTAGCGCCGAGCCACGGGTAGGTCTCGGCGGCCAGCGTCACGGGGCCCGCGGGTCCGATGCACGCGGTCGGAACGGAAGCGACCGTGGGCGCGCACGGCGACGCGGCACTGGCGACTCCGGAGTTGCTGCCGGCGAGGATGCGGCCACCCGGCGCCACCGAGACGCTGCGCACGTGCGCGAGGCCAGGCCCGACCGGCCACCACGTCGTGCCGTCCCAGCGCGCGATGCTCTGTGCCGCGACGCCGCCGATCGATGTGAAGATGCCGCCGACCAGCAGGTCGCCGTTCGGCAGCAGCGTCGACGTCGACACCCACGACTGCGCACCACCGCCGAACGGCTGCCACGCGGCGCCGTCGAAGCGGGCCATGTACTGCAGCGGCACCGATCCCGAGCCCGTGAACTGACCGCCGGCGAACACGCTGCCGTCGGGCAGTACAGTGAGGCATCTCACGCTGCCGTTCAGTCCGGCGCCCATCGAGTGCCACGCGGCGCCGTCCCAGCGCACGACGAACTCCGTCGTCGTGGTCGTCGACACGACGAGATCGCCGTTCGGCAGAACGGCGAGCGCCTGGACCGACGTGTTGCCGAACACGCTCGCAGGCATCGCCAGCTCGTGCCACGTTGTGCCGTCCCAGCGCGCCAGGTTGCGCGCTGGCAGCCACGACGGAACCATCGCGTTGAAGTTGCCGCCGACGACGATGTCACCGTTCGACAGCCGCGCCATCGCGAACACGGTGCCGTCGGTTGCCGTTGCGAACTGGCTCCACGACGTGCCGTCGAAGCGCGCGAGATCGACCGCGCCGCTGACGAACCCGAAGTTGCCGCCGACGAGCAGGTCGCCGTTCGGCATCGGCAGCATGCAGAAGATCGTCGCGGACTCCGACGCGGCGAGCGTCGTCCACGCGAGCGTCGCCGTGTCGAGTGCGGCGACCGCCTGGCGAACCTGGAACGGCGGGGCCGGCACGTGGTACGCGGCGACGAGCTTGCCCGGCAGCGGCCCGCTGCCGTCGGGGTCCCACGTGCACGTTGCGTAGCTCGTGCCGATCAGGTTGGGCGGCGGCGACCCGGACCACGAGGTTGCGCATTGTGCGGTGATTGGCAGCGCGAGACCGATCCAGGTGATCACCGACGAAACGACTCCGGCGCGCGCGGCGCCGTCGTGCACGAGGTCGCTACCCTTCATTGCCGCATCGTATCCGGCTCGGACGTGACGAAAGGTGGTGAACGCAAGGAACGACGAGAGGACATGGCGCATGCGCTGACACGAGCAACCTACATGCCGATCGGACGGCCGCCGGCATTGCTGCGGGCAGGGTCGTTGCAGCGGTGCCTGCCATCGCCGCACCGCCGTCCGTAGCCGGTTCTCCGCCATCCATCCGCCGTCGCCGTCACCGCGGAAGCTCGACCGTCGTTGCGCCGGCCATGGTGACGGCGAACTCGTGCGATCGGAGGCCCGCCGCGCCGCGCCACCAGACCGCATATCGCCCGGGACCGAGCACGTGCGGGCCGGCAAACGCTGGCCCGGTCGGGATCAGGATGTCGACCGCGGCGCCTACGCGCACGAGCTCGAACGCGTTCGCCGCGGGTTGGGACGCGTCAGGCGGCAGCGTGAACGTAACGTGCGCTACCGGCGGCAGCGCGAGGTCGAGTGCGACTGGGCCCGTTCCGTCGAGCCAGTGCGTTCCCGCATCGATCGCGCCGAAGCGCGGGCAATGGATCTCGAGACGGTAATGACCCGCCGGGATGTCGTCGCGACCGAGCTGGGCGGCTCCCTCGTCGGACTTCCCTTGCACGAGGCGAACACCGAGCCCGCTCTCTTGCTGCCACAGACGCACACTGACGTCGCGCGGCAACACGCCTTCGGGTACCGCGACGCGGACCTGCAGCGAGCCGCGGCACCGCTGTTTGTCGAGCACGAGCTCGACGGGTTCGCCAGGGCCGACGACGCGGCCGACGGCGGGCAGCTGCGACGTCTCGCCCGGAACGCATGCCCAGACGCTTCCGACGGCACCGCAGACGTCGGGCACGACGAACGTGCCGTCGAGAGCCGTCAGTTCCTGGTTGCGATACTCGTCACCCGCGGTCCACACGATGCGGGAACGGGCGACCGGCGCGCCGTCGCGATCGACCACGCGGCCACGCACTTCGGGGCCGCGCTGCAGCACGAGCTGGATCGTCGTCTCGCCGCGCACCTCGACGACGCGCTGCGCGCGGCCGTCCAGGCTCGCCGCCCGAACCGTATACGTGCCAGCCGCCAGATTGCTGACGTCGAACGTCCGGTCCTTCCTCGTTGCCGCAGTGAGCTGGCCGGTGGCGGTGTTCGTGACTAAGACGACGCCCTCCTACGCGAACGCGCGTTCTGCGGTCAGCACCTCGACGCACAGCCGGCACGCGGGTGTGCCGCTGCGTTGTCGTTCGACGATGGCGACACTGCCGGGCTCGAACCAGTCTGGCCTCTCGCGGAACGGAGCCGCCGCGACAGCGCTCGGCCACGCGATGGCGCTACTGAGGTCCCCACTGTCGCTCCGCTTCGGGCTGTTGACGGACTCGCCGAGCGGCACTCGCAGCGTCTGCCCGGCCCGCGTGCGCACACGGCGCAGCAAACCTTCGTCGATCAGCCACTCTTGGCTCGAAGCGTGTACGTGCACCGTGAACGGACTGAACGCCGCGGCCACCTGCACGGCGCCGTCGGCAGGTCCGAATAGCGCGACCAGGCACGCCCCTTTCGCGGCCCACGTGTCGAACGCGTCGAACAGGAACCGCACGGTGCTCCTGTCGTCGGCAACCTGGTGGTCGGCATGCTCCGCCGCGGCGATCTCTTGCCGCCTTGGCTCCGGCACGAGCGGCCCGCTCGCGGGCACCGCCGGTTCGAGCTCGCGGGCCGCCAGCGGGTGCGCGACTGCCGCCGGGTCGCCGCTCGGCCACGTTGCGACCACGGCGCACACCGCCACCACGGCGCACACGATCGCGATCACCGCGCGGCGTCGATTCGGATGCGTCTCGCGAGCGACGTCCATGATTCGTGCGCCACTCTACCCGCGCCGCGGACCACGCGGGTCGTGCCGCGTGTACCGCCGCGCCGGGCCAATGCGCGGCTACTTCTTCTCGCCGGGTCGCCTGGTCGGCTCAGCGCCCACGTCGCCGGCGTATCTGCTCGAGCTTTTTCACGGCGCGCTCCTTGGCCGCGGCACGAGCCGCCTCCTGCCGCGCCTCGGCCTTCGCCGACAGGTTCTGCTCGGCCTGACGCGTTGCCTCGTCGAGCGCGCGGCCGATCTCTGCTTCGGTCGCGATGCCCTTTCCCCGCAGCAGGGCCACGAGGGCGGCGACGCCGGCCTCGAGCCCGAGCACTTCGCGTTCCAGTGCGTCGATGCGCGCGTCCTGTTCGTGGTCGCGCTCACGCTTCGATGCCGCGAGGCGGGAGATGCGAGATTCGTGATCCTGGATGTCGAGCTGCTGGCCCAGGTCGCCGAGCACGAGGAATCGAGTCCAACCCATGGTGTGTACCCTGTGCACGAGCGGGGACGGAACCCGTCGCTACACGGTATTCTCGTTGTAGCCTTGGCCGCTTGGTCCGGAAACGGCGCCTGGCGTCTGCAGACTCGAAAGTCCCATGCTCCACGCTCTCACCGCACGTTCCGTCGCCCTTCTGGTTGCAGCTTCGAGCGTCGCCGTCGCCCAATGGGTGCAGCGTGCGCCAGCCACTTCGCCGACCGCGCGTGCGGCGGCGGCGATGGACTTCGTGCCGCAGAACGGCGGTCTCGTGCTGTTCGGCGGCAGTGCGCCGCTGCTCAACAACCAGACGTGGGTCTACGACGGCACGACGTGGACGCAGCTCTCGCCGGCGTCCTCGCCGTCGGGCCGCTTCGGCGCGCAGCTCGTCTACGACTCGACGCGCAGCGTCGCCGTGCTCTACGGCGGTCTCGCCTCGAACATCAGCATTCCGCCGCCGACGAGCGAGACCTGGGAATGGAACGGCACCACGTGGACGCAGGCGACCCTGGTCGCGAACGCCGGTCCGCGCTATCGCTACGGCGCCTGCTTCGACTCCGCGCGCAGCCGGGTCGTGATGTATGGCGGCCAGTCGACGCAGCTCATCAGCCCGCCGAACAACCAGACCTGGGAGTACGACGGCACGACGTGGACGCAGATCGCCACGACGGGCAACCCGGGCCCGCGCGAACGTCCCGCGATGTGCTACCACGCGGGCATGGGCATGACGGTCATGTTCGGTGGCTACGACGGTGTCGCGTTGACCGACCAGACCTGGCTCTACGACGGCTTCAGCAACACCTGGGTGCAGCTCGTGATCCCGGGCCCGAAGCCCTCGCCGCGCAACGCCTCGGCGCTCGTCTACGACCCGCTGCACAACCTGTGCATCCTGATGGGGGGCCAGGATGCTGCGAACGTGCTGTCCGACACCTGGGCGTTCGACGGCGTGCGCTGGGTGCAGCAGGCAACGACGACGCAGCCGGCTCGCGACCACGTGATGGCGTTCCTGCCGGGCACGGGCCAGGTCGTGAGGTTCGGCGGTTTCACTGCTGCGCCGAGCACGCTGTCGAACCAGACGTGGGAGCTCGGCACGGGCAGCTACGGCGTCGGCTGTGTCGGCACGAATGGCGTGCCATCGCTGGCTTCGGCCGGCGCGATGACGCTCGGCCAGCCGTGGACCGTGAACGTCGCGAACCTGAACCCGACATTCAGCCTAGCCTTCTTCGTCATCGGCTTCACGCGGTTGCCCGGCATCGACCTCACGTTCCTGCTCAACATGCCGGGGTGTGCGGCCTACACGACGCCCGACCTGCTGCTCGGAATCTCCGGTGCGGGCGGTGCTGCGAGCTGGACATGGCCTGCGGTCTCCGGGCCGATTGGTGCCGCGCTCTACACGCAGGCGCTGTGCTTCGATCCGCCAGTCAACGGTTTCGGCTTCACGATCTCGAACGGAGTCTACGCGACGATCGGGAACTGAGGCGAGCCGGTCGGGGACGCCCTCACACGACGACGACGTGCAGCTCGCGTGGCCCGTGCACGCCGATCACGAGCTGCAGCTCGATGTCGGCCGTGCGCGACGGACCCGTGATGAACGTCACGGCCGGCGACAGCGGGCGGGCGAGCGTCTTGAGCGCTTCGCCGAGGTTGCCCAGGATGCGACTGTGCGGCAACAGCGCGATGTGCACCGGTGGCAGCAGCGAAGCGAGCCGGTGCCTTTCCTCGTCGCCGACGAGCACGAGCGTGCCCGTCTCGGCGATCGCCCACTGGGCCGCAGTGACGCCGAGATCGGCGGTGAACAGTTCTTCGCGGCTCGCGTCGGGGGGCTGCCAGGGTTGTGCGCGCAGGCTCGCGTGATCGCGCAGGTTGGTCACGGCGGCAGCGTTGCTGCGCGCGATCGAACGCGGCGCGTAGCGCGCGAGCAGCTGTTGCACGGCCGCGAGTCCACCGTCCTCGATGCCGAGGTGCAGATGCCCACCGACCGCGGCCAGCCGTTCACCGAACTGCGTGAGCTTCGCCGACGCGTCGAGGTCGACGCGGCCGAGCATTGGCACTGGAGGCGGGGCGGGCACCGGCGAGTCCGCGGTGCGGCGCAGGCAGGTGCGGACCGACGCGAGAATCGAGTCGTGCGCGGTGGTCATGGCTTGCTCCGTTCCCGCCAAAGCGTGCGGAAGTCGCGCGCGGCGAGCCGGGGCGCAGTGCGGCCCTTGCGCCACTGCCGCAGCGGCGGCAGCCACCGCAACAGCCAACCGAACCAGCGGTCGCACCAGCGCGCGACGGCCAATGCCACGCGATAGCGCCGCGGCCCGCGCAGCCAGAACGCAACCACGCGCATCGCGAAGCGTTCGAACCACCTCGGCGCCGCCGCGCGCTCTGTCCCCGAACCCTCGCGCACCTGCTGCCGCAGATGCAGCAACAGGGCCGGGATGTCGATGGCAACCGGACACACGTCGCGGCACGCGCCGCACAGCGTGCTCGCGAACGGCAGCTGTGCGGCGTTCGCGAGCGGCACGAGCTGCGGCGTCACGACCGCCCCGATCGGGCCCGGATACACCGAACCATACGCGTGCCCGCCGACCTGCTGGTAGACGGGACACACGTTCAGACAGGCTCCACACCGGATGCACGCGAGCGACTGCCGCGTGATGTCCTGCGCGAGCATGCGCGAACGTCCGTTGTCGAGCAGCACGACGTGCAGTTCCTCCGGCCCCTCGTCGCCCGCCCTCTCCTTCGGCCCCGTGAGCAGCGACTGATACGTGGTCATCATCTGGCCCGTGCCCGACCGCGGCAGCAGCCGCAAGAACACGTCGAGGTCGGCCACCCGCGGCAGCAGCTTCTCGATGCCGACGAGCGCGATGTGCACGCGGGGCACCGACGTCGTCAGGCGCACGTTGCCCTCGTTCTCGAGGATCAGCAGCGAACCCGCCTCGGCGATCAGGAAGTTGGCGCCGCTGATGCCGATGCCCGCGGCGGCGAACTTCGCGCGCAGCCGGTCGCGCGCCGCGGCTGTCAACGCCTCGGCGTCGGCGTCGCGCGGCGTGCCGATCTTCTCGGCGAACAGCGTTGCGATCTGGCCGCGGCTCTTGTGGATCGCGGGCACCACGATGTGGAACGGCACTTCGTCGGCGAGCTGCTGGATCCACTCCCCGAGGTCGGTCTCGACGGCTTCGATGCCGGCATGTTCGAGCACTTCGTTGAGCCGCACCTCCTCGGTGGTCATGCTCTTGCTCTTCACGCACAGCGTGGCCCCGGCCTGCCGCGCGAGGCCGAGCACGAGAGCTCCGGCCTCGGCCGCATCGCGTGCCCAGTGCACGCGCGTGCCGCGCTGCAGCGCGTTGCGTTCGAACTGCTCGAGGTAGTGGTCTAGGTGCAGCAGCGTGTGGTCCTTGACCTCGCGCGCTGTCTGCCGCCAGAGCTGCCAGTCGGGCGCCGTCGCCATGGCCGTGCGCCGCCGCTCGTCGAACACGTCGGCAGCGGCGCGCAGGGCGCGCCGCTGTGCGTCGTTCTGCAACGCGGCGCGCGCGTTGCCAGGGAACTGCTGCATCGGCAGGTGCTCGGCCATGCGCAGGTTCAGCCGTAGAGCCCATGGGCCAGGACTTCGGCGAGGTGCATCGTGCGCACGGACACGGCGCGGTGCTCGAGCCTGCCCCGCAGGTGCAGAAGACAGCTCGCGTCGCCGCTCGCGAGCACTTCGATGCGCGCGGCTTCGACCTGCGCGAGCTTGTGGTCGGCGATCGCGACCGACAACTCGGGCAGCTTGACCGCGAACGTGCCGCCGAAACCGCAACAGGCGTCCGCGGCGCGCAGCTCGACGAACTCGACCCCTGCGACGGTGCGCAGCAGCTGCCGTGGCTCCTGCCCGACGCCGAGCTCGCGCAGCCCGTGACACCCGTCGTGCCAACCGACGCGGGCCTGCAGCCGCCCCGGCGCCTTCGTCATGCCGCGCCACACGAGGAACTGGCTCAGCTCGAACGTCCTCTCCGCGAGGTGTTCGGCGCGCTGCCGCCACGCGGGATCGTGCGCGAACAGCTGCGGATAGTGCGTTATCTGCGCGGCACAGGACCCCGACGGCAGCACGAGCGCGTCGACGCCCATGCGTTCGCAGCACCCGATCAGCGCTTTTGCGAGCGGACGCGCGAACGCCGGATACCCGCTGTTGCAGAACGGCTGCCCACAGCAGGTCGTCTCGCCGACCTCGACCTCACACCCGACGTGCTCGAGCAGCGTCGCGGCGGCGATCCCGATGCCGGGCCAACACTGATCGACGACGCACGTCACGAACAGCGCGACGCGCTTGGCGCGAGCCGCCGTGGCCGTGCGGTCGGCGCCCCCCTTCACACCGTCTCCATGCGACCCGACGCCGCCGCGCGCGCCATGGCCGCGACGACCTGGAAGTCAAAGGTCGCCTGTTCGGCCGGACACGGGAAGTCGTCGAAGTCGTCGATCCAGCGCGCGAAGCGACCGTGCAGCTCCGCGTCCGGCGTGAGCGCCGCGAGTGCCTTCTCAATGTCACCGCGCGTGAACGACTGTTCGCGCCCCGCCTCGACGTAGTCGAACGCAGGGCCGTGATACTCGGTCTGCCCGCGCACCCAGATCCGGTCGCCCGCGATGCGCACGCCGCCGTCGGTGCCGTGGATCGCGAGCGCGCGCACGCGCGTCAGATGACTGGCAGTGAACGTACACAGCACATTGCCGCGCAACACGGCTGTCGCGACGGCGCCGTCGTGTGGCCGCGGCAGGAAGCCGCTCGTCGTCTGCGCGGTCACGCGTTCGGCGCTGCGCCCGCAGAGCCAGCTCACGAGGTGGATGTGCTGGCTCAGCAGCTGCACGAACGGATCGCCGGCGATCTCGCGCGCGGCTTGCGGCGACCGCAGCAGATCGTCTCCGAGCGCGCCCTGCACGCAGACGAGACCGCCGAGCCAGTCGGCCGCGATCATGCGCCGCAGCTGGTCGAGGATCGGGTCGTCCTGGCCCGGCACCGCGATACCGAGCTTGACCTGCGCCGCGTCGCAGGCGGCCGTCATCGCTCGCGCCGTCGCGAGGTCGCCGGCCATCGGCGTGTGCACGAGACAGTGCACGGCTTGGGCGGCTGCGGCCTGCACGTGGGCAAGGCGCGCCGGCACGGATCCGGTGAGCGCTACGAAGTCGATACCGGTGTTGAGCAGGGCCTCGAAGTCCGAGGTGCCGAAACCGATGCCGGTGTGACCGAGCAGCTGCTGCCAGGCCGAAGCGTCCTCGTCGTGCACGGCCACGATGTCGCAATGGCGGTGGCGCCGCACCTGCTCGACCGCGGCGAGACCGCGCGCACCACATCCGGACAGACCTGCTCGCAACGGCTTCACGGCCGCAAGCTACCGCGCGCCCGCAACAGTGCCAGCTGGCCCCAGAGAACCGCGAGCGCCGTCTCGGTGCGTTGCGGGTGTCTGCCGCACGAGATCGGCAGGAAACCGCGCTCGGCGAGACGCGCCACTTCGTAGGGCAGGAAGCCGCCGTCGGGACCGAGCGCCAGTGCGAACGCAGAGCCGGGCGCCAGCGTGAGCTCGTGCGTTCTGGTGGGGGCCGCGGGATGGGCCACGAAACACGCGTCGGGCAGGTCGCCGGGCAGGTGGTCTTCGACCATGGGCTTGAAGAGCGGGAAGAACTGCACCGCGGGCAGCCGCGTGCGACCGGCCTGCTCGAGACCGAGCAGCAGCTGTTCGCGTTGCACCTCGGGACGCATCGCGGTGCTCTGCAGGTGGCTCTTCTCGACGCGCCAGGAACGGAACAGCACGATGCGGCCGAAGCCGAGCGCCGCCGCGTGGGCCAGCATGCGCAGCAGCACCTTGGGGCGCGGCACGGCGAGCAGCAGCACGTCGGGCGTCGGAGCCGGTTCGTCGTGCAGCGATGCCGCGACGGCCACCGCGTCGCCCGTGACGGACTTCACGGACGCGGTGCCGAGCAGCCCACCGAGCACGCCGGCCTTGAGCCCCTGGCCGACCGTGGCGCGCAGTACCGTGCGCACGTGTTCGGCGCGGCGCCCGCGCAGCGTGGCAAAGCCCGCGCCGTCGATCTCGTCAGGCCGCAGCAGCAGGAAGTTCAATCGCTGAGGATCCGGAACCCGAACGACACGATCGGCAGCACGACAGCGGTGCCGGGCGCGAAGGGTTCGGTCTGGAACGGCGACGCGAGGCTGTTGCCCAGCACGAGGCAGACCTTGCCGTAACCAGCCGACGGCGAGACCGCGAACGCCGGCTGTGGCTGCGCGCCCAACGCCGCCAGCGGCACGACCACCGTCGTGCCGACAAGCATGCCGAGCAGCGCCGGCCCGCCGCAGCTCGGACCACTGCAATACAGCAGCCACATGGTGCCAAGCGACGACAGCTCCATGTGCGTGATGCCAGTTCCGACGGGTACGGTCCCTACCACGCCTACGCTCCCCTGCGCGAACTCGTGCAGCGCCGCCGCCGTGGCGCCATACGCGTAGAGTGCGGGGCCGGCCGAGCCGAGGCCCGCGCGCAGCATCGTGGCGGGCACCGGCATCGTGAGCTGCTGCGTGAGCAGCAGCGTTTGCGCGAGCGGGTCGACGACGGTGATCGCGGCCGGCTGGCTGCCACTGAACGGCCCCGCTGCTTGCCCGCCGTGCAGGACGTAGAGCAGGCCAGCGGCCGTCTGCAAGTCGGCGACGCCGCCGAACCCGGACGGCAGCGCAACGACCGGGGACAGCGTCGCACTGCCGTGGTCGAACGGGATGAGGCCGTTGGCCACGAGCAGGTAGACCAGCGTGGTCCCGGGGATCAGGATCATCGAGTTGGGATTGCCGGCAGTCAGCGGGACGCTCGCGACCGTTCCACCCGGCAGCGACACGTTGTGCACCGACCCAGGAGAGCCGGGGCTGAACGGACTCGGCGGCGTGCCGAAGGTGAGCAGCAGCAGCGTGTCGCCACCGGGCACCGCGAGGATCTTGAAGGCGCTGGCGGCCGCCCCGGTCAGCGCCGTGTTCAAGACCGGTGTCGGCGAGACACCGTCGTATGCGACGAGCGAACCACTGGCCAGCAGCAGCACGAGCCAGCCTCGTTCCGGCACGGTGGCCGCATCGCGCACGGCGGTGGTCAGCGTCTGCGAGAAGGCTACGGTGTCGGCGATCGCATTCGTCGCCGCGATCGCGCCCGGTGTCGTGCCGAACGGCGTCGCGCTGCCGGGGTTGACGAACCAGAAGCGTGGCTCGCGCACGCGGAACGAATCGCCGTTGCTGACGCCCCAACCGCCAGGCTGTGCCGGATCGAGCGTGATCGCGGCCGCGTAGATGTCGATGCCCGCGAACGCGGGCGCCGGCGGCAGGAGCCCCGCGAACGTGGCCGTTCCCGCAGGATCGGTCAGGAACGCAACCGTCAGGAGGCTCGGCGTGAGGCCGAGGCAGATCGTGCCGATCGGCGTCGGGATGGGCCCGGGCGCGAAATCGAGGCCGAGCACGCCGAGCACGGTCGGCGAGGCGCCGATGTCGACGCGCCAGGCGTCACCGAGCCTGCCGCCGCTCGCATCGACGGTGACGCCGACGGCGGGGCAGGGACCCTGGGCCAGGGCAACGGTCGTGAGGCAGAGTGCGGCGAGCGCGTTCGAGAGCAGCGAAGGCATGAGAATCCGGGTGCTGGGTTGGCGCTCAATATACCAACCCGTGCTCTCTCACGCCGCGCCGCCTCGCGCTCGCGGCAGCAGGGTCAATCAGGGAGGATTCGGACCGCGGACGCGATCGGCAGCACCACCGAGGTGCCGGCTGCGAACACCGGATCGGTCTGGAACGGTGCCGTGACGTTGTTGGAGACCACGATGCCCACCTTGCCGTACGAGGCCGACGGTGAGACCGCGATCGCCGGCTGTGGCACACCGCTCAACCCGGCCAGCGTGACGACCGACGTCGTGCCGACCGGCAGGCCGATCAAACTCGCCGGAGCGGAGCTCAGCATGAACCAGAAGTTGCCGAGCGACGACAGTTCCATTGCGGTGATTGGCCCCAACGGGATCGTCGCGACGGGGGCCACGGTGACTTGCGCGAACTCCTGGAGCGACGCCGCGGCATTCCCGTACACGTAGAGCGCCGGGCCGGCCGAGCCGAGTCCGGCGCGCAGCATCTGCACGGGCGCCGTCATCGCGAGTTGGTTCGTCGAAAGCGCCGTCTGCCCGATCGCGTCGATGACCGAGATCGCCGCAGGTTGGCCGCCGCTGAACGGACCCGCCGCCTGCCCGCCGTGCAGGACGTAGAGCAGGCCGCCAGACACCTGCCAGTCGACGAAGCCACCGAACCCGGACGGCAGCGCGATGAGCGGGAAGGGCTGCGCACTGCTGTAGTCGAACGGGATGACGCCGTTGGCCACGCGCAGATACACGAGCGAGGTGCCGGGCACGTGGATGATCGCGTCGGGATTGCCGGCAGGCAGCGAGGTGCTCGTCACCACTCCGCCCGGCAGCGTCACGTGGTGCACGGAGCCAGGAGTGCCACCGCCAAATGGACTCGGCGCGGTGCCGAAGGAGAGCAGCAGCAGCGCATCGCCGCCGGGCAGCGCGAGGATCCTGCCGGCCCCTGCCGCGGTGCCGGTCAACACCATGCTGAGGACCGGAGTCGGGCTGCTTCCGTCGTACGCGGCGAGCGCACCATTGGTCTGCAGCACCGCGAGCCAACCACGTTCGGATACGGTGGCAACGTCGCGCACCGCAGAGCTCAGTGTCTGCGAGAAGACCATGTTGTCGGCGATCACATCGGTGGCCGCGATCGCACCCGGGGTCGTGCCGAATGGCGTCGTGGTGCCGGGGCTGACATACCAGAACCGCGGCTCGCGCACCTTCAGCGAGTCGCCGTTGCTGACGCCCCACCCAGTGGGCTGCGCCGCATCGAGCGTGACCGCGGCCGCGTAGATGTCGATGCCAGCGAACGCGGACACGGGTGGCAACAGACCCGTGAACGCGGCTGCCCCCGAGGGATCGGTCGCGAACGCAACCGTCAGGAGGCTCGGCGTGAGGCCGAGGCAGATCGTGCCGATCGGCGTCGGCACGGGTCCCGGCGCGAAATCGAGGCCGAGCACGCCGAACACGGTGGGCGAGGCTTGGATGTCGACACGCCAGGCGTCGCCGAGCCTGCCGCCGCTCGCGTCGACGGAAACACCCATCGATGGGCAGGTCTGGGCCGTGGCAATCGTGGTGAGGAACAGTGCAGCGAGAGCGGTGGTGAAGCGGGATCGCATGGGGTGGTTCGGGGGAAGTGGTCGGAGCAGCATAACGTCGAGCGCACCCTGCCAGCGCAGCCAGGGTCACCCGGGGGAGTGGCTGCGCAAGTAGTGCCAACTCGCTTCAAGTTTCATGTTCGCACCGGAGCGAGCTCGATCTTTTCGACTCGCGACGACCACGTCCGTGCCGCGGTGCCATCGTGGACCCACAACGCGTTGCCATTGCGCTGGCGCCGACATTCGTGGTTCTCGCGCAGACCGGTTCGCCCTACCATGGGTGTCGCGATGACTACACCGCGTATCGACGACTTCCCGGTCGTGCCGCGCCGCCGCGGCCTGCGCCGATTGAAGGACGTGCCCGTGCTGCCGAGCCTGATCACGCTCGGCAACCTGTTCTGTGGGTTCCTCGCGATCGCGAAGGTCGCCGATGCGCTGCGACTCGCGCCGCCCGGCGCGCCTTTCGCGACGGTCGTCCACCTGTTCGAAGTCGCGGTCGTGCTCGTGTTCGTGGCGCTGATCTTCGATGCGTTGGACGGGCGCATCGCGCGCATCACGGGGCAGTCGACGCCGTTCGGCGCGCAGCTCGACAGCATGGCGGACATGGTCACGTTCGGCGTCGCGCCGGCGTTCGTCGCGAAGGTGCTCGTCGACTGGCATGCGCAGGGTGATGCCAACGGCATGCTGCCGCTGCACCCGAAGCTCTTCTACGCGGCGGCCGCGGTCTACGTGCTCTGCGCGGCGCTGCGGCTCGCTCGGTTCAACGTCGAGACCAGCGCCGACGAGGAGGATCACCGCTCGTTCAAGGGGCTGCCTTCGCCGGCGGCCGCGATGGTCGTCTGCGGGCTCATCGCGCTGTTCTGCACCAAGAACAACCCGGACGCCGAGCTCGGGCACCTGCTGCTGAAGCCCGAGCACTTCGACCTGATCGTCGTCACGATGCCCGCGGTGCTCGTGCTGCTCGGCCTGCTCATGGTGAGCCGCGTGCCCTACCCGCACGCGCTGCACACGATCCTGAAGGGCCGGCACAGCATGCCGTTCC
>Ga0075418_10001532_pt1 | contig 26245 bp, 20 predicted proteins | sample SoiMetdeltSBSDD2_FD_81776 | JGI IMG/M metagenome (GOLD analysis project Ga0075418, IMG submission 81776) | Bulk soil microbial communities from a Populus tree surrounding site in Tennessee, USA - Soil MetaG P. deltoides SBSDD2 | ecosystem: Environmental > Terrestrial > Soil > Tree plantation...
CAGCAGGTGACGCTGGAAGGCAAACTGGTGCAGTTTGTATTCAAGAACCCGCATTCGTTCGTCACGGTGCAGGCGCCGGATCAGAAGGGTGTGATGCAGCGGTGGTCGGTCGAATGGAGCGGGACGGGGCAGCTCACCAACGCAGGTGTGACGCGGGAAACGCTAAAGCCGGGCGATGAAGTGGTGGTGCTCGGGAATCCGTCACGGGTGCGCGGCGAATTCAAGGCGTTGATGGTCAGCCTGAAGCGGCCGAGCGACGGGTTCACCTGGGGCGGCCGCACCGGCGAAGCGGTCGACTGAACTTCCAGAACAGGAATCCGACATGAGGACACTTGTCATCACGGCCGCGGTGTCGGTCCTCGCGGCAACCGCGGGTCTTCACGCCCAGCAGGCCGGCCGGGGCGCGCCCCCTCCCGCGGCGCGTGAGGCTGCCGCGCTCGACCTGACCGGTAACTGGGTGTCGGTCGTCATCGAAGACTGGAAATGGCGGATGGTCACGCCCAAGAAGGGCGTGTACGAAGCGCTCCCGCTGAATCCCGTCGGCCGCAAGATCGCAGATACGTGGGACCCGGCGCGCGACGAGGCCGCCGGCGAGCAGTGTCGATCGTACGGCGCGGCGAACATCATGCGCGTCCCGGGCCGGCTCCGCATTTCGTGGCAGGACGCGAACACGCTCAAGATCGACACGGATGCCGGAACCCAGAGCCGGCTGTTTCACTTCGCGGCGGCGCCGCCGCCGGGTCAACCGAGCTGGCAAGGGCATTCGCTCGCCCGGTGGGAGTACGGCCCCGGGCGCGGACGCGGGCAGGCGCGCACCGGGAACCTCAAGGTGGTGACGACCAACCTCCGTCCGGGCTATCTCCGCAAGAACGGAGCACCGTACAGCGCCGGCACGACGGTGACCGAGTACTACGACCTCAATACTCTTCCGAACGGCGACCAGTGGATGACGGTGACGACCAAGGTCGAAGATCCACAGTACCTGGTGCGGCACTATCTGACGACGTCCGATTTCAAGAAGCTTCCGGACGCGTCCGGGTGGAATCCGACGCCGTGTTCGGCCCGATGATGGCCCGGGCCGTGGTCGTCGCCGCGGTATTGGCCGCTGCGGTGAACGTGCTCGTGCTGGCCCAGGACGTGCGAACCGAGCCGACCAATATCGCGGGCGAGTGGCGACTCGACAACAACGAACGCGATACGTCATCGCAGGCGCCGCTGGGCGACTACACGGGCATCCCGTTCAATGACGCCGGCCGCCTGCGATCGGACACCACGCCCGAATCGATCTGGGGCACGCTCGAGTATCAGTGCCGCCCCCACTCGGCGCCGCACCAGTGGCGCGGCCTCGGCGGCGCCAGCATCCTGGTGGAGCAGAATCCGCTCACGCGCGAGCCGAGAGTCTACCACTTTCAATTCATGCGCTCGCTCGACCGGCCCGTGTTCATGGACGGCCGGCCGCATCCGCCGGCCTACGCGCCGCACAGCTGGACCGGCTTTTCGACCGGCGAATGGATCGGGAACACGCTGAAAATCACCACCACCCATCTCAAGGACGGGTTCCTCCGGCGCGGCGGTCCCCAGACGACCGATATGTACGCGATGACGGAGTTTCTCACGCGCCACGACGACATTCTGACGATCGTGACAGTGATCGACGATCCTCTCTTCCAGGATCAGCCGTACGTCCATTCGACGACCTATTCCTACGATCCGAATAACAGAGTCAACATGGAGACGTGCAACGGGTCGTTCGCCGAAAACGGCGGAACCGACCGGCATTACGTCCCGCATTTCCTTCCGGGCGAGAACACCGACATTCTGACCGAGTGGATTACCAAGGGCGGACTCATCACCGGCGGGGCGCGCAATCCCGCGGCCGCCGAGGACTGGGTGCCGCTGATCGCTGCGCGCGGCGGACTGAAGACGCTGTACCCGGAGTACCGGGCGACGCTGAACGGATCGATCACCGTCGACGCGCTGAAGGTACCGGCATCGCGTTCAGCGGTGTCGGCGGAGAAGATGATCGCCGCCCAGAGTCCACGCGATGGCCAGGTGCATGTGCTGCCCGTCCAGGGCAACGTCTACATGCTGGTGGCCGACGGCACCAACATCACCGCGTCGTTCGGCGCTGACGGCGTCACGCTGGTGAACACGGGTCCGGCCGGGATGTCCGACAAGGTGCTGACGGCGGTCAGCGAGCTCGCCAGAACCATCGTCTCGCCGACGGCGGCGAACAGGTGCTCCGGGTCGAACTGTCCGGGAATGTGGGGCTGGTCCAGCCCCTATATCAATACTGTCATCACGTCGCCGGCGCCAGCCCCGCCGATCCGCTATGTCATCAACACGAGCGCAGCGCCCGACTACAGCGGCGGCAACGAGAAGCTTGCGACAGCGGGGTCCAACACGCGAAGCGGAGGATTCGGCGCGGCCGTCGAGACTGTCGAAGGCGCGGCTGTGCTGGCGCACGAAAATGTCCTCGGCCGCTTGAGCACCCCCGCCGGTGGCGCCGCCGCTCCGCCGGCCGCCGCGCTGCCGACCGTGACCTACTTCGATGACTTCTACAAGCTGCCGGCATTTTTCAACGGCGAGCCGGTGATTGTCTATCACGCGCCTGACGCCACGACTGACGGCGACAGCTACGTGTATTTCCGGCGCTCCGACGTGATCAGCGCGGGGGATCTCTTTTCGACGGTGAGCTACCCGCTGATCGACATCGCCAGGGGCGGCAGCGTCCAGGGCGTGATTCGCGGTCTCAACGCAATCCTCGACCTCGCCGTGGCGGAGTACCGATCGCAGGGAGGCACCTGGATTGTGCCGGGCCACGGGCGGTTGTCGGATACGGCCGACGTCGCGTCGTACCGGAACATGCTGGTAATAATCCGGGACCGCGTACAGAATCTGATAGAGAAGGGCCTGACGCTCGAGCAGGTGAAGGCCGCGCGGCCATCGATGGACTTCGACGGGCGCTATGGGTCGGCGGACGGTCCGTGGACGACCGGGATGTTCATCGAGGCGGTGTATCGGAGCCTCCAGGAGAAAAAGTAATGCGCAGGCAGGTTTTCTGGGCCACCGTGATGGCATTGACGGGCGCACTGGGCGCCCTTTCGGCGGGTGCGCAGGCGCCCGCGGCGCAGGCGCCTGCAGCGCAGACGGCGCTCTTATCCGATCAGGTCCTCAAGAACATCCAGGTGCTCAAGGGCATCCCCATCGATACGTTCTTCGAGTCGATGGGCCTGTTCGCGTCCTCGATGGGCGGCGACTGCACCTACTGCCATTCAAAGGATGCGGTGTTCAATCGCGACGCGTTCGCGGTCGCCACGCCGAGGATCCAGCGCGCGCGCCAGATGATCGTGATGATGAACACGATCAACAAGACCTACTTTGCCGGTCAGACGAAGGTGACGTGCTTCACCTGTCACCGCGCCGCCTATTCGCCGGAGACGGCGCCGCGGTTCACGCTGCAGTACGGTACGCCGCCCGAAGAACCGAACATGATCAACTTCGTCGACGATCCGCGGGCGGATGCCGGCAAGGTCCTCGACAAGTACCTTCAGGCGATCGGCGGCGCCGGCCGGCTGCAGAAGATCGCCAGCTTCACCGGGAAGGGCACCTACGCCGGCTTCGATACCGGCTTCAAGGAAGTCCCGGTCGAGGTGGTCGGCAAGGCGCCGAACCAGCGCACCACGATCGTCCACATGGACTACGGCGACAACGTCCGCGTCTATGACGGCACCAACGGCTGGTTCGCCGGCCCTGACGCGCCGGTGCCGCTCGAACCGCTGACCAGCGGGGTGCTCGACGCCGCCCGTCTCGAAGCGCTCGCCGCATTCCCCGCCGGTATCAAGCAGGCCTACAGCCAGTGGAAGGTCGGCAGCACGATCATCGACGACAAGGACGTGACGATTGTGCAGGGATCGAACCCGAACTCGCCGCTGCTGCCGGTCAACTTCTATTTCAACAACGATGGCCTTCTGGTGCGCATCGTGCGCTGGAATGCCACGCCGGTCGGACCGAATCCGACGCAGATTGATTACGACGACTACCGCGAGGTGGCAGGCACAGGCGTCAAGATGCCGCACACGTGGACGATCAGCCTCACCTACATGCAGATGACGATCAAGCTGGACTCGCTGCAGGCCAACGTCCCCGTGGACGCGGCGAAGTTCGCGCGACCGACTCCCTCGGAAGGCCCCCGGTTCGGTCCCACACCCGCGGCACGCTGATATCAACCACGAAGGTCACGACCGGAACGAAGGTCACGAAGATGACAAGAAATTCTTCGTGATCTTCGTGCCCTTCGTGGGCTTCGTGGTTTGATTTTCGTGGCCGCTGCCAGTACACTGTCGCGCCGCCGACGGGCGTAAAAACACCAAAAACGAGAAGAATTCCATGGGTACTCGCACCATCCGCGCGGTTTCGGCCGTCACCCTGATGCTGCTGACAGTTGCTGTTTCCGCATCTGCTCAGGCCACCGCGCAGCTCAATGGCCGGGTCACTGACGAAAGCGGCGCGGTTCTGCCGGGCGTGAGCGTGACCGCAACACAAACGGACACCGGATTCACGCGCACCGTGGTCACCGACGGTGAAGGCGCGTATGTCATGCCGAATCTCCCGACCGGTCCGTACCGGCTCGAGGTGTCGCTTCAGGGCTTTCGCAGCTACGTGCAGACGGGCATTGTCCTGCAGGTGGGAGGCACGCCGACCATCAATGCTGTACTCGCGGTCGGCAATCTTGAAGAAACCGTTTCCGTGGAAGCCGCCGCGCCGCTGGTCGACGTCCGCAGCTCAGGGATCAGCGACGTAGTCGAACAGGAGCGGATCGTCGAGCTGCCGCTGCAGGGCCGGCAGGTGACCGATCTGATCGTGCTCGCCGGCGCGGCCGTCAACACGGGTAACGTGAGCGCGTTTCGCGGGATGCCGGGTACGGTCGCGATTTCCGTCGCCGGCGGCCTGCGCGTCGGCGTGTCGTACCTGCTCGACGGCGCGATGCACAACAACACCTACGACAACCAGAACCTGCCGCTGCCGTTTCCAGATGCACTCCAGGAGTTCAGCGTCGCCACCGGCGGGCTGTCCGCCGACAACGGCGTCCACGCGGTCGCATCGGTGAACGCCGTGACGAAATCGGGGTCCAACCGCTACTCGGGCAATGCCTTCGAGTTCCTGCGCGACAAGCGGTTCAACGCCGTGGCCGCCTTTGCCCCGATCGGCGCAGACGGCAAGAAGGTGGACGACGCGCTGAGCCGCAACCAGTTCGGTGGAACGCTCGGCGGGCCGATCCTGCGGGACAGGCTCTTCTTCTTCGGCGGCTACCAGGGCACCAGGACGATCGAGCGCCCGTCCGCGAACATCGCGTTCGTGCCGACACCGGCGATGATCGCCGGCGACTTCACTGCGTTCGCGTCGGCCACGTGCAACGGCGGCCGTGCGATTGCGCTGCGCGCGCCCTTCGTCAATAACCGCGTCGATCCCGCGCTGTTCAGTCCCGCCGCGATGAAAATCGTGGGGTCCGGCTATCTGCCCATTTCAGACGATCCGTGCGGCAAGCTGACCTACACCGCTCCGCTCGATCGCAACGACCATCAGGGGGTATCGAGAGTCGATTACCAGCTGAGCGCGAATCATTCGCTCTTCGGCCGGTACATGCAGACCTACGAGTTCCGGCTGCCATCGCTCGCGAAAACGCACAACGCGCTCACAGTCGGACAGGCCTGGGGCACCAACCGGCGCGCGCGCGCGCACTCGCTGGCCCTGGGCGACACGCTCGTGATCGGATCGGGCACGGTCAACGCCTTCCGCGTGACCTGGAATCGCACCGCGGTGCGGATGAACGATCCGGCCGACGAGTTTTTCGATGCGCCGAGCCTCGGCATCAAACTGCACACCTACATCCCGGGCATCATCTCGCTTGGCGCGACAAACGCGTTTCAGATGCACGGCGGCGACGCCGTGCGGATGATTCTCGACAACCAGGCGCTGCAGGTCTCCGACGACCTGACGCTCGTGCGGGGCCGCCATCAGCTCGGATTCGGGGGCAACCTGGCCTACTGGACGTCCGACACCGAGAATTACGCGCGGGCGGTCGGCGATTTCACCTTCGACGGCACTCAGACGGGGCTGTCGCTTGCGGATTTCCTGACCGGGCAGCTGTCGCTGCTGCGGCACTCGGGTCCGGGCCTGCTGCCGCTGCATCAGGTCTACCTCGGGCTGTACAGCCAGGACTCATGGCGGGTGGCGGATCGCGTCACGCTCAATGCGGGACTCAGGTGGGAGCCGTTCTTCGGTCAGCAGATTGAGAACGGATCGATTTCGGTGTTCAACGACGACAACTTCCGGAACGGCACCCGGACGCAGCGCTTTCAGAACGCGCCTGTCGGCTTGCTGTATCCGGGGGACACTGGCTTCCCCGACGGCAACTCCGGCATGAAGAAACAGTGGCTGAACCTGTCGCCGCGCGCGGGCATCGCCTGGGACGTGACCGGGGACGGCCGCACCGCCGTCCGATCGTCGTACGGTGTGTCGTATGACTTCGTCAGCGCACAGTATTTGTACATCGCCGGCTCCGCGCCGCCGTTCAGCAACCGCATCGAGCTGCGCGGGCGGATGACGCTCGAGGATCCGTATGCGATCGTGCCTGGCGGGCAGACGCATCCCGTGCCGAAGGATCCGCCCGCCAACGCGCCGTTTCCAGGGTTTGGCGCCTTCGGCACCATCGATCCTCAGAACAATTCGCCACGTGTCCAGAACTGGAACGTGACCGTCGAGCGGCAGATCGGCACCGTGTGGGGAACGTCGGTCAGTTATCTGGGCAGCTACGCCGACCGGCTGTGGGGCGCTTTGCAGATCAACCCTGGCGTCTTCATGGGCCTCGGCGCATGCACGATCAATGGCGTCGCGTATCCAAGCTGCACTACGACGGCGAACCTGAATCAGCGGCGGGTGCTGATCCTCGAGAATCCTGCGGTGGGGCAGTTTTACGGCGCGGTGGACCGGCACTCCGACGTCGGACAGCAGACCTACCACGGCCTCAAGCTGTCGTTCCAGCGCCGTGCCGCGACCGGGCTGAGCCTGAACGGCAACTACACCGTGTCGACCTGTCAGGGAGACACGGAATCGGGGTTCTCGTTCGCGCAGTTCAGCGCGGGCTATCTCGATCCCGGCAATCCGTCGTTCGATCGCGGCAACTGCTCGCAGAATCGCACGCATATCGCCAACCTGACCGTCGGCGCGCGAACGCCCGAGTTCGGCAGTGCCGCGCTGCGCGCCCTGGCGTCCAACTGGCGTGTCTCGGGCATCCTGAACGAGCGCTCAGGCAGCTGGCTCACCGTGACGACGAGCCAGGACGTTGCCGGCACCGGCATCACGGGACAGCGGGTCGACAAAGTGTCCGACGACGTTTACGGCGCGAAGACCCTCGACAGCTACCTGAACGCCGCCGCGTTCGGCATGCCGGCAGCTGGCACGCTCGGCAACCTGCGCAGAAACAGCATCGAGGGCCCTGGATACTGGACGGTCGATCTGTCTGTCTCGCGGCTCCTCTCCCTTGGCGCCGCGCAGACGCTGGAGCTGCGGATCGAGACGTTCAACCTGCTCAACAACTTCAACTGGGGCACCCCCGTCACGAACTTCAACTCGGGGACCTTCGGGCGGATCCTGACGCAGTCAGGCGACCCGCGCATCATGCAGTTCGGCGTCAAATATGGCTTCTAAGAAAGGGATTCGATGAAGCGGCCTTTGCGACATGGCATCGCGGCGGCGTTGATCCTCGTCATGACATACGGGAGCGCCTGGGCGCAGGCGACCGCGCAGCTCAGCGGCACGGTGCGCGACGAAAGCGGCGCCGTCCTGCCGGGCGTCACCGTAACCGTGACGCAGACTGAAACCGGCTTCACCCGTACGGTCGTGAGCGACGAGACGGGAACGTACGTGCTCGCGAACCTGCCGCTCGGCCCCTACAAGCTCGAAGTGTCGCTGCAGGGCTTCCGCACCTACGAACAGACCGGCATCGTGCTGCAGGTCGGCGCGGCGCCGACGATCAATGCGGTCCTCGGCGTCGGCAATCTCGAAGAGACGGTGTCGGTCGAGGCGGCCGCGCCGCTGGTCGACGTCCAGAGCGCCGGTATTTCGGAAGTCGTCGAGAACGAGCGGATCGTGGAGCTGCCGCTGCAGGGGCGCCGTGTCACTGACCTGATTGTGCTGGCGGGCGCCGCCGTGAACACCGGCGACGTCAGCGGGCAGCGGAACCGCCAGGACGCCGTCGCCATCTCGGTGGCCGGCGGCCTGCGCACCGGCGTTGCGTATGTGCTCGACGGCGCGATGCACAACGATCCGTACGACAACACCAACATGCCGTTCCCGTTTCCTGACGCGCTGCAGGAGTTCGCCGTGGCGACCGGCGGGCTGGCCGCGGCGAGCGGAATGCACTCGGCGGCGTCTGTCAACGCGGTGACCAAATCCGGCACCAACCGGTACTCCGGGAACGTGTTCGAGTTCCTGCGCCACCACCGGTTCAACTCGCCCGAAGAGTTTGCGGCGATTGGGGCGGACGGCAAGAAAGTCAGCGACGGTCTGGTCCGCAACCAGTTCGGCGGGACGCTCGGGGGGCCGCTGCTCACGGACAAGCTCTTTTTCTTCGGCGGGTTCCAGGGCACGGTGACGCGCCAGACGCCGGCCTCGTTCGTCGGCTTCGTCCCGACGCCCGCGATGCTGGCGGGAGACTTCACGGCAATCGCTTCGCCGGCGTGCAATGCCGGCCGGCAGATCACGCTGCGGGCGCCGTTCGTCAACAACCGGATCGACCCGGCGCTGCTGAGCAAGCCGGCCGTGACGATCGCCAAACGTCTGCCGACACCGGATGACCCGTGCGGCGAAATCCGCTATAGCGTGCCGCTCGACAACAACGACAAGCAGATCGTGACCAGGGGCGACTATCAGATCGGTCCCAATCACTCCCTGTTCGCGCGCTACATCGACTCCTTCGAGAATCGTCTGCCGACGTTGTCGCGGACCGGCAACATCCTGACGGTTCGGCGCGAGTTCGGCGCGAACAAGCGCGCTCGCGCCCAGTCCACTGCGTTCGGCGACACGATGGTGTTCGGCTCCAGCATGGTCAACGCCTTCCGGGTGACGTGGAATCGCACGTCCAACCACTTGAACGATCCGCCGGACAAGTTCTTCGACGCGCCCGAGCTGGGCATCAAGCTGCACACCTACGTTCCCGGCGTCATCGGACTGAACGTGACGAACGGGTTCACGATTTCAGGCGGCAACTCGGTGCTGGTGCGGATCAAGAGCGACGCCTACCAGGCGGGCAACGATCTGTCCGTCGTACGCGGACGCCATCAGATGTCGTTCGGCGGCAATGCGTCGTACTGGAGGCTCGACAGCGAAGACAATGCCCGTGCCGCCGGCGACTTCAACTTCAATGGCCAGGCCACTGGTATCGGCATGGCGGACTTTCTCACGGGACAGACGTCGCTCGTGCGTCATGGCGCGCCCGGCATCCTGCTGCTGGAGCAGTGGTATCTCGGCGTCTACGGCCAGGACACGTGGAGAGCGACAGACCGGCTGACATTCAATGGCGGTCTTCGCTGGGAGCCCTTCTTCGGACCGTCCACCCGCAACGGCGCCATCTCGATCTTCTCGCTCGACAACTTCCGTCAGGGCGTCAAGACCAAGCGCTTCCAGAACGCGCCGGCCGGCCTGATCTACCCGGGCGACCCCGGGTTCCCGCCGGGTAATACCGGCCTGAACGTGCAGTGGCGGAATTTGTCGCCGCGCGTCGGCGTTGCCTGGGATGTGACGGGAGACGGACGCACGGCCGTGCGCTCCTCGTATGGGATGAATTACGACTTCCCGAGCTCAGTATTCCTGTATATCGCCGCGTCGGCGTCGCCGTTCGCCAATCGCGTCGAGTTGAGCGCGGTCCCCTTCGAGGATCCGTATCGGAACGTGCCCGGCGGCGACACGCATCCCCTGTCGTCGAGTCCCCCGTTCGACGCGCAGTACCCGGCGTTCGGCGCGTATGGCACGATGGATCCCAACATCAATTCGTCCCGCGTCCAGCAGTGGAATGTCACGCTGGAGCGGCAGCTCGGGACGGCTTGGCAGGCGTCGGCGAGTTACCTGGGCAGCTACGCCGACCGCCTGTGGGGCCAGGTCCATATCAACCCCGGCAATTTCCTGGGACTGGGGCCGTGCACGATCGCCGGCGTCGCCTATCCGTCGTGCACCGTCACCGGCAACGTCGACCGCCGGCGCACGCTGTTTCTCGAGAATCCCGTCGCCGGACAGATGCTCGGGCCGATCGTGAAATTTGCGGATGTCGGCGAGCAGTCGTACCGCGGTCTGAAGCTCTCGGTCCGGCGTCGTTCAGACAGCGGTGTGAGCCTGAGCGGCAACTACACCATCTCGCACTGCGAGGCCGACACGGAAGTGAGCGGCAGCTTCAGCCAGTTTGCGAATGGATATTCGGATCCCAACGACCCGTCGTTCGACCGCGGTAATTGCTCACAGAACCGGCGTCAGATTGGCAACGTGAGCATCGGCGCCGAGACCCCGCAGTTCGGCAACGCGACGGTGCGTGCGCTGGCCTCGAACTGGAGGTTCTCGGGGATTCTCAACGCGCGTTCGGGAAGCTGGCTGACCGTGACCACGGGGCGCGACATCAGCGGCACCGGCATCAGCGGTCAGCGTGTGAACCAGGTGCTGGACGACCCGTACGGCGACAAGAGCAGCCTGACGACCTATCTGAACCCCGCGGCGTTCGCCTACCCGGGGGCCGGCACCCTCGGCGACCATGTCAATAACAGCATCGAGGGCCCCGGGTTCTGGACAGTGGACCTCGCGGTGACGAGGAACGTCTCCTTCGGCGCTCAGCAGGCGCTGGAGCTGCGAGTCGAGGTCTTCAACCTCTTCAACAACTTCAACTGGGGCAGTCCGAACTCGAACCTCGACGCCGGGACCTTCGGCCGCATTACCACCCAGACCGGCGACCCGCGGATCATGCAGTTTGGGGTCAAATATGGCTTCTAGGGTGAAGTAATGGCTTCTAGGGTTGAAGTAATATTGTCACCCCTGGCTCGGGGCGGAGAACGATGAGGCCATCCATCACAACACGTTCATGGCTGAAGGCGGGCGGAGTGCTGCTGCTCGTGCTGACGGCGGCTGTCTGGGCGCCGGCCGCAGCGCAGGTCGATGTGACCGGCCTGTGGCGGCCGCTCGCGCGCAACCAGGACGGGAGCGGGATGACGGGTGACTCCGCGGGTCTGCCGCTGACGCCCAATGGGCAGTGGCGCCAACAGAGCTGGTCTCCAGACGACTTCGACACCGCGGAATGGGTGTGCCGGCCCCACGCGTTCGATTATTCGCTCGAAGGGCCGCTCTCGGCGCTGCGGCTGTGGCCCGACATCGATCGGCCGACGCAGCGGGTGATCGCGTACCGCGGCCACATCAACATGATGGAGCAGGAGACGACGATCTGGATGGATGGCCGTCCCCATCCGCCCGAGAACGCACCGCATACCTGGAGCGGCTTCACCACCGGCGAGTGGGACGGAGACGTGCTGGTGACGACGACCACGCATCTCAAAGAAGCGTACATGCGTCGTACTGGCGTGATGCGCAGCGACAAGGCGACGATGCGCACACGGTGGCGCCGTATCGGGAACTACATACAGGCGACCTCGATTCTGTACGATCCCGTGTACTGGGCCGAGCCCTATGTCCGTAGCACCATGATGTGGATTTACGACCCCGCGCTGGTCGAGTCTCCTTATCCCTGCGAGGAAGCGACCGAGACGGCGATCGCGCGCGGCGACGTCGCCCATTTCCTGCCGGGCCAGAGCCCGTTGCCAGGCCTGAATCCGAAGCTCGCCGACCGGTTTTTCACACCGATCGAAGCCCGGCTGGGGGGTCCCGAAACGATGTATCCTGAGTTCATCGCAAAGATCAAAACCTTCCCCCGTCCGACCACGGCGGCTCCGGCCGGGGCAGCAGAGGGTGGAGCGCCATGAGTCAACAGCAGCGCAACAGCCCGGCCGCGCGCCGGCTGGTGCTCGCGTGGAGCCTTGCGGTCGCGTGCCTGGGCGTTTGTGGCCTGGGTGAGCGCGTCTTCACGCAGGCGGGGCAGAACAGCCGGATGTGGGCGCCCAAGCTGGCCACGGTGCCGGCGGGCGAGATCCAGGTACTGCCCGTGCAGGGCAACGTGCACGTGTTGATTGGCGCGGGCGGGAACATTACCGTCCAGGCCGGCAACGACGGCGTGCTGATGGTGGATACCGGCACCGCGAACATGAGCCAGAAGGTGATCGCGGCGATGCGTTCGATCTCGACGAAACCGCTGCGCTACATCGTCAACACGTCGGCTGGCGCCGAGTATACCGGCGGCAACGCCGCGATTGCCGACGTCGGCGAGACGATCCCGTTCCGCGAGCCGAACTACACGGCCGGCCCGCAGGGCGCGCTCGACGTCGGCCGCGCGTCGATCATTTCCTACTACACCGTCCTGCATCGCCTGTCCGCGCCGCAGGGCAAGACCGCGGCGACGCCGGAAGAGGGCTGGCCGGACAACACGTTCTCGATCGAGCAGAAGCGCCTGTTCTTCAACGACGAGCCGGTGGTGATCTTGCATCATCCCGCCAACTCCGACGGCAACAGCATCGTCCTGTTCCGTAAGTCGGATGTCGTGAGCGCCGGGGCGATGCTCGACCTGACCGCGTACCCGGTGATTGATGTCGATAACGGCGGCAGCATCTCGCAGCTGGCGGACGCGATGAACCGGTTGATCGATGTGGTGGTGCCCGCGGCCAACGCCGCCGGCGGCACGATGGTGATTCCCGGACACGGCCGCATCGCCGACCACGCGGAGGTGGTGTACTACCGCGACATGCTGACCATCATCCGCGATCGCATCCAGGATGGCATCAAGAGAGGCCTGACGCTCGAACAGGTCAAGGCCGCGAGGCCGACAAGGGACTGGGACGCGCGGTACGGCAAGGACACCGGTCCCTGGACGACGGCCATGTTCGTCGAGGCCGCGTATAAGAGTCTCGCCGCAAAGAAGTAGGGTGTGAGGTTGAAAGGAGACATTGCAATGACCAGGATTTCGGTACTGTTCGCCGCACTCGCCATCGTCGCGGCGGCCGATCGCGTCTTCGCGCATCACTCGTTCTCCGCCACCTACGACTCGACCCAGAAGGTCGAGATCGAGGGCGTGGTGAAGGAGTTCGTGTGGCGCAATCCGCATTCCTTCATGCGGATCGACGTGACCGACAAGGACGGCTCGGTCAAGACCTGGGCGCTGGAGTGGGGTTCGACCAACGACCTGACCCAGGCCAAAATCACCAGAACGACGCTCAAGCCGGGTGACAAGCTCAAGGTCACCGGCGAGGCAGCCCGCGATGCGTCCTCGCTCCGACTGCTGATCTCGAGTGTCGAGCGGCCGAGCGACGGCTTCTCGTGGCGGGGCCGGGTCGAGTAGCATGCGCCGCGCCGGGTTCCTGCTGGTAGCCGCGCTGGTCGTGACCGTCGCCGCAGGTGATCTCACTGCCCAGGGGCGCGGTGGACGGGCCGGAGGTCCTCCCCCGACCGGGCGCGCCGGGGCGCCCAAGGATCTGACGGGAACCTGGGTGTCGGTCGTGACCGAACACTGGCATCTGCGGATGATGGTGCCACCGCGCGGCGACGTGTCGATGATTCCGGCCAACCCCGAGGCGCGGAAGATCCTCAATGCCTGGGATCCCGCCAAGGAGCCGGCGGCCGAGGCGTGCAAGTCGTACGGGGCCGCCGCGATTATGCGCGTACCGGGGCGCTTTCACATCTCGTGGGTCAACGACAACACCATGCAGATGGACATCGACTCGGGCATGCAGACGCGCGTGTTCCACTTCGGCGGCGCCGCGCCGGCGGCCCAGGCGTCCGAGTGGCAGGGCTACTCGGTGGCGTCGTGGGAAGCGCTCGGCGCACGCGGGCGCGGCGCCCGGCCGACGCAGTTGAAAGTCGTCACCACCAAGATGCGTCCCGGCTACCTGCGCAAGAACGGCATCCCCTACAGCGCGAACGCGACGCTGGAAGAATGGTACGACCGCTTTACCGAGCCGAACGGCGACGACTGGCTCGTCGTCACGTCGATCATCACCGATCCACAGTACCTGACGGGGCCGTACGCGACCACCAACCATTTCCGCAAGATTCCAGACAAGCAGGGCTGGGACCCGACGCCATGCCGCGCGGACCAGGCTCGTTGACCGGGTCTTCACCAGTGAGGGAGCGACCCATGCGCAGATTCCTCATCGCCGTCTTTCTTCTCGCCTTGCCGATGATGTACGCGGCCGGCACACGAGCCTCGGCCCAGGCGTCAGCCCCGGTGGGCGACCCCGCCGCGGGCAAGGTGCATTACACCTTCGGCAATACGTCGTGTTCGAACTGCCACGGCGTCGACGGGGAAGGCCGCTTCGGTCCCCCGCTCGCCGGCCGCAAGATCCCCTACGCGCGCTTCCGCGCCTACATCCGGAATCCGCTCGGCCGCATGTTTTCCTACCCCGAGTCTGAGCTGACCGACCAGGAAATCGCCGACATGGTCGCCTACCTCGACACGTTGACCGCAGGCGCCAAGCCGCCGACGGCTGAATGGCGCACGCCGCTGCCGAAGATGGCGCCGCGCGGCGCGCAGCTCGCTGGCGGGATCTGGGGCTGCACCCAGTGCCACGGCGCGAGCTTCGACACGCCGCGACACGGCGCCGCCGAAGTCACCGGCGATTTCGAGTGGTTCAAGCGCATGGTCTACGACCACACGAAGACTCAGCGTGAACAGATGGCGATGCTCGATCCGAACCTGCCGCGCGTGACGCCCGGCTTCGGTGGCCCGGCCACCCGGATGCCGCCGCGCATCCGCATGGGGAACTACAACCGCACCCGGCTGCCCGAAGCGTCACTGAAGGAAATCTACGACTGGATGATCGATCTCGGCCGGCTGCCCGTGCTCAACGCCCGCGTCACCGCGGGTGCCTCCGACGCGAGCGGCGCGACCTATACGATCGCGGTCGCCAACTCCGCCGTGAAGGACAAGGGCGTCGGCGTTCAGGGCGTCCAGGTGGCGCTCGCGCTGCCCGCCGGCGCGAAGGTCGTGAAGACGACCGGCGAAGGCTATCAGGGCGTGCGCCACGACGACGAGGCCAAGGCCGATGTGGCGGTGTGGAAGATCGCCAGCATGCCGGCCGCCGCACAGCAGACGCTGACGGTCACGCTCGCGGCTCCGGCGCCGCAGCTGCGCGGCCGGATCACGTGGGACACGCCGGCGGTGAAGGCCGACCCGGAGGTGGACTTCGCCTATTCGGCGACCGGCGGCCGCGGCCGCGGCGGCGCATAATTCACCGCTCGCAGGGCGGTGACAGCAACCGGGTTTGGCTTTTCTTTCGGGAAGGGAAAAACCAAACCCGGTTTCGTTTTGAAAGGGTCTTCTCGGTGATCGACTTTCTCACATGGCTCGAAGGGACCTCGTTTTCGATATGGGTGCGCGAGGCGCCCACAATCTGGGCGTTCTCCACCATCCTCACGCTCCACACGTTCGGGATGGGCGTCCTCGTCGGCGCCAGCGCGCTGCTCGACCTGCGTCTGCTCGGCGTCGGCCGCACGATGCCGATAGGGCCGCTGCAGTCGCTCTATCGCATCATGTGGTCGGGCTTCTGGCTCAACCTCGTCACCGGATCGATGCTGTTCGCCGCCGACGCCACGTCGCGCGGCACGCAGTGGCTGTTCTTCGTCAAGATGCTGTTCGTCATCATCGGCGTGGTGACGATGGTGCTCATACGGCGTCGGGTCTTTGGCGGTCCGGCCGAGCCGACGGTCGTGAGCAGCGCAGTGCGCGGCCTGGCGGTCGTTTCACTGGTTGCGTGGGTCGCCGCGATCACGGCGGGCCGCCTGCTCGCCTATGTCAATTAGCCAGGATAGTGTAGCGAGGTAGTTCCCATGCCTTTCATCAACCTCCCGCATCTGCACCTCCTGATGAACCATGTGCCGACCGTCGGCACGGTCGTCGCCGTGGGGTTGTTCATCCTTGCGCTGGCGCGGCGCAATGAGCACCTCAAGCACGCTGCGCTCGAAGTGTTCTTCCTGATCGCGCTCGCCACACTGCCGGTGTACCTGACCGGCGTCGCGGCGCAACTCGAAATTCAGGGCCGGCCGGACGTGTCGAAGGCTGCGATCACGGCGCATCACGATGCCGCGCTCCTGGCGTTCATCCTGATGATGCTCACTGGCTTCGTCTCGTGGCTCTCGCTGTGGCAGTTCCGGCGCCACGGCCGTTCCGCCGGCTGGACGACGGGCGGCATCCTGCTGCTCGCGGTGCTCACGCTGGCCGTGGTGGCGCCGGCCGCCAGCATCGGCGGCGAGATCCGGCACCCGGAGATCATGCCGGACCCGAACGCGGTCGCGCCCGCCGGCGTGTGGGTGAGCGCCGCCGCCGTGCAGGACATCGTCACGACACGGCCGTGGGTGTGGCCCGCCGCCGAGACACTGCACTTCATCGGCCTGTCGCTGCTCTTCGGGATCCTGTTCGCGATCAACCTCCGGCTCCTGGGCGGCTTCAGGGCGATTTCCTACGCCTCGATGCACCGGATGCTGCCATGGGGCATGCTCGGGTTCGGGATCAACCTGATCACCGGCATGCTGTTCTTCATCGCGGCGCCCGAGCAGTACACGGCGAACGCGCCGTTCCTGTGGAAGATCATCTGCCTGATGATTGCGGGCGCCGACCTGCTCTATCTGACGGTGTTCGACAAGATCTGGGCGCTCGAGCCTGGCGACGACGCCGCGGTGCTCGACAAGGCGATCGCCGCGACGGCGATCGTCGCGTGGGTGGGCGTCATCTACTGGGGACGCATGCTGCCCTTCCTCGGAAACGCGTTCTAGTATGGAATTTGTGCTCATCGTCGCTTCGGTTGTGGTTGTCGTACTGGCGGTGACCGGGATGCTGGGCGTCCTGATTGACAGGAGCGCCGAGCCGAACCGGACTGACCGGCGAGACTAAGAAACGTGCAATTATTGGTTTAAGCTATGCGCCTGACCGATTCAGGAGGAGTCGCAATGAAGATGAAGATGTGGGTTCTGATCGCCGGGTTCGCCCTGTGTATGGCGGCGCCGCTTGCCGCCCACCACTCGTGGACGGCCGACTATGACGGCGGCAAGCCTGTCACCGTGAAGGGCGTGGTATCGAAGGTCGAGTGGACGAATCCGCACACGCATTTCTACGTCGACGTGAAGAACCCCGATGGGAGCGTCAAGACGTGGAACTTCGAGATGGCCAGCACGCTCGCGCTCGAGCGCGCCGGCTGGACGCGCAAGACCCTCCCGGTCGGCACCGAAGTCACCATCGGCGGGTTCGGCGGCAGGGCCGTGACGGAGCGCGCCATCGCCGCCAAAATGGTCACGGCCGATGGCAAGGAGCTGTTCGTCGGCAAGCCGGGCCAGTAACGATTTGAGGATCTGCGATTGACGATTTGTGAATTGGATTTCGGTTCGTCACGACAATTTCATAAATTCACAAATCGCAAATCTCAAATCGAAAAATGTTTTTTTGGAGGTCCACGTGAGGAGACTGATCTTCTTCTCGCTGAGCATCGCCGTGCTGACCATCGCGCTGGCGGCAGCGCAGGCGCAGGAACAGCCGCGTGTGTTTCGTCTCGGCGGAGCCAACGGTCCGGAGACGCTACCCGAGGATCCGAACCGGCCGGCGCCGAAGCTGTCCGACGGCACGGTTGACCTGTCCGGCATCTGGTCGGGCGGCGGTGGCGAGGAGATCCCGCGCCTGCTCAAGCCGGGGGAACTCGACACCATCCTGCAGCCGTGGGCCAAGAAGCTGATGGGCTCACGCACCGACGGCATGGATCCCTATCAGTACTGCTTGCCCGGCGGTCCGCTTCGGTTGACCGGCGGGTTCGCATGGCGGTTCGTGCAGCATCCGACGGTGAATGCCAAGTACATCTTCCAGCTGCAGGAAGCCAGCGCGCACACCTATCGGCAGATCTTCATGGACGGGCGCAAACATCCTGAGGATCCCTCGCCGACCTGGCTGGGCCATTCGATCGGCCGGTGGGAGGGGCCGACGCTGGTCATCGACACGATCGGGTTGAACGACCGGTTCTGGCTGGACGGCAGCGGGATCCCGCACACTGAGCGGCTCCATCTCATCGAGCGGTGGACGCGCACCAACTACACGACGTTGCGCCGCGAGGTGACGATCGAGGACCCGGGCGCGTTCACGCGCCCCTTCACGGTGAGCTATACCGCGAAGCTGGGAACGCCGGACAGCGAGATCATGGAATACATCTGCATCGAGAACAATCAGTACGGTCTGGCGCAGGGCATCCAGCCTCCGACGAAGGGCGAAACCGGGAAGTAAGTCAGATCAGAAATATTCTGGAGGCCCCGGGTGAAAAGGATCATCTGCGTCTCGCTGACAATCGTTGCGCTCAGCATGGCGCTGGTACAGGCGCAGGAACTGGGGCGGCGCCTCGGCGGCTCGAATGGGCCGACGCCGACGACAGCCGAAGCGAACCGCCCCGCGCCCAAGCTGGCCGACGGCACCATTGACCTGTCCGGTGTCTGGACGGGAGGCGGCGGCGAGGAGATCGGGCGGCTGCTCAAGCCTGGCGAGCTCGATACCATTCTGCTGCCGCATACCAAGAAGCTCATGCAGTCCCGCAACGACGGGATGGATCCGTATAACTACTGTCTGCCCGGCGGACCGCTGCGCATCACGGGAGGCTTCGGGTGGCGGTTGGTCCAGCATCCCACGGTGAATGCGAAGTACATCTTCATGCTGCAGGAAGGAAACGCCCATACCTACCGGCAGATCTTCATGGACGGCCGCAAGCATCCGGTGGATCCGTCGCCGACGTGGTACGGCCATTCGATCGGCCACTGGGAAGGTCCGACGCTCGTCGTCGATACGATCGGGTTGAACGACAAATTCTGGCTGGATGGCAGCGGGATTCAGCACACCGAGCAGCTCCATCTGGTCGAGCGGTGGACGCGCACCGACTACACGACGATGAAGCGCGAGGTCACGATCGAGGATCCTGGGGCGTTCACTCGGCCGTTCACCGTCACCTACACGGCGCGGCTCGGAACGCCCGAGAGCGAGATCTTCGAATACATCTGCATCGAGAACAATCAGTACGGACTCGCGCAGGGTCTCCAGCCGCCGGTCAAGGGCGAAAAGTAAATCTGCAATTCGAGATTTGCAATTAGTTAATTTAATTGGGAATTTGAAGATTGCCATTCGCAATTGTGATTTGTGATTAGGTATTTCCAGTTCGCATTTGTCCTCGCCGCGCTCGGCCTGTCGCTCGCCGCGCAGTCGAAGGAGCCGCCGCTGCCGACGCGCCTCGGCGGTGACAATGGCCCACGACCTGCGGCTGCTGTCCCGGGGCGCGCAATCCCGCGCCTGCCGGACGGCACCATCGACTTCAACGGCGTGTGGTCGGGCGGCGGTCCGGTCGGCGACATCGGGCAGCAGGGCGGCCTGAAGCCCGGCTATCTCGAAAGCATCATGACGCCGTCTGCGAAGGCGCTATATGCGAAGCGCAGCGAGGCTCAGGATCCCTACAACTACTGCATGCCGGCCGGCGTTCCGCGAATGGCGGCGGACTTCGCGTGGCGGCTGGTCCAGTACCCGACGACCAAGCCGACCCACATCTTCCTGTTGTACGAAGGCAACATGCACAGCTTCCGGCAGATCTTCATGGACGGCCGGAAACACCCGGTCGATCCGACGCCGACGTGGTTCGGCCACTCGATCGGACACTGGGAGAAGGACACGCTCGTCGTCGATACGATCGGCTTCAACGACAAGTTCTGGTTCGATCGCCGCGGCACGCCCCACACCGAGCAGCTGCACACGATCGAACGCTGGGCACGTCCCGAGTTCACCAAGCTGACGCGCGTCGTAACAATCGACGATCCGGGCGCCTTTACCCGGCCGTTCGATGTCCGTTTCACCGCCGAACTGGGGTCCCCCGACAGCGAAATTCTCGAATACATCTGTATCGAGAACAACCAGTACGGCCTGCCCGGCGGCCACGATTACAATCCGGTCGGGAAATAACAAACACGAAGATCACGAAGAGTACGAAGGTCACGAGGGTTTTTTGAACCACGACGGTTCGACGGCACGACGAGCCTCGTATGGACTCGTGCTGTCGCGATCGTCGCGGTTCAGCACCTTCCTTTTCTTCGTGCCCTTCGTGTCGTTTGAAAGGATGTTGACGTGCGCACATTGAGAGCTGCATTCGCCTGCCTGCTCGCCGTGCTGCTGACGGCTCCGCTCGCTGCGGCGCAGGCCACCGCGGAATTGAGCGGCATCGTCCGCGACGAAAGCGGCGCGGTGCTTCCCGGCGTGACTGTCACGGTGACCCAGGCGGAGACCGGGTTCACCCGCACCGTTGTCACCGATGGAGACGGCAACTATCTGATGCCCAACCTGCCGGTTGGTCCGTATCGGCTGGAAGCCTCGCTTCAGGGCTTCCGGACCTACGCACAGACGGGGATCGTGCTGCAGGTGGCGGCGACGCCGACGATCAACATCGTGCTCGGCGTAGGCGACCTCGCCGAAACGGTGACCGTCGAGGCGTCGGCGCCGCTCGTCGACGTGCGCAGCGCGGGCATCTCGGAGGTGGTCGAACAGGAGCGCATCCTGGAGCTGCCGCTGCAGGGGCGCCAGGTCACCGATCTCATCGTGCTGGCGGGCGCGGCCGTCCAGACCGGCGCGCCGGGCAACCGCCACTTCCAGGGCGGCGTGAACATCTCGGTGGCGGGCGGTCAGTCGTTTGGCGTTGCGTATCTTCTCGACGGCGCCATGCACAACGATCCCCAGAACAATACGAGCCTGCCGCTGCCCTTCCCGGATGCGCTGCAGGAGTTCCGCGTCGCGACGAGCGGGCTCTCATCGGACAACGGCATGCATTCCGGCGCGTCGGTGAATGCGGTCACCAAGTCGGGCACCAACACCTTTCACGGAAGCCTGTTCGAGTTTTATCGCGACCATCGCTTCAATGCCACCGATCCGTTTGCCGTGATCACCGCCGACGGCACGCGCAAGGACGACGGGTTGAAGCGCAGCCAGTTCGGCGGCACGCTCGGCGGGCCGATCGTCCGGGACAAGCTGTTTTTCTTTGCCGGCTATCAGGGGACAGCTATCCGGCAGACACCTTCCGCCAACCTCGCGTATGTGCCGACGGCCGCGATGCTCGCCGGCGACTTCACCGCGTTCGCCTCGGCCGCGTGCAACAACGGCCGCGCGATTACGCTGCGCGCGCCGTTCGCCGGCAACCGGGTCTCGCCCGCGCTCTTCAGCCCTGCTGCGGTGAAGCTCGCCGCGAAGCTGCCGACCACCACTGATCCGTGCGGCGAGCTGCGCTACAGCGCCATTGCAGACCAGGATCAGGGACAGCTGGTCACGAAAGTGGACTACCAGTGGACGGACAACCATTCCGTCTTCGGCCGCTACATGAGGACGTTCCACAAGCAGGATCCGCCGTTCGCGAGACAGCCGGACAACATCCTGGCAGCAGCCAGCTCCGGCCTCGATAACCTGGCGCAGTCTGCGGCGTTCGGCGACACACGGGTGTTCAGCTCGAATCTCGTCAATACCTTCCGCGTCACCTACAACCAGACGACTGTCGACCGCTACAACCTGTTCGTCGTCGATCCGCCGACCATCGGCTCGAAGGTGTACACCTACGAACCCGGCCACATGCGCGTGAATATCAGCGGAGGTTTCAGTCTCGGACAGGATTCCGGCTACGGCATTGCCGACAACAAGGCGTACCAGGTGAGCGACGACGTCGCCGTGGTGCGAGGCGACCACCAGTTCGGAGTGGGTGCGAGCGTCGCCTACTGGACGTCCGAGCAGTACACATGCGCGCGATGCGGCGGCGACTGGACATGGAACGGTCAGGCCACTGGCCTGGGTATGGCGGACTTTCTGCTCGGCCAGGTCGCGGTCCTGGAGCACGGCGGACCGGGGGGACTGACGTACGACCAGAAATACCTCGGTGTGTTCGCGCAGGACACCTGGCGGGCCACTGATCGCGTCACGATCAACGGCGGCCTGCGGTGGGAGCCGTTCTTCGGCCAGAACATCACCAGCGGCTCGGTCACCAACTTCAGCATGGAGAAGTTCCGTCAGGGCGTGAAGAGCTCGCGCTTCGTCAACGCGCCCGCCGGATTCCTGTATCCGGGAGACCAGGGGGTGCCGGAAGGCAACACCGGCATGAAGCGCCAGTGGTGGAACCTTTCACCGCGCGTGGGCGTCGCGTGGGACGTGATGGGCGATGGCCGGATGGCGGTGCGCTCCTCGTACGGAATCGCCTACGACTTTCCGACGGGCGATTACCAGTTCCTGCAGGCCTCGGCGCCTCCCTTCGGGAACAGGCTCCGCATCGACTTCCCGCCGGGCGGGTTCGACGATCCGTACGGGCACCTCGGCGGCGATCCGAATCCGATCGTTACCAGTCGAACCACGGTGTTCCCGCTGTTTGGATCGTTCGGCGCCATCGACCCCGACATCAATTCTCCGCGCGTGCAGTCGTGGAACCTGACGGTGGAGCGGCAGATCGGGGTCGAATGGCAGGCGGCGGTCAGCTATCTGGGCAACTACACGGATCGGCTGTGGGAACTGATTGGCATCAACCCGGCGGTGTTCATGGGGCTCGGCCCGTGCACGATTCAGGGCGTCGCCTACCCGATCTGCAGCACCACGGCGAACACCAACCAGCGCCGCGTGCTCTACCTCGAGAACGCGCGGGAAGGACAGCTCGTCGGCGCGATCGATCTCTATGACGATACCGGCACGCAGACCTATCGCGGCGTCAGGCTGTCGATGCGGCGCCGGGCGGCGACCGGCGTTACGCTCAATGGCAACTACACGTGGTCGTACTGCTTCGGCAGCGAGATGGCGGGAAGCCTCAGCCAGGTGAGCAGCGGCCCGACCAATCCGGCAGACCCTGAGTCGGATCGCGGCAACTGCAGCCAGAACCGCACGCACATCGCGAACCTGACGGTAGGCGTGCAGAGTCCCCAATTTGCCGGCCGGGCGCTGCGCGTACTGCTGTCGGACTGGCGCGTCTCGGGCATCGTCAACGCGCGCTCCGGCGCGTGGCTGACGGTGACCACCGGTCGCGACGTCACGCTTAACGGACAGCGGTTCCAGCAGCAGCGAGTCAATCAGATCAGCGGCGAGGTCTATGGCGACAAGACGCTGCTCAACTACCTGAATCGCGCGGCGTTCGAGCTTCCCGCGCTGGGCACATTTGGCGACCTCGTCAGAAACAGCGTCAAGGGACCCGGCCGATGGGGCATCGACCTGGCGATCTCGCGGCTCGTGCGGGTCGCCGAGCAGCACGAAATCGAGTTGCGGCTCGAAGCGTTCAACCTGCTGAATACGTTCAACTGGGGAAATCCCAATACCAACTTCGGGTCCGGCACCTTCGGCCGGATTACGGCCGCGGCCGGCGAGCCCCGGATCCTTCAGTTTGGGTTAAAGTATGGCTTCTAGCTGGGCTGTGTGTGCCCGGGGATGTCTGCCGAAGGAGATCCTGCGTGAAGAAGGTGATTGTCGTTCTCATATCTATTACGGGCGTAACCCTGGCGCTTTTTGCGCAGCTCCATGCGCAGGGACGAGGGGTTCAGCAGATTCAAGTAGGCGGCAGCCCCGTTGTTCCTGACAATCAGGTCACCAGCCAGCCTGTTCCGCGGCTGCCGGATGGCAAGGTCGACCTGACGGGTCCGTGGGTCGGCGGCGGGTCGAATGGCGACATCGAGCGGGACGGCGGGCTGAAGGCCGGCGAGCTTCCGCTTCTGCCGTGGGCGAAAGAGCTTCGCGACAAACGGCTGGAGAAGGACGAGCCGTACACGGCCTGCCTGCCGATGAGTGTGCCGCGCGTGAATCCGTACCCGTGGAAGTTTGCGTTCGCCTACACGTCGAAGGGTCTGACGCACGTTTACGTGCTGCACGAGACCGGCGACGCCGGCGCGCACCGCGTGGTCTACATGGATGGCCGCCCCCATCCGCCGGATCTGATTCCAACCTGGTGGGGCCATTCGACCGGCAAGTTCGAGAAGGACACGCTGGTCATCGATACGGTCGGCTACAACGACAAGTTCTGGTTCGACAGCCGCGGCACACCGCATACCGAGCAGCTGCACACCGTCGAGCGCTGGACGCGGATCAACTGGGGCCGCATCACCAACGACTTCCTGCTCGACGACCCGGGTGCGTTCTCGCGGCCGGTGAACCTCAAGTTCACTGGCAGGCTGCTGCGCCCCGACCTCAAGACGGGCGGCGGCGAGCTGATGGAATTCATTTGCCTCGAGGGGAACGAGTACGGGGCCGCCGCCGGATTCGTACCCGGGCAGGGGACCAGCATCAAGTAAGATCAGGCTACGCCAGCTTTCTGGAGGGAGTGCAATGAGAACGAAGTTTGGAGTCCTGGTGGCCGCGTTCGGCCTCTTCTGCGTGGTCGCGCCAGCCGTCGCCCATCACGGCTTCGACACGGAGTACGACGCGAACAAGAAATTCAAGCACACCGGCGTCGTCAAGGCCGTGCTCTGGACCAATCCGCACATGCGGGTGCACGTCGACGTCACCGAAGGCGGCAAGACCGTCACCTACAACATGGAGATCACCAGCCCGAACTCGGTGCAGCGCCAGGGATGGGGCCGCAACAGCCTCCTGCCGGGTGAAAAAGTGGTGTTCGAAGGGTACGGCGGCAAGGTGGACGAGACGCGCGGTTCGCTGCTGTCGATCGCGAAGGCGGACGCGCCGGACAAGCCGCTCTTCGTGCAGGGTGGACCCGAGGCTGTGCAACAGGGCTTTCCTGGCGCGAGATAGCCTGAAGAGCGGGCGCGAGATAGCCTGAAAGAGCGGGCGAGATAGATCCTGAAAGAGCTGGAGCGAAGTAGATCATGAGGAAGGTTGTCCCATTTCTCGTCCTGTCCCTCTCGGTCGCCGCGCTCGTCGCGATCGCGGCGCGGCCGGTTGCGGGCCAGGCGGGGAGCGGCCGTCTGGTAATGTTCGCGGACATGGCGTTGTTCTCGGGCAACGGTCAGCCGCGCAACTGCTTCACGCTGAACCGCTACAAGGTCGGCGAGCCGGTAGGCTTCCGCGTCACCGTCGTTGACGGCGCGACCGGGCAGCCCGCCGCCGACGCCGAAGTGGTGGTGCATCTCACCTATGGCGGCAAGACCGAAGACGTGCCTGCGCGTTATCGCGGCGCCGGGCGGGGCAACCTCATTCCCAACCTCTGGTCGGCCAAGTGGACGGTGCCTGCGGGTGCGCCGACGGGCATCGTCGGCGTCTCTATTACGGCGAAGGACAAGAGCGGGCGTACGGCGGAGTGGAAGCCGTTCCCGAACGCCGCCAGTCACCTGACGATCGTCAACGAGTAGCGCGCAGGGCCAGGCAGGATCTCCGATGCGGATCGTGCGGTCGCGTGGAAGGCTGGCGCGTCTCGCGCTGACCGCGTCGGCGGCGCTCCTCTTCGCGGCTTGTTCGAACTCCCAGTCCACCGCCGCGGAATCGCCCGTCGCGGCCCGATCTCCGGCGCCGGCGAGCGCCGACGTCCAGCGCCTCAAGTTCACCTACGACAAGGCGGTTGTTGGCGCGCGCGTCAACGTGTCCGCCGCCGGCCTGCCGGCCGGAAGGGAAGTCGAGCTGCAGTGGGGAACCGTCACCGGCGGCTGGGTGGTCGAGGACTACTATCATTTCCGCGGCAAGAAGTACACCGACAGCACCATGTCGCTCGGCCGGTTTCCGATCGATCAGAGCGGCGGGCTGAACGCGCAATTCACCATCCCTGAAGACTACGGCGGCGTGCACGACGTGATGGCGGTCTTGGATGGCCGCACCGTCGCGCAGAACGGGATCGAAGTCACACAGAGCTTCGAGATCTCCTCCACGTCTGGACCGATTGGCGCGCCGATCGAGCTCCGCGTCACAGGGCTCGGCTGGCGGACGATGGAGAGCACGTGGGTGGTGAACTGGGACAACAACACGCTGGGGTGGATTTCGGCGGCAAGCGCACGGGGCTCGGCGGTCGCGCGTTTCCGCGCCGCAGGTCCTGCGGGTAACCACGTGATCAAGGTCTACACCGGGTGGCAGGGGCAGCAGTATCTCAACCACGAGCAATCGCCGGTGGCCCACCTGCCTCGCCCCGAGTTCATCTTCCGCACGACCAGCGCTCCGCCG
>Ga0075418_10001534_pt1 | contig 26223 bp, 24 predicted proteins | sample SoiMetdeltSBSDD2_FD_81776 | JGI IMG/M metagenome (GOLD analysis project Ga0075418, IMG submission 81776) | Bulk soil microbial communities from a Populus tree surrounding site in Tennessee, USA - Soil MetaG P. deltoides SBSDD2 | ecosystem: Environmental > Terrestrial > Soil > Tree plantation...
CTACGCCAAGAACGCGTCCGCGTGGGCTGACATCAAAATCCTCTTGGCAACACCGCGTGCAGTGATTTCCGGTAAGGGCGCCTGTTAAGCCCAGCGCTTTCACCGTTCATTCATCCGTCATCCCCTCGGAGCTCGATTCGTGAATCACAACGATAGTGTGCCCGCAGGCGAGTTCATCTCGGTGGCTGCGAGCGTCAAGCTAGGCAAGGACGTCAAGCTTGGTAAGTTCATCAATCTTTATGGTTGCGAGATAGGCGACGAAACGAAGATTGGCGCCTTCGTCGAAATTCAAAAGAACGCCTACGTGGGACGCCGCTGCAAGATTTCGAGCCACACGTTCATCTGTGAAGGCGTGACGATTGAAGACCACGTCTTCATCGGTCACAACGTCGCATTTGTGAATGACACGTTCCCCAGGGCCACAACACCATCAGGTGAGCTCCAGACGGGAGATGACTGGGCGGTCGAAAAGACGCTCGTCAAAAAAGGCGCATCCATCGGATCGGGCGCGACCATTCTGTCCAACGTGACCATCGGTGAGCGTGCCATCGTGGGTGCTGGGAGCGTGGTGACACGCGACGTGCCTCCCGATGTCATCGTGATCGGTAACCCGGCACGAGTTCTGCGACAAATTGACACGACAGGGAGTTCGAGATGAGCACAGTCAGTCTGCCCGTGCCGGAATCGACGGCGCGTCCACGGCCAGGAGTGGTTCGTTTTGGTGTCATCGGTTACGGCTACTGGGGTCCCAATATCGTCAGGAATATCAGTGGTCTCGAGAATGGTCAGCTCGTTGCGATTTGTGATCAAAACGCCGGGGCACTCAAGCGGGCCGGCAAGATCTATCCAGGCATCACGCTCACGTCGGACGCGCGCGAGCTCTTGACTTCGCCAGACATCGACGTAGTTGCCGTGGTGACGCCGGTCTGGACGCATTTCGAGCTGGCGAAGGCGGCACTCGAAAACGGCAAACATGTGTTCGTCGAGAAGCCCTTTACCTCCACCTCACAACAGGCCGAAGAGCTCATTGAGCTCGCGTCGAAGAAGAACCTGCAGATCATGGTCGATCACACGTTCCTCTTCAGCGGCGCCGTGAAGAAGATCCGCGACATCGTGGACAAGGGCACACTGGGGTCTCTTTACTATTTCGATTCCACGCGCGTGAACCTGGGTCTGTTCCAGCACGACGTGAGCGTGGTGTGGGACCTTGCGCCGCATGACCTGTCGATCATGGACCACATCCTCCGCATCAAACCGGAGGCGGTCGTGACGACGGGCGCCAAGCATGTGAACGACCTCGCGGACATGGCGTTCATCACGGTCTACTTTCCCAGCAACTTGATTGCGCACATCAATGTGAACTGGCTCTCGCCGGTGAAGGTGCGCATGACGCTGATAGGTGGCAAGGACAAGATGCTCGTCTGGAACGATCTCGAGCCGGACGAGAAGATTAAGGTGTACGACAAGGGTGTGGATGTTACTAACGGTCAGGGCGTATATGACCTCCTCGTGAGTTACCGATCTGGAGACATCTACTCGCCGAAGGTCGAACAGACGGAGGCCCTGAAGCTCGAACTGAACTACTTCGTCGACTGCATTCTGAAAAACCAGGCGCCGATGAACGATGGTGCAGCGGGTCTGCGGGTTGTGAGACTGCTCGAAGCCGCTGAGCGGTCGCTGAACGAGCACGGACGAATTATCTCGCTGTAATTCGGATTTGTTGGTCCACGCCAAACCGCCCGTGGCATCGACGTACTCAGCGGGACATCCAGGTCCGGCTGTTTCCGGGCCCAGTGTCGTGTCAGCGGCGCAAGGCGTATTCGTCGACTATTTCCGCTGCCCAGTCCCGGTCGCCTCATTCGACACGGTGGAAGATCTCTCTCCGGTCGAGGGTTACTTCTGCTTCGGCGACGCAGTCGCATACGGGCGCCGGCGTGGTGGCCGTATCGAGCACTCGGTAGCCATTCGACTCGACGATGCGATGGCGGATGTCGTGACAGATTCCGGACGACTGCAGCTGCCATTCGATTTGGCCGACGTAGTAACCAATCTGCGCGAAGAGCGTTATCGACGGCCGGCCGGTGGGCTGAAAGAACGGTTGATTAGCGCCGGTGCCGTCCAAGACCTTTATTACCTGATACGGCCGCTGCTGCCAGTAGCTGTCCGACGTCACCTGCAGAGGATTCGGTTGAGCGGCTGGGAGGCGATCCCATTTCCACGCTGGCCGGTCGACTGCAGTGTCGACTCGATCATGCGACAAACGGTTGCACTGCTACTCGAAGCGAGTGGCACGCGGCGGATGCCTTTCATCTGGTTTTGGCCAGATGGAGCATCGAGTTGCGCGATCATGACGCACGACGTTGAAGGTCCGCCGGGACGTGCGTTTTGCGGCGAGCTGATGGACTTAGACGAGTCCTTTGGGATCAGATCCGCATTTCAGGTCGTTCCCGAGGAACGTGTGAGGACGTCGTCTGTTCTCGTCAAGGAGCTTCGAGAACGTGGGTTCGAGGTGAATCTCCACGACTTGAATCACGATGGCTACCTGTTTCACAACAAGCCACAATTTCTCGAACGCGCCGCCCTCATCAACCAGTACACGCAGGAGTATGGCTGCGACGGTTTCAGATCAGGTGCGATGTATCGTGAGCAGCAGTGGTTTGATGCTTTCGCGTTTTCTTACGACATGTCGGTCCCGAACGCCGCTCATCTCGAGCCGCAGCGCGGCGGTTGTTGCACGGTCATGCCGTATTTCGTTGGCAAGATTCTCGAGTTACCATTGACCACCACACAGGATTACTCGCTCTTCCACATTCTCGGCGAGTATTCGATCGCCCTCTGGAAAGCCCAGATCGATCTCATCCGTTCGATGAACGGCTTCATTAGTTTTATCGCTCATCCAGATTACCTGCTGGAGAAGCGCGCGCGGGCAGTCTACACGGAACTCCTCACTCATCTCGATCACCTGCGTCGTGACGAAGGCGTCTGGATGGCATTGCCCGGTGAAGTCAATCGATGGTGGCGGGATCGTAGCCAGATGACGCTCGTTCGCCGTGGCGAGTCATGGCGAGTTTCAGGTCCAGGCAGTGGACGGGCCCGCGTGGCGTATGCAACGGTCGATGGCGATCGCGTTGTATACACGCTTGCCGATCATACACACGTGAAACACGCATGAATTCGTTGAATCGCCAGCATCTAGTGTTTGGCGTCTTCGCGGTCGGCGTCGCACTCTTAAACGTCGGCTCCCTGCAGGCGCTTACCGAGCTTGCGCTGGCCGATTCCACGGTTTCGCACGTAATTGTGATTCCTGCCGTAACTCTGGCGCTTGTTTACAGCGACCGCGACATCATTTTTCGAACTCACCGGCCGTCGCCTTTGATCGGAGGCGCTGCTCTGCTCGCAGCGGTGACGGTCGCCGTTCTCGGTCGTGTAGTGCCTGACAGCCCGGCGGCAAGCCTGACTGTCATGATCGCCAGCCTCGTCGTCTCGTGGATCGCTGGGTTCGTGATGTTCTACGGCCTGGCGAGCGCGCGAGCCGCGCTCTTTCCTTTGGGGTTCCTGGCGTTGATGATTCCGATGCCAAGCGCTGTCGTGGACGGTGCAACAGAATTCCTGAAGACTGGGTCTACCGAGGCGGTGGCGAGTCTCTTCACTCTCACCGGCACTCCTTTCCATCGTCAGGGATTTGTCTTTTCCTTACCAAGCTTCGTGATTGAAATAGCCGATGAATGTAGCGGGATCCGCTCCAGCATTGCGCTGATGCTGACGGGTGTCCTGGCTGGCCACCGATTTCTCCAAAGACCCTGGACGAAGATCGCGCTTGTACTCCTGATACTTCCGATCGCTGTAATCAAGAATGCGATACGGATTGTTACGCTCTCCTTACTGGCGATGCACGTTGACCCGTCATTTCTGACCGGTCAACTCCACCACGAGGGCGGGTTCGTGTTTTTTCTGCTAACTCTGGGGCTGCTGGCGCCGCTCTTTGCATTGCTTCGTTGGTCTGAAACTTCACGGTCAAGCGCATCCTCCGCGACGTAGAAACACTTGAAAGGCCGCACGACCCTTTTCGAGTTTGACCCACTTCGTGACGAGCGATGGAACGACTTGATCGTGCGTCACGAGAATGCGTCTGTTTTTCATACCTCAATGTGGCTCGACGCGTTGCGCCGCACGTATCAGTACCAGCCTGTCGCGTTTACCGATTCCTCACCCGGCGAACGGTTGAACAATGCGATTCTCTTCTGTCGAGTGCGGAGTTGGATAACAGGTGCTCGCCTTGTTTCATTGCCGTTCTCGGATCATTGCGAGCCACTAGTGGACGAACCCAACATGCTGTGCGGCCTCCTCGATTCGCTGTTGACTCGCGAAGGACGCGAGGGTGGCTATGTTGAGCTTCGTCCACGCAAGGGCTCTGGGATTCCTAAACCGTTCAACCCAAGCGCATCGTTTTACTTGCACTCTATTGACCTCCGGCAAGACCTTGACACGCTGTTTTCGCGTCTCCATCGAAGTCACACACAAAGGGCGGTACGAAAAGCTGAACGAGTTGGCCTTGACCTTGAGGTTGGTCGTTCGGCCGAGCTGCTGACGGTATTCTACGCCTTACACACACTTACCAGACGGCGCCATGGAATGCCTGTTCAGCCCTTGAACTGGTTTCAGAACCTCTTCGACTGCCTCGGTGATCGCGTGAGCGTCTGGCTCGCTCGTGATCAACAACGACCGGTAGCCGCTATTGTGACTGCAGTACACAAGCAGTCGCTGATCTACAAGTATGGGTGCTCCGATACAGCGTACAACCGTTTGGGTGGGACCTCACTTCTCTTTTGGCGCGCGATTCAATGGGCTAAGAAGCACGGCCTCGAGGAGTTCGATCTCGGTCGATCGAACTTAGATGATGAGGGGCTATTGGCTTTCAAAGACCATTTAGGTGCTCAACGAGCAGCGCTCACGTACTATCGCTGCCCTACCTCGTCAACCAACCGCGCGAGTGTCTGGACGCCCACTTTCGTGAGAGTCGCGCGTTCGGTTGTCCCGAAAACGGTTCAAATCCATATCGGAAACCGGCTTTACAAACATTTCGCATGAGAATGCGCTAACAAGGACCATCAATGAGTGATAACGCGATTCCATTTCTCGATCTAATGACACCACATCGCGAGCTCGAAGAGGAATTCGTGCAGCTCTTTCGCGAAGCGCTTCGATCGGCGCAATTCATCGGTGGTCCACAGGTCGATAACTTCGACAAAGAGTTCGCCGATTACTGTGGTGCGAAGTATTCGGTCGGCGTGGGAAGCGGCACAGATGCGCTGCGTCTCGCGTTAATGGCAGTCGGCGTTGGCGCCGGCGACGCTGTGATTACAGTCGCTCACACATTCATTGCGACAGTAGAAGCCATCAGTCAGGCTGGTGCCGCAACAGAGTTTATCGATATCGACGAGCGCACATACAACATGAGCGCCGACGATTTAGCACGATACCTTGACGGATGTAAGAAGGACTCGAGCGGTCGACTTGTGGGCAATAGGACAGGTAAACCGATTAAGGCGGTGGTGCCAGTCCATTTGTATGGCCAGCCTGCCGATATGAATCCGATTGTGGAGATCGCGAATCAGTACGGCCTGGTCGTTGTCGAGGATGCGTGTCAGGCCCACGGTGCCGAATATCAGACTTTTAACGGTAGCTGGCGCCGCGCTGGTTCTATTGGCCGGGCAGCTGCGTTCAGCTTCTATCCTGGAAAGAACCTGGGCGCATGCGGCGAAGCGGGAGCCGTGACTACGAACGACGAAAGCATAGCGCGTACGGTCAAGATGCTGCGCGATCACGGTCAGGTGCGGAAGTACTATCACGACCTCGAGGGGTACAACGGTCGCCTTGACGCGATTCAGGCTGCGTTCCTACGAGTCAAGCTACGTCGATTGGATACATGGAACTCGCAGCGTCGTGAAGCAGCCGCGCGTTACAATCAACTTCTCTCACGGCTGATTACCGGGACAGCCGGGGCATCGCTCAGCGTCATCGCACCTTACGAGCCAGAGTCCACAAAGGCCGTATATCACCTCTATGTCGTTCGGACGAAGGAACGCGATGCACTCGCCGATCATTTGAAGGGTTGCGGTATTCACACGGGCTTTCACTACCCAGTCCCCGTTCACTTGCAGAATTGCTACCGCAGCTGGGGGTACGAAAAGGGGAGTCTTCCAGCGACTGAGAGAGTGGCAGCTGAAATTATTTCGCTGCCGATGTTTCCAGGGTTGACCGCAGACCAACAGCAGCGCGTGGTGGCCGAGATTCAGGCATTCGTGGAGGTCGGGGTCTCGCGTTGAAATCTCGCGCGCACTCGACACATTAATGTTCCAGCATTATCCCAGGACTCTCGGCGAGGTTGTCGACTGGGGGCTTTGTGTGGGCTGTGGCGCCTGTGCCTATGCGTGTAAGCGTGGCCGAGTGCGAATGGTCCACATCGAGAACGAGGGATTTCGGCCCATATTCGACGATCCCGCATGCCACGACTGCACTGACTGCGTTGAGATCTGTCCAGCTGCGCGCGTTAACGGGAATCTCGAACTAGGTCATATTCCAAAACAGCACGAAGGTGATCACGAATTCGGTCCCACACTTGAGATTTGGGAGGGTTGGGCGACGGACCCGGAAATCCGATTCAAAGGTTCCTCCGGTGGTTTGCTCTCAGCCCTCTCGCTGTATTGCCTGGAGCAGGAAAGTTTCGCGGGAGTCATCCACGCGGGTATGGATCCGGCGAAGCCTTGGATGAATCGCAATCACGTCAGTCACGACCGTAGCGACGTCATGTTGCGAGCTGGATCGCGCTACGCACCATCTGCTCCGTGCGCCGCACTCAGCGACCTTGTAGACCCGAATAAGCCGCACGTGTTCATTGGAAAACCTTGCGACGCCGCCGCTGTTAGTGAGCTAAGGCGTCGGGACGAACGCGCCGAACGTAGCGTGGGTGTAGTCTTGACTTTTTTCTGCGCCGGTACGCCGAGCACCCGCGGCACGTTGGATCTAATCGATGGACTCCAAGACGGCCCCGATCGAATTCAACAGGTTCATTATCGCGGGGAGGGTTGGCCAGGTCGATTCCGCGTGATCTCGGAGACGGGCGAGGTCATGAAAAGCCTCTCCTACGAGGAATCATGGGGCAAACTGACGGCATATCGGCCGTTGCGTTGTAACTTGTGCCCAGATGGGCTCGGTCGCGTCGCCGACATCGCATGTGGCGATGCGTGGGATCGATTCAAGGACGACGGTGATCCAGGTCGGTCGCTAGTCCTTGTGAGGACGGAACGCGGCCGTCGAATCCTCCACGGAGCTCAGCGCTCCGGGTATATCACGCTGCGACGCGTTGGTGCAGAAAACGTGCTTCGAGCACAGTCCAACCTTCTCGAGCGTCGGCGCGCCCTTTTCGGAAGGCTGGTGGCGTTTCGTCTGCTTGGAATACCGATGCCCCGATATGAGGGCTTTTCTCTGTTGCGGAGTTGGTTACGCATCGGCCCGAGCGCGCAGGTGAAATCCGTCCTCGGTACTCTACGCAGAATCGTCAAACGGAGATGGTACCGTCGACGAACGGGCCGCACCGATGGCACCGCTGCAGAGGCGAGGGTATGAGCATGGCCGGGAATCGCACTAGAAGGCCCTTGCGGATTTGTCATCTGGCGTACACGTTTTACGAGAATGACAATCGCGTAATTCGTTACGCGGAGGCACTAGCAGAGCGTGGATGCGAGGTCGACGTAGTCGCCCTGCGACGCCCTGGCCAGCGACGAGTCGACGTGTCGGGAAACGTACGCGTCTTTCGCATACAGCGTCGTGCCATCAACGAAAAGAATGCGTTGGCGTACCTCCTGAAAATCCTCTGGTTTTTTTTCAAGTCAGGCGGTCTGCTCACGCTGCGTCACCTCCGCAAGCAATACGACGTCGTGCACGTCCACAACGTACCGGACTTCCTTATCTTTGCCGCGGCAGTTCCTCGCCTGATGGGGGCGCGTCTCGTCCTTGATATTCATGACATTTTGCCAGAGCTCTACGCCGGGAAATTTGGAGCAGCAGAGGATTCGGCCGTATTTCGCGCACTCCTGAGGGTTGAGCGATCGTCGTGTGCGTTTGCCGATCACGTGATTGTCGCAAATCACCTTTGGCATAAGAAGCTGGTTGAACGTGCTCTCGCCGCGGAGAAGTGTACGCCGATCTTAAACTTTCCTGATCTACGTCTATTCATGCCGGTATCGGCCGGGGGGCGGCGATCCGATGGGAAGTTCCTGATCTTGTATCCGGGCACGCTGAATCATCATCAGGGACTGGATGTGGCAATCAAGGCGTTTGCGCTGGTCAAAGATAGGATGCCAAACGCTGAACTTCACATATACGGAGAGGGTCCTGCCCGACCATCGCTGGCTGCGCTCATCGAAGAACGCGCACTCGGCGATCGAGTGTGCCTTCGCGATCGGTTAACTCTGGCTCAAATCGCCCCCGTAATGGCATTAGCTGATGTAGGTGTTGTGCCCAAGCGTGCTGATGGATTCGGCAACGAAGCGTTTAGCACAAAAATCCTCGAGTTCATGGCGTGCGGCGTGCCAGTAGTCGTTTCGCGGACGCAAGTCGATTCGCACTACTTCAATGACACGATAGTCCGTTTCTTCACGTCCGGGGACGAGAACCATCTCGCCAAAACCCTCCTGGACGTTTACGAAGATCGTTTCGGTCACGGAGCGTGGATCAAAGCGGCAAGGGATTTCGCAGTTCAGCATAGCTGGCAAGAAAGGGTCGTCGACTATCTCGACATCATCGACTCGCTTGTCGGAGTTGTTTCGCGGACTGCCGCAGCTTCGAATTGACATCTGAGAAGCAGCATGAGGTTGGACCGTGCGGCGAGCGTTTCTGTCGCGAAGCGGCTCATAGATACTGGGGCACTACGGCCGAAGATCGGCATTCCGATATTGATGTACCACAGTGTGTCAAACGATCCGGAGACCGGAACGAGTCCTTACTATCGGCTCTCAACCTCGCCGGTGCGCTTTCGTGAACACATGCGCTGGCTCCGTGAAGGCGGGTACACCGTTCTGAGTTTGCACGAGGCTCTACGTCGCCTGCGCGCCGGGACAGTCGACACGCAGCCGTCAATAGTCATCACGTTTGATGACGGGTTCCGAGATTTTCTGACAGACGCATGGCCTGTTCTGGCCGAGTGCGGCTTTACTGCCAGCGTGTTTTTGCCTACCGCCTATATCGACAGAGACCGCCGTTCATTTAAGGGACGCCCGTGCTTGACGTGGCCAGAAGTCCGCGAACTGCACGCCGAGGGAATCTTGTTTGGCACCCATACGGTCAGCCATCCGACTCTTTACCGGCTGCCTCGGGGAGAGCTCCGTCGCGAATTGATTGATTCGCGAACCCGTTTGGAGGCCGAGTTAGGGGTGTCGATAGACAGTTTCGCCTATCCATATGCCTTTCCGCAGGAAGACGGAATCTTTATCGAGCATTTGAGACGTGAGCTAATCGCATGTGGCTACAAAGTGGCCGCAACGACGGTGATTGGTCGAGCCACTTCGCAACCTGACATTCTTTTCCTGAAGCGCATCCCCATCAACGATTGCGATGACGAACCACTTTTTCACGCCAAGCTGCACGGTGCATACGACTGGGTAGGTGGACTGCAGAGTTTCGTCCGACGTGTGAAGAGTTCAAGAACGCTGATGGCGCAATGGCATCCATGGCACGACTTCCGCGCTACGTAATCGTTTCTCCTGTCAAGGACGAGGAAAGGTATATCGAGCTTACGCTTGCCTCCGTCACTTCGCAGACGGTCAAGCCGCTCGTATGGGTGATCGTTGACGACGGCTCGACCGATTCAACGGCATCTATCGTTCAGCAATACGCACGGCAGTTTTCTTTCATTCGGCTGATTACGGGACGAACGGTTGGTGCGAGGCAATTGGGGTCCGCCGAGGCCAAGGCTTTCGGCATTGGTTATGCCTCATTATGCGTTGATGATTACGACTTCATAGTGAAGCTTGACGGCGATCTGAGCTTCGGGCCGGACTACTTCGAAAGATTGCTAGCACGATTTGATGACGAAAGTCGACTTGGGATCGCGTCTGGTGTGTATCTGGAGATGGATGCCGCGGGCAAATGGACGCCAGTGACAATGCCTGCGTATCACGCGTTCGGAGCTTGTAAAACGGTTCGTCGAGAATGCTTCGATCAGATTGGCGGGTTTCTTACTTCTCCTGGTTGGGACACCGTCGACGAGATCCGTGCAGTGACCTGGGGCTGGAAGACGAGGCACTTCTCTGATCTCGAGACCAAGCACCATAAGCGCGAAGGTACGGCGATGGGTGCGGTTCCTACGAGCGTCTTTCACGGACATATTTTTTATGTCACAGGCGGTGACCCCCTCTTTCTACTGTTCAAGGTTCTTCATCGGGTCCGCACTCCGCCGTACGGCCTGTGCGCCTTGGCTTTGGCATTTGGCTACGTGCGCTCGCTCGTGACGCGTCGTCCGCGTCTGGTCAACGCAGCCGAGGCGCGCTGTTATCAGCGGATGCTCTGGGGGCGATTTCTGAGACCGCTGCAAACCGGACCTCGAGGCTAAACCTAATGTGCGGTATTTGCGGAGTGTTCGATCGCTCGGGTGCGCCTGCCAACCCGGAGCTGTTGAGTGCGATGAGGGTCTCGATCCGTCATCGCGGCCCCGACGGCGAGGGCGAGGTTATTGATGGCGAGCTCGGACTAGGGCATCTTCGCCTATCTATCATCGATGTTGACGGAGGCGCGCAACCGATCGCTAACGAAAACGGCCGGCTACAGGTGGTCTTTAACGGTGAAATCTACAACTTCATAGAACTCCGGGACGAACTCGAAGCTCATGGTCATCAATTCAAGACGCGGTCAGACACCGAAGTTATCGTGCACGCGTATGAGCAGTGGGGAAAGGATTGTGTCCGCCGATTCAACGGCATGTTCGCGTTCGCTCTCTGGGATGCGAATCAGCGCGAAGTGTTCATCGCGCGTGACCACCTGGGCATCAAACCGCTCTACTATGTCGAGCTTGGAACACGCGTTCTCTTCGCGTCGGAAATCAAGGCGCTCTTGCAAGACTCAAGCTGCCCACGCGAGGTGGACCTAGAGGCTCTCGCTGAGTTGTTCACGTTCCGCTACGTCCCCTCGCCCAAGACACTCTTTCGCGGCATCTACAAGCTCCCACCCGGACACCGAATGACCATCTCGGCACGTGGCATTGAGGTGGATCGATTCTGGACATGGATACCCCGCGCGCACACCGCCAGACGTGAAGAGGAATTGATAGAGGAGTACCAGGAGCTACTTGAGGATGCGGTTCGTCTGCAGCTCCGGAGCGACGTACCGCTCGGTCTTTTCTTGAGTTCAGGAATCGATTCGGGCGTTCTTCTGGCGATAATGAGCCAGTTTTCGTCGGGGCCCGTGCGCGCCTTCACCATCGGATTTGAGGACGGTGGAAAAAGCAACGAGGTCGACGACGCTGGAACACTCGCGCGAATGTTTGGCGCGACACACGATTACATGATGGTCGCGCCGCAGGACTATGAGCGGTACTACGACCGCTACCTGTGGGACCTGGAGGAGCCTGTCGGTAACGAGACAGCTGCGGCCTTCTACTTCGTCAGCAACATTACCAGTGCGCACGTGAAGGTCGCGCTGGCTGGCCAGGGCGCAGATGAACCGTGGGCGGGCTATCAACGGTATCTTGGCGCGAAGTTCTCAGCCTACTACAGCCGCATTCCCGTCGGCGTCACCGAAGGGGTGGCGAGCTTGGTTATGAAAGTGCCGGGGCGGATGGAGCGCATCAAACGTAGTGCGACGTCGCTCGGCGACCCCGATGTCCTGAGGCGCTTCGCCAAGATGTATTCATTCTTCAGCGTCGACATGAAACGGCAGCTGTTCAGCGAATCCCTCAAAGCCAGACTGGTGGAGCGAGCCTCAGAACCCAAGGAAGCGCTGCGGTGTTTGCAGGGTGACGTCAGGGATCTCGATCCGCTATCGCAGATGCTTTACATCGACACGCGAGGGAATCTTCCGGACGATCTGTTGATGGTGGGGGACAAGATGTCAATGGCGAACTCTCTCGAGTCGAGAGTGCCATTTCTCGATGTTCGTCTGGTTGAGTTCATCGAGAGTCTCCCCCCGTCGATGAAGCTACATAACTTTACCGGGAAGTACCTGCACAAGCGAGCGCTCGAGAAATGGCTGCCTAAGGAAGTGGTTTGGCGCAAGAAGAAGGGGTTCGCAAATCCAGTAGAGCACTGGTTCAGACATCGTATGCGGTCGTTTGTTGAAGACAAGCTCTTGTCGCCCGAGTCGGCTTGCTCACGCTACTTCAACACAGCTTACATTCGTCGACTGCTTGACGACGATAGAGAAGGCCGGGAGCAGTATCGGCGACATATCTACTTGTTGCTCTCGTTTGAACTGTGGCACCGTCGGTTCATCACCGCGCAATAGATATGGTCGATCTGTCCATCATCATTGTGAACTGGCATTCACGCGAGTACCTCCGAGGGTGCATAAAATCGATTGTCGCCAACACCAGAAAGGTGTCGTACGAGATCATCGTCGTTGATTCGGCCTCGTTCGATGGTTGCGGTGAAATGCTCCGAGACCAGTTTCCGGCTGTACATTTCATCCAGAGCGACGAGAATTTCGGGTTCGCGGCAGCGAACAACTGCGGCGTCGCTGCGGCGCGCGGCGAATATTTGCTATTTCTCAACCCGGATACCGAACTCGTCGGCGACGCGCTCGATACGCTGTGGACTCAATCCCGCTGTTTGCCGGCGGCGGGAATTGTGGGCGCGAGACTGCTGAATGCTGACGGCAGCGTGCAGACGAGTTGTATCCAGGCGTTTCCAAACGTGCTCAATCAGCTTTTAGATTCCGAGTACCTGAGGACACGCTGGCCAACATCACCACTGTGGGGAACGGCTGCTCTGTATGCCGAGGGTCGGGATCCCCAAGAAGTGGAAGGTGTCTCTGGCGCCTGCATGCTGGTCCAGCGTGCCACATTCGAACAGGTCGGACGTTTCAGCGAAGACTATTTCATGTACGCCGAGGACATGGACCTGTCGCACAAAATCCGGTCCGCTGGGCGCCGGAACTATTACGTGCCGACTGCGACGGTGGTCCATTACGGCGGCAGCAGCTCGGATAGGGCGGTGAGCGCGTTTGCCGCCGTGATGATGCCAGAGGCGATCTGGCGGTTCATTACGAAGACGCGAGGCCGGCTGCATGGCTCGGCCTATCGCGTCGCGATGTTGACGTCGGCAATCGGTCGACTCTGCTTTCTGACTGTGTTGCGTCTTGGATCTGTTCGGCGAGATTCCTGGGAAGGGCCCTCGCGTAAATGGATGGCCGTTCTTCGTTGGAGCTTGCGGCTGGCGGCTATCGTGCCGCAGTACTATCCTCGAAACCGTCATCCCTCAATTGTTCGCTGAAGTCAAAGGAGTGTCTTGAGTTCCGCTGTTCAAGCGACTGCGACTGACGCCGCACCACGCGCCGCCAGTGAAGCCACTGCACCCAAGCGTATCTGTATCTTTGGTGCCTCTCTGGACGTCAGTAACCGAGGCGTACTGGCACTAGGCGCCTCCGTTGCGCAACTCTTTGCTCGGGTCAGTCCGCGAGCGGCGATCGTCTTCCATTACGGCAACAGCGCCGGCGGCACGCGGAGCCTCGACACTGGGAGCAGTCGGCTTGACATAATCGTGCAGAACTGCCGAATGTCGCCTCGCAGCCGGCCCTCTGAGCACATTCTCGTTATTCTGGTATTGGCTTTCTTGTATCGAGTTGGTATCCGAGGTCCGGCTGAACGGAACGCATGGCTTCGCTCGCTGTTGAGAGCCGATCTCGTTGGTGAGATTTGTGGCGGCGACAGTTTCAGTGACATCTATGGTTTGAGGCGTTTCGTATCCGAATGTCTGCCTCTGGCGAGCGCAGCTATTCTGGGCCGGCCGTACGTGATGTTGCCGCAGACGTATGGACCGTTTCGTCGCGTAACCTCTCGTATTGTCGCGCGGTGGCTGTTGCGGCGTGCAACAGCTCTTTGGACCAGGGATCGGCATTGTGAATCGCTTGTTTACGATTTTTGCGGTCGCACGCCTTCATTTTGTCCTTATGTGGCGTTCACGATGGAAGCAACCGAGCCACAGTCGGTGCCCGTGTCGCCTCCCGGTCTGGTGCTCGATCCACATGAGGCTGTCATCGGAGTGAACGTCAGTGGCCTTCTGTATATGGGCGGATATACGGGGCGCAACATGTTCGGGCTCCGCTCGGAATACCGGGAGACAATCGATCGATTGATCGAACTACTGCTCGCGTCAACATCGGCCAAAGTACTTCTAGTTCCACACGAGTACGGCTCTGAGAATGAAGTCGAAGCCTGTGGCGCCATTCTCGAATCGTTCCGCCACCGATTCCCCGATCGCTTGTTTATGGTTTCGGCGCCTCTGAACGAGCGGGAGTTGAAGTGGATCATCGGGAGAACGCAATTCTTCATTGGTTCACGGATGCACGCCTGCATCGCCGCGTTGTCGCAGCACGTGCCAGCGGTGGGGCTCGCCTACAGCGACAAGTTTCTGGGCGTGTTTCAGTCCGCAGGGATGGGCCTCGGAGTCATCGATCTGCGCACGGTCGACGCCAAGGACGCGATCGCGCAAACGATCGCTAGATTCGAGGAACGCCTCGAGTTTGCAGAGCGGCTTCGCGAGCAGATGCCGGCCGTTCGGGCGCAAGTGATGGAGACGTTTCGGACATTGCTCACCTAGGAACTGGAGATTCATGGCGACTGCTTTTCGGCAGTGTTCAACGGTGCAGGAAGCGGCCGCGATTCTTGCCGACATCGTTCGCGAGCAAGACGGTGGCGATGCCAACTACTTCAAGTCGCAGTTGAGCCGCTATCTGTATTCGGTCAAGCGAATTACCGCGCTCCATCCGCCGCCGGCACGCGTGCTCGATATCGGTAGCCACTATCTGCAGCAGACCTCGTTGCTGAGTCTGATGGGGTATGAGGTGGTGGGTATCGATGTGCCGCTGTTTACCGATGCGACGTTCGTCCGGGAACGAGCGGGCAGGCTCCGAATCACGAACATTGGCACCGAAGGGCATCAGAGCGGTGCGTTTCTGCAGGGCGACGGCTACGACGGCTCGTTCGACATCATCGTCTGCACCGAGATTCTCGAGCACATCGCGTTCAATCCGGTGGCCTTCTGGAAGCGCGTGTGGCACTTGCTGTCGACTAACGGAATCATCTACCTGACCACACCGAACTCCTTTCGTATCCGTGCGCTATTCAAGGCACTCATCAGGCTTGCCCGGTTGGAGGGCCTCGGCCTGCCCGTCGATGACGTGCTCAGCGTGATTACGTACGGTCACCACTGGAAGGAGTACAGCTCTGGTGAGATAAAAAAGTACTTCGGGCAGCTTTCGCCAGACTTTGTTGTGGAGACGCATACGTACGAGGATGACGACAGTAACCACGGCCTGCTCTCTAAAGTGCTCGAGATTCTTCCGCCGTTCCGCTCCAACATCGAGGCGATTATTCGCCTGCGTAGCCGGACGACGTTTCTCGAGTCGCCCGTGCTCCCGATGACGGTCAAGACGGGTTCTCGATCGTGAGATATCTTTTCGCGAAGTGCCAAGTCCCGGACCCGCTTTCGACATAGCTTCATGACACCGCTCGGAGCGCTGCTCCTGTTTGCTGCCGCCGTATGCGTGATTTGTCTGCCAAGACGGTGGGCTCTGCTCGCATTCGTGTCGGCGGCGTTGTATCTGCCGATTGGCCTCCACATTGAGCTAGGGTTCAATCTGTTTGCATTACGAATCCTTCAGGCTGTCGGGTTCGCTCGTGTTCTTAGCCGACGAGAGTTGTCGTTTACAAAGCTGAACGGCATCGACAGAGCCCTGTTGGCGTTTACTTTCTACACGACTATCGTCTTCCTGTTGCGGTCACCCGATGGCCAGGTCTACGAAATCGGCAGAACGGTCGATACGTGTCTAGGCTACTTCACTTTTCGGGCGCTGATCCGGGATCGCGATGAGTTCAAGTGGTTTCTGCGCGCATTCGTAGTGCCCCTAATACCCTACTTGGCGCTTGTATTCGTCGAGCGAATCACGCTGGAAAATCCGTTCAACTCTTTTCTCGGCGGCACGGCGCCGTACGTGATTCGTGAAGGCAAGGTTCGCGCGGTGGGCAGCTTCTTACATCCAAGCTTGCTTGGGACTCTCGGTGGAAGTTTTCTGTCGCTTTATCTCAGTTTGTGGCTGTCGAAGGCGAACCGGTTCGCGGCTGTGTGTGGCATCGTACTCTGCTTAATGCTTGTATTGGCCTCGAACTCCGGCGCTCCTCTCGCGTGTGTACTTGTGACTGCCGTGGGGTGGGCCTGTTGGTCCCTGCGAACGCGCATGCGGCGGGTCCGGCACGCAATGGTCAGCATGCTCGTCGCACTCGCCCTTGTTATGAAGGCGCCGATCTGGTATCTGCTGGCACGGTTCAGCGAGTTAACGGGAGGAGACGGCTATCACCGCTCGTACCTTCTCGACATCTCGTTTCAGAACCTCGATAAATGGTGGCTAGCGGGCATGTCGATTGCGGACACGCGGGAATGGTTCCCGTACGTCAACTACAATACCGGCGGCGCCGACATGACCAATCAATTTCTTGTATTTGGTATGACTGCCGGTGTCGGCGCGATGGCGCTCTGGATTCTGATACTCAAGCGTGCCTTTGGCCATCTAGGCGCTGCAATGAAGATCGTCCGCGCGCGCGGCGACGCGCCTACCGACGAAGAGCACTTCTACTGGGGACTCGGCGTTTTACTTGCGGTGCATGTGATGAACTGGATGAGCATACCTTATTTCGATCAGACTGCAGCGTTTTGGTTCATGGAGCTCGCCGTCATTGCAACCCTGACGCAGAGTGTGCTGCAGCCTGTCGCGGCTACCGAACGTCCATATTCGTCTCGGACGTGGCGTACGAGAGGCGCTGATCCGGTGATTGCTTCGACACCGGCCGTTCGTTGAGCGTTCAGCGCTTGGGCTCGGTGGGCTGCCATTATAGACGTGTACGTGAATCTTTACCTAAGGATGCTCGCCGAACTCTTGCGTGTTCGTCGATCCGGATGCGAGGACATGTTTTCTCGTGAGGCTTGATTGATGCGGTGGTCCTTGGTTGCAGCGGTGAATGATGAGCATGTGCTGCGCACTTCCCTTCTGCGTTCGCCCGACCTGTCCGACGCAAGTGATGTGATCTTGAAACGAGGTTTTGCGAGCGCTGGTGAGGCGTACAACGCTGGACTTTGTGAAGCCCACGGCGACGTCGTGGTGTTTGCCCACCAAGACGTGTATTTTCCCCCGGGATGGATTCACCAGCTTGGGCGCCAAATCGAGCGCGTCGAGCGTATCGATAGAAATTGGGGTGTGTTAGGTGTTTGCGGTGTCGATGTCTCCGGCAGCCTCCGGGGCTACCTCTATTCCACCGGTCTCAGAGGTGTGTACGGCGAACCGTTCGGGGATCCTGTGACTGCCAATTCGATCGACGAGATGGTACTCGTCCTTCGACGACAGTCTGGGCTTTCGTTCGATTCCTCGCTGCGTGGCTTCCACCTCTACGGGACCGACATCTGTCTGCGGGCCCGCCAAGCCGGGATGAAGAGCTTCATTATTTCGGCGCTGTGTATCCATAACAGCAACGGACTCAAGACACTGCCGTGGGCATTTTGGCGAGCATACTGGTCAATCAGATCGAAGTGGACGGCGTACTTGCCGGTTGTGACAACTTGCACCACCATTTACCCTGATGTCATCCGCGCCGGATACGAGATCTCAAGGGGCCTTCGAGGGGCGTGGTCTCGGTCTGCGATACCTGGTCGCCGAGTCGAGGATCCGGCGCGCCTTTACGAAGTCCTTGGTCGAGCTGAGCCGTCAGCGGAGCGATCGGCTGGGTAACCCTCGAATCGAACAGTTCAAGTGCGGTGAGGGACTGATAACCGCCGATACGACGGCGCCGACAGGCCCATGCCCAGAACTCCTTGTCAGTTCTGTCACGAAACTGTACGTCGCGCTTGTCGGGCCCAGCAGGCTTCTTGGGTAAATACCGCGATATTCTGTCAGAATCGCGCGGTTGTTTAATCGGTACAGCTGTTGCATATGAGCCTCGGCATCCTGTTCTCCCCTAGCTTTGAGCACGAATCGCAGGAAGGGACAAGAGTCACATGCGTCAGACGGGAATTTGTCGAACCATAGTTTTGGCCGCGATACTGGCTATCCCGGCTCACGGTCTCGCCGCAGATCGCTACGTTCGCCCCGGCGCGACAGGTACGGGGTCGGGGGCGGATTGGACGAACGCCTACCCGAGCCTACCTGCGACGTTGGTTCGCGGTGACACATATTTTCTCGCTGACGGCAGTTACGGCAGCTACACGTTTGATGATGCCAACAGCGGCACCACGACGATCACGATCATCAAAGCAACAGGTGCTGCGCACGGAACAGACACGGGATGGTCTGCGGCGTACGGGGACGGCCAAGCAGTTTTCACGCATTGGAACATCTATACGGATTACTACACGTTCGATGGAGTAGTCCGGAATCCCGATTGGCGTCAAGGTGCTGTTAGTGCATATGGCATAAAAGTATCCGGTGACAGACCGGTACGGCTTGATAACGCCGCCGGCACAGGCGGCGACAATCTGACGTTTCGCTACGTCGACTTCGAAGGTGGTGGCCGCGATACTGGTAGTGGTGATGATGTCATTTACGGCTTGACAGGAAATAGCAACATCACGTTTCAGTATTGCGCGCTCCATGACTCGAACCGGACGATCTTTCTAATGCGCGGTACCTGGAGAAATCTGCTGGTCGATCATTCGTATCTTGCCAGAAATACGAGTACGCCAGCCATTCACGGCGAGCTGCTCTCGATGACGAGCAGCGACGGCGTAGTGTTCAGCCACAACGTGATCGAGGACATCGAGGGTACGGCCATTTTCGCCGGTCTCAACGGCGGAACCGCAGCGAATTGGAAGATTTACGGTAACGTCGTTTTCCACTCGGCGGCATATGCTGCAGATATCGGTCGCGTACCTGGGCATAATGCCGGCATCGCTGGGCTCGTGTATGTTGCCAACGACGCGAGCAACAACAATCGCGGCGACAACTTCTGGGTCTATAACAACACGATGTACAACATCAGGGGCACGTACTCAGGCGTGGTGATCCAACTCGGCAGCGGCAACATCGTTCAGAATAACGTGTGGTACAGTTCGGTCCGCACTAACAACAGCTTTTCGGGTACCTTGGGCTACAACTGGTACTACAACACCACGGCCGATGGTGACTCGACGAGCACCAAGGTCGTGTGTTCATCAAGCTGCAATGTGTTTGCCGCGGCTGGAAGTAAGGACTTCAGCCTGTCTTCTGCCATCCCTGGTGGGTTAGGTCTGGCAGCTCCTTTCAATGTCGATCCTAATGGCATGGTCCGCGGTGGCGATGGAACATGGGATCGCGGCGCATTCGAGTTTTCTGGTGGGACCAGTTCCGCAGCTCCGGCCGCTCCGAACGGACTACGAATCATTTCGGAATAGCTTCAGGTCGTCTCAGGACCTGCCAGCGTCAGCGCGACTTCTCATCAGGTCATGTGCGTATTGCATGTTGACCTGGTGGAATGTTGCGGTGCTACGCTTTTGGTGTGGTTTCGTCTGTTTAGTGACATGCTGAACGTGCCCTGGTAACGTCATCAAAACCCTCCTCATCTCGTATTATCCCCGCACACCGTTCCTCGAAAGAGGAACCGCGCATCAGAATCCTCGACACGTGCTATGAGCAACATTGGCCCTCTCGTGAGCATCGGCCTGCCTGTATATAACGGCGAAAAATACGTCGGCGACGCCATTGAATGCGTGTTAGCACAGACCTTAATTGACTGGGAACTGATCGTGTCGGACAACGCGTCGTCGGATAACACGGTGGCCATCTGCCGCAGTTATGCCGAAAAGGATGGACGAATTCGCGTCGTTCGAAACGAACGGAACCTCGGCGTCACTCCTAACTACAATCGGGTATTCGAGTTGGCGAGGGGCAGGTACTTCAAGTGGATCGCACACGACGATCTCTTCGATCGCACGTTCATTCAAGCCTGCGTCGATGAATTGGAACGTGATGGCGACGCGGTTCTGGCATTTCCAACACTCGTCCACGTCGACGCCGATGGTCACCTTCTCAGAGGCCAGCAGTTGCAGTTAACGCTGGCATCGCAATCACCGGCGGAAAGGGTGAAACGTCTTATCGATTTAGAAATCGCGAGCACCGATATTTTCTGGTCACAGTTTGGTGTGCTTAGACGCAGTGCTGTTCGCGACACGCAGGTGATGGGCCCTTACAGCGGTTCGGATCAGGTGTTCCTGTTGGAATTGGCCCTGCGCGGAACCTTCAAGGAGGTTGGCGGCTCGACATTCCGTCGGCGTGAGCATCCTGGCGCGTCAACGCTGCGGGGAGAGTGGACCGCAAAGGAGCGGGCGCTGTTCGCTTTTGCAGATGATCGTCGCCGGTTAGTGTTTCCATATTCTCGACTTCTCCAAGAGCACTTGCTCGCGATCTGGAGAGCGCCAGTGGGCGTCGTCGGTAAGATACGCTGCAGCGCTAGCGTGTGCCGCCGATTCGCGCATCACTGGAAGGACTTCGTGATCGAGATCTCAAACAACGCGGCGAATGTGACCCTGGGCAGGGCATTTGAGCGGTCGTTGTGAGCGCGTCTGGTGATGCGTTGAGAATTGCCGACGGACTCGAGCCTGTATGGGCGTCGAATTCAGCAAACGACTTCTGGCGATAAACTCCGCGAGTGCTCTTCTCACGCGAGTGATCAGAGCAACAGTACTCGTCTGGTTATATCAGTACCTGCTCCGCCGGATATCACCTGATGAATTTGCCGTCTACGCGCTCGTCTCGGCACTGATGGTCTTTGCACCAATTCTGAGCTCGTTTTTTACCAGCGGAGTCAGCCGATATGTAGTGGAGGCCTGCGCGCAGGGACGAGAGCGACAAGTCACTCGCATCATTTCATCTCTCGTTCCGGTGCTCGCGGCTTGGGGCGTACTCTTCGTCACCCTCGGCTGGACGGTCGCATGGAATATTGAGGCGCTGTTTACGGTGGCTAGTGACCATGTGACTGATGCTCGACTGATGCTGGCGATGCTCGTCGCTGACTTCGCCATTCAGATGGTGCTCGCACCACTAGCAGTCGGATTCCATGTACGACAGCGGTACACGTTGCTTAATGCCATCGAAATCTGCACAGAGCTCTTCAGACTCGCGCTACTGTTCACGCTATTCAAGTCGCTGACGACGGGCGTGCTCTGGTTGGTCGTGGCCACGGTTGTGTCAAGTGTTTCGAGTGTGGCGGTCCGGACGTTTGTGTCCACCAGGCTCTTGCCGGCGCTCCATCTCGAGCGCAACCTGTTCCACTGGCCTACGGCACGCCAGCTGTTCTCGTTTGGAATCTGGACAACCTTGAATCATGTCGCCAGCTTGATGCATGTGAACGGCGATGTGCTCATTCTGAACAAGCTGGCGACGGCTGTTGACGTCGCAGTCTTCAAGTTAGGCGCGGATTTTTACAGCCAAATCAATACTCTCGTTGTGAGTGGAATTGTTCCACTGCAGCCGGTCCTCACGTCGTTGCATGCACGAGGGGAACGCGCCAGGATGGCTGAAGCCGTTCTCAGAACGGCGAAATATATCTTCTGGTTTTCGCTCCTCATCGTTCTGCCAGTCACCATCTATCGCCGCGAGCTCATTGAGCTGTACGCGGGAACAACATACCTCGACGCGGCTCCGGTGGTCGCGTTGCTGTTGATGCTGTTCCTGTTCATGCCTGCCGGTTTTCTGCTTGCACCTGTGTCCGCCGCGATGGCGCAAATGCGGGGTTTTGCGCTAGCCAACCTGATCATTCAAGTCGTCAAACTGGCGGTCACGCTGTACGCGGTGAGAGTGCTTGGCTTGGGAGCGCTTGGCTGCGCGCTGAGCACATTGGTCGTAGTCGGTCTCGCGCACACGTTTGTACTCGGTCCGATGGCACTGAACCTGAGTGGCGTGAGCGTAAGGCAGTACGCGACCGAAATTGCGCGAAGAGGATGTCCGCCAGCCCTGGTCGGCGTAACCGTCTGGTCAGTACTCCACTGGTTCGCACCCCCAAGCACGTGGCTCGCCCTCGGTATATCGACTGTCATCGGAGGAATCGCTTACGTCCTGACGCTCGCCTTGTTTTGTCTGAACCCAAAGGAGCGGAACGACATCGGTGCGCTTCGCGACCGTTTTGCTGTCGCGGCTAACCGCGGTTCCAGGCGATTAGTGGCATGGGCCACCCGATAGGCGATCTTGAGTTCCGCAGTCAGATCGGCGGTGACGTTCTCGCAGCAAAGGGAAACGCGCGTCGCGCAGCGACTCGCGTCGGTCGACGCCTACCGTGGTTTTGTGATGGTCCTGATCTGGGCCGAGGCGCTCCATTCCTGTGCGGTGTCGGCCGCATTGCCCCTGTCCGATTTTTGGGGATGGATCTGCCATCAGCAGACGCACGCGGCATGGACGGGAACCTCGCTGCACGATCTGATCGCGCCGAGTTTCTACTTTCTTGTTGGCCTGTCGCTAGTGCTGTCGCACAACTCGGCTAGGTCGCCGCGCTCCGTCAGACGCGTTCTAACCAGAGCCGCCTTGTGCATCCTGTTAGGAATGACACTCGTTGCGATCAATTTCAGGCATTGGAAATGGGAGTTTAATGACGCAGTGACGCAGATCGGTCTGGCATACCCATTGATCTGGTGGCTGGCCGGACGTGACAAAAGGTCTCAATACACTGCGTTTGGACTCATTCTCGTGACGTTTTGGGTCTGGTTTGTGCTATCACCGCTACCTGCTTCTTCGTTCGACTATGCGTCAGTCGGCGTCCCGCCGCAGTGGCTCAACCAGCATGGACTATCGGGTTTTCTTGCGCACTGGCAGAAGAACAGCAACCCATCGTCGGCGTTCGATCGATGGTTCCTGAACCTGCTGCCACAGCCCGCACCGTATCTGGGTAGCCCAGTTGGTCTCACGACTCTGAACTTCGTTCCATCCATAGCGACCATGCTCCTGGGCGTGCTCGCTGGGTCGGTATTGTACGGACCAGAGGTCGCGAAGCAGAAAGTGCTCACGATCCTGAAGGGCGCCGTAACGATCGGCCTGATCGGCTGGGTGCTCGACCGTTCCGGAATCTGTCCGATCGTAAAGGCCATATGGACACCGAGTTATGTGTTATTCAGCGGCGCCTGGTGTCTCGCGTTCCTGGCAACGTTCTATGTGTTCGTGGACATCCTACTCGTTCGACGCGCAGCGTTTCCGCTCGTCGTTGTCGGTCGGAATTCGATCGTTGCCTACTGCCTGGCGATGATCTTTCCCGCCGTCATGTTCAATAGCATTCGTCGTGTGACCGGTGGCGGCGTGTTCGAAGTCTTTGGCGCAGCTTACACACCAGCGGTCTACGGTTGCGTGGTGATGTTGCTTTATTGGTCCGTGCTCTGGTCGTTGCATCGCAGAAAGATATTCATCCGAATCTAGATAGACCTCTCGTATCGCAGGTGAGCCGCACTGTAATCCTCGACTTGTTGAGCGAGCCGTTTACCGCCCGCGAGCAGGCGAGTCGCACCACTTTCCAAGGAGAACCGCAGGCGCAATGACACTGTCAACCATTCGAATGAAGATTCTTGGCAAGTTTGAGGGACTGGCACGGCTGATCCGTTGGATGCGCGTGACGGCAAACTGGCGGGAAGTGTGGAAGTATCAGCGACAAAAGGATCGACTACCGCCGATCGAGCTGCGCAGCGGTGAAGTGCTTCACCACGGCCCTCACGACAGTCCGCTGCTCCTCCTTGACGAGGTCTGGGCCTATCGTTGGTACGAATTTCCCCACGTGACGCCCCCCGACGCTTTAATGCTGGATATTGGTGCAAATATCGGCTCCGTAAGCCTGTATTGGAGCCAACGGGTGCCGAATCTGCGTATTCATTGCTACGAACCCAATCCCTCGGCGAGCGTTACGCTCAAGCGTAACGTCATTCAGAATTCCCTGGAGAGTCGGGTAACGATACACCCTGAAGGTGTTGGCCGTTCAGCGGGAGTGCTGAGGTTATGGGTCGATATCCCAACAGATTTGTCGAGTGCCTACATGGACAAGCCTCCGGTAGAGGGGGGAAGGCGTATCGAGGTCCCCGTGCTCAGCGTGGATGACGCCTGGCAGCGGGCTGGCGGCAAAGCGATTTGGCTGTTGAAGGTCGATACCGAAGGTGCCGAAGTGGATATTCTCGAAGGCGCTTCCCCTTCCTTTTGGGCGGCTGTCCAGAACGCGATTGTCGAGTATCACGACAACATCGTCCCAGGTTCTCTGGCTCGCTGTCAGCGCGTGCTTGAAGCTGCAGGACTTCGGTGCAATGTGCGGCACCACCCATGGAAAGAAGGAATCATCTACGCGCACAGGACCGCGCGCGTTTGAGTGGCACACAAGATGTCGATGCCACAACTGGTCAAGCTGATGTGATCGGAGTGTTGTCAGGCGTCTTATCCAGACGGTCCAACCAGATTTCCCGCCAGTAAGCGTACGTTGCCCTCGGACAAAAGATCATCCGAGGATTGTATCGCGCTGTGCACACGACTCCCTCGAGCATGATGCAGGGAGTCTTCATCTTCAACATTTTTCCGGTCTTTTCGTTGATGATCAGGTCAACGCGCCTGTGGACCCGAAAAGTCCCACCGCAGTAGGGCGCCATTTCGGCGCCGAACGACATTCCTCGGTTCAAGTAATTCTCGTCAATCGTATCGAGAATCTCTGAGTAGTTCTTTACCTTCACCAGCTCTCCAGGTTGGAGCGCAGTTGAAACAACCGGGGTCCGTTCTCCAGAGCGGATCTTCCCCGCGCGAGCGGGGTACGGATGCCCGCCAGTGAGCCTCTGGATCCTGTCATAGAGCCACCGAAGAGGGGGCCCAACGCCTATTCCAAGATTGATGAGATTGTCGACGAAGCGATAGGACAAAGCGGGAAGCATGTCGCGGACGGATCGCACGTTGCCCGAGCGATAATCCTCGATGTATTGACGCACGTCCCACCAGTGCAATGTTTCCGTGTACTTTGGGAGAAGTGTCGCTTGACAGACGTACGTAGGATCATGCGCGTCGCCCGTATGAGTCATCTCCCGCGTGGCATCCCAGAGGTCCTGCTCAACACACTGTTCATCCCCCGCGAACGCTACGCTCTGGACGCATGCAGCTGGGGCAACCTCCCTGCTTGTGTTGATGGAACTGGAGATTGGCCTCAGCCAGGCTTCTTTCCAGAACAGGACGCACTCAGCTTGGCATCCTCCATGAGCCGCTCCGTCACAACGCAAATCTTCGAGGTGGACCGCATTCCGTAGCCGTCGACTTCCGGTGTTCGTTACGAAGTCGCACGTCTTGTGCGCCCGCTTTCGCACTCGGAACTGTTGCCCGCAGTACTTGAGCATCTCGGGCATGAAGGGAAGGCCATCAAGGCGGCCGTTACCGTCCAATGTGGACAAAATCTCGTCTTTACTTCGAACTTCAACCAGGTCGCCAGCTCGAAAGTGTTCACCAGCCACATGCCACCCTAGGTTCAACTCCTCGCTACGTCATTCAAAACTTCACGAACGAAGCGACCGACGGCACTCCCTGATCGTCGATGATAAAGAGCATATAGATTCCCGGCGGAGCCACGTTGGTGCTATTGGGAGCGGTCACTGTCAGGCGGCCAGCGTCGACTGTGAACGACAAGGGAATCGTGCGCTGGCTCATGTTGATGCCATGCGTCATGTTTCCAGGCGCCACAAGAGTGACCTTTACGATACGAGCTGCCTCCGGGGTCTGAATCGTGAACCCCTGATTGTATCCGAGCTGGCTCGGAACCGACGAGATGGTCGGGCGCGGCCCCTTGAAGAGATAGGGCGGCGCAAATATCTCGTAGTTTTCCTGATCTCGTGGGTCTGGTCCGGGGCTTCTGCCGCCACCCGCGACCAGCACCCGACCGTCGGCGAGCAACAGTGCCGATCCATGATACATCCGCGGGCTCTGCATGAAGGCCAGGGTCGTCCACGTCTCGGTGCCGGGGGACCAGAGCTCCGCCGCATACACCGCGTCCGAAATACCGTAGTC
>Ga0075418_10001535_pt1 | contig 26219 bp, 23 predicted proteins | sample SoiMetdeltSBSDD2_FD_81776 | JGI IMG/M metagenome (GOLD analysis project Ga0075418, IMG submission 81776) | Bulk soil microbial communities from a Populus tree surrounding site in Tennessee, USA - Soil MetaG P. deltoides SBSDD2 | ecosystem: Environmental > Terrestrial > Soil > Tree plantation...
ATGCACGACGGCGTCGGGCTCGAAGCGGCGCAGAAGCTGCAGCAGGTCCCCGTAGTCGCCGGCGACATCGAGGTGCTGATACCCGAGCTGCCGGCCGGAAATCTGCTCCCAGGCTTCGATGCGCGTCTGGATGGGACTGATCGGCGTGAGCGAGTCGGTGCCGAGTTCCCTGTCGATGCTGCGCCGGGACAGATTGTCGGCAATCAATACGTCGTGGCCGAGATTGGACAGGTGCAGCGACGTCGGCCACCCGCAAAAACCATCGCCCCCCAGCACAATAACTCTCATTCAAAAAGATTACCCGAATCGATCACGCAACATCGTCCCGTGTGCGGCACGACTCACTGTGGTTCAATCGCCTGCGCTTTCCCGGCTATCGAGGCTTCCCGCGCGATAAGCAGTAATCTTCTTGCCGGCCACAGCGTAGCATAGCCCCATCAGGAATGCGGCATTGGCGAGGACAAAACTGAAAGCGGTGGCGGCGAACGGAATGCGCAGCCCCGAACGGTCACCGAGCCAGCCGATCAAGGCGGCCGCGAAGAACAGGGATAACAGCAGTGCGGCCGCTGCGTAAAGAGGCTCGGACATCAAGACAAAAGCCAGGGCCGAAGCCACGATCAGAAACACCGGGCTGAGCCATCTGAGCAGCTTGTGGGACCACAGCGTGAAGGCGTATCCCGGGTGACGCAGCGGATTCAACAGCGCGGGACGCAGCCAGGTTCCCTGCCAGTTGCGCAGCGTCATCCGCACCCGCGACTTGAACTCCCGGCGCGATTCGTTCTCGAACACATCGTAGATGACGGCGCCGTCCTGGTGCACGAATCGATAGCCTTGTTCGACCACGTCGAGTGGAACGATGCAGTCCTCGCCGACATGCGGATCCATGGGTCTTATCAGATGCCGGCGAGCCGCCAGGCAGGCGCCGCTTCCGACGGCCAGGATACCGAGCGCCGATTCCAGCCGGCGGAGGGAGAGCTCGTAGGCCCAATAGTAACCATGTCCCTGGAAAATCGACCCGGCGCCCCGTCTCAGTTCGAGCCGCCCGCTGGCGCCACCGACACCCGGGTCGGCGAACGGGATGACCATGGCGCGCAGAAATGCCGGAGCAAAGTCGCACCCGGCATCGGTAAACACGACGATGTCCCCGCGCGCTTGCGCGAGCGCCCGGTTCTGCGTCTCCGTCTTGCCAAGTCGAGCGCCGCTGCGGAACAACTCCACCGGACCGGCTGCCACGGCGGCCACGATCTCTTCGGTAAGATCCGTCGACCCGTCAGAGGCGACCAGGATCTGGAGTCGATCGGCGGGATAGTCGCACTCGAGAATGTTGCGGATTCGCGCTTCGATGCGGGCGGCCTCGTCGCATACCGTCACCAACACGGTGAGCGAAGGCAGCGCTACGGCCGCAGCGTAGCGGTTGTCGCCACGATCCAGGAGATGCAGTGCGGCCAGCACGAGCCCGTATCCCCGGTAGACATAGAATACCAGTCCCAGCGCGATCCAGAACAAGGTCGTCATTGCGTTCACGCGTGCGGTACGGTCTCGGGTTCGCGGCTCGCAGCGCGGCATTTTACCCGAGCACTTGCCAACGACCCGCCCTTTTCAGCCCTTCTGCGCGATACCCACGTAATGGCTGCGCAGGAAGGGCAACCGCTCCAGAATGCGGCAAAGCGAGAAAGAGAGCCCCGCGAGCCGGCGCGCAATCGGTGGCAGCAGGGTAACGCTTTGCAGGGCGACGGCGTGCGGGTGGAACAGCCTTAGAATCTCCCGACGCGCAACCGGGCGCACGTCGGCATTGCCGGGGCTGGGATATCGGAAGTCGTACCAGATCATCAACCCGCCGGGCTTGAGGACACGCATCGTCTCCCGGGCCACGTTGGCGCGCATGGCGTCGTCCAGGATCGAGCTGAATACCGTCGAGTGACTGACCAGATCGAACAGGCCGTCGGGGTATGGCAGCTGATGTCCGCTGGCACGCACCACGCGAAACGCGGGATAATTACTGGAACACTGCTGTACGAACGGTTCGACCAGATCGATTCCATGGATGCGCTCGGGGTCCGCCCCCCAGCGCTGAAACTCGGCGAGGCGCTGCCCGCGTCCGCAACCCACCTCCAGCAGGGTCTTGCCGCGGAGCGTAACAACGCCCCATCGGGCAATCAGCCCGAGCGTGACCTCTTCACGGCGCTGGATCATGTAGAGCTCGCCCGCCCGAAACAGCGAGTAGCGCTCGGCAGGGTCATGCTCCATGCGTCCACGGTAGACCCTCTGAATTCTTTGCAACTCGTCCATCGTCGGCTTCCCGATTTCGGTCAACGTGCGGCGTACCGTCGGTCCTCGAAGTCCCATTATGGCAGCAGCGCGCGAAGTGCCGAACCCGCAGGCGCTCTGGCATCGTGTCGCGATGCCACGGGTGTTGTAGACTTCGCGGGCGCACGCGCCTCATCAAATCCATTCTCGGGGAAGTGACGCAGGGACGATGCACGTGGTTCGTACAGCGAGTCGGCGCGCGCCGTGCTAGAGGCATCGCGCGAGGGCTGGCGCAACAAGTGCGATCGGGGGGCGCGGTGGTGCGCCATCGCTCTGGGGTTCTCGATCCCGGTGTCCACCGCACTGGACAATGTCCTGCTGTTCGGGTGTTTCGTGCTCGGCGTCCTCGGCGGTCATTTCCGGCAATGCCTGCGGTTGTTGTGGGACACCCCGGTCGGACGGACGATCACCATCCTGGTGGTCGTGCATGCGCTCGGCACGGTCTACACGACGGCAGGTGCGCACGATGCGTTCAAGTCGCTGTCGAGGATGCTATCGCTGGTCCTGCTGGTGGCATTGGTTCCGATACTGGGCGACCGGGTGCTCCGCGAGCGTGCCCTGCTGTGCTTCCTGCTCGCGGAGGGCTTGACGCTGGTCATTTCATATTTGATCTGGCTGCAGATCGTGCCGGTCGCGTGGTGGCACAAGGGCGAGCCCGCCGACCCGGTCGTGTTCAAGCTGCATATCACGCACAACCTTCTCATGGCATTTGCTACTCTGATTTTCGCGCTTAGAGCCCGAGATGCAGAAAACGGACGTTCGCGCACCGTGTACCTGCTCCTGGCAGCGGCGGCCGCTGTGAACGTGCTCGTTCTTGTGGGGGGGCGCACCGGACATGTGGTGCTGGCCGTATTTCTGGTGTACTTAGCTCTGACGATGACGCCCCATCATTGGGTGCACCGGGCATTTGCCGCGGCTGCGGTCGTTCTCACCATCGGGCTTGCGGGCTGGCTGCTGCCTGAAAGCGCGTTGCACCAACGCGCAGCGAAGGCGCTTGAGCAACTCCACGAGTATCAGCCGGGCGACACGGGTTATGACCCGATAAGCGGCGCACCGAATTCAATAGTACTGCGCCTGGAATTCTGGCGCCAAAGCCTCGCGATTATCCGTGAGCATCCCCTGTTCGGCGTGGGCACCGGCGGTTTTCCCCGGGCCTACGGGGATCGAGTTCGGCCGCTGGGACAACCGCCCACGTCTAATCCACTAAGCGAATATCTGATGATTGCCGTTGAACTCGGCGTGATTGGGCTGGCCGTTTACGTGGCCATGCTGATCGCTCTGCTGCGCGCCGCGGAAAGAATCCCGGACCGGACGGGACGAGATCTCGCCCGCTGCCTCGTGATCGCCTACGGCATCGTAAGCCTCGTGTCCTCGACATTAGTTGATCACACCGAGCGCGTTTTTTTCATCTGGCTGGGTGCAATTGCAATTGCCCGGATACCCGGCTTGGCAAGCGCGGTGCCGCGGGCCAGATAAGGGCGTAAGCCTGCGAATGCGAGGTCGGCTTGTCCATCAGCCAGCTAGGCACGTCGCCACGCACGCCAGATCTTTTCCTCCACGTGCAGGCGCAGCACGCTCGCCGTGACAGGATCAGGCCGTGGTATTGTGTTGAGGCGACAGGCGGGTGATTATTCCGCCAAATTGTCGTACCGTGCACTGACCGCCATTTAATTCGGCAGGAAACCCATGTCCACGATCAGGCAGCAGGATTTCATCCAGAGCATCGCCGACGCGTTCCAGTTCATCTCCTTCTATCACCCCGTCGATTTCATCCAGGCGATGGCGAAGGCCTACGACGCCGAGCAGTCGCCTGCCGCGAAGAACGCCATCGCGCAGATCCTGATGAACAGCCGCATGTCCGCCGAGGGCCATCGCCCCGTGTGCCAGGACACGGGGATCGCGGTGGTATTTCTCAAGATCGGGATGAACGTGCGCTGGGACGCCACGATGAGCGTCCAGGAGATGGTGGACGAAGGCGTGCGCCGCGCCTATACCGACAAGGACAACCCCCTGCGCGCCTCGGTGCTGGCCGACCCGGACGGCGCGAGAAAGAGCACGGGGGACAATTCGCCCGCCGTGGTTCACATGGAGGTCGTTCCCGGGGATCGCGTGGAGGTCAAGCTCGCAGCCAAGGGCGGCGGCTCGGAGAGCAAGTCGCGCTTCGCCGTGCTGAACCCGAGCGACGACGTGGTGGAGTGGATCCTCGGGCAGGTGCCGACCATGGGCGGCGACTGGTGCCCGCCCGGCATGCTCGGGGTGGGCATAGGGGGTACCCCCGAGAAAGCCATGGTAATGGCGAAGGAATCGCTGATTGCGCACATCGACATCGGCGAGTTGAAGCAGCGCGGGCCGAAGAACCGGGCGGAAGAGCTCCGGCTCGAGCTGTTCGAGAAGGTCAACGCCCTCGGCATCGGGGCGCAGGGCCTCGGGGGGCTCGCCACCGTGCTCGACGTGAAGGTGCTGGACTACCCTACCCACGCGGTCATGAAGCCGGTCGCCATCGTCCCCAACTGCGCGGCCACCCGTCACCTCGAATTCAGCCTCGACGGCGGGGGACCGGCGCGCTTCGAAGCGCCGAGCCTCGACAACTGGCCGAAGCTGAGCGTCGATCTCGCTGCCGGCGCGAAACGCGTGAACCTGGAGACGCTGACCAAGGCCGAGACCGCGACCTGGAAGGCGGGCGACCGGCTGCTCCTGAACGGCAGGATATTTACCGGCCGCGACGCCGCTCACAAGCGCCTGACCGACCTCATTGCGGCGGGGAAAGAACTCCCGGTCAATCTGGCCAATCGGCTCATCTATTACGTTGGGCCCGTAGACCCTGTACCAGGTGAAGTCGTGGGCCCCGCAGGCCCCACGACTTCACGCCGGATGGACAAGTTCATGGACGCCATGCTCGGGAAGACCGGCATGCTGGGCTCGATCGGCAAGTCGGAGCGCGGCGCGCAGGCCGTGGAGGACATCAAGCGCCACAAGGGCGTCCACCTGATCGCGGTCGGCGGCGCCGCCTATCTCGTGGCGAAGGCGATCCGCGGTGCGCGCGTGGTGGCTTTCGAGGACCTCGGCATGGAAGCGGTGCGCGAGTTCGACGTGAAGGACATGCCGGTCACGGTGGCCGTCGATGCCGGCGGCAACGCGGTGCACGAGAGCGGACCGCGCGAATGGCGGGCGCGCATCGGCAGGATACCCGTGAAGGTGGCATGAGGTTTATGAGCGCAATGCTTGATCTGAATCAAGCTCCAGGAGGCCTGGCCAGCACCATAGTTCGACAACCCTGAGGCACTTGGGGCAGCGGGAGGGGGCATGCAGGTAGTTCAGACCGACATAGTGGTGGTGGGCGGCGGCGGCGCGGGACTGCGCGCTGCGATTGCCGTCGCCGAGAGCGACCCGCGCCTGCGCGTAGCCCTCGTCTCGAAAGTCGTCCCGATGCGCAGCCACACAGTGGCCGCGGAAGGCGGATCTGCGGGCGTCGTCCGCGACGACGACAGCCTCGACAGTCATTTCGACGATACGGTGGGCGGCGGCGACTGGCTGTGCGACCAGGACGTGGTCGAGTATTTCGTGGCGCACTGCGCCGAGGAGATGGTGCAGCTCGAGCACTGGGGCTGCCCGTGGAGCCGCAAGGACGACGGCCATATCAACGTCCGCTTTTTCGGCGGCATGAAGTTCCAGCGCACGTGGTTCGCCTCCGACAAGACCGGCTTCCACATGCTGCACACGCTGTTCCAGACCTCTCACAAGTACCCCCCGATCAAGCGCTACGACGAATACTTCTGCGCCGACCTGATCGTGGAGGACGGCCGCGTGCAGGGCGTGGTCGCGATCGACATCGCGACCGGGGAGTTCCTGCTGCTCGAGTGCAAGGCGGCGATCATCTGCACCGGAGGGGCCGGACGCGTCTTCGGCCAGAACACCAATGCCGGCATAGTTACCGGCGACGGTATGGGCATGGCCTACCATCACGGAGTTCCGCTGCGCGACATGGAGTTCGTCCAGTACCATCCGACGGCGCTTCCCGGTTCCGGCGTGCTCATCACCGAAGGTTGCCGCGGTGAAGGAGGAATCCTCACTAACAAGGACGGCTATCGCTACCTCCAGGACTACGGTCTGGGCCCACTCGATCCGTGGCCGCGCCCGAAGGCGATGGAGCTTGGCCCGCGCGACCGGCTGTCCCAGGCGTTCTGGTACGAGGAGCAGAAAGGCCGCACGGTGAGCACCCCCCTGGGCCAGGTCGTGCTGCTCGACCTGCGGCACCTGGGCGCCGCGAAGATACACGAGAGGCTGCCGCTCATCACCGAAGTCGCCAAGACCTTCATGGGCATCGACCCGGTCGTGTCGCCGATTCCGGTGCGGCCCGCGGTGCATTACTCCATGGGCGGCATTCCCTGCAACGCCCATACCGAAACCCCCCTGAAGGGACTCTATGCTGCGGGCGAATGCTCGAGCGTGGGCATCCACGGCGCCAACCGCCTGGGCTCGAACTCTCTGGCGGAGCTCGTCGTATTCGGCAAGGTTGCCGGCGATCGCGCCGCGCAATACGTAAAGGCGGCGCCCGCGCCCCGCTCCGGCGCGGCAGCCGCGCAGGCGGACGCCGTCGAGAAGCGCCTGCTCGGCATGCTCGGCCGGGACAAGGGCGATCGCCTCGCCACGATACGCGACGAGATGCACCAGGCCATGGACACCGGCGTCGGCATCTTCCGCAAGGCGGACACGATGCAGGCGACCTGCGCGAACCTCGCCAAGCTGCGCGATCGCTATCGCAGCGGCCTCAAGCTCGACGACCGCAACCGGGCGTTCAACACCGAGTGGCTATCGGCGATCGAGCTCGGTTTCACCCTCGAGATCGCGGAGGTGATCGCGCAGTCGGCGCTCAATCGCAAGGAATCGCGTGGAGCGCACACGCGGCTCGACGAGTTCAAGGAGCGCGACGATGAGAACTACCTCAAGCACACGCTGGCTTACCGCACCGGCGACGGGCCGCCCCGCATCGAATACGCGCCGGTGACCATTACCAAGTCCCCGCCCAAGACGCGCGTCTACGGCGGCGAAGGCAAGAAGGCCGAGTTGACCTGATGGAAACTGAGGGACCGCGCATGGCTGATACCCGGACAATCGAGATCGAGGTGCTGCGCTACAACCCGGAGAAGGATGCCGAGCCGCATTTCGAGACGTTCCAGGTGCCGTTCACGAACGACACCTCCGTGCTGCAGGGGCTGCTGTATATCAAGGATCACCTCGACGGCAGCCTCACCTTCCGCTGGTCGTGCCGCATGGCGATCTGCGGAAGCTGCGGCAAGATGGTGAACGGCAAGCCCGAGCTCTCCTGCCACACCTTCCTCCGCGACTACTATCCGGGAAAGGTGCGGATCGAGCCGCTCAGCCACTTCCCGGTCCTGCGCGATCTCGTGATAGACCAGCGGGACTTCACGGAGAAGAAGCTGCCCGCGATCAAGCCGTACATAGTGCCCGGCAATCCGCAGCCGCTCTCGGCCGGAACGTACGTCCAGACGCCGCAGCAATTCCACAAGTACTACCAGTATTCGCAGTGCATCAATTGCCTGCTCTGCTATGCCGCCTGCCCGCAGTACGGCCTCAAGCCGGACTTCGCCGGTCCCGCCGTCCTCGCCCTGCTCCACCGCTACAACGCCGACTCGCGCGACCGCGGCTGGGAGGAACGGGCGGAGGTCCTGAACGCCGAGGAAGGCGTATGGGGCTGCACCCTGGTGGGATACTGCTCCGAGGTGTGCCCGAAGGGCGTGGATCCCGCGCACGCCATCAACCAGAACAAGGTCAACAGCACGATGGACTATTTCGGCGTGCTGAAATTCCTCATGCCGCGCGGAGGCTCCTGATGGCGACAGTGAAAACCTACGTTCGCCCCATGCAGGGCTGGTGGCGGCGGAACCCCTACTTCGTGCGCTACATGATCCGCGAGGGCAGCAGCGTGTTCCTCGCGACCTACGCGATCATCCTGCTCGTCGGGCTGCTGCGGCTCACTCAGGGCGAGGCGGCCTGGGACTCCTGGCGCGCGGCATTGACGAGTCCATGGTCGATCCTGTTTCACTGGCTCGCGCTCCTGACCGTCAGCTACCACGCATGGACCTGGTGGAAGGTAGCGCCCAAGACCGCGCCGGACCTGCGCGTCGGCGGCCGCCCCTTGCCCGAAATGCTCATCACGGCCGGCGGCGTGCTCGCAACGCTCGCAACGTCGGTCCTCGTCTACGTCATCGTGCGCTGGATGTGACATGAAACGCTCCCACGAACCCATATTCTGGTCCCTGTTCGGCGCGGGCGGGGTGCTCTCCGCGCTGGTGGCCCCCATCCTCATCTTCATCACCGGCATCATCGCCCCGATCGGGCTGTGGATGCCCCCGCAGGCGCTCGAGTATTCCCGCGTGCTCGGGTTCGCCCAGCACTGGTTCGGCAAGCTCCTCGTGCTTGCAGTGATCTCGCTCTTCCTGTTCCACGCAGCACACCGCATCTACCACGGGCTGCACGACATCGGAGTGCATGCCGGAACCGGAACCATGGCAGCGAGCTATGGGGGAGCGCTGCTCGGCAGCCTGGCTGCCGCTTTTCTGTTGCTCAAAATAGGCTTCTGACGCCGCAGTTCAAGGGGAGAAGAGCATGAACTGGAAAGCCATAGCGCCCATTGCCGTCGCCATCATCATCGCGCTCATTCCGGCTCCCGAAGGCTTGCCGCAGCATGCGTGGTATTTCTTCGCGATCTTCGTCGGCGTCATCGTTGGCCTCATGTTCGAGCCGCTGCCCGGCGGCGCGATCGGACTCATCGGCGTCACGCTGGTGACCGTGCTGTCCCCGTGGGTTTTCTTCAGCCCGGAGCAGCTGGCGAAGCCCGGCTTCAATGACGCCCGCGCCGCGTTGAGCTGGGCGTTGTCCGGGTTTTCCAACACCACGGTGTGGCTGATCTTCGGCGCCTTCATGTTCGCGCTCGGCTACGACAAGACCGGGCTCGGGCGCCGTATCGCGCTGCTCCTCGTCAGGTCGATGGGCCGCAAGACGCTCACGCTGGGATACGCGGTGGTGATTGCGGACCTGCTGCTCGCGCCATTTACGCCATCGAACACGGCACGCAGCGGCGGCACGATCTATCCGGTGATCCGCAATCTGCCTCCGTTATACCAATCCATGCCGAACGATCCGTCGATGCGGCGCATGGGCTCCTACCTGATGTGGGTGGCAATTTCCGCAACCTGCGTTACGAGCTCGATGTTCCTCACCGCGTTCGCGCCTAACCTCCTTGCGACCGAGCTGGTGACGAAGATCGCGAAGGTCGAGTTCGCATGGCTCGACTGGTTCATCTATTTCGCCCCCGTCGGCATTCTGTTGCTTGTGCTGGTCCCCTTGCTCACCTACTGGCTCTATCCGCCGGAGGTGAAGGAGGGGGCGGAAGTCCCGGCGTGGGCAGCCCAGGAGCTCGAGAAGATGGGGCCACTGAGCCGGAAGGAAATCACGCTGGGGATCCTCGTCGTGATCGCCCTGGTGCTTTGGATTTTCGGCGGCGACATCATGGAGGCCACTACCGCCGCCATCGTCGTGATCTCGCTGATGCTGGTGCTCAAGATCGTCACGTGGGACGACATCATCTCCAACAAGTCCGCGTGGAACACGCTGGCGTGGTTCGCGACGCTGGTCGCCCTCGCCGGCGGCCTGAGCCAGGTTGGATTCGTCAAGTGGTTCGCGGAGGTCGTTGGCGGGCAACTGAGCGGCGTGTCGCCCACGATGGCAGTCGTCGCGCTGCTGCTGATCAACTTCTTCGGCCACTACCTGTTTGCGAGCGGTACCGCCCACGTCACCGCCATGATCCCGGTGCTGCTCGCGGTGGCCTCCACGATTCCGGGGGTCAACATGCACACGCTCGCGCTCGGGTTGTGCCTGCAGCTCGGCATCATGGGCATCATCACCCCGTTCGCGAGCGGCCCCAGCCCGGTCTACTACGGTAGCGGGTATCTGCCGGCGGCGGACTACTGGCGCCTGGGCGCAATCTTCGGCTTGATCTTTTTCATCGCGTTCATGGTGATCGGCGTGCCCTGGATCCTGTTCATACGGTGAGCCTCGCACGCTGCGGCGCTCCACGCCGGCTGGCGGCGTAATGCCAGGGTTCGACCTCGCGCAATGAACATCGCCGCCGTTCGCCGCCTCGGCCTGTTCGGCGGGCCGTTGCTGGGACTGCTCTGCTACTACCTGCTGCCCGTCCACTACTCGACCGGCCCGGGAGAGTGGGTCGAGTTCTCGCAGGCGGGGCGCACCACCCTCGGCATGATGGTCTGGATGGCCACGTGGTGGCTCACCGAGGCCGTGGATATCGAGGTCACCGCCCTGCTGCCGATCGTGGCCTTCCCGCTGATGGGCGTTGCGCCGCTTTCGAAGGTCCTGCCGCCCTACGCCGCGGACGTGATCTTTCTCTTCATGGGCGGCTTCATCATCGGGCTCGCCATCGAGCGCTGGGGGCTCGACCGGCGCATTGCGTTCTTCACGCTACGCCTGGTTGGCGCGCGCCCGGGTGCCATCATCGGCGGCTTCATGGCCGTCACCGCGTTCCTGAGCATGTGGGTCTCGAATACCGCGTGCGCGGCCATGATGGTACCGATCGCGCTTTCCGTCATCGACCTCGTGCTGCGCAGCCGTACCGGAATCGGCCTCAAGGAGTCCGGAGGGATACCGCAGGACCGGATTCCCGAGCGCAATTTCGCCACCGGCCTGCTCCTGTGCGTCGCCTACGCGGCTTCGATCGGCGGGATCGCGACCATCATCGGCTCCCCGCCCAACGGCATCGCGGTGCGCTACATCCAGCAGGCGTTCCAGAAGGAAGTGAGCTTCTTCGACTGGCTGCTGATCGGCGGGCCGTTCACGCTCGTTTTCCTGCCGATCGCGTGGTGGATGGTCACCCGCGTGCTGTTCCGCTCCGACATGGGCGAGATCGAGGGGGGCCGGCAGCACTTCGCCGACGAGTACCGCAAGCTGGGTCCGCTCTCCCGCGGCGAGAAGACCGTGCTGGCGGTTTTTTCGGTTACCGCCGCCCTGTGGATATTCAGCCCGCTGCTCAAGCCTATCGCGGTCGCCGGCGTGCGACCGCTCGCCGGGCTCACCGACGCTGGCATCGCCATGCTGGCCGCAATGGCCCTGTTCCTGATCCCGGTGGACCGCACCAAGGGGGTGCGCGCCATGGACTGGGACACGGCCGTGAAGCTTCCCTGGGGCGTGCTGATGCTGTTCGGCGGAGGCCTCACGCTCGCGGCCTCCATTGAAGCGAACGGCGTGTCGGAGTTCATCGGCAACTCGAGTCGCGGCCTCTCCGGGTTGCATCCCCTCCTCCTGCTGCTCGCCATTACGACCATGACGGTGTTCCTGTCGGAGCTCACCTCCAACACTGCGCAGGTCGCGACCATGGTGCCGGTGCTCGCGGCGATGGCGCCGGTACTCGGGATGAATCCCTACGTGCTGATCATCGCGTGCACGCTCGCGGCGAGCAGCGCCTACATGATGCCGGTGGGAACCCCGCCGAACGCGATCGTGTTCGGGACCGGACTGATCCGGATGCCGCAGATGATGAAGGCCGGCTTCTGGCTGAATCTCGTCGGCATACTCGTCATCGTCGCACTCTCCTGGCTGTTCATCACGCCGCTGCTGGGCAACGTGTACTAGGCGCCGGAAGCGCGGAACCGGTGAACCGCCCTGCACGATGCCGCGAGCTCAATCGCGCCGCGCGCGCCACATGCCGTAGATGATCCAGACGCTGTTGACGAAAGCGATCAGATAGCCGGCGAGCCCTAATGTCGTCAGGATCGGGATGCCGAAGAGCGTAGGCCCCTCCGGGACCGACATCACGATCGCCGATCCGATTACCAGCGACGCCGTCATGATCCCCACCGTGCCGCGGTCGAGCGTGCGCTCCATCTGGCTGCCGAACTGGTCGAGCCGCTTGAGGTCCAGGTCGACCCGGGTCTTGCCGCGCCGCGCCTCGCGCAGGAGCCGCGCGAAATCGCGCGGGACGCTGCCCACGAGATTGAGAAATCCGGAGAGCGCCCCCTGCCCCCGGCGCAGCAGCTCCATGGGCTGGTAGCGCTCGTCGAGGGCGTTGCGCAGGAGCGGCGCCAGGTGCTCGATGATGTGGACGTCGGGGTCGTACTGGCGCCCCAGTCCCTCAAGCGTGAGGAGCGCCTTGAACATCATGGACAGGTCGGAGGGCAGCACGATCGAATGCTCGCGCACGATCGCGGCAAAATCGCGCACGACGTTGCCGATGCGGATGTTCTTCAACGGCACGTCCTCGAACTCGAACACCAGCTCGTTCACGTCGGACGCGAGCTTCGCCTCGTCGACGTAGGCGTCTCCCGCCCAGTCGAGCAGCACGTCGAGCATCGGCTCCTGCTCCATGCGCGCGAGCCCGGCGAGGAGATCGATCACCTGGCTGCGCCGCTGCGGCGAGAGCCGGCCCACCATGCCGAAGTCGATGATCACCATGCGGTGGTCCCGCAGGTAGATCACGTTGCCCGGGTGCGGGTCGGCGTGAAAGAAGCCGTGGATCAGGATCTGCGTCAGGAAGAACTGGGTCCCGCGCGCGGCGAGCACCTTGCGATCCAGCCCCGCCGCATCCACCGCCGCCGGATCGGTCGCCGGTATGCCCTCGATGTGCTCCTGGACGAGCAGCGCGTCGCTCGTCCACTCGGGATAGACACGGGGAATGACGATGTGGGGATCGCCGGCGAAATTCTTCGCGAAGCGCTCGATGTTCCGCGTCTCGGTGGCGAAGTCGATCTCGCGCTCGAGCGACCGCGTGAACTGCGCCGCGACTTCCACGGGGCGGTAGCGGCGCGCTTCCGGCATCTCGGACTCGACCAGCTCGGCGACGCGCCGCAGCAGCCGCAGGTCGGCGTCGATCTTGGCGCGCACGCCCGGCCGCCGGATCTTGAGCACGACCGGCGTGCCGTCCTGGAGCTTCGCGCGGTGCACCTGCGCGATCGAAGCCGCCGCGAGCGCCGTCGTCTCGAGATCCCGGAACACCTCGAAGGGCGAGCGCCCGAGCGCGCGCTCCAGCTCCGGCAGCAGCTCGTCGAAGGGCACCGGCGGAACCTGCGCCTGCAGCTTCTCGAATTCGGCGATCCAGCCCGGCGGGAAGAGATCCACGCGCGTCGCCATCACCTGCCCCAGCTTGATGAAGGCAGGTCCGAGCTCCTCGAGCGCCATGCGTATGCGCTGCGGCGGATCGAGCTTGAGCACGTCGCCGGCCTCGCCCCATTGCAGGATGCGGCCGGCGCGCTCGAGCACGCCGGCAATGCCGATCCTCTGCACGAAATCGCCGAGGCCGTGCCGGATCAGGACCGAGGTGATCTCGTGCAGACGCGGCAGCTCGCGCATCATGCCGAGGGTAGAGCGCAGCATCGGCTCCAGGGAAACCCGGAATTAAGGGTTTTTCTTCGTGTCGGCGGAAGATTTGTCGAGGGCGGCCGCCATTCCGCTCAACACGCCACCCGCAATCTGAGCGAAGCGCACGCCGAACTCTCCCGCGACCTCGATACCCGCCAGCGTGACCTTGAGCGAGGTGCCGGCCAGAGTCCGTGTCAACTCGGTCATCGCGGCCACAACCTGGCGCCCGGTGTCGGTTCCCGCCCGCGTCGCCTTGCCAACCACTTCCCGCAGCTCCGGGGCGACGCGCTCACCCGCTGTCTCGGCGACCTGGCTCACGGTAGCGACGAAGTCTTCCTCGACCTTCTGCAGGCCGGCGAGCGCCTGCTGCAGCTCGTGCTCCGAAACGTCGCGCCCGGTATCGAGGATCCGGCGAATCGCCTCCTGGCCCGCCTCCACCGACTTCGCGAGCGCCTGGTCCATGCCGCGGAAAGCTTCAGCAACAGCGTGCCGCGTGCCGCCTGCACGACTGCCCTCGGCGCCAAGGCTTACGCCCTCGGTTACCGTACGGACCGTTTCACGAATGGCTTCGCGGTCGAAGCGCCGGCTCGTCAGCGCGTTGAGCACCAGCTCGCGCACGCGCTCGCGCACTTCCTCGCCATGTCGGATCGAGTCGCTCGCCGCCTTCCTGAGGTCCTCGTCGGACTGCCCGCCGCTCTCAGCCATGGATATATCCTACACCGCTGTCCCGGATTTTTCACGGTGACAGCGTAGCCCGGCCGGGTAAGCCTGCGCGGTGTTACATCCAGCAAAAAACCCGGGAAGACCCGGGCTTTCCGTTGAAGCGGACCGCCGCCTACTTCTTCTTGGAACCCGGCGCCGGCGCGGGTGTCGTTGTCGATGTTTTGACGCCCTTTTCCTTCTTGTAGTGCACCACGACGCGGTCCATCGCCGCCTCTTCGTCCGCGCGCGCCTTCTTGGTCGCGTCCGCGGCCTTCGCCTTGGCTTCTTCCGCCTTGGCCTTCGCCGCATCGTCCATGGGCGGCTGGGGCAGCTTCGCGTAAGTGAGGCCCACCGCGACGGCAAACCCTGCGGCCGCGGCCAGCATATGAGCCCCTCCGATCAGCCATGCCTTTCGTGATTTCATCGCTCCTTCCCTCGGTGCGCGGCCCTCAGGCCGCCTTGATCGCCTGTTCCACCCGATTCCTCACGTCGCCCGGCACTTCGTCCACGGTGTGCTGCCTGGATTTGCCGGCTTTCACTTCCTCGTACCAGATCTCGTGGTGCTCCTTCGCCCATGTCTCGTCCACGTAGCCCGTGGCCATCGCGTCGTACGCGCCCTTCATGCCGACGGTGCCCAGGTAGATGTGGAAGCAGGACATCGCGATAGCGAGCAGGGCGCAGACCGCGTGCACCACGTTGGCCGCCTGCATCATCGCGCGCCCCTGGTCGAAGTTCGGGAACAGCAGGACCGCGCCGGATATGCACAGCGCAACGCTGAAAAAGCACACCAGCCCCCAGAAGAGTGCCTTCTCGCCGGCGTTGAACCGTCCGCTCGGAATGTGGCCGCCGCTCTTCGAGAGCATGCCGCCGAACTTCACGAGCCACTGCACGTCGTACAGGCGCGGCAGGTTGTCGCGAATGAAAAGCACGATGAACAGCGCGAGGCCCACCGCAAAAGCCGGCGCGGCGAAGTTGTGCAGGTTCTTGGCGAGAATTGCGAGCCAGGAAAACAGCGTGTAGCCCAGGACCGGCAGCAGCACGTGCTTCCCGAACGTTATGATCATTCCGGTGATTCCCAGGATCACGAACGTGATCGCCATGGTCCAGTGCGCCACGCGGTCAAGGACCGAGAAACGCTGGATGAACCGGCCGGCGGGCCTGTCGTGCAGGCCGATCGGGCCGCGCCAAAGGTAGTAGCCGAGAAGCCCCAGAAGCGCGACCACGAGAATCAGCCCGCCCGCGAGCGCGAGCACGGGACGCAGTTGACGCCACGTCTCGCCCTGGCTCTGCACGAGAATATTCGTCTCGATGCCGCGCACCTGGGTGGTCTGGTAGGGATTCTCGCCCTTGCGAACGTCCCGCCATACGGGCGCGTTGTTGAGGGGCTGGGTGGCCTGCCGCTCGGCCTGCTTGCCGGCCGTCCCTTCAGCCGCCAGGGCGGGCGGCGCCAATATCAGGGATGCCAGGAATATGAATATCAAACGTGCAATTACTCGCATGTCGCGAATGCGGGCCATGCGCTCCTCCTCGTGATTCTATTGGGGCGTAGGTGTGGCGCGGGTGTACTCGTTCTGGCCGTCGGTTCGTCTCCTGATCGCATTTTCCCAAGCGACCTTGTCCCCCTTGAACTGAGGATTATCCCATGGCTGCGCGTCCGGCTTGCCCTGATATTGCCCCTGCTTGTAGACCGTGACCGGGGGCTTGTCTCCGCAACCGGCCACGCCCCACGCGCACGCCGCGCAGACCGCGATGAAGTAGAGCCGTCTCATGATTTCGTCGCCCCTGGCTGCGGTTGCGGCGTCCCCGGCTTCTGCTCCGGCTTGCCGTACGCCGTCCCCCAGCCCCAGACTTCCGAGCCCTTGCCGCGCTTCAGCACGCGGTTACGGTAGATTTCGGAAATCACGTCGGCGTCGCCGCCCAGCAGCGCCTTGGTGGAGCACATCTCGGCACAGGCCGGGAGCTTGCCTTCGGCGAGGCGGTTGCGGCCGTACTTCTTGAACTCGGCGGCCGAAAAATCGGGCTCGGGACCACCGGCGCAGAACGTGCACTTGTCCATCTTGCCGCGCAGCCCGAAAGCGCCGTCCTGCGGAAACTGCGGCGCGCCGAACGGGCACGCGTAGAAGCAGTAGCCGCAGCCTATGCAGAGATCCTTGTCGTGAAGGACCACGCCCTCGGTGGTCTTGTAGAAGCAGTCCACCGGGCACACCGCCATGCACGGCGCGTCCGAGCAGTGCATGCACGCGACCGAGATCGATTTCTCGCCGGGGATGCCGTCGTTCAGCGTCACCACCCGGCGGCGGTTCACGCCCCACGGCACCTCGTGCTCGTTCTTGCACGCCGTCACGCAGCCGTTGCACTCGATGCAGCGCTCGGCATCACACAGGAATTTCATTCTTGCCATGTTCTATCTCCTGCCCGTATCAAACAAGGATACGGGCCCCGTTGTAGGGGAGCTTGAGGGGAATGTCCCCTCATATCGTTACTCTCATGCCTTCTGAACCTGGCACAGCGAGGTCTTGGTTTCCTGCATCATGGTGACGATGTCGTAACCGTAGGTCATCGCTGTGTTGAGCGCCTCGCCGCGCACGATCGGCGCCGCGCCCTCCGGGTAGTAATTGAGCATGTCCTTGCCCATCCACCAGCCTGCAAAGTGGTAGGGCATGAACACGGTGCCCGGCGCGACGCGCTCCGTCACCAGGGTCTTGACCTTGAGCCGCGCCTTGGTCGGCGTCTCGACCCAGACGTACTCGTCGTTCCTGACCCCGCGATCGTTGGCGTCCTTGGGGTTGATCTCGACGAACATCTCCTGCTGCAGTTCTGCGAGCCACGGATTCGACCGCGTTTCGTCGCCGCCGCCCTCGTACTCGACCAGCCGCCCGCTCGTCATGATCAACGGGTAGCTCTTGACGGCGTCCTTGTTCGCGTCCTGCACCGTCTTGAAGAGCACCGGCACGCGCCAGCGGTTCTTCTGGTCGGCGTGGGTCGGATACTTCTCGATCAGGTCCGGCCGCGGCGTGTAGAGCGCCTCGCGGTGCAGCGGCACGGGGTCCGGAAAATTCCACACCACCGCGCGCGCCTTGGCGTTCCCGAACGGATGGCAGCCGTGCTCCTTCATGACCACCCGCTGGATGCCGCCCGAGAGGTCCGTTTTCCAGTTCTTCCCCTCGGCCGCCTTCTTCTCGTCCTCCGTCAGCTCGTCCCACCAGCCGAGCTTCTTCAAGAGCACGTGATCGAACTCCGGATAGCCCGTGGTGAGCTCGGCCCCCTTGGAATGCGAGCCGTCCTCGGCGAGCAGGTTGACGCCGTCGCGCTCCACGCCGAAATTTGCGCGGAAGTTGCCGCCGCCGTCCATGATGTGCTTCGACGTGTCGTAGAGGTTCGGCGAGCCCGGGTGCTTGAGCGCCGCGGTCCCGTAGCACGGCCACGGCAGCCCGTAATAGTCCCCGTCGAGCACGTACCCGGTCTTCGCGTCCTTGCCGCCCTTCGCGCGCAGCGTCTTCACGTCGAACACGTTCTGGTTGCGCATGTGAGCCTGCAGGCGCTCGGGCGACTGCCCGGTATAGCCGATGGTCCACATCGCGCGGTTGATCTCGCGCAGCACGTCCTCGACGTCGGGCTCGTCCATATTGCCCTTGCCCTTCACGAGCTTGATCTTCCCATTGCTCACGAATTCCTTCGCGAACCCGAACTTCTCGGCGAGCTGGTACATGATCATGTGATCGGTGCGCGACTCGAACATCGGCTCGATCACTTTCTCGCGCCACTGGACCGACCGGTTGGAGCAGGTCGCCGAGCCCGCGCATTCCATCTGGGTCGCAGCCGGCAGCAGGTACATGTTGTCCTGCCGCACCATCGCCCCCATCGCCGCGGTCGCGCTCGGATACGGATCGACCACCACGAGAAGATCGAGCTTCTTCATCGCCTCGACCATTTCCTTGCCTCGGTTCTGGCTGTTAGGCGCATGGCCCCAGTAGACCACCGCGCGCAGGTTGGGATCCTGGTCGAGGTTCTCGTTCTTCTCCAGCACGGCGTCTATCCAGCGGGAAACCGTGATGCCCGGCTTCTCCATCATCGCCTGGGACACGAACTGCTTCTTGATCCACTCGTAATCGACGCCCCACACCGCCGCGAAATGCTTCCAGGAGCCGGCCGCGATGCCGTAGTAGCCCGGCAGCGAGTCGGGATTGGGGCCGACGTCGGTCGCGCCCTGCACGTTGTCGTGGCCACGGTAGATGTTGCAGCCGCCGCCGGAAACGCCGACATTCCCGAGCGCAAGCTGGAGGATGCAGGACGCGCGCACGATGGCGTTGCCGTTGGTGTGCTGGGTCTGGCCCATCGCCCAGACGATGGTGCTGGGCTTGTTCTTCGCCATCTTCTCGGCGACGTCGCGTACCTCGGCTTCCTTCAGGCCCGTCACGCGCTCGACCTCTTCCGGTGTCCACTTCGCGGCTTCTTCCCTCACCTTGTCCATGCCGTAGACGCGGGCCTTGATGTAGTCCTTGTCCTCCCACCCGTTCTTGAAGATGTGGTGCACCATGCCCATCAGGAAGGCGACGTCCGTCCCCGAACGGATGCGGTAGTAGGTGTCCGCCTTCGCCGCGGTGCGCGTGAAGCGCGGATCGACCACGATCACCTTGGCGCCGTTCTCCTTGGCAACCAGGGAGAACATCATCGATACCGGGTGCGCTTCGGCCGCGTTGCTGCCGAAGAAGAGGATGCACTTCGAATTCAGCTCGTCGTTGTACGAGTTCGTCATCGCGCCGTAGCCCCAGGTGTTCGCGACCCCCGCCACCGTCGTCGAGTGGCAGATCCGCGCCTGGTGATCCATGTTGTTCGTGCCGAAGAACGACACGAACTTGCGGAAGAGATAGGACTGCTCGTTGTTGTGCTTCGAGGAGCCGATCCAGAAGGTCGCGTCCGGACCGCTCTCCTTCCTGATGGCGAGGAGCTTGTCGCTCACTTCCTTGAGCGCCACGTCCCACGAAATCCGCTGCCATTTGCCGCCGACGAGCTTCATCGGGTATTTCAGGCGATGCGAGTCGTGCGTCATCCCGTGCTCGCGAATGGAGGCGCCCTTGGCGCAGTGCGCGCCGAGGTTGATCGGTGAATCGAACACCGCCTCCTGGCGGATCCACACACCGTTCTGGACTACCGCATCGACCGAGCAGCCAACCGAGCAGTGCGTGCAGACCGTGCGCTTCGTCTCGAGCTTGCCCTCCGCCGCCTTCTCGGCAGCCGGCGCTTCGCCGACGATGTTGAACGGCAGCTGCGATGCGGCGGCGCCTGCGCCGAGCGCGATGCCCGAGCGGCGCAGGAATGCGCGCCGGTCTATCGTGCGGCCGAGCATCCCGGTCACCGGGCGCGTGAGCCTGTTCTGCGTCGAGCCGTTCTGTGCGACGCCCGTCGTTTTCCTGGTGAGCAACATAACGACCCCCCTCACAGTTTGACGGTGTTGTAGTACTTCCGAATGTGTTCCGTGACGTGGTAGCCCTTCCCGCCATTCGCAGCTTCGGCTTTCTTCGGCTGCGCCTGCGGGTTGACCTTAGTGCCGACTGCCGCCGCCGTCGCCACACCACCGGCACCGGCGGCGAGCAGGAAGCGGCGACGGGACAATGTGGATGTTGAGGATTTCATTAGGCCCCTCCTCCTTATCTAAGAATGTGAGGTAGTTAACACCTCTATGAACCGAATTTTGCGCCCTGCGGGGGTGCGAATCAACATAAAGACGAGCAAGATCAAGAATGCGAAGCACTCCCAACGCTATTTTCACCGCTAGATAAGAGTCGTTCTTATTTAGCCGAAATTACGCCGCATCTTCCATTTCGAATGCGACCTTCTCCAGCTCGAAAAACTGCGCGGCGAATTTAGCAACGTGCTGGTAGAACGTCAGGGACGGAGCATTTTGCACTGCAACAAAGAGCGGGATAGCGCCGGGGTACACAAAACTATGGAAAAACGTCCGCTGCTCCGCCAATGGGCGAGTGCCCTCGATGAGCCACCGCATGACATCGCACGCGCCCGAGATATGGTCCTCCACCTCGAACACCGAATCGCGCCGCGCCAGTCCCCAGGCGTCAAGCTGTTCGCGCAGCCTCACCAGGTAACGGTCGGGAGAATGCGGCTCGGCGTAGGCGGACAGATAGGGGGTTACCGCCGCCTTTCCGACGCCGATGAACAGGCCGTCGTATTCCTGCCGCACGACGGGGGGATAGGCGGTGCGACAGACCTTCCGCAGGTCACGCCATGCGGCGGCCAGGTCGTTCTCGCTCCCGCCCTCCTCGTCGTCCGCGTCACCCCGCGCACTGGAGATTTCCGCCAGCAGGTTGGGATCCGCGGGCGCGTAGAAGAAACGGCTCACCAGTCCGTAGAGATTGGCGCGGGCCAACTCCTCGGGCTCCGGCGCCGTCCCGGGCAGCGCTTCGCCGGCATCGCTCATCGGACCAGGTTGCTTTCCCGGATTGAATGTTTCGAGCGCAGGATCATCCCCTGGGAGCGCCATCGAATATGGTGCCGTCCCCGTCCTTCTCGAACATGTCGATCACGCGGCAGTCCTGGCACATCTGCAGGCGCTTCAGGGCGGTGGGCTCGCGGAACATGGAGTGCGTCGCGAGCCGCCCGACCATGTTGTCGATGATGCGCTGATTGGCGAACGGCTTGCCGCAGCGCACGCAGGCGAAGACCTTGTCCTCGTTCACCACGACCGGCTGCGTCGCCTCGGCCGCGAGCAGCAGCCGCGGAACGAGCGAGATCGCGTCCTCCGGGCAGGTCTTCTCGCACAACCCGCACTGCACGCAGTTGCGCTCGATGAATTTGAGCTGCGGCTTGTCCTTGGCGTCGAGCAACGCGCCTTCCGGGCACGCTCCCACGCACGCGAGGCACAGGGTGCATTTCTGCTTGTCTACGACGACCTGCCCGTACGGCGCCCCCGCGGACAGGGGCACCTCGGGCTTGCGCACCGGAGCCTGCCTCAGAAGATGGTCGAAGATGAAATCGAGCGTGACACGCTTCTCGTTCGACAGGTTGAACGCGGCGGGCACCAGGGCGCGCGGTGTTTCGAGCGTCCAAAGCGCCCGTTCGAGCGCGGCGGGGTCGCGCGCTTCAATCAGCCGGAATCGGTCCTCCCCCAGGGCGAGCCCCGTGAGGATCTCCCGCGCGTAACCCATTTGCCGTTCCAGCGCCCGGAGATAGCCGGAAGGCTCGGCGCCCGCGGAGAGGATCGCGAACTGCGCAGCCCCAAACGCAATGCTCCCGAGCATCAGGTCGAGTCCCAGCGAGGCGATATGCAGCACTTCCAGCGGAATCACGCGCGCGGGCAGGCCTTTTCCACGCCGCGCCAGTCGCGCGATCAGCTCCCGCCCCTCCCCGCCGCTGTGGAGCAGCAGGCACGCGTTCTCTCCTCCCGCCTCGCGGTACACCTGCAGCACGGTCTTCAGCCGCAGCCCCATGTCCGACACACGCGGGTAGGCGTAAGTCATCGCGCCCGACGGGCATACGGTGGCGCAACCGCCGCATCCCATGCACAGATGCGGCTCGACCCTGATGCGCTTCTCGGACAGCTCGCTGGTGATGGCGCGCGTCGAGCAGACGTCGATGCAGCTCGTGCAGCCGGTGATCTCGGAGCGCCCGTGCGCGCAGATCTTCTCCTTGTACTCGAAGAACTTCGGCTTTTCGAACTCTCCCGACATCTGCGCCAGCTCGCGCACGGCGCGCGCCAGCGCTAGCGCGTCGCCGCCCGGAGCGAAGTAGCCCTGCGGCGGCTGCGGCGTATCGATGAGCGGCCCGTCGTTCAGATCGAGCACGAGATCGAAGCGCTCGCTGCGGCGGGTCCCGGCGCGCTCGAAATCGATCGCCTTGATGTCGCCGCACGCCGTCACGCACTTCCGGTGCGCCTTGCACTTGTCGAGGTCGATCTGGTACGAGTAGTCGATCGCCTGCTCCGGACACACCCGGATGCAGGCGTTGCAGCGCGTGCACGTTTCGAGGTCGATGGGGTTGGCCTGCTCCCATTCGATCTCGAATGCGCCGAGATAGCCCCTGATCGCGACGGCGCGCCCGGACCACACCGGGTAGCGGCGCTCGGCGGGAAGCTCCTCACCCATCGTCGAGCCGGTCAGCAGCACCGCCACCGTGCGCTCCGCAGTGAGCTGTTCCGCCCACGGCAACGCGCGCGCCGCGGGGCCGACGATCAGCAGCTGTCCTTCGGAGCGGTACGACACGACCGGCACCGGGTCGGGCTCGGGCAGGCCGGCGAGCGCGAGCAATGCCGCGATCTTGGGCGTTGCACGGCCGGATTCGGCCGACCATCCCGCGGTTTCCCGGATGTTGACGAACTGGATCGTCCCGGCGCCTTTCAGCTCGCCGTGCAACTCGGTGAACAATGCCGCCTCCTGCGTGCACGCGACGACGAGATCGCCGCCGGTCTTGACGGCGGCCTCGAACGCGGCGAGATGTCGGCGGCACAACTCGGTATTCACGCGGGGAACGGCGTCGAGCTTCAGCGCGTGCGCGAGGGCCTTGCCGTCGAGCGGCATGGTCCGGTTGCAGTTGCAGATGAGCTTGTCTTTGGCCATTTAGTCTAACGGCGTGACTCGTGACACGTGACTCGTGACACGTTCGAAGCGCGAATCGTGCGAGGCGGAAGGGTAACGAAAAGTCCGGGTGAACGCTACGAACGCGTCGGCTCGCTGGTGGTCGAAGTGCCGGCGGGCGCAGCCTGCGCCGACTTCAAGTCCGGCCCGCTACCGCACTCAGGTCGCGCGTCGGGCAACTCAAGAGACGCCTGTTCCGGAACTTCAGGGGCGGCTTTCCCGGCACCGGCGGCCGCCCTCTCCCGTTCCTCCGTGTCTTCCTTCGCCCACTGAAGAATATTCTGGGCCTGCTTCAGACCGGCAAGCATCGCCGCCGGTATGGGCTCGGTCTTGCTGTAATCGTCTATGTAGACGTCGAGGCCGTCCATCACGTTGAAGCGCGGATCGCTGAAGAGCTTCTTCAAGGCAGTGCGGCGCACGTCCTCCCCTACCTTGGGGTGAAAGAACTGGCGGTAGTCCGAATCGAACGTCAGCGTCTCGGGCGACGGCAGTTCCGGCGCGGGCGCCTGGGGGTCCTTCACCTCGGAAGGCTTCTCGACCGGATGTTCGCGCGCTTCCCGCTTCAATCGCGACCAGCGCCCCACGAACCCTTCGCCATTCTCCGGCTTGGCCACTTCCGGTTGCGCAGGCGATGAGGGCTGTTTCGTGTGGGGTTTATCCACGGAAGCCGACCCCCTTGTCCTTGTTGCTCGCCCAGCGGCCTTTCTTCCTGGGTTCGGGCACGTAATGGCGCTCGACGAACGCGCCTATCCATGACAGCAGATCGACCGGCAGCGCCACCCCGTCGACCGAGGCGCCGCCGTCCATCCAGCGCGCGCCTTCGTTGAAGCTCACGGTGAGCAGTCGCGGACTCGCGATCTCGTCCTCTTCCTCCTTGCGCCACAGCACGAACACTTTCGGCTGGGGCGAAGTGATGTTGAGGAAATAACCTTCGGCTTCGTCCACCCGCAGCTTGAGATCGAAGCCGGGGAACATATATTGGGTAGTACGGTCGTCGTTGAAAATCACGCGCCCGCTCGCCCCGTCGGCCGCGGTATCGTGCACGACGCCCTTCGCCTCCCACTGCTCGGTGCCCCAGCGATCGGCTAGCCTCGCCCGCTCCATGATCACAGCCAGCGTGTACGGGGCCGATGCAGGAGCCGATGCCTCGGGCAGTGACGCCGGCGGCGATTCGGCGAGAGCCCTGGGTGGTGTGCTTTCAGGCATGGCCCATTGTGCGCCCGGTGCCGCGCATGCGCAACGGAAATGGGTCCAAATAGTTGATTTGCCAACAGTGTTTTCCTTGCGGTGGGCTCGGCGCCACGCCATAATCCGCATATGAACGACACTCCAGTACAGCGCGGCGCCGATGGCCAGCCCCGGGACGCGCTCGGGCGCCGGATACATGATTTGCGCATCTCCGTTACCGACCGCTGCAACTTCCGGTGCGTGTATTGCATGCCGAAGGAGGTGTTCGGCAAGGACTACCAGTTCCTGGAGCGCAAGGAGTTGCTCACCTTCGAGGAGATCGTCCGGCTCACGCGGGTGTTCAACGGGCTGGGCGTCGAAAAGATCCGCCTGACCGGCGGGGAGCCGCTCATCCGGCGCAATCTCGAGCAATTGATCGCGAGCCTCGCGGCCATACCCGGGCTCGACCTGACGCTCACCACCAACGGCTCGCTCCTCACGCGCAAGGCGCAGGCGTTGAAGGCTGCCGGACTGCAACGCATCACGGTCAGCCTCGACGCGCTCGATGACGCGGCGTTCCGGCAGATGAACGACGTGGATTTTCCGGTAGCGAAGGTGCTGGAAGGAATCGATGCGGCGGCGGCGGCGGGATTGTCCCCGGTAAAGATCAACATGGTGGTGAAACGCGGCGTGAACGAGGACAGCATTCTGCCGATGGCGCGCCACTTCCGCGGCACCGGTCACATCCTGCGCTTCATCGAGTACATGGACGTCGGCCACACCAACGGCTGGCGCATGGACGAGGTCGTGCCCGCGCGCGAGCTCGTGGACCGGATTTCCGCCGAATTTCCGCTGGAGCCGGTGGAGGCCAACTACCAGGGAGAAGTCGCGGAGCGCTGGCGCTACCGCGACGGTAGCGGCGAAATCGGCGTGATCGCCTCCGTGACGCAGGCTTTCTGCCGCGACTGCACGCGGGCCCGGCTGTCCACCGAGGGGAAGCTCTACACCTGCCTCTTCGCCACGCGGGGCCACGATCTGCGGGCGCTGCTACGCGCAGGCGCCAACGACGAAGAACTGCGCTCGGCCGTCGTCGCGATCTGGACGAAGCGCGCGGACCGCTACTCCGAGCTGCGGAGCGAGCACACGGTCAGGCTCGAGAAGATCGAGATGTCCTACATCGGCGGCTAGCGCCGCCGATCCAAGGATGAAGGCGGAAGGATGAAGGATGACCCGCTTGTGCCGGCTTGAAAAACCAGGTCATCCTTCCACGTTCATCCTTCATCCTTCAGGAGTGCAATGACGTTTCGACCAAAAATCACCCACGCCACCCGCCCCCTGACCTTCGAAGTCGAGGCGCTCAACGAGCGCGGCGAAGCCCTGCCGACTCCGATCGCGGGCGAGCATCCCCTGACGTTGTACGTGGACAAGCGCGAGATCGTCACTCTGATGACGCTCGGGCAGGCGCCCGAAGCCCTTGCCATCGGCTATCTGCGCAACCAGCGGCTGGTCGGATCGGTCGATCAGATCGCAGAGGTCCAGGTCGACTGGGATACCGACGCGGTGGCCGTGACGACGCGCACGCCGCTAAAAGGACTCGACGAGAAGATGCGCAAGCGCACCGTGACGACCGGTTGCGGCCAGGGCACGGTGTTCGGCGATTTGATGGAGGAAATCGACTCGATCCGGCTGCGCGACGACGTGCACCTCTCCGAGGAGACCCTCTACGGGCTCCTCGACACCGTGCGGCGCAACGAGACGGTGTACAAGAGCGCGGGCGCGGTGCACGGCTGCGCGCTCGCGGCCGGCACGGAGATCCTTCACTTCGTCGAGGACGTCGGTCGCCACAACGCGGTGGACGCCATAGCCGGGCTGATGTGGCTGGAAGGTATAGACGGCTCGGACAAGATCTTCTACACCACCGGGCGCCTCACCTCCGAGATGGTCATCAAGGCGGCGCAGATGCGCATCCCCTTTCTCGTCTCGCGCTCGGGCCTGACGCAGATGGGCTACGAGATCGCGAACAAGACCGGTATCACCATGATCGGCCGCGCGGTGAACAAGCACTAC
>Ga0075418_10001536_pt1 | contig 26215 bp, 24 predicted proteins | sample SoiMetdeltSBSDD2_FD_81776 | JGI IMG/M metagenome (GOLD analysis project Ga0075418, IMG submission 81776) | Bulk soil microbial communities from a Populus tree surrounding site in Tennessee, USA - Soil MetaG P. deltoides SBSDD2 | ecosystem: Environmental > Terrestrial > Soil > Tree plantation...
CCGACCACGCCTCCGGGGTGCACAAACGCGAAGTCCTCGGGCTTGAGACCGCCACGCCGGAGAAGCGCCACCGCCAGAGCATCCCCCACCGCCAGGGCGGCGGTCGTGCTCGCCGTCGGCACAAGATCGAGTGAACACGCTTCTTCGATGTGTCCAAGCTCCAGCGCGCAGGTGGCTTCCTTTCCCAAGGGCGAGTCCGCCGATGCGACCACCGCCACCACCGGCACTCCCAGCCGCTGGAAAAACGGCAAGAGCATGAGCAGCTCCGCGCTGCGTCCGCTCTTGGAAAACACAAGCGCCACATCGCCCGCGTTAACGATGCCCAGGTCTCCGTGCAGCGCATCCGTGGGGTGCAGAAAGAAGGCGGGGCGCCCCACGCTGGTCAAGGTGGCGGCGACCTTGGCGGCAATGAGGCCGCTCTTCCCGACTCCGACCAGGATGATGCGTCCCGATGCGTTTTCCAAAAGCAGCACCGCCCGCCGAAACGAATCTCCCAATCCATCACGCACCTGGAGCACGGCGGCGCCTTCGCGCCCCAGCACGTCGCGCCCGATGTGAATCGGATCGAGCTCGTCGGAGGAAACGGAACGAGGCAATTCCTCGGCCCTGCGGCTCACGCGGGCGCTCCTCCCCGATCTTCACGCCCGACCGAGAACCCCCCGGGGCGTTCCATGAAGGTCCGCATGACTTCGGCTCGCCTTCCTTCCTGATCGAGGAGCCATTCCACCGCGTCGCGCACGGCACCCTGGCCGCCGTTCACCTGGGTGACATAGCGGGCAACATCGCGCACGTCGTTCGCCGCATCTTTGGGCGCCACTGGCCAGCCCACGCGGCGCATGGACTTGAGATCGGGAAGGTCGTCGCCCATGAACGCAACATCGCTCCAGGCAATGCGTGCCTCAGCGAGCCAGGTTTCCAGAAACAAATCCTTGTTGCCGACCCCGGTCGCCCATTCCGCGCCCAGCTCCTGGGCGCGCTGGCGAGCGGCCGGAGATTCGCGCGCGCTCAGGAACAGCACGCGCCACCCACCCGCCTGAGCGAGCTTGATCGCCACGCCGTCTCGCGCGCTGAAGCGCTTCATTTCGGAGGCGCCGTCGAGAAAGAGTCCGCCGTCGGTGAGCACGCCATCCACGTCCAGCACGAGAGCGCGAATCACGCCCGTTTTGTCCCCGCACCCACGCGTTCGGGTCGCACCGCGCCCCACACGCGAACGAGCTCCTCGAGAAATCGGGGGATTTCAGCCAAAGGCAGCTGGGTGGCCTTGTCCGACAGCGCACGATCGGGATCGGGATGGGTTTCGAAAAATACCGCATCCGCCCCCGCCGCCACCGCGGCGCGCGCAAGCGGCAGAGCGAACTGCCGGACACCGCCCGTTTCCTCGCCGGAACCGGGAAGCTGCAGGCTGTGCGTTGCGTCGTAAACGACGGGACATCCCGTTTCCGCAAGCAGGGGAATGCCGCGCATGTCGACCACGAGATCGTGATACCCAAACGATGTGCCGCGCTCGGTGACGAGAACCTGATCGGAACCGGCCGCGCGCACCTTCTCCACCGCCTTGGCCAGATCGGGCGGGGCAAGGAACTGCCCCTTCTTGATGTTCACCGGTTTGCCCGTTCGTCCGGCCGCCTCGAGGAGCGAGGTCTGCCGGCACAAAAACGCCGGGATCTGCAACACATCGAGATGGGATGCGGCCAGCGGCACTTCCTCGGGGGTATGCACGTCGGAGAGCACCGGAACGGAAAGCCGCTCGCGCACGTCCTCTAGCGCCTTCAGTCCCGCCTCCATGCCGGGACCTCGGAAGGAACGCACCGACGAACGGTTGTCCTTGGCATAGGACGACTTGAACACGAACGGCAAGCCGAGATCGTTACAAATCCGCCGGAGCTCGGTGGCGACCTCGAGCACGAGCCCCGCGCTTTCGATCACGCAGGGGCCCGCAATCACGCCAAGCCGGTTGCCGTCGAACGTCGCCGTGCCGGCTCGAACCGCTCGCATCATGACCGTCCTGCGGACACCGCGGGGTTTTCGACCGAGGTTTGCCGGGACAATGCGGCTTGAATGAACGCGCGGAAGAGCGGGTGCGGTCGCGCGGGGCGAGACCGGAGCTCGGGGTGATACTGAACCGCCAGGAACCAGGGATGATCCGGCAGCTCCAGGACCTCGACCAAATCGCGGGCCTGGTGCACCCCGGAAATGCGCATGCCGCTTTTCTTGAAGATCTCCCGGTAACTGTTGTTGAACTCGTAACGGTGACGATGCCGTTCGAACACCTCGGCGGCCCCGTAAGCTTGGCGCGCCCGCGATCCCGGCTCGAGAAGACAGCTATAGGCGCCCAGCCGCATCGTGCCTCCCTTTAGATCCTGCTGCCGCTGCTCGGGCAAGAGATCGATGACCGGATGTGGCGTGGAGGGATCGAACTCGCTCGAGTTCGCCTTCTCGAGGCCGCAAACGTTGCGCGCGAACTCGATGGTCGCGCATTGCATCCCCAGACAAATGCCGAAGAAAGGAACCATGGCTTCCCGGGCCCAGCGAATGGCCTCGACTTTCCCCTCGATGCCGCGATCGCCGAATCCACCCGGAACGAGAACACCGTGCACGCCCTCGAGCAGCGCATCGGCCCCTTTGGCCTCGACCTCCTCGGAATCGACCCAGCGAATGCGGACCTTCGCCGCATTGGCGGTGCCGCCGTGGGTGATCGCCTCGATGATGCTCTTGTAGGCGTCCCGCAAGTGCGTGTACTTGCCCACCACCGCCACCGTGCACTGGCGTTCGGCGTGCTTCATGTTGTCGAGCATGGACGTCCATTCGGAGAGGTCCGGATCCGGCGCCTCGAGATGCAGGAACTCGAGCACACGCCGATCCAGCTGCCCTTCATGAAGTTTGATCGGCACCTCGTAAATGCTCTCCACGTCCGGCGCCTCGATGACGCAGCTCGGGTGCACGTTCGAGAAAAGAGCAAGCTTTTCGCGGATCGAGGACGACAAGGGCCATTCGGTGCGGCAGAGCAGGATGTCGGGCTGAAGACCGATCTCCCGGAGCTCGCGCACAGAATGCTGGGTGGGCTTGGTCTTCATCTCCCGCGCGGCGCGAATGTAGGGGATGTAGGTGAGCAGGATGACGTCGGTGTCTTCGCGCGGAAGCTCGAGACGGATCTGCCGAATGGCTTCCAGGAAGGGCAGGCTCTCGATGTCGCCGACCGTCCCCCCGATCTCCACGATCGCGACATCCACCCCATCCTGGTCCCCGACCTCGCGGATGCGGCGCTTGATCTCATCGGTCACGTGGGGAATGACCTGCACCGTGCGGCCCAAGTACTCCCCCGCGCGCTCGCGTCGAATGATGTTGTCGTAGATCTGCCCCGCGGTGATGTTGTTCTTTCGGGCAAGGCTTTGATCGATGAAGCGCTCGTAATGGCCCAGATCGAGATCGGTTTCCGCACCGTCGTCGGTGACGTACACCTCCCCATGCTGGTACGGGCTCATCGTTCCCGGATCCACGTTGAGGTAGGGATCGCATTTCTGCAGGGTCACATTGAGACCGCGGGACTTGAGAAGGAATCCCAGGGAGCTCGACGCAATCCCCTTGCCGAGCGAGGACACCACGCCTCCAGTCACGAACACGTATTTGCTCACGCACCCCCTCCTTCGTGTGTCAGCATCCGTTCGAGGAACCTTTCTGCCCGCGCGAGGTCGTCGCGCGTATCCACGCTTACCGCCGGCCAGTCCCCGACCGCGACTCGAATCACTGCCCCATCCTCGACGGCACGCAACTGCTCGAGCCGTTCCAGGGATTCGAGCCGGCTGGGACCCAGCTCGACGAACCGTCGCAGGTACGCGCGCCGGAACGCGTACAGCCCAATATGGCGGAGAAAGGGAGACGACGCGGCGCCGCTCCCGTGGGGGACCGCCGCTCGCGAGAAGTAAAGGGCGCGTCCCCGTCTGTCTAGTACCACTTTGACCGCATGCGGATCCCTGGCGTCGTCCCGATCGAGCGGCACGGCCAAGGTCGCCATCGCCGCGTCCGTCTCTTCCTCGAGAAGACCGACGGCTCGATCCACAGCCGACCCCGGAAGAAAGGGTTCATCCGCCTGCAAGTTGACCACGACGTCAAACCGTTCGCCTTGGGACTCGAGGCGATCGGCCGCGAACGCGACGCGGTCCGATCCCGAAGACAACGTGGACGGCGACTCCATCGCCTCCACCCCGGCGTTTTTAGCCGCGTCCATCACCCGCTCGTCATCGGTGGCCACGAGGATGCGGCTCAACGTCTGGGCCTCCCGCGCATGCGCGGCCACGTGAGCGAAGAGCGGCTTCTCCCCCAAGAGGGCCAGAACCTTGCCCTCGAACCGCAGGGATCCATAGCGAGCGGGAATGACTCCCAGAACGCGCACCGCCCTACCTTTCATCACCCAAGACTTGAACGGTCGCGTCCGGCATGGAACGCGCAGCGTTGGGTGATTCTGGAATACAGGGTCGCTCGAGAAATTCGAGCACACAGGTGGGGCACCGCACGCACACGGATGAGGGATGCGGTGGCCCCGTTCACTTTAGTCGAACCTCTTCGATTTGCAAGGGGATTCCCGGCACGACTCCAGAGGCGGGAAAAGAGCCCTTGCCGCGGGGGCCCAGAATGTATATCGTTCTATGCGGATACGATGATGAATACCTCGACCGCCCGCCTCAAAGCCTTGGCTGAGCCCTCCCGCCTCCGCATGCTGGGGTTTCTGGAGGCCGAGGAGCTGGCGGTGGGCGAGCTCACGTCGTTGTTGGGGATGGCGCAGAGCCGGGTATCGGCCCATTTGGCAGTGCTCCGGGAGACCGGCTTTGTACGCGACCGCCGCCAGGGCACCTCGGTGTTTTACACCCTGGCCGAAGGACCCGCGGCCGAGACGTGGAAGTCCCTGGCCCGGACCGACCCCGGCCTCTCGCTTTCATCCCCCGACAAACGCCGGCTCGCCCGAACCCTTCGCGAACGGCGCGAGCGGAGCCGCGAATTCTTTGATCGGGCCGCGGCGAGCTGGGATGCCGGCCGAAGCGAACTTTTGGGACGTGAGGCAGGCGGGCTGGCCTTGGCCGCGCTCGTTCCTCGCGACACTCTGCTCTTGGACCTGGGAACCGGCACCGGAGGATTGCTGCCGCTGTTCGGGCGGCACCTGGACCGCGTTGTGGCGGTGGACCTAAGCCGCGGCATGCTTGGCCGCGCCCAGGAACGGGTGCGGGAGAGCGGGGTTCGTTCGGTCGAGCTCGTGCGGGGCGATGTGGAATCGCTTCCCGTGGCCACCGCTTCGGTAGATGGTGTCGTCGCCAACATGATCCTGCATCATCTTCCCGATCCCCCCCGCCTCTTTCGCGAAATGTCCCGCGTGCTCCGTCCGGGAGGTCGCGGCGTGGTGGTGGATTTCGAATCTCATGACGCCACCTGGCTCATGGAGGAAGAGGGGCATCGCTGGGCGGGGTTCGAACCGGCGGAGCTTCGCGAGTATTGCCGCCGATCGGGCCTATCGGATCCGGAATTCGAACGCGCGGCCGCGCCCCGAACGGGACGCTGGTCACGGCTCAACGTTTTCGTCGCTCGGTTCGAACGCACTTTGGGTCCGCCCACACGACGGGCCCCAGGTCGCCGAAACATCACCGCCCCCCGGAACGCGCGTCGCGCGCCGGGCCGGGCCACCAAGGAGAATTGAAATGGCCAAGTCCAATGGCAAGGGCGTAGCGACCCAGGAACCTTTCAAGGTGAAAGATCTGGGTCTCGCGCCGGTGGGTCGAAAGAAGATTCAGTGGGCGGAGAGCCGGATGCCGGTGCTCATGTCACTCCGCGAAGTTCATCGCAAAACGAAATCACTGCGGGGCATGCGTGTCGCGGGTTGTCTCCATGTCACCAAAGAAACGGCGGTGCTCGTGGAAACCCTGCGCGCCGCCGGAGCCGAGGTGTCCTGGTCGGGGTGCAATCCTCTCTCCACTCAGGATGATGTGGCCGCCGCTCTCGCCGCCGCGGATACTTCCTTGTATGCATGGCACGGGATGAACACGAACGAGTTCTACTGGTGTATCGATCGTACCCTCGATTTTCGTCCGACCTTGACCCTGGACGACGGGGCGGATCTCATTATGCGCGTGCACTTGCACCGGCCGGCTAATGCCACGGGAATCCTGGGCGGCACCGAAGAAACCACAACCGGGGTGACGCGCCTGCGCGCGCTCGCCGCGGATGGCAAGCTCCTCTACCCCATCATCGCCGTGAACGACGCAGAGACGAAATGGGACTTCGACAACATCTACGGGACCGGGCAATCCTCTATCGACGGCATCCTGCGCGCGACTAGCGTGCTTCTGGCCGGCAAGACCTTCGTGGTGGCGGGCTACGGGCACTGCGGTCGCGGCGTGGCCATGCGGGCCAAGGGCATGGGCGCGAACGTCATCGTGACCGAGATCAAGGCCACGGCGGCGCTCAAGGCGGCGCTGGAAGGCTTCCAGGTCATGAAGATGGACCAAGCCGCCAAGCTCGGCGACATTTTCATCACCGCCACGGGCATGAAGGACGTGATCACCGCCCGTCACTTCGAGAAGATGAAGGACGGAGCGATCCTCTGCAACACGGGTCATTACGACTGCGAAATCAACTTGGGCGAGCTCGCCGACATGACGAAGTCGAGCCGGGAGATTCGTACCAACAACGATGAGGTCACGCTCAAGAATGGACGGCGGTTGTACGTGCTGGCCAAGGGCCGGCTGGTGAACTTGGCCGCCGCGGAAGGACACCCGTCCGAAGTCATGGACATGTCATTCGCCAACCAGTTCCTGTCTCTGGTGCGCCTGGCTCGGGACGGCAAGAAAATGAAGCCGGCCGTGTACACCATCGACGAGAGGCAGGATCAGGAGATCGCCAAGCTCAAGCTCAAGACCATGGAGATGGGCTTGGATGCTCTGACGAAAGAACAAAAGATCTACGCCACCGATTACACCGCAGGTACGTAGCTCGCGCATCGGCTCGGGCGGGCATCTTGACCACACCTCTGGTAGGATGCCCGCCGTATGCCGCACGATCGGACCCCACGACTCGCCGAAGACCCCGGCATCGGCCATCCCAAGCATCATCTCCATCCGTCCATCTTCCTGATCCTCATTCTTCCCTTCGGGATGATGAGCGGTTTCCTCACCGTTGCGGTGGGTTTCATGCTCGCCAAAGCGGGCGTTTCCGTCGAAAAAATTGCGGCGCTGATCGCGCTCAGTTACATCCCCCACACCTGGAAGTTCGCCTGGGCGCCCATCGCCGACACGACCTTGTCCCGGAAGACCTGGTACGTCATCGGCGCCGTCGTTTCCGCCGCGGGCATTTGGGCAACCGCCCTCTGCGCCCATGGCGGGAATTTGGTCATGCTCCCCGCGATCGTCATTGCCTCCAACGTGGCGGTGACATTTCTAGGAATGTCGGTCGAAAGCCTCATGGCTTACGACACGCCGGAGGACCAAAAGGGGCGGGCCGCGGGGTGGTTCCAGGCGGGCAATCTGGGTGGCGTGGGATTGGGTGGCGGAGCTGGGCTTTGGCTGGCCCGTCAAGCCGGATCGAACGTGGCCGGTGCGGGACTCGGCGTCATGTGTTTGCTTTGCATCCTGGCGCTCTTCTTTGTCGCCGAACCCGCCGCGACGCACCGGGTGGGCGGGCTGGCCAGAAGCCTCGTCAACGTCTTTCGCGATATTTGGGGCGTGGCGCGATCCCGTCGCGGCATGCTCGCCCTCATTCTCTGCTTTCTCCCCATTGGTTCAGGAGCAGCCTCCAATCTCTGGTCGGCTGTGTCCGGGGACTGGCATGCCTCGGCGCACACAGTCGAGCTCGTCACCGGCATCCTGTCCGGCATTATTGCCGCACTCGGTTGCCTGGCCGGTGGCTGGATCTGCGACCGCATGAATCGCAAGGCCGCTTACGCGGCGTATGGCCTGCTTCAGGCGCTATGCGCGGTGGCCATGGCCCTGGCTCCCCGCACGGAAGCCATGTATGCCGTCTTCACCTCCCTGTACGCCTTCATGACCGGTCTCACCTACGCCGGATTCTCGGCGTTCGTGCTCGAGGCCATGGGCAAGGGTGCGGCCGCGACGAAGTACAACGTGTTTGCCGCGCTTTCCAACACTCCCATCGCCTATATGACCACGATCGACGGGCATGCCCACGAACGGTACGGCGCGGGCGGGATGCTCTACACGGAAGCGGTCTGGTGCGTGGGCGGTTTGGTGGCGTTCGGTTTGGTGGCGTGGATCATCGTCCAGCTTTCACGCCGTAAACCGACCTGGTTCCCCGCCGTCCCCGAGCACTTCTGATTTCTATCGATCGTTGCCGCCTCCCCGGATACACCTTCGTCTTTTCCGAGTAGTTCAATAAGGATCACTCATTCGGGCGGTCGATTGGTTTGATTTGATTTGGAGGCAACCATGACGAATCGTCTGCAAAACAAACGGGTAGCGATGTTGGTCGAGAAAGGGTTCGAAGAGGTGGAATTGACCGAACCCAAGAAGGCCCTCGAAGAGGCCGGAGCCAAAGTGGAGATTGTTTCACCCCAACCGGGTTGGGTCCGCTCGTGGCGTCACACCGAGTGGGGACAAGATTTTCCCGTGGACCGGGCACTGGGAAAAGCGTCCTCCGAAGATTACGACGCACTCGTGCTGCCGGGCGGAGTCATGAACCCGGATCGCTTGCGCATGAATCAGGACGCGGTGTCGTTCGTGCGCGCTTTCTTCGAGCAGGGCAAACCCGTCGCCGCGATCTGCCACGGTCCGTGGACGCTCATCGAAGCGGACGTCGTGATGGGACGCGAAGTAACGTCGTATCCCTCGTTGCGCACGGACCTCAAGAATGCCGGTGCGCGCTGGGTCGATCGGGACGTGGTCGTGGACAACGGCCTGGTGACGAGTCGCAAGCCGGATGATCTCCCCGCCTTCTGCCGGAAAATGGTCGAGGAAATTGCGGAGGGACGGCACGCTCGTCTGGCTCCGTGATTTTCACGGGGGAGTTGCCCAGCCACGACACGTTGGGCTACCTCGGCGAAAACACCACGCCGGGGTAGCCAACGAAGTGATAGAAGTTAGAGGGTGCGCTGGGCACCATGCCGATGTCCCGAAGTCCAAGCTCCGGCCATCCGATCGACGTGCCATACGCCACCGCATGGCCCACCACACCTCCATGATCCCGGGTCAGCCGCTCGAGCGTGAGCAACCCCAAGGGCACCGAGAATCGCCCGCACCACGTCCACCGATAGTCGTCCGGGTGCTCCGGATCCACGAACGTTTCGTACAAGGTGCGGATACTGGGCACGGTGAGCCTCCCGGAGAGCGGTCCCTCGAGCAATCCGTGATCCTTGGCCACGGCTTGCTCGTAGGCCGGCAAGCCCTCGCCAAACGCCGTTTGCTTGAAGTCGGGTCCGTAGTGAATGGCGTCCGCCGAGATCGCGATCGCAACGTCCTTTCCCAGCTGCCAGTGGCGCGCTTTCATTTCCGCCGATATGGCGGCGGCCAAATGGTCCCCCAGCACCTCGAGCCGCTCGAAATGCGCCGCCGGCACGATGATGGGCACGATTTGCAGATCCGGGTTGACGTGGCGCAGCCAGCACACGAGCGGTTCGAGCGAATGTTCTAGATCGTGGGCCGTCGTATCCACCACGCAATCTGCGATTGGAAGTCGTTTCAGAAGCCCCTCTCTGAGCGAAGACACCGGCACGGGTCCATCCGAAGCGCTCCAAACCCGATAGGGATCGAACACGAGACGGTCGTGCTCGCCGAATCTCTTGTAGCGATGAAACACTCCAATGAGAATCACCGTTCGCGCAGTCACGAGCGGCATAACGCGACGGTACACGCGGCCGGCGAAATTGAAGTCGTCGTGGGGGCAGATCGCGCCGAACACTCCGGGTTCCGGCCGTGTTCCCAGCGAATCCGGAGCCGGCGGCAACCCGGACAGCTCCCAGGTTTTGGCCATCTGCGCCGGGCCGAGCGCATAGCCGCTCGAATCCACCCGGCCGCGCGTCTCGCCGGCCGAAGGAATCACCATATCGTGGCGCACGGCGGTCAAAGGGGGGCGTTCGGAGCCCGTGGCCAGCGGTCCGCCGGCTCCAGTCACAGATAATCCCAGCAAGATAAGCGACACGACTCGTCGCCCGTTTACCGTCAGAATGGATAGTGACACCTTAGACCCAACCCACCTGATACCGCCCATGGCCCCAGCATATCAAGGCTGCGGGTGAAGTTTTTAGGTCGTTCCCCTATTTTCTTGCGAGGGAAAACTGCATGTGGTTGGATTTAGTCGGCCCTTGCAGGGGGTTGGCTCAAAAAATCAATGAAGGAGCACCATGGCCCTTCCCGCCATCCAAGCCTCGGGCACCGATTACTTTCGCCGCATCCTGGAACAGATTCCGTTCCCCGTCACGCATTGTAGCCGCGACCTGCGCTACGTCTGGGTCAACCAGTCATACGCGAACTGGCTCGGCCGTTCGCGCGAAGAAATCATGGGGCGACCGATCGCAGACGTGATCGGCGCGGCTGGATTCAGCAAGCTTCTCCCCCATTTCGAGCAAGTCCTCTCCGGACAGCCCGTTCGTTACGAAGAAGAAGTCAGCTTCCGGGGCTTGGGCTCCCGATGGATCAAAGTCTCTTACGACCCGCTGTTCGGCCTAGAAGGCAACGTGGAAGGATGGGTGGCGGTCGTCAACGACATCACCGAGCGTCGCGCGGGCGAAGAAGCTCTGCGCAAGAGCGATCGCCGCAAGGACGAGTTCCTGGCCACGCTGGCTCATGAGCTCCGCAATCCGCTCGCCCCGATTCGAAACGCGGTGGAAATCCAGCGAGCCAATGGGCCTACGACCCCGGAGCTCGAATGGAGTCGCGAAATCATCGACCGTCAGGCCAAGCACCTGAGCCGGTTGGTGGACGATCTTCTGGATCTGTCACGCATTACCCTCGGCAAGATCCGACTGGAAAGCGAGCGCATTCCCGTGGCGGGCTTCGTGGTTCAAGCCGTGGAAACCAGCCGGCCCTTGATCGAGGAGAACGGGCAGGCGCTCACCGTGGATCTTCCCCCGGAACCCCTCTTCGTAAACGGCGATCACACGCGGCTCTCTCAGGTAGTGACCAATCTGCTCAACAACGCGGCCAAGTACACGCCGCGGGGCGGACATCTCAAGCTGTCCGTGATGCGTGACGAGGTGGATCCCGAGCGGGTGTGCGTACGCATGTCCGATACGGGCATGGGTATTCCGGAGGACATGCTTGCGTCCATCTTCGACTTGTTTGTGCAGGTGGGTAACCCGCTCGAGCACGGCTCGGGGGGCCTCGGCATCGGTCTTACCCTGGCGCAAAAGGTCATCGCCAAGCATGGAGGGACCATCGAGGCGCACAGCGCCGGTCCCGGACAAGGCAGCGAGTTCGTGATCCGGTTGCCCTTGACGTCCCAACCCTTCCCCAGCGGAGCCGCGGGTCACGGCCGGCCGGATGTCCCGGCGTCACGGACGCAACGCGTTCTGATCGTAGACGACAACTCGGATCACACCGACAGCTTGGCCGCACTCCTCAAAATGGCTGGACACGAGGTTATGAGCGCGTACGACGCGGAGGATGCCCTCGCGCGCGCGGCGGCGTTTCGCCCCAGCGTGGTACTCCTCGATATTGGAATGCCAAGAATGAACGGGTACGAGCTGGCGCGGCGCATTCGACTTGAACCGTGGGGCGGAGCAACGATTCTGGTTGCGCTCACCGGCTGGGGACAGGCGGACGATCGCCGCCGAGCGAGAGAAGCCGGGATCGACCGCCATCTCACCAAGCCGGTCGAATTCGCCGCGATTGCCAAGCTGCTTTCCGGAGCGTAGCCGGAATCAAGCGCGGGTTGCGATCACGGTCAGGCGTTCGTCATCCTCGGGCCGTTCGGCGCGCGCCCACAATCGTTCTGCGTCCTTGAACCCCGAGCGCTCCAACACTTCGAAGATCGATGCCACCGGTTGGCCCCATTCGGTCACCGTGTCCGAGACGCGCTCGTACATCGATCCATCAACGCGGCGAAACGACGTCAGCTTCATAGTGGAACGGCCGGTGGCGGGTTCGTAAATGAACCCGAGAATGAGCACGCGATTGTCCCGATCGATCACTTGATACGTGTCGAGCCACTCCAGCCCCTTTCGCGTCATCACATCGAAATACAGAGCACCGCCTGGGCGAAGATGTTGAGCAAACAAACGGAAGGCGGACTCCCACTCATCAATAAGAGGCAGATGGTTTAGCGTATCGCCCACGCACGTCACCACGTCGAGAGGTTTCACCCCCAGATCGAAGTTCGTGACGTCCGCTTCCTTCCACGCGACGCGGCCCTCGGGATCCTTGGTCCGTGCAATATCCAGCATAGGTTTCGAAAGATCGATGCCCATGACTTCATGCCCTTCCCGGCTCAAGGACAGAGCGAGTGTTCCGGTGCCACACCCAGCGTCCAGCACGCGGGATTTGGCATACCCACGCTCTTCGAGCAAATGCAAGAGACGGGGGCCGAAGGTGTGCGCATACCAGTCGCAGCCATGGAGCTCGTAATGGGCAGCGATGTGACGATAGGCGTCGGCGCGATCGGTCAACGGAAACCTCCCTCGAGTTGGGTCAGAAACTCAGAAGCATAACGGTCCGTTTCGTTCCCCAGCCAGAGCCCATCCGGTCCCGGCAACATCTCGGAAACGACGCAGCGGTCTTCATCATCCAGCGAGACGAGGAATCGCCGGAACAGTTCGGTCATGAGGGGGGACTTGAAGTTCACAAAAAATGGTTTTCCATGCCGGGAGGACCCGACGAAGACACGCTCAGGAAGGCGATGAACCTGGCGCCATCTCTGGAGATGTACGAACCAGGGCGGGCCACCGACCGAGCGGCCCTCCGGCTGACGATCCCGTCCGAACACCCACCGTTCACGGAACAGGACCACCCGGTCCAGGGTAAGGCGCGCCCAGTGGACGACGTCGGGGTCATCCAGGCCGGGAAAGAACGCCACTGGAAACAACTCCTGCATTCCAGCGTGCACGAGAAACGATGCAAACCCTTGCGGCCGCACCCCACTGGAAAGGATAGGAACGATCTCCCGGCCCAGGGAACCCGATGTGATGTGAAAACGCCGATCCCCCGATCCAAATCGGACCAGAAGATCTCGAAGCGGCAAGACCTTGGCCTCCGCCGACGCGCGCTCGCCGGGCAGTTCGATCTCGTGCTCGAAGAGCCTCGGCCGGAGGCTTGCGTTCGCGGTCCGTCCCCAGGGCAGGTAATTGATCTCCGCCGGTATTGCCCCCTCGGGCAGGAGAGACGACCAGCCACGGTGTAACGTCCGTTGGATCGCGTTGCCCTCGTGGAGATCGTGAAACCGAGACAGGGCCAAGCCGCATCCGTGAAAGAGACCGTTCATCACAATGCGTACGTTGGGATGCGAGGCATCGCCGCCCTGTGGCATGGCGATCTGGAACAGCGCGCCGGCCATCCATCGCCCCGGATCTCGGGACGGAACGAGACTCAAAAACTCATCGATACCCAAGCGGATCTCGGGCTGGTCCGCGTCTTTCAGGCGATTCTTGAGCGAGTGGAATCCGTTCACCTCTCGTGGAAGTTCCGGCAGCGCTCCCAACGCGGTGTCGAACTCCGGTTCCGAAAATCGCTGATACAGGTCGAGTGCGGGCACGTCTGTGTCCGCAGGGAATTGCTCGAGAAAAAGATCCGCATAGAATTCGCGACGCGTAAAGGGATATAGCGCGGCGAACATCCGCACGTAGGCGTCCGCGGCTTTCCACAGTTCCTGTCTGAAGGTTTGCGGAAGCTCGACGTGGAAGTCCGACACGGCGTCGACGCGGAAGAGCTCATCCTCGGTGAGCGGCCTGGCATGTGGTAACGCATCCAGAAGCTGCCCGACGCGGGTGAGCGCGGACCGGCGATCGGGAGAGCCGATCGGCGCTCGGGTATTGAGTCCGTGCTCGATCGTGTCCAGCGGCGCGAGCCACTCCGGGTCGACATTGTGGCCGCGCACTTCTTTTGTGAAATAGGCTATCGGATCGGGCTCCAAAGATGGGATTTCCACTTCCGCCAACAGCACCCCCCGATCGACCAGGGTTTCCAGAAAGCGTTCCGCATCGCTCCCGGTTGTGCCGGCTTCGTTCGCGATGAGATTCACGAGATCCAACCACGTGCGTTCTCCGGACCCCGTTGGGTCCACGATCCGGCCCAGGACCGGGTTATGGCCGGCCTCGAGAAATACCTCCTCGTCCTCTTCCTGTCGGAGCGACGCCTCCCGCCACCAGCTCCAGCCATCCGGGGTAGCGCGGAGCGTGGGATTCAGGCGCGGTCGAATCATGGATCGCAGTGCAGGATCCAAGGCCAGGCATGAGGTGACTTTGCGAACCTCGTGGACGTTGAGGCGCGTGCGCACGCGCTTCAAGTTCGGCGAACCTCCCCACGCCAGCGTTTGCCCGAACGAGGCCTCTGCCGTGGCGGCAAACAGCGCATTGGGGCTCGTCTTCGTGGCGCTTCTGATCAGGTAGGCCAGAGCCTTGAGGGCGGGGTGCGTTTCTTCGTTTCTCCAGTCGGTTACGTCACGGCGCGACAGTTTCTGAAGCGCCTCGAACAAAGAACGGCTGGCCAACCAAACGCTTTCTTCGAACTCGGGCCGATGACTGGCGTTGAGAAGGGCCTGTCGTTCCCGTGACAGCTCCTCGACGTATGCGACCTCGAAGTGATGTTCCAGATCCTGGGCGCTCTGGACCGAAGCATGAAACCGTTCCAGGCTATCCAAAAGCGATTCAGAAACCATGAAGCGTGCGGATTCGAGATGCTTTCGATGCAACGGTCTCCGGTTGTGAACGTCCCGCCGTAACGCCAGCACCGCGTTTCGCGCCCGCCAGAACTCGGGGGCCATCTCCCCGTCCCTTCGAGCTCCGGCAACGCGGTAAAGGTCGTCGGCAAGGGCCTTGGCGACCTCATCCAGCATGTCATGACAGGAGATAAGTTTAGCCATCTCCGTTCCTGTGGTACTCGAATCGAATACATCCAGGATTTGAAACGGCAGCACGGCCACCCGAAGGAGCAGGACGGGGCCCTTCATGCTCTCCCGCTCAGGCCGGGATGGGGCTGTGGTCGAGAAGGAGGCGGTGGACGAAGTAGCGGAGAATGGCTTCACCGGAAGCAGAGATGCCCATGCGATTGCACTGCATGTGCGCGTAGCACCATACGAGGTACACGATTTCCTGGGAGATCCGGCCCGCAGCATAGGCCTCGCGTAGTCGGCCGGTCGTTTCCTCGAGCGCGGCAAACGCCTGTTGTGCCGCGCGCGCCGGCGCCTCGCCTCCCCAGGCTACGATGGGATCTTCTCGCTGGCTTCCCATGAGCAAATCATAAAGGCCGCCCTTGAGCTCCTGATACCGAGCATCAAGAAGGCGCATCTCTTCCTCCTGCCACGTTTCCATTTCGAGGGCCCAGCGATAGCCGTGGGCATAGAACGCAAGTCGTTCTTCGCGGGTGAACTGCATGAGATCCAGCAAGCGATCAGCGTAGAGGAGGGAAAGCTCGCGGCGCGACTTAGAGGTGAGGCCCATACGCTCCGCTTCCAGCAGGTCCAGACAAAGCACGCTGTCATGGAAGAAGACCTTTTCCGCGAGGCGCATGCCCTCTTCCCCGCCGTACCGAGCGACTTCCCGATCGTAGGAAGCGTATTCCCAGCGCTCGGCGAGCCCCCGGCGGGCGAGGTCCGGTAATGCGGTGTCCAGAAGGGGTCGCACGCGCCGATCGATCCACTCCGGTTTGCCGAGGATGCGAAAGCGAAGCTGCCACACCGGCTCGCTATAACGCACGAAGAAGATCGAATCCAACTCGGGCTCGCCCAGGATGCGCCGGGTGACGGGGGTTACCAGTTCGGAAAGGAGAGCGTCGTGGTGCTCCTGGTCAGCGGTGAGAAGTGCGTACAAGCAACGTTGCTCAGTCATCGTATATTTGCGGTGCGATGTTTCAGCAAGGCGGCTCGAGCTGGCTCGTGCCGCCCTGCTGGTAGGAGACTACTTCTTCGTCGGGTCCGGGGTGAAGACCACCGGACAGGTACAGTGCGGGCTGGTGCTGGAGGAGCCGCCGCAATCCGGGCGCCGGCGGCGCTCGATCTCACGGACCTCCAGATCCAGAGGCATGGCCTTCATTTCTTGCCGTTCTTTCATTAACTACTCCTTGCAGTTGGAGATGAACGGAGGGGCAGTCCGCCCCGAAGCGGAACCCCGAGGAATCCCTTTTTTTACGCCTCAGCTTCGTGAACGTCAAGCTAGAATTGCCGCTCATCATGGTATGACGGGCTCAGGAATTCCTTGAATTTTTAGAAATCTCTGCGCTCAAGACGTAGGTACGGGTGCGGTCAACCGGGCGATGAGATCGAACAACGCTTCGGAGTCCACTGGCTTCACGAGATGGGCGTCAAAACCGCTGGTGAGCGAACGACGTCGATCCTCGTCCTGTCCCCACCCGGTAGCAGCAATCAGTATCATCCTCCGCCCCCAAGCTTGGCCTCGAATGCGTTCGGCGAGCTGGTATCCGTCGAGGCGAGGCATACCGATGTCGAGAAGCAGGACCTCGGGTCGATTCGCTTCGGCGAGATGGAACGCATCTTCGCCATCGTAAGCGATCTCGACGTCATTTCCGCTCCATCGAAGCAAACGAGCCATGGAGTTCGCCGAGTCCCGGTTATCATCCGCGATCAATATGCGCACCGGGCGAGTCAATCGCTTCTCTTCCGAGCCGGATCTCTCCCGGTGAGGATCGCTCGTAAGGAGCGGCATCCGCACCTCGAACCGGCTGCCCGATCCCAGGCCTTCGCTCTTGGCTAGAATGGATCCACCGTGCATTTCCACGAGACGCTTGACCAGCGTGAGACCGATGCCGAGACCGCCTTGGGCCCGACCCATCGATCGATCAGCTTGGTAGAACAAATCGAAGAGACGCGGCAGATGTTCCGCAGCAATGCCGGCCCCGTTGTCGGTGATCGCGATCAGTGCTTCGTCGTTCTGACGCATCACCTCCACCTCGATGCGCCCCCCTGTTCCCGAGTATTTGGCGGCATTGTCGAGCAGGTTGGAAAAGATCTGGGCCAGCCGGACCGGATCTGCGTTCAGGTAGAGCGTCCCATCGGAGTGTTTGAGGGTGAGCTTTGGGGCCGTCGCCTCGACCGCGGGACGCATCGATTCGATAGCGCGGGCCACAACTTCGTTCACATCGATCGGACGCGGGCGGAGCTCAAGCTTGCCTTGGCTGATCCGGCTCACGTCGAGCAGATCGTCGATGAGATGCGCGAGATGGCTCACCTGGCGATCGATGAGATCATGTCCCCATTCCTGGTCGGCGTCGTTCGTGCCCTTCCGGCGCAGGAGCTCGATCGCACTTTTAATGGGGTTGAGCGGATTACGAAGCTCGTGGCCGAGCGTGGCCAGGAATTCGTCCTTGCGGACGTTCGCTTCCCGAAGGTGTTCCTCGATTATCCGCAGGGCCTCCTCGGTGCGACGCCGTTCCTCGATTTCCTCCTGGGCCAGGGCAAAAAGCCGCGCGTTTTCCAGCGCGACGGCCAAGAGCAACGAAATCCCCTCCAGAAGCTCGAGATCGCCGGCCGAATACACGCTTTCCGCATCGGCCATCACCTGCACCACGCCCACGACCTCCCCGTCCAATCGCAAGGGCACCATGATGGCGCTGCGACAGGCCGGAGTCGAGGCGCGCAAGTTGCGCACACCGCCCGCATCGTCGAGCTCGTAGTACGTCCCTTGCGGATCGCGCACGTGCTCCACCACGTCGGTGAACATCATGGGGTTCCCGGTGTGAATGACCCGGCTTTGCATGCCGAACGATCCCCCACGATAGGTCACGGGAAGAAGGGTCTCCGGCTCCACCAGGTTCCCATTCACCCAGGCATATGCGCAGCGAATGAGGTTTTCGGCGCGATCGAACGAGGACACAATGAGCCCGTCGCAACGCATCGCCACGCTCACGCTGTCCCGCAGGCGGGCGAACACGGCGTCGCGATCGAGACTCGAACCCAGTTGGCGAGCGGTCTCAATCAGGATGTGATGGGCGGCATCCAGCCGCGAGGTCGACGCGCCCTCATTGCTGGAAGGGGCTTCGTGCAGTTCGTGCATGCGGAGCTCCAGATAGCGAGAAGCGGACGGAGGACGTCCCGAAGGGCCCGACAGTACCACAAGACAGAAATCGAAGGGACGGGAATCTACCAGCTTCGGCGCAGCACAGCGCTCGTGCTCACGAACGTATAGGCCTCACTGTGGTCGATGTTTTGCGCACAGAAGTCATAACGCGCCTCGAGTCCGAAATGGGTATTCGATGCACCTGGAGTCCAGCCGACCCCGCCACCCAAGGCCAGTTGCAGCACCTCGACATCAGTGTCGAGGGTCCCGGTGTCCCAGTGTTGGACGCCGAGCGCGGTGACCACATAGGGGCGAAGGCCGGTTTGGCGAGGCCCCAGGTAAATGGCCCCCCGCACCCCGTAGGTGCCCCCGGCTAGATCGGCATAGGTGACCTCGGGTCCGACACCGAGCCACGGTTTCAATTGGGCAATGAGCGTGGCCCGCAACATGAAACCTGATTCGTTTTCCGGTCGTTTCGTCAGAAAGCCGACCCCGGGCTCCACCGACAGGGACGCAATGGACCGTCTTTCGATGGAAAGAGACGTTGCTTGAGACTGCTCCGGAACCTTCTTGTCGTCCGAGATCATCGAACCAAAGAGCCCGCCTATGAGTGCGCCAGAAAGCGCACCGGTCGTCGCTCCCAGCACTCCCAGCCCGATGAACCCCGCCGCGGTTACATCGGGACAATCGCCTTCGCAGAGGCTGTTGGCGGCGGCCCCCACCAGAAGGAAGAACGCCGTGCCGACGATGCCACCCGCGATGAGCCCCACCCGCATTCCCGCCTTACCCTTGGTGTCCCGTTCCGTGTCCAGCGGGGCGGCCGTCAATGTCGAATCAGCGTTTCCCCACGCCGCGCTCGAAACGCAAAGGGTCGTGATCAACACCAGGACCAGGAGGCGCAGGAAGGGCATCGTCAATCCTGAGGCGCTCCCATGCTCCGGTGGGACGCAAGGGACATGGCCCGGGTCCAGAGTTCCGCACGCCCCCAGCTCGCTGCTAATGCTTCGAACTCTGGCCGCGGACCACGGTACTCGAGCTCGTCCACCTTGACCCGAGGCACATCGGTTCGAAGCGTTGCCAGATGGCGAAACAGAATTGCGTCATCCCATCGCTCGCGCAGTGTGGCGGCAAGCTTAGGTGCGCCGCGCACAGAGACCGTCCATTCGGCTGAGGACGCGGGAATCTTTTCGAGCACTCCGAACTCCGCAAGCACAGTGCGCGCTGATTTGGGACCCCAGCCGGGGAGACCGGGAAACCCGTCCGCACTGTCGCCGACTAGAGCCAGATAATCGGGGATGGATGATGGCAGAACACCAAACGCGTCCACGACACCGGCTTCGTTACGTACAACGCCCGAACGGCGATCGAGCTGTACGACCCGATCGTCTCGTACGCACTGCCCCAGATCCTTGTCCGGCGTGCAAATGATCACTTGCTCCACGCGCGGATCCTGGTCGGCTGCCTTTGCCGCCGCAGCCAGGGCATCATCGGCCTCCACCTCGACCATCGGCCACACCATCACGCCAAGGGCAGCGATGGCGTCTTCGAGCGGCGTGAATTGTTCCATGAGCACGGGATCAACGCCCTCACTTGTCTTATAGCCGGCATAGAGATCGTTGCGAAAAGACTCGATGACGTGATCCGTGGCCACACCGAGATGCGTGGCGCCCCCCTCGAGCATCCCCACAAGCGACCGAACGACGCCTGCTACCGCGGCGCGCTCTGCTCCGGAGGCATCGAGCATGGACGGGACTCCATAAAAATGACGAAAGAGCTCGTACGTTCCGTCGACGAGATGAACGCGCATGACTACGGGTGGGACCGTTTGCGCCAGGTTTCCAAGAGGGCCACTTCCCGCTCGGGCAGAAGGCCTGCTTTGAGTTGTGTTCCGGGTGGACGCACGGCATCCCAGGCCAGGGTTTCCCGGGTCGTGATGAGAAGCGGTCTCCAGGTCAATCCATCCGCTATTGCCTTGGCCACACTGATCGTCATCACGGCGTCCTCGGGCGGGGGCACGCATAGCGGCAACTCTTGCCAGAATTCCACCTTCTCCTCGACAAAGAATGATTCCGGCACCCAGACCCAGGTGGGTTTGGAACCGCTGACCTCACGGCACGCCTCCAGCACGTCTTCGAACGTCCAAGGCACGTTGGGGGTCGTGGCGTGGTATATGCCCGTCCCGCGCGTCTCGGCCATGAGCAGCATCCATGCGGCAAGGTCGCCAGCATGAATGAGCTGCATGGGGCGCCGCCTGGGTTCGGGAACGATGATGTCTCCCCCCATCGAGACGCGGCGCACCCAATAGGTGAACCGGTCGGAGTAATCCCAGGGCCCCACGATCATCCCCGCTCGTACCTGCACCGAACGATCGGGGAACGCAGCCATCACTTCCTTTTCGCACAAAGCCTTCAAGGCGCCGTAGGTTTCGGACGTCATGACATCCGGTTCAGGCCCCTCCAGCTTGGCAACATCATCGTGCTCGGTCATCCCCGGGCTATAGGTGTTGTACACGGAAAGACTCGAAACGAACGTGTAATGGCTTGCCCGGGTCGCGAAGAACTGCGCCGATTTGCGCACCACACGCGGCAGGTAGCCGCTTGTGTCGATCACTGTGTCCCAGATTCGGTCACCTAGGCGATCCAGATCATTCGCGCGATCCCCGTGCACATGCTCGACCTCGGGGAAATCCGTGCACCCGGCCAGGCCCCGGTGAAACAGGGTGATGGAATGACCCGCGTTGACCGCGTGCTCAACGAAATGACGGCCAAGAAATCGCGTGCCGCCGAGAAGAATGATTTTCATGGTGAAGACGGGCTAGCGTTCATAGCCCCGTTGGTTACAGGAAGAATAAGCGTCCCGCCCCGTGCGGGACTGTTCCCTGTGCAGGGGGAATATGTCTCTTTAGTATCGGGCTGCCCGGCATCGATGAACACACCCACCCCGGGGACTGGAGCCCGCCAAGGCAACGTGGCACCCGAGATAACCTGACTCCCTGGTCCCGGATACGTGTCATTGCCTTCCAAATCCAGAAGCCACCCCGCCCCCTGGCTGGACGCTGCAGCAAGGCTTGGTTTATCCGGGCAAGGGGTTCCGAAGGGGCTCTCATAAGCATCGTTTCCCGAGCCTTCAATGAGCATGCCCATCCCGAAGTCCCCCCCGTAGCCCATGGCTCCACAATGCGCCTGGTAATGATCGCTTCCTTCGCGATCATAGAGAATGCCCAGGCCGAAGCGCTCTCCCGACCCCTGAGATAGATCCACGGCGCTGTAGGTGTCCGCCCCACTCAAGTCGGATAAGACGCCGAGCCCCGATCCGTTTGCGCTTCCTTGAGCGTTGTGAACAGCGTAGGCAAGATAATCATCATCGCCTCCTCCATCCAGAAGCAGTCCAACCCCTCCCGCCCATTTGGCACTACCGTTCCACGAGGCTCCCTGAATGAAACCAACTGATGTCATGGAGGTGTACGTGTCGTTGCCGGTGAGATCAATCAGCACCCCTGCGCCCCAGGGACCGCCGAAACCCTGGGCCTGTCCGTTTGTGAACGCCGGGTCGACATCACTCAGCGTAAACTGATCATCGCCTTGTTCATCCAGCAACATGCCAATACCGAAAAGCGCACTTCCCTGGGACAATAACTGCATGCGATACGTGTCATCGCCACCACGATCGTCGATCCAACCGACCCCGAGAAATCCGAATCCCCCGGCCCAACTGGTCGCTTCGTACGCGTCTTTTCCCGTTCCCGCATCCACAATGCCCGCGTACCCCAGTACGGCCCCGCCCGGCCCGACTTCAGCAGAATCCCGCGCCACATAGCGATCATCACCTCCCAAATCAAGAACCAGCGCCACGCCATCCTGTCCCGAGGCTGCGCCGGGACCCCGATACACGTCGTTGCCGCCCAAGTCGATCACCAGCGCGTATGCCCCGGCATACGTGTCTTTGCCCTTGCCTCCGACGGCGATTCGACCCAACGGCGTCTGCCAGTCCGCGTGAACTGAGCCGTCCGCATCGAGATTGGAAAGGTTGTCCGCGGCGTTATCGAGTGCGCGGGCCAGGGGGATCGCCCCCGCATAGAGCGCATCGAGATCGAAGGTTTCCAGCACGAAGGTGAGGCGAGACATCTTGGGATCGGTGGAAAGATTCGCCTCCCACCAGCGGTTCAAGAAATCACGCAGCAAGTTCGCAGTCTTGCGAGATTTTCCTTCGAACACGCCGCCTTGCTTGAGCTCTGAGCTCTTCACCACCGCTTCTCGCATCCTCGACGCTTGGGTCAACGCATCGATGAGGCTGGCAACCTGCAGCTCTAGTTCACGGGGAAAGCGCCGGGCATCCTCGATGACCTTGGCGCGCTCCTTGCCTTGAAACCGTTTTCCTGTACCCGCATAGAGCCGCTCCATGGCGTCTATGATGGGATTGGACGTCGTGTCACCGGGAAGTTTCACTGCATCGATATTCAGAGGCCGCGGAACTGCCGGGCGATCCCAGCTCAAGGCCGCGAGCACGTCGAGTCGAGGCGCCACACCATGGGATTCGGTGAGACTTCGGCTCATGGCGTCCACCGTGGCCGGCGCGCGCTGGGGTTCAGCCATCAAATACTTCTCCAAGCGCAACGTCCCGATGCGATCGTTTTCAAGCGCCGATGCGGCCGGATCAACCCGCAAGCGATCGACCGTAGTTCCCGCCCGGCGCGCGAGCTCGGAAAGCGCCGCATCCAACTTGTCCCAGGACGACGCACGAGCGGAAACAGCGAAACACATCCACGCGCCGATCCACAGCCCCACGCTTCGCTTCATGACGTTTTCTCGGTCAAGGGCGCCCCGTTCTTCACTTCGGACTGCGTTCTATCATCGAGACCCGACTCAATGATGCTCCGAACCATGGCTACGAGCGAGGGGATTTCGCTTCGTTCCTGGGACTCCGGCCGCACCGCCGGATGAATGCTCACGTGAATGACTCCCGGTCGAGGCAGCCCCGATTTCTTACCGAAGATGCGATCGGAGTTGCTGATGGACACGGGGAGAATGGGCAGCCCGCTATCCACGGCGACGTAGAATCCACCCTTCTTGAACGGAAGAAGGTTGCGGGTTGTGGCACGGGTTCCTTCCGGAAACACACCGAGCGCGATACCTTTCTTGATCTTCGCCATCGCTTCTTTGAGCGCCGACACCGCCTGCTCGCGATTTCCACGATCGACGATGATGTGATGGGAATAGGCGATGGCCCATCCCAAAAACGGAATGCGGGTGAGCTCCTTCTTGGCCACAAACACCACCGGAACGGGATAGAGGGCCAGCACCAAAGCCGCAATATCGAGATAGCTGCGATGGTTTCCCATGGCAACGAACGACTCGCCTTCGGGAATGCGCTCCCGCCCGCTCACACGAAGCCGGACCCCCAGGCCGCCCAAGAGCGACACGTAATACGAGCGTTCCACCCACAGCGTGAACGCGGGGCTTCGAACCGTGAACGCTAAAATATACAGAATGGAATGGATCGTGGTCGTGAGCACCCCCCACAGAGAGCTCCAGAGGGCGAACAGGAGCCGCCCGAGGGTGCCCATCTAATTCCGCTCCGTGCGCAAGCTAACCCAGCTCGGCGATGCCCGATTTCACTTCGGCCGCGGAACGGTGCAGGGCTTCTTTTTCCGCCGCGGTGAGCGGCAGCTCGACGATGCGCTCCACACCCTTGGCCCCGATAACGACCGGCACCCCGACGTACACGTCGGACAGCCCGTATTCGCCGTTCAAGTAGGCCGCTGCGGGAACGAAGCGTTTGGAATCCAGGAGCACCGCCTCGATCATTTGCACGGCGCTGGCTCCGGGAGCGTAAAACGCGCTGCCCGTCTTGAGGAGCGCCACGATTTCGCCGCCGCCTTTGCGTGTACGGTCAACCAGGCGTTCGATGGTGGCCGCGTCGAGGAGATCCGTAATCGGGACGCCGCTCACGCAGGAATACCGCGGCAAGGGAACCATGGAATCGCCGTGGCCGCCCAAAACCATCGCTTGTACGTCGGTGACAGCAACCCCCAGCTCCTGGGCAATGAAGGCGCGGAAGCGCGCCGAGTCCAGAACGCCCGCCATGCCCATCACGCGCTGGGGCGGGAAGCCGGTGATCTTCCGCATGTGGTAGGTCATGATGTCGAGCGGATTGGAGACGACGACCACGATCGCGTTCGGTGCATAGGTTTTGATGGCGGCCGCAATCGACCCCACGATCTCGGCATTCTTGTTGAGGAGATCGGTGCGGCTCATGCCGGGCTTACGCGCCAGGCCGGCGGTAACCAGGACCACATCCGATCCCGCGATGTCCTCGATCCGGTTGGTTCCCTCTACTTTCGCGTCATAGTCGCGGATGGGTCCCGCCTGCAACAGATCGAGCCCCTTTCCCTGCGGCACGCCTTCCAGCACGTCCACGAGCAACACTTCGGCAATGCCGCGCTCGGCCAAATACAGTCCGGCCGATGCCCCCACGTTCCCGCCACCCCCGACGATCGATACCCGCTTCATCTTTCTCCCCTCCCTGCGAGCCGCACCGGGTTTGATTAGAAACCGCGGTTCCGGCAAAAAAAAGACCACGCCGGGAGGCATGGTCGTAGGTACATCCGCGGCGCGATAAACGCGCTACTCAGCCGGTACGATGGACACGATCTTCCTCGTTTTACCGAGGCGTTCGAACAACACAAAACCGTCGGCCAACGCGAAGAGCGTGTGATCTTTTCCTAGGCCCACGTTTCGGCCGGGCTTGATGCGAGTCCCGTGCTGGCGGACGATGATCGATCCCGCGTGCACGCGCTCGCCCCCGAATGCCTTGACTCCCAACCGTTGGCCGGATGAATCACGGCCATTGCGACTGGATCCTACACCTTTTTTATGGGCCATGACGGGTCACTCCTCGTTCGTCTTCTTGCGAGATCCTTGCGTCGTGATGTCGCCGATCCGGATCTCTGTGAAATCTTGGCGAAAGCCCCATTTGCGGCGGTACTTCCGGCGGCGCTTGAACACACCCGCCACTGTCTTCGCCGTCCGTCCGTGGCTCAGGATTTCCGCGGACACGACCGCGCCCTCAATCCCCGGCCGACCGACCTGCACCGCCGACCCGTCGCTGAGGAGGAGAACCTCCTCCAGGCGAAGCGCGTCGCCTTCCTTCCCCGCAAGGAGCGGTACCCGAAGTACTTGCCCCTTTTCCACCCGGTACTGAAAGCCGGCCACCTTGACCACGGCAAACATGAGACGCCTCCCCGAGCCAGCCATGAATGGGTAGCTCTTGAAATGAGCGGGAGAGATTAACAAGAAGCGAGGAAACGGTCAAACCAGATCGATATGCGGTTTCAGGGCTGGATGGGACGAACAGCCGCGGGCTGGAAGCGATTGTTCTCTGGTCCGAACTGGCTCACCAAGTAGGGCATGAGGACAACCCGATCCGAATCGCTCAGCTCGGCCCCCCATCCGGCCATCTTGGTGAGTACTGCCGTCCATTGCTTCTCGGTCAATCGCTGCTGGCGCAAGATGTCGCCGGAATGACAAGGCAGGCAGGTTCGTTCCGCAATCGACTTGCCGGGGCCTTCCGGCAGCGGAGCGACCACACTGCCCAGCACCGGAAGTTGGCTCTGGGCAGCTTGGGTTCTGGCCGCTTCGGGGACGACGGACTCTTTTCCGCGAACTCCCAGCACGATCCAAAGCCCCACCGCGGCCAGCATCAAGATTCCGGCCACCCAAAGCCTCATCCCGTCACCTCGATGCTCACGGAATGCCAACTATTGTAGAGGTAGCCGCTCTGATTCCAGACCGCGTCTTTGGGCTGCACGCTTCCCCGGCTGTCCGTTGCCCTCACGAAGAGTTGTGTTTTTCCGGGTTGCGTCGGTATCCACGCATGTTCCCACAACCGCCACGCGTACGGATCGTGGTCGGGCAGGAGGTGAGCCGCTTCCCAGCGCTCGCCGTCCGCGCTCAGCTCGACCTTTGCGATGTCCGGCGCGCCCGAGAGCGCAAAACCGCGCAGCGTGGCTGTGGATCCCACGCGAACCGTCGATGGAGCCTGCGTGATGTTGGATTTCACGAACAG
>Ga0075418_10001538_pt1 | contig 26205 bp, 18 predicted proteins | sample SoiMetdeltSBSDD2_FD_81776 | JGI IMG/M metagenome (GOLD analysis project Ga0075418, IMG submission 81776) | Bulk soil microbial communities from a Populus tree surrounding site in Tennessee, USA - Soil MetaG P. deltoides SBSDD2 | ecosystem: Environmental > Terrestrial > Soil > Tree plantation...
ACGCGCGTCCCCACGCCCGCGTGGTCAAGAATGCGGCGGGCGATCTCGGCGTTCGCCGCATTGAATTCGATCGAGACGATTTGCGCAAAGGGGGCGGCGATCGCCATGCGTAAGGCGCTGTAGCCGCAGTAGGTTCCCAGTTCGAGCACGCGCGCCGGCCTGGCTTTGGCCATCGCCGCATCGAGAATGCGGCCTTTCTCGTCTCCTACATTGATTAGGATGCTCTGGTTGTAGCCAAACTCGTCGATGACCTTGATGACCTCCGCCGCGTCCCCGTGGCGCGCACGCGCAAGCACATATTCGGCAAGCCGCGCTTCCCGCCCGTCTCCGACCTGCCACTGTGTCGTGAGGTGCTTCATACCAAAAACGAGCCGCCAGAAGGACCAGCGCAGGAAAGGGATCTTTCTCCAGCTCGATGCCATGTCAATCTCCGATCATCGTCAATGCGGCCGTGAAGCATCTCACCCGATTCACGAACCTTGAGCAACAAGTGATTGCATAGTTTCGGATATCATCGCAAACGGATTATCACAATGCTTGCTTCAATCTAGATTCTACATCTGCGTTAAGTTGACGTGTTTGGTAGTTCCAAAGAACGAGAGTGTTGCGTGGATTACAGCTGCTCGCCCAGCAAAACACCTTGCGACTGTGACTGTAGTGAACCGGGCTGCATAGACAGAAGTGAACGGCTCCGCTGCCAAGGATCATTGGAAAACGTTGTCCGGGTGGAGGTGTCACTGAAACAAAAGGTCGAGCAGAAAGCAACTGTCAACGAACGACCAGGGAACTTCAATGGTTTAGCACTGTAGGGTCTCCTTTTGAAGTTTTTGGGACGAAGAGCACTCGACGCAATTGCCCCTCTACTCATATAGAAGCCTTGAAAAACGCAAAATCTTAAGAAAATATTCTATTGAAGCGGCAAGTTGGTCCCCGAAACAGGGAGTCACCTGCGTCTTTCAGCGTGCACCTGATCGAAGAAAAGAAATGATTGGAATGGATTCACTGGCTGCGAAGCGATCGTTGCGGAAGGTCCTCATTGCGCTTATACTCCGGCCATGACGCTCAACAAAGCAGCATTTCTGGCGCTCGTTGGAATGATCCTGACGACGATTCTGCTGGTGGGGGGATTCATCGGCGACGTAGTTAACGTCGTGCGGGGTTTGATTCCGGCGATGAGATTGTTGACATCTTTCATCTATGCATTCGCCGGTCTGAGTATGGTGGTGTTTCTGTACGCTTTTCACAAAGCGCAATCTTGAGTGGTTGCTGACCACCCTCTCGTAATTGCCAGAAACCATATTGCTTGCCTGGCTTGAAAGATCAACATTCCGGCCGCTGCTGTGTGCTTCCGCAATCAACTGTCGGTGATTGGTCCTCAACTCCTTTTGGAAATTCAGTTGTCGTCTCCTTTGAGCTAACTATGTGTAAAGCCCTCCCTCGCCGAATCATGCCGACAAGTGCCCAATGGCTCTGAAAAGCGGGGGAAAAGAAAGAAAATTGGCTAGTTACTCAAATCGCAATGCCTCTGTGGGTTTGACCGCTGAGGCGCGGCGGGCGGGGATGAGCGCCGCGCCCAACGTCGCCGAGCACAAAATCAAGGTGGCCATGGCGATCGATGCCGGATCTGTCGGCTTGATGTCGTACAGCTGCGACTCAATCAGGCGGCCCAGGGACCAGACGCAAGGCAGGGCGACGGCGATTCCCACGGTGACCATCACCAGAGCATCACGGAGCACCAGCCAGACGGTGGAAAGCCGCGTGGCCCCTAGCGCCAGTCGTATGCCGATCTCGCGCGTGCGTTGCGTTACCACGAATGACATCACACCATAAAGACCAACCAGCGAGAGCAGAAGCGCAAGCGTGCCGAAGCTGCCGGATAACGCGGCGAGCATACGCTCCGTGTTCAGTGACCGGCTGACCTGCTCATCCAGCGTGCGGAAATAGACGGTCGGTAAAGTCGGGTCAGCGTTGCGAAGAATCGTTCGAATGGATTGGACGGCTGCGCCGGTGGGGCCTTGAACTCTGATATAGAAGTTGCCGCCTTCATAGAAGTTACCGCCTGCACCGATCGGAAAGTAGGCTTGCTCCCACTCCTCGCGAACACCTCGATAGTTGATGTTCGCCACGACCCCGACAACTTCGATATCCGGCCTGGCGTCCGGACCCGTTCCGATACATATGTGAGAACCGAGGGGATTGCGCCCTTCGAAGTATCGTTTCACAAAGCCTTCGTTGACAATGGCTACGCGCTGTCCACCCCTATCCTCCGGCAGCGTGTCGTACTCGACGAAATTCCGTCCCGCCACGATCCTCGCCCCGAGAGTCGCGAAAAACCCGGGAGTGACTGCATTCAGATGGACCACACGTTCCGTGGTGATCCCCTGATCGGCCTGAATGGTCATGAAGTTATTCCAGCTTCCACCGGCCAGTAACTGGTTGCGCGCGACTGCCAATGACTGAGTGCTTGTCAAAGCACTGATTTCGTCATGAATGCGGCGAACGAGCCGGCCTGCTTCGGACAACGAGTAGCCGTTTCGAAGCGGGTCGATGCCGAAGGAGATGAGGCTGGATGTGTCGAACCCCGGGCCTTTCGTCAGCAATGCGGTAAGAGTTCGAATAAACAACGCCGCTCCGACGACAAGGATTAGTGTGAATGCAATCTGGGCCATCACAATCACCCTCCGGAGCCGGAGCCCGCCGCGGGCCGTGCCACCGCGCTCCCTGAGGGACGAGATCAGCGATCTACGGCCGGCTTGCAGGGCCGGCGCAAAACCCGTCAACAAACCAGTGGCCACGCTTGCCAGAAATGCGAAACGCAACAGGCGCGTATTGATGACGGACTGAAGGGCGTTCGCAGCAGCGTCACGAGGCAGGAATGCGATGAGCACCTTCATTGCGAGCGGCGCCAGTACAACCCCGAGCAGACCACCGGCAAGAGCGAGAAGGATGCTGTCAGCAAGGAACTGCCGTCCGATTCGTCCGCGCGAAGCGCCGAGGGCCAATCGTGTACTCACCTCGCGCTCGCGCGCCGATCCGCGCGCCAGAAAAAGGCCGGCGACATTCAGGCAAGCCAAACCGAGCAGCAGCGCCGTCGCTGCAAACAAAACCCAGAGCGGCTGCGAAAGCCTGCGCCGCAGAGTCGAGTGGCCCTGTGGAGCCGGGGTTAGTTCGAGTGTCGATGCGAGAAACCGCTGTCTGCGCTCGGGCGTTATAGCGGGGAATCCTGCGCGGCGCGTGTCCTCGTCGAGCATCGTCTTAAACCACGGTTGCAGGCCTGCCTGAGCCTGAGCCAGCGTCATGTCCGGTCTCAGCCGGCCCAGCACCTGCATCCAAAACGTGCGGTGGTCGAGCATACCGTTGAAGCCGGGAATGGCTTGGGCGGACATGGCGGCGGGAATCCAGAGCGAGGGAACTTCGCCAACGTCGATGCCATGGAAGCCGCGAGCCGCCACGCCGACGACGGTCATCGGGTGCTTGTTGATCAGCACTTTTCGGCCCACCACATCCGGAGCGCCTGCGAGCTGTGCCTTCCAGAAATCGTACGAGAGCACAACCACTGGGGTTGCGCCGGGCGTCTGGTCATCGTCCGTGGTCAATAGCCTGCCCAGCGCCGGGCGGACTCCGAGCACCGAAAAGTACGTGCCCGACACGATTTCCGCAGCAGCCAACCTGGGGTCTCCGCTCGTCGAGAGGTTTATGGTCGTGACGGCACGGCAGAGTACGCCGTCAAAAAATTGGTCTTGCAGATGAAGGTCGCGGCAGAGCGGGTACGGCATCAGGTTATAGCTGCCGAACGCATTAACTCCTGCTCCATCTCCTTTCCAGTCGATTAGAACAAGACGTTCGGGCTCATGGACCGGAAGTGCGTGAAGAACAACCTGATCGATCAGAGAGTAGATGGCCGTGGTTGCCCCGATTCCGAGGGCGAGCGAAAGCACCGCTGTTGCCGAAAACGACGGGCTGCGGAGAAAGGCGCGAGCGGAAAACCGCAAGTCGTACGCAAAGTCCCGTAGCCATTGAGTCAACCAGATATCACGAACTTCCTCCTGGACCTGCGTGATGCCGCCGAGTTCCAGGGTGGCCTGCCTTCTCGCCCCTGGCTCAGGTAAACCCGAAAGCATCAGGTCACTCACGCGCCGCTCGATGTGATACTTCAATTCGCGGTCCAGGTCGCTCTCAAGATTTCGGAGCCGGAACCAGTTTAGTAGCCGCTTCATTCTCAGTTGTCCTCGTCAAAGACCAACTGGATCGCTCCCGTAAGGCGCGCCCAGCATTCTTTCTCGACTTTGAGCTGCTTTCGTCCAGAAGATGTCAAAGAATAAAACTTGGCGTCGCGCCCCGTTTCTGATGGCCTCCACTCGGACCGTAGCCATCGCTTCTGCTCCAACCTGTGGAGAGCGGGATAGAGTGACCCCTGGTTGACTTGAACAACGGATCGAGAAATCTGCTGCAGCCGCTGCGCGATGCCGTAGCCGTGCGCCGGTTCGAGGGAGAGAATCTGGAGAATCAACATGTCGAGCGTGCCTTGCGGGATGGGGAACCGGGAAGACGGCATGGATACCTCAAGCTTCTACCATTGAGGCACAGCATAGAACATGATAGGTCGAAGGTCAAGGCATCGTGGGCGATAGGTCCTGCCTGGTCGCCAAGCGTTTACCAAAACCAAGCGACGTACGACGTAACCGGAAACTGACCCACTACCCACGACGTCGTCAGCACTCCGCTTCCAATGTTGGTTCTGGAATCAACCACCGCAGCACTGGTGCGGTGATCATGGTCGTCGTCAACGCCATAATCACCATCATCGCAAACAACATGGGAGAGATCACCTGCAGGTCGAGCCCGATGTTCAGGACAATCAACTCCATGAGGCCGCGTGTGTTCATCAACGTGCCCAGTGCCGTTGTGCTTCGCCAGTCGAGACCTGTCAGGCGAGCCGCCACAACTGTCCCACCAAATTTTCCAGCGGTCGCTACCAGGACGATCAGTCCACAAATGAGCCACTGATCAAGGCCCGACAACAAGTCGATTCGAGTTCGCATGCCGGTGAAAGCGAAGAAGGAGGGCAGCAATAGCACCGTGACTACCGATTCGAGCTGACGCGATAGGGTTCGAGCCACCGCGCTGCCTGCGGGAATCACCGCGCCGAGTAGGAAAGCACCAAAGATCGCATGGATTCCAATCGCTTCCGTCGCGAGAGCCGACAGAAGTAAGGCGATAAACACAAATGCGACGGCGCTCCGAGGCAGGTGATCCGACTCCCAGCGGGAAATCACCCGGCGCAGAAGCGGCCGGATCACCAACAGCATGGCTCCGATGTAGGCAACTGTCGCGATCGCGACCACGACACCCTGATCGGGACGCGACTTGGCCACAGCCACAACAAATGCCAGCAGGCACCAGGCGGTCACGTCGTCGGTAGCGGCACAGCTCACGGCAAGAATGCCTAACTCGGTGTGCATCATGCCTCGGTCGGTCAGTATCCTGGCCAGAACGGGAAACGCGGTGATGGACATGGCTACGCCCATGAAGAGAGCGAAACTGGTGAAGGGCACTTCGCGGCTAGACAGCTTTGGATACAGATTCAGCGCCAGCAGCGCTCCTAACAAGAATGGCACCACGATGCTCGCATGCGAGATAGCCACAGCTGCGCGGGCACGATGTTTCAACCGCTCTCCTTGCAGCGAAAGTCCAACCGTAAACATGTAGAGGATCACACCCAACTGAGCGATCACTCCCAGAAAGGGAGCAATGGTGGTGGGAAGGATCAGCGCCGATGCCTCTGGCCCCAGCAGCGACGGCCCGAGCATGATTCCGGCAATCACCTCGCCGATGACGGGAGGTTGTCCCACGTAGGCGAAACACTTCGCCAGAATCAGGCCAACCACAATCACAGCCGTCAGCGCAATGAGGACTCGAAGAAGGACGTTGGGGGCTTCGGCAACACTGCCCCGCAACGCCGTGAGGCCGGGATCGAAAGGCGCTTGAAGTGTTTCACCCTGCCGGCAGATCAGGACGAGAAGGGCGATAGCCGCGAGAACCATCAAGCCGTATCCCAACGACGTCCCAAGGAAAGACTGCGGCGACGTGCGAGCTCTTTCGGCTCCGGTGGGAATGGGAGAGTTCTTCTCAGGCATCAGACGGGACTGGGCAGGATTCCGACAGGATTTACAAGACTGACAGGATTATGGATAGGCAGGCTGACGATTCTGTTTTCAAGCTATCGATTACCGTTGCCTATCCTAGTGATCGTTTTTGAGAATTTAACAACAGCTTCCGACTTGCGCATTTCTTATTGGTCACCACCAGCTCTGCCCAATCTGCATGGGCCATCCTTGTTCATCACATCAAGGCCGCACCAGCCAGCATCATCTCGGCAATCTTGTAAATCCTATCTCCTGCTCTATCGAGGCTCCTGGCTGACCACTTCGCCCTGAATCACGACGCCAACCACGTGCGATGTGTATTCGAACGGATCACCATCATACAAGACAACGTCGCCGTCCTTCCCAGGTTCCAGTGAACCAACGCGATCCGAGATGCCCAGCAATCGTGCCGCATCCAGCGTGGCAGCGGCTAAGGCCTCGTCGAATGTGAGGCCATTCGCAGCCGCGACTCCAGCTTCATAGAGGACGACGCGCGTCTTTGGAACATAACTCTCAAAGCCGCTTTGGAAAGCAAAGGGAATACCTGCCTTCTTCAGTTTCGCTGCGGTTTCCATGCTGAGATTCTCCGTTTCTCCTCCCGATCGAGCCATGGTGGGGTGCACGATGACGGGCACACCTGCTTCCTTGATCTGATCCAAAACCAGGAATGCCTCCGCTGCACCATCCAGCACCAAACGGATGTTGAACTCTTTCGCCACACGCAGCGCCGACATGATGTCTTGCGACCGGTGCACGGTAACCAGCAAAGGCACTTCGCGCTTCAACACACGTGCGAGAGCTTCCAGCCTTAGATCGCGCGCCGGCTTCTTGTCCTCTGCGGCGGTCTCGCGCTTTCTGTCGTATTCCTGAGCTTTAATCAACTCGGTGCGCAACAGCGCCACCATTTTTGCGCGCGTTCCTGGCCCTTTGGTGGCTTCTCGAGCACTCTCACCGATCGTGACGGCGATCATCGCTTGAGGAACCATCACAGCCTCATCCACGGTCCGACCTCGACTCTTCACAATCATGGTCTGGCCAGACACCAGCACGCCTGGGCCGTGGCCTGTATGCATGGTGGTAACGCCGTGACTGCGCACCCACTCCACCAACCGTTCCTGCGGATTGTAGGCGTCGATCGCTCGAAGATCCGGTTGCAGAGCGGCAGTACGCTCGACCTGGTCTTGATCGTGAGGCTGATTGAGGTATCCCGACAGCCCCACAACTGTGTGTGCATCGATCAGGCCGGGAGTGACAGCCTTGGCCTGTAAAAGCCGATAGCCAGGGGGAACCTTGACCTGTGAAGCGGGACCAACCTGCTGCACCTTGCCATCACGAATGATAATGACGCCATCCGCAATCGTGGGACCTGCTGATGTGTAAACCTTCTCGCCGCGAATGGCTACCTGCGCCGGCAAGATCAGAGCTGACGAAGCGATCAGTACGAGCAGCATCCAGAGCGTTCGCATCAATCTTCCTCCTCGTCGAAGCCGTCCAGATGCAACTCGTCGCCTCGGCTCGCCCCGTAGCCGCCGGTAGCAAACAGCAAATCCTTGGGATCAGAGCGGTCGAACACCTTCTTCCCTTCCACGTAGGTTTCCAGCACCTTGGTATAGACGCTCAGCGGATCGCCAGATAGCAGAATGAAGTCCGCTTCCTTTCCTGCCTCCAGCGAGCCGATACGGTCTTGAAGTTCAAGCATCTTGGCTCCGGAGATAGTCAAAGCCTCCAACGCTTTCTCCCGCGACATCCCGTCACGGACTGCAAACGCTGCCGACCTGAGGAAGTGCCGCGAGTCGGTTACGCTATCGTCGGTGTGAAAGCCGACCAAGACGCCGGCTTTCTCCAGGACAGCTCCGTTTCGATTGCTGACATCCATCGCTTCCAGCTTGCCGCCCGGAGAGTCGAGCACAATCAGCGAGACCGGAAATCCCGACGCGGCGATCTCGGGCGCAATCTTCCAGGCTTCACTCACGTGCTGGAGCACCATGCGAAATCCGAATTCTTTCGCCAGCCGAATAGCAGTCAACACGTCGTCGTGGCGGTGGGTGTGGTGATGAACCGTCCGTTTACCTTCCAGAACCTCCACCAGCGCTTCCATGCGCAGATCACGCTCCGGCATCTTTTCGCGATCGCCGTTGGCTCGGCGAATCTTTTCCCGGTACTCCTGCGCTTTGACATACTGCTCTCGCACCAGCGCTGCCGACTTAGCGCGCGTGCCTGGAAATGGCGGCGCCCGGCGCGAATTGGTCCCATTGGCCATTTTCAAGCCTCCGGCAATTTTGCCTTGCCCGTTACGGATCAGCAGGTCGTCAATCGTGCCGCCATCCCTGAGTTTCAGATACAAAGTCTGTCCACTGAGAAGGTGTCCCGACCCGGGCATGACGTTGGCAGTGGTAATGCCTCCGGCCTGTGCTTTCTGAATCCCCGGGCTGCGCACATTGATCGAATCGAGTACCCGCACATCCGGCTGAATTGGCGCAGTACTGTCAGCACCTTCGACACCGCCAATGTGGCTGTGCGTATCGACCAGACCCGGCATGATCACCTTACCCTTTGCGTCATGTTGCTGCGCTCCGGCCGGGACACTGGTAGAGCGGGCGGGTCCAATCGCCGCAATCTTGCCCTGATGTACGACCAGCACCCCGTCCGGGATCTCGGCCCCGCTCATCGGAATGATCCGGGCGCCAACGTAGGCTTGGGGAGTGTCTTGGGCCAGGGACAAGGAACGCCAAAGAACCACGAATGCGAGACAGCCGATTGTGCACCTCAAATGTCACCTCCAATATCTCCCCGGCCAGAGTGGCAGGAAGGCAACAAGATTCCGAAGGGTCGGCATCTGACTTGCTGATCAGCAGCCCAGCCCTGGAAGGGCGTCGGCTCTTAGCCCAGGGTGGAGCGAAGGGACAGCAGTCCCGCAGTGGAACCCTGCGACAGAAGCATACGGCAACTCGAACCCTCGAAGAGGATGTTGGCCCACGTCCTCCAGGGGTCTACGGCATTCATCTCCGAGATCTGCTTCCCACCCTTCGCGTCTCTGCGTCTCCGCGGTTAGTTGATGTCTCTTACCCGAAGCAATACAGCCGGCCATCCTGAGCGCCGATAACCACCTTTCCATCGGCAATGGCGGGTGAAGCGGACAGCGCGGCACCGGCTTCGAATTCCCAGACTTTCGTACCAGTCGCCAACTGCAACACGTAGAACCTCCCATCGTTCGAACCGATGTAGACCCGACCTCCGGCCACCGCGGGCGACGAATCAACGCGGGCGCGAGTTGTAAAAGTCCACAGCGCTTTGCCCGTCTTGGCGTCAAGGCAGTGCACCAACTTATCACGCCCGCCCAGAACAACTTTGCCATCGGCAAGTGCAGCCGAGGAATAGAACGGGAACTGGCGCTGTTTGTTTTCATAGCGCCAAACGAGCTGGCGCGATTGCAGATTCACGCTCAAGACCTCGTTACTGAAGGTTCCGAAAAATGCTGAAGGCCCTTGGAGAGCTGGCGAGGCACCCGTGTATGCACCCGACGATACGGTATACACTTCTTTACCGTCTGAAATCCGAATGGCCCGGAAGATCTCGTCGCAACCGGAAACGTAGGCAATGCCGCCGGCCACGCTCACCGTGCAATGGACAGGACCGTTAATTCTGAACTGCCACAGCAGCTTGCCGGTCTTTGCCGCCAGACAGTACAACGTTTCGTCGTAGGAGCCAATCAACACGCGATCGTCAACAACGACTGGCGATGCTTTGATTTCGCTGCCTGCCTTGAAAGTCCACAACGCCTTCCCGTCCCTGCCGACGGCATGAACGACACCCCCGAGATCGCCGACGTAGATCACGCCATCAGCAACGCAGGGCGAGGACTCACCAATCCCTTCTGTCGTCTTATATTTCCACAACAATTTGCCCGTCTTCAGCTCCAGTGCCAACAACTCGGCGGACTGAACGCCAACATAGACGACCCCATCGGCAATGGCAGCGGAAGACTCGATCGGCTCTCCGGCTTCGTAGGTCCAGGTAACTTTCAACGAGGCGGGAATGGCTGATTGTGTGACGCCGGTCAACGCTGGATTGCCGCGAAACTGAGGCCACGATTCTGCGACACGGGGCTGCTGGGATTGGACTACTATGGTGAGAGGAACGATGCAAGTAACGCCCAGAGCTAGGAAGCAGAGACGAGTAGTGCCGAACTGACAAAAACGGCTGAGAGTCGGGTGGTACTTCGTTCGAGTGCGCCTATCCCCCTCACCCCCAGCCCCTCTCCCCGCTGGGGTGAGGGGAGCCGAGTCCCTCTTTGATTGAGGCTGGTTTTCCTGACGAATGACGTGCGATTGAAGCCATCTCAGAATGCCCATTCGTACACCTCCAAGGCTTCCTGGATGCCAAAAGGCCTGGGATTGAAACGTCCTGTCCACTGTTTAGCGGCCTCTTCAGCCAGAGCAGGAAGATCCGCTCGCGGCACTCCCGCAGCCTCTAAGCGGCTTTCCAGTCCTGCAAGGCTTGCCAAAGATTCGAGCCTGGCGGCCAGGGCTTCAGTAGCCTCATTCTGGCTGACTCTCGACCCAGAGGCCAGCATCAGCTCATGGTAACGCTCAGTCGCGCTGGGCGCGTTCCACCGAATAACTGTAGGCAAACAAAGCGCAATCGCGCGGCCATGTTCTGTGCCGTAACGCGCCGTCAGTGGATTGGCACAAGCATGCGCAGCCCCGAGCATGGAATTCTCAATGGCCATTCCGCCATAGCAGGCCCCCAACTGCATTGCCGCTCTTGCCTCCAGATCTCCTGGATCAGCCAGAACCCGCTCGTAATTTTTCTCCAGTAGCAGCCAAGCCTCGCGCGAAAAGGATTGTGACAGCGTATTGCTCTTCGTCGATACATAGCTTTCCACGGCGTGTGACAGTGCGTCATAACCCGCAACAGCCGTCACCGCTTGCGGCTGCGATAGGGTGAGCTCAGGATCTAGAATTGCGACACGAAACGCAGCCTTCGGGTCACCGCATGCCATTTTCACGTGCGTTTCAACATCTGAGATTAGCGCGTAGCTCTGGGCTTCACTTCCCGTCCCAGAGGTGGTTGGCACGGCGATCATGGGCAGGAACGGCTGTGTCGCCTTGCCATAGCCCCAGTAATCTTGCATCCGGCCGCCGTTCGTCAGCAGGAAGTTGATCCCTTTGGCGCAATCCATCGAGCTGCCACCACCCAAGGCCACCATAGAGTCAATGCTCTGAGTCGCTGTAAACAACATGCCCCGTTCCACCATTGCGGTATCCGGGTTCGTAGCGAAATCATGAAACGGAACCACGCCGATACCTTCGGTGCGCAAAAAACCTGCTGCCCTTTCAGCATAGCCGACCGCAGCCAATCCCGGATCTGCGACCAGCAGGGTCCGCCGAAAGCCCAGTTCGGCGGCAACCTTGCCTAGCTGAGCAAGGGTGCCTGTTCCGAAGATGAGACGAGTACGTGGATGAAAATCGAAGGGAACGATCATGCGGGAGGAACTGAGGATCGAAGACCGGGGATCGATCGAGAATCGCGGAAAAAAGTTACATGTCGAAGGCGAGAAACGTTGTCTTTCAATGTTTCCATCCTCGATCCTCAACCTTCAACTCTCACTTCTTCATCTCCGCCAACGCAAAAAGCTGATTTCGATTGTTGATGAACAGCACGCCATTTGCAGGCACGGGCGTCGAGTAGATCGAACTGCCCATATTCATCTCGGCCAGCACCTTTTTCTCCTTGCCGGCTTGCAGCACCACAACGTCGCCATCCTCATCCCCCAGGTAGATCTTGCCGTCCACCAGAAGCGGCGATCCCCACATTGCCGCGAGCATGTCGTGTACCCAAAGCGCCTGACCGGTCTTTGCATCAACACAGTGCAGGAATCCGCTGAAGTCCGGATAGTAAACGAGTCCATCCTGGATTGCCGGAGTGGAAATGGAGCGGCGAATCTTGTCGTAGTGCCAGACGCGGCCGGTTGTGGTTATATCTCCGCGTTTTGTGGCGTCAATACAATAGAGATGCCCCACACCTTCGCCATGTTCCGGGTCCTGCCCGTTGGCGACGTAAACCTTCTCGTCGTAGATCACCGCCGTGCTGATAAGTTCATTACGCGTCTTCGGCCAGACTGAATCCTTTGGGTTCGAGTCAAACTCCCAGAGCTTTTTTCCCGTCAGTGCTTCGTAGCCACGAATCCAGCCATCGCCCTGCCCCATGATCACCTGATCCACACCGCCGATCTTGCCCACAGTCGGGGAAGCCCATTGGCCATGGAGAATGCGGTCTTCCACTGAATTGTCTTCCCAGACTAGCTTGCCGGTCGTTTTGCTGATAGCCACGATACTGGGCGCCTTTGGCGAAGGAATGTTCACATGGCTCTCGTCCTGCCCGTTGGAGGTGCTGATAAAGATCAGATCGCCAAACGACACCGGCGCTGAGTTCGACATGTTGTGCGGATGCGCGCCGACTTCTTCAATCATGTCGAATTTCCACAGAATATCCACGTCAGCCTGGCCGATCAGCTTTTCTTCTTTGTACGGACCATTGTTGGCTCCGTCGCGAAAACCTTCCGTGTCAACGCAGAGCAGCTCGCACCGATTGCTTACGTAATAGAGCTTCTTTCCTTCCACCAAGGGCGAGGAACAAACGCCCTGATACGGCCAGTCATTCACACGGCCGGCCGCGAGTTTCTCATGTGTCGACTGCCAGAGGAATTCACCGTCGGACTCGCGAAACGCCATGAGAACGCCACGGTCACCGCCCTGCTTCGGATCGCGCAGCCCCTCGTTGTTTGTGCCCACAAAGATCTTTCCGTCGGCAACAACAGGATTTCCATAAGACTGCGACCCGAGTGCTGCCACCCATTTTACGTTCTGCTTCTTGCCCACATCCCAGGTGACGGGCAATCCCTTCATGCTGGAGACCATGTTCCGGTCAGGCCGCCCGCCCCACATCGGCCAGTCGGCACCGGGATCTGAAGCTGAAACAGAGTCCACACGGGCCAATGACCAGCCAAGGCCAGCCAAACCCAGAACCACTGCCGGAATGATGTACTTTCTATTACTTGACCCATGCAACTGTCGCGCTTTTGCCATGTTTCCCTCGTACCTATGCAAATGATTGCTGAACTTCAGAATTGCCGGAGCCTTAAGTGATTACGCCGCTCCGCCACGGCGTGTTTCGCTTTCTTTCGCAGTCCCCCTTAACAAAGGGAGAAAGGGCCGTAACCCTGGGGGTTGTCATGGGAAGCTTCCAATCAGACGATAGCCCCGACCGCGGTTTCTGCGAAACCCCTGTCCTCTTTCTTAAAGGGGACTAATCCCATGTCTTAACCAACACAGCTCGCGTGTAAAGCAGTTCAAAACCCCGTCGCATTACGTTAGCCTGCGACCGTGACCCCGGTGCCGTAGTCACGACCGCCAAGTCGCAGCCAGCTCCCTGCGCGTCGGCCAGGCGCCGCCCAAGCAATGCCTTCTGCATGCCGCGACCACGAAACGCCGGCAAGGTCCCAGCCCCGCAAATCTGAGCCAAGCCTCCGTCTAGTCGCATGGCAGCCTCACCAACAGCCTGGCCGCCAATCCGGCCCAGATAGCGGACGTATCCCGGGACAACCATGAAATCACTGAGCACACGTACCATCTCCTCCCGTGACAAAGAGTCGTCCGGACCGCTCCCGGTTCCATCCAATTCCAAGAACGAAGTCACGGCGATATCCATCCAAGTCGAGGAGTCATTGTCCTGCAACACTTCAACAGTCAATTCAGGATTCAGCTTAGCAGGCTCCAGGGTCTTCAACGATCGACCCAGCACATTCTCGAATCCGTGCAGTCGGTAGCCGCGCCCGGTCAGCAACTCACCAACGGTTGGATGAGCCAGGATCGAAAGCTCTACGCGCACCGGTTCAGCCCGGCCACGCCACTCGCGTTCCACCTCATTCAGCAGGGACAAATCGAGCGGACCATCAAAGCCAAGCCCGATCAACTTGTTCATGGGCGCAGCAGGCCCGGCATACACGGCCGTCCCACCAGCAATCGGCAGGATCACACAACGCTTTTGAAGACCCGCATCCCGTATCGCTTCGGCAGCGCTTGAGGTAAGGCGCGACTCCGCCCGATCAATTCGAGCTGCCAATGTTGCATCTGCAAACATCCAAAACGATCCCTCGCAACCAGCGCTTCCGTCATTGCCGCGAAAGGACGTCACCCCGGCGGATAGTAAGCCGGGGCGGGAATTTAGCGTCCCCGTCACGTCTGGATTTCCGCTTTCGCGCGAATGACTCAAAGCAAAAAATCCGTAAAAGGCCGATCGAGGCTTCGCCGGGTCGGGCTCTAGTTGCTCGTCACCTTCACGTTGTCAAACAGCACTTCATTAGGCGCGTCCGCAAAAATCCCTGCGCTTCCATGACGGTTGCCAACTGGGTCGATGCGTTCAATCGTCCATTCTGACGGCTCCGAGTCGGCTGCTGCCCAAGCCTTGCCCCGGATGCTCACCTTGCCGTCCGGAAGGTTCTCGACGCGCAATCTGAGACGGTACCAAGTTTCCGGCTTCCAGGCGAAGGGCTTCCGAACCGTCCTCTTTTCCTCAATCTGCCAGGAGCGAAGCTCGATCCGCTGAATGTTGCCGAGCAGCACCAACTCGTAGCGCTGTGCGACGACTCCAGCGTCACCCATCTGGCGTCGTTTCTCAACTGCACGAACATCGGCTTGCACCGTGTAATTCGCTCCGCCCGGCGGCCCAAAGAAGGAACGGGTCCGCTTGAAAGCCGGCGGTAGAGGACTCTTTACCAAGGCTGGATTGGCATCAATCGGGCGAACGGAATATTTCCCCGTCGCGTTTATCCAGGTGCCCGGAACTGCCGGCGGAACGGAACTGAAATCTTCGTCAAAGGGAATCGGTGGAATCACCCGCACGTGGGCTGTACCTGTTACCGATCCCACGCTTGCCTTCACCGCCCCCGCCTGAGGCCCCGGGCCAGCTGTAAGCTGCTGCTGATGCAGTTCTCCCTTGAGTCCCTCCAGAGACCACGTCGCGTTTGGCTCCTCGCGTATGAACCGGCCATGGTCATCGAACAACCGCGCTCTGAGCTTCACCGAATCTCCGGGTTTCATGGTGAAGTCGGCAGGCAGGACTTGCACGTAGGCGGCGGCATTTGCGGGAGCCTTTTCAGGAGTGACCTTGGGCAACGGCGCGGACGGTCCAGCCGAACGCTTGCCGATGCAATAGATCTCTTTGGTGGAGACCAGATAGATCCGGCCCCGAGACACTCCAACAGAAGCAATAACCTGCTCGTTTGACGCGATCAAATCATCTCCGGAGTCAGTCTTGATCTGTACATGATCCACCGGCTCCAGTTCAACTTTGTCGAGAACTTGGCATTCCGTCGGTCCAGGCTTCAAAATGAAGAAGTGTCCATTCTCAGTACCGACATACAATTTGCCGTCCGCCAGCACCAGTGAAGCTTTCTGGATGGTGCCAAGGTTTTGTTTCCAGAGCTCCTTTCCGGAGTTGATATCGAACGCGAAGACATTGGCTCCTGCATCCACGTGATAGATGCGCTCACCGTCAATCACCGGGGATGCCGGTCCTAGCTGGAAATTCCGCTCCGCCCAAAGAATCTGCTCCTTGCCAATGGGCCCCTTGGCTCCCGCATTCACTGCCGCCAGCAGACCCATCTCGCTTGAATCCAGATTTTCTTCCTGGTGCGAAATGATTGCCGTGGTGCCTTTGAGCACGACGCCCGGATTGACGCCCCGCTTGCTAACGGGATAACTCCAAACTGGCTCTCCAGTCGAAACCTTCAGGGCATTCACGGTCCCATCGCCTGCGCCCGCAATCATGAGGCGCATACCATCGATGGTTGTCGTAATCGGGGTCGAATAAGTCGTGTCGAAAGGACGCCCGCCCGGAGTGCTAATCCAAATGGATTCGCCAGTCTTCTTGTCGAAGGCGTAGTAACGGTGCCGGCGCTGGGCCAGATCGCCCCAGCCATCGGTCACCGTGCTGACGATGACCAGATCGCCCTCGATGATGGGCGAGACGGTGCGCCCGCCATGCGTCGTCCAGGCGCCGAATTCCTCGGTCAGCGAGCGGCTCCATAACACCTTGCCGTCGTTGGAGAAGGCAGTGAGTTCGTTGCAGGCACCGAAGACATAGATGTTCCCGGTCGCCGGGTCGCCTGCCGGCGATGACCAGGCAATGCGACGTGGAGGAACGTCGGATTCGTATACATTCATCCGGTGCTCCCAAAGGAGCTTGCCGGTATTGGCGTCCAGGGCCATGACGCGCTCCTGCATCGTTTCGCCTTCACCCGCCGAATTGAAGACAAACACGCGGCCACCCATGATGATGGGCGCAGACCGCCCGCCAAAAGGCTGCTTCCACACCAGGTTTTCGCCTGCGGGAGTCCATTTCGTTGGCAGGCCCGTCTCCCGCGAGGTCCCATCCCGCGATGGTCCCCGCCACTCCGGCCAGTCACCTGCAACAGTCACGCTACATTGCAGGCTCGCCAGAATGATGAAAATCAAGATCCTATAGCTGATGATTACTTTCTGCATGGCAACCTCTCCAAAAACACGAACAGTTGGCAGTTCGCTGGATAACCATCTGAACCCCTAGCCAAAACGTGAAGGTATCGTCTGAAGAAGAGTCCGTCAAGGCATGATTTGATCCAAAGTGCTGGCAATTTGTCAGCAGAGGCTGGACGTTTTTGCTCCCCTACTCGGCTGATGAGGGGAACCGCGGCAGCCCATCCGCACCAAGAGTACACGCGTGAGGCGCACGCCGGTTGGCCGCTACTGAAACGTCAGCGCCGCCAAACTCGTTTTATCCTTAACCAGAATGCGGCTTCCCAGGAGCACCGGATGCGCCCAAGTAGGGCTGCTCGCAACTTGGTACTCCTTCACCGGAGCGAAGCTCGCGGCGTCGCTGTTCAGCACGAACAGCTTGGCTTCGTCGTTCAGAAAGAAGAATAGATTCCCAGCGCTCAGGATTGCTACGTTCTCTCCCATTCGGCCCGCACTTTCCCACAGCAATTTTCCGGTGTCCGCATCCAAGCAGAAGAACTGCCCCTTCTTCTTGTAGGAAAACCCGGCCAGCCGATTTCCAGCCAGCACTGGCGTGTTCATATATGACTCGTAGGCGGTGTTCCGCCAAACCTCCTGCGGAACCAGCCGGTCACCCGACTTCGACAGCCGGATGGCCCCAATACCTCTCTCATAAATCGAAAAGATGACGAGGTCTTTGTAAACGACCGGGCTAACGGAGTTGACGTCATAGGGAACTTTGTTGGCCATTTTCCACAGCAGCTTGCCAGTCGTGGCGGAGATGCCCACAACGTTGCTCTGTGTGTACGTCACCAGTTGGGGTTCGCCAGCCATCGTTGTCAGAACAGACGACGAATATGCAGGGCCGTCCTCAGCATTGGCCCATTTCACCGCGCCCATCTCGATGTCAAACGCCGTTAACGCGCCTTTGTCGTGTCCACCAACATGCACAATGCATAGCCCGTTCGCCACAATGGGCGACATAGCAGTTCCATACAGCGGCGACGTATTGAGGTATTGTTTCGAAAACTCCTTCCGCCAATTCAATTTTCCGCTCTTTGCGTCGAAGCAAGACAAGACACCGTTGATGCCAAAGGTAAACAGTTTCCCGCCGCTCACAACTGGCGTGGACTTCGGACCCTTGCCGTGTCCAGTGGCCGCTGGATTCATGGTGTAGGCAGCAGGATAGCTCGTCCGCCATAGCTGCTTGCCCGTCTGCGCCTCAAGGCAGAGCACAACCTCGTCCTCACCTTGACGTGCAAGCACATAGATTCTTCCTTCACTCGTCACCGGCGAAGAATGCCCTTCGCCGACTGTCACCTTCCAGACTTCCTTGAGCGTCGCTGGCCAGGTTGTTGGCACTACGAAATCCTGCGTAACGCCATCCCGGTTTGGGCCGCGCCACTGCGGCCAATCAGCAGCCAGAGGTAGGGAGACAAGAAGAGCTGCAATGCCGATCACCCACTTTGATACAGAAAGAGACATCAGCCCTCCTGACGCCGTCTTCGTCCGACATTCCGCAAATCCATTCCGTCGGAATCCCAGTTTACCTTGACCTCCAAGGTAAACCAGTAATGCAAACCCTTATGGTATCAATCCGGTCAATCTTGTAAATCCAGTCTCCACTCCTGCGGCATGCGGTTGGCGCAAAAGCACGGTATATACTGAAGCCTTCAGATCACCCGAAGGAGATTCGATGCACTCAAACCACTGGCTCTATTCCTGGAAGACGCTTATCGCGGCATCCATCCTGTTTCCCCCACTCGGTCTCGTTCTTGTCTGGATACGGCCTTCCACACGGCTTTCACGGCGCATCCTCAATTCCATCTACGTCAGCGCGCTGGGCTTTTTTTACTTGTATCAGTTTGCCGGTCTGCGTGTAGAGCGAGATGGCAGTGGTTGGAAACCGATGATTCATTTCGAGAAAGGTAGCGAAGCACACGATGCAGCGCTGGAGCGCAACCGCGCCCAGCATGCTCAGCTGCCTCTAAGCCAGCCGATTGCTGAAGAGGTCAGCTTGGGCGCACCGGTCAGTGCTCCTGATCCAGCTAAGTCCTCTCTCAATCCACCTACTCAGCCTGCTAATCCGGACCTGGTAGCCAGGCCAACCTCAAAGCCGATGAGTGCTTACTGGACCGAGTTTCGGGGACCGAAACGCGATGGCGTGTATGACGAAATGGACATCCTCACCACCTGGCCTGCGGAAGGTCTGCCGCAACTTTGGAAACAGCCGGTCGGCGGAGGCTATGCCTCTTTTGTAGCGGCAGGAGGAAGGGCCTTCACCATCGAGCAGCGCCGCAACCAGGAAGTGGTGGGGGCCTATGACCTCGAAACCGGACGAGAGTTGTGGACTAATTCGTGGGATGCCGATTTCCGGGAATCCATGGGCGGTGATGGGCCGAGAGCCACCCCAACGTGGCATGAAGGCCGCTTGTATTCGCTGGGCGCCCTCGGCGAATTGCGCTGTCTGGATGCCCGGACCGGAAAGCTGCTCTGGAATCGCAATATCCTGAGCGATGCCCAAGTCGGAAACCTGCAATGGGGCATGTCGGCTGCCCCTCTAGTGGTGGACGACAAAGTCATCGTTCTTCCTGGCGGACGACCTGGCAAGTCGGTCGTCGCTTACAGTAATGACACTGGCTCCCTTGTCTGGCAAGGACTGGACGACAAACAGGCATACACCTCTCCAGCCCTGGTAACTCTAGCCGGGCAACGGCAGATCCTCATGGTCAGCGCACAGCGGCTCGCAGGATTGGCACCGGAAGACGGCAAGCTGCTGTGGGACTATCCCTGGGTGACGAGCTACGACGTGAACAGTGCCCAGCCCCTCGTCATCGGCGAAAATCGTGTCTTTATCTCCGCAGGTTACGGCCACGGCGCGGCGGTAGTCGAAGTAGCTCGCTCCGGTGACGGATTCACCGCCAAGCTCGTCTGGCAAAACGTTAACATGAAGAACAAATTCAACAGTTCGGTGTACTACCAGGGACATATTTACGGGCTGGACGAGGCGATTCTGTCCTGCGTCAATGCCGAAACGGGCGACCGCAAATGGAAGGGGGGCCGCTACGGCTACGGCCAGTTGCTACTGGCAAGCGGACACCTGGTTGTCCTGACCGAATCCGGAGAGGTCGTTTTGGTCAAAGCAACGCCGGAAAGCCACCTGGAGATTTCACGTTTTTCAGCGATAGAGGGAAAGACCTGGAACAACCCAGCATTGGCGAACGGACGATTGCTGGTGAGGAACACGACCGAGATGGCCTGTTTTAGGATTGGGAAATGAGTAGGCAGGCTAAGGGTCAGCCAGCACTCGACAAAACTCGCTAGTTGTCACCATTGAATCTGACGACCCGACAAAGATCCTTACTTGTGGCATCGCGGAGCGATGCTTGAGGGTAGCCAGGGGATTCATCCCCTGGGTTGCAGACCTCGGTCTCCTCTCGCGTCGCGACAGCGACGCAATGATTTCGCTATGAAGTCCAGGAACATCCCCGCCAGTAGGAGACAATGATGGCCAACACCTACACCTCTCTCCACTACCATATTGTCTTCTCGACCTAGAACCGTGAGTCCTGGATTGGCCAATCTATCGAAGAGCGGGTCTGGGAATATCCAGGCGGCATCGCACGAAGAAACGACATCGTTCCAGTGAAGATCGGTGGCATCGGTGACCATGTGCATCTGGTGGTTTCAATTCCTCCGACACTCTCCATCAGGCGAAGTGCCTTTGCCTGGCAAGACGGCTACGGTGCCTTCACTGTAAGCAAGTCCCAACTCCCCGACGTACTTCGCTACGTTGAGGGGCAACGCGAACATCACCGCCGGCAGACCTTCCAAGAAGAGTACCGGGCTCTTCTCGACAGGCATGGCATCGATTACGACGAGAAGTATCTGTGGGGATGAGTCAGTGCGTCGCTCACGCGACGCAGCGGGTTTTAGGGCAAACTGGTCCAGGGGATGAATCCCCTGGCTACCCTCAGAGCATCGCCTCCGCGATGCTCTGGAGCGTCTACATTTGTCCCCATTTTCCAAGGGAGGCGCCGCGCCTCTTGCGGCACGGGTCAAAGGAACCCCGTCTTCATCTCCCCCTTAAGCGCTTCGCAAGGGGGAGAAAGGCTTTCTTCCCCTCAAAACAAGAATTTCAACCCAAACTGAATATGCCGCGGGCTTTGGGCAGAGAGAATCCTTCCGAACGTGGGTGAGCCCACGAAGATGTCGGGCAAGTCGAAATTCGGGCGATTGAAGAAGTTGAAGAACTCGGCGCGGAACTGCAGGTTCATACGCTCGCTCAGCGATGCCTGCTTCACCAGCGATACATTCACGTTCTGCAATCCCGGGCCGTCCAAAATGTTCCTGCCTGAGTTTCCGAAACTGCCAAAGGCTGGAAAGGCAAATGCCGCCGGGTTGAACCACTGTTCCGGTGTTTGCCGGGACACCTTGGCATCACCCACCACATTCGGCCGGTCGTTCGCGCCGAACCCCAGGTTCGCCCGGCCTGTGTTGCTCTGATCGATTTCGCGCAACAGAGCCACCGTGAAAGGCCGCCCTGTTTGCATTGTTATGATGCCGTGCGTCTGCCAACCTGCCAGGAAACTGGACACCCAACCCGCATCGCCCAGGAAGGAATGGCCACGCCCCACAGGAAGATCGTAGGAATAGCTGAGAGAGAATCGATTTCGGACATCGAAATTCGAGCGACCGCGCTCGGCTATCAGATTGTAGCTGTCCTGCGGATAGTTCGCGTCGCCGGCGCTTGTGAAAAACCCGGAGGCGTCGTCAATCGACTGGGACCAGGTGTACGAAGCCAACACGCTCAAGCCGAAGTCGAGGCGCTGCTGCAATCGCACTTGAAGGCTGTGATAGCTGGAACTGGCCCGTGACTCCACCTGGTTGATGTCGTCGAACTGCGGCACTGGGCGCGGATTAAAGGGTTGCGGGCTCGGCCGCGGTTGATTGATGTCGCGGCCCGCGATCAACTTCGTCCCCTTCGATCCGACGTAACCCAGCTCCAAGACCCGTGCCTTGCCAAACTGCTGCTGCAAGTTGAAATTCCAATGCTGCACGTAGGCCGTACGCAAGTTGCGATCGAAAGCTTGAGCGGAATCAGGCAAAGCAAACGGGAAAAAACTGGGGAAGGGATTGCTCAACGTTAGCGGCAAACCCGGCAACGAGAAATACAGGCTGAGGTCATAGTAAGGTGCATTGAAGTACAGCCCTTCGCCCGGCGCCAACGCCGACTGATCGTAATAGACTCCGTAGCCGGCGCGCACCACGGTCTGCTCCGCACAACCAGGAGTCCAGGCCAGACCGATCCGCGGCGCCCAATTGTTCTTGTCTGAGAAGTAACCACTACGTGGCATGCCCTGGGTTCCCACAGGCACCAAGGCCTGCCTTGTCGCATCGTAGAGGTTCGCACGGTCGTCGGCGTCCACCGGCGGCGAGTTGAACTCATAGCGGAGCCCCGCGGACAGCGTGAGCTTCGGATGAATTCGGAAACTATCCTGAACAAAGAAATTAATGCTTTCCGTTCTCAGGTGCTGGTGGTTATCGATATGAGCTCCGCCGGTCAGATACGGAAAGCCAATTAGCAAGTCAGCCAGTGCATTGCCTGTAATCACAATGGGAGCCGGACTGGCAAAGGTGAGAAACCCGCGCGCCTGCACATCGCGAAATGCGTTCTGCTGAATGCTCCGAAAGTCCCCGCCGAACTTCACCAGATGCCGGCCGCGCGCGTAGGTCGCCTGATCCAAAACCTGGAAACTGTTCGTCACGCTGTGTTGCGGATTGTTGTACTCATCGCCGAGCGGAGAATATCCCGTCACCGTGATGTAGCTGAGTCCAGTGTCGCGTGGGTTGGACGACAAATCTGGCAGGCCTACCGCCTTGTTGAGATTGTTGTCTTGATTCTCTTGAAACGAACCGCTGGCTACTCTCCCGTAGGCAAAACGCACTTCGTGAATCAACGATGGCGAAAAGGTGTGTGTCTCGCTGATCGTGACGTTCTGGTTGCCCCTCGGGATGTCGGTACCAAAGCCCGGAACCGTAGCGAAGCCGGGTGAGAAGGGATCGTAGAGGAATCGATCACCAAAGCTATAGCGAACGGCCAGTTGAGACCGGCTGCCTAGACGGTCAATCCGCGCATCAAACTGGTCCACGCGGTCGCGCAGCGTTGGCGAAGACACAAAGTTCTGGAACGGTACAGGCCGGTTTGGTGCTGGATACAAAGCTGCAATGTTTCGACCTACAGGGTGCTGTCGCTCCACGGGAATTTTGCCATCCGGGAAGGGCTGCTGGGTAAATGGGTCGATGGGTCGGGCAAAAAAGCTCTGGGAGAAATCACCGCTGCGTTCCAGCAATGTGGGGACACTGGCAACACGGGTAATTCCCTCCCGAGCCCGGGTTCCTTCGTAGTCCGCAAAGAAAAAGGTCTTGTCTTTGACGACCGGGCCTCCAAAAGAAGCACCGTATTGGTTGCGTTGATATTTCGGCTTGGGTTCGTTGGACGGCGCGAAGTAGTTGCGCGCATCCAGGGCGCCGTTGCGAAAAAACTCGTACACCGTTCCATGAAAATTGTTAGTGCCTGACTTCAGAACGATGTTGATCTGGCCGCCTCCATTCCGTCCAAATGCTGCATCGTGCGTGCTCGTGAGAACCTCGAACTCCTGGATGGCATCCACGGGCGGCTTCACACCAAATGTATTCAGCTTCGGATCTACGTTGTAGGCCCCGTCCAGCAGAAAAGTGTTGGCATCCTCGCGCGTTCCGTTGATGTTCAACGCGAAATCGCCGCGCACAGAGCCCGCTGAACCTGGGGCCGAAGGCGCCGCCCCCGGCACGAGGAGACTCAACTCCAAGAAGTTGCGGCCGTCGAGCGGCAGCCCCACAATCTGGCGGTTTTCAATCACCGTTCCTACGGCAGCGGAATCTCTGCGCAGTGGAGCCAACAGCGCGTTGACGACCACCTCCTGCTGCTGCAACGTATCGACTTCGAGCGTCACATTCGCCCGGAATTCCTGATTCACAAATAGCTCCAGATCCTGCGCGTACTTCCTATGACCCGGCTGCTCGACTTCCAGCCAATAGCTTCCAGGCGTCAACGAGACAAAGATGAACTCGCCTTCATTTCCACTGGTGGTCTGGCGCGATTCATTGATCGATTTCTGGAAAAGCCGCACTTGTGCTCCGGATACAGGCAGCTGCTTGGCATCGATCACCCGACCCCGAACAACAGCCCGATCCACTTGAGCGTAGAAACCCTGGCAATATGAGATCAGGATAAACAAGAAGACAATCAGTTTTCGATTCACGTTTGGTCCTCTCTGGTAGGTCTTATCCCTGCTGGATTCAGAACACCTCAGCTTCTTCGCCGGCCTGGGATGCGCCATCTGAATCCAAATCTTCCTGCCTTTTATACCACCGTTTCCCTGTCCCGCAATCCGATCAAATACAGAATGCCATCCAAGCCGAGATTGGAAATCGATTGCCGGGCGCTCTCCTTCACCACCGGTTTGGCATGAAACGCAATGCCCAAGCCTGCAATGTTCAGCATGGGCAGGTCGTTCGCACCATCGCCCACGGCAATCACCTGCTCGAGGCTGAGGTTTTCCCTGGCCGCAATTTCGCGCAGCAACAGGGCTTTGCGCCGCCCGTCCACAATCTCGCCGGCAACTTCGCCGGTAACCCGACCGTCCCGGATTTGCAATTCATTGGCATGGAGATAGTCAATGCCAAGTTGCTTCTGGAACCTGCAGCCAAAATAGGTGAACCCGCCTGAAAGGATCGCAGTCTTGTATCCCAGTTTCTTGAGCGTTGCAATGAGGCGTTCCGCACCGTCAGTGAGCGGAATTTGCTGCCCGATCTGTTCCAGCCGGCTTTCTTCCAACCCTTTCAGCAGACGAAGACGATTTCGAAAGCTTTCGCTGAAGTCGATCTCGCCGCGCATGGCAGACTCTGTGATCTTCGCCACCTCGGCACCCACCCCTGCGGCTTTCGCAAGTTCGTCGATAACCTCAGCCTGAATGAGTGTGGAATCCATATCAAACGCCACCAGGCGGCGATTGCGGCGATAGACGTTATCGAGCTGAAATCCGATATCGACGTCAAGGTCGCTGGTGATCCGCATGAATTCGGCGCGCATCGCATCGATGCCTTCGGCTGCCCCTCGCACTGAGAACTCGACGCAGGCGCGAGTGTTGAGCGACGGCGACGCCAGCGATACTCTCCCCGAAAGCCGGGCGATTTTGTCGATGTTCAGCCCGTGAGCTGCAATACTGGCGGTGAGGCGGGCGATCTGTTCGGCGGTAATTCGTCGTCCCAACAAGGTCACGATATAGCGCTGCTTGCCTTGCCCTGACACCCACTTTTCGTAGCGTTCCTCGGAGATTGGCGTGAAGCGGACGTTAACGCCAAGCTGATGCGCCTTGAAGAGCAAGTCACGAAACACGCCGTCCGAGTTGGCTGGCACCTCCACCACCATGCCCAGCGACAGCGTTTCGTGGATGACGGCCTGGCCGATGTCCAGAATGTTAACGCCGTAGCTCGACAAAATGGAGGTCAAGGAAGAGGTCAGCCCCGGCTTATCTTCACCTGAGATATTGATGAGGATGATCTCGTTCATCCGAGGTTTGCGACGGCGTTGCTTAGCAACTTCCGCATTAATGGACCAGCGCCCGAGTACCCAGTCTTTGATGATTCATCCGTGGATTGCTATTGCCTGGGGCGGGAATCGAACCCGCATGAACCTTTCGGATCGATGGATTTTAAGTCCGAAAGTCGGGTATTGATTATCAGTTGGTTGCAAGGATCGTCAATGATTTAGCTTTGGCTGCAGTGAGGTTGAGTTGATAGTTTTGCTCTGCAATAGTTACAGTTTTTCAAGTAAATAGTTACAGTTTGCCGGGCAGCGGTGAAGTGATCCGAAAGCTAGTTGAAGACTATTTGGAAAAGGCAGAGAAAAAGACGTCCAAGTGGTCGGGCCCGAGGGCTTCTTGTAGGCAGCATGCATCCGGAGCTTAGGACGCGGCGATTGAAGACTGACTATTACTAACCGGACGGCGGGCTTTAGGGCCGCTTAGCTTTCAGTTGTGGGCTGTTTCAGGATAGCTGCCGCCGCGTGAGAGATAATGAGCGAAAAGTGAGTACGGGTCGTGCCGTCGTCAAGAACCTCGTCCCGGTCTCCGATGGCCATATTGAAGATCGGATCGATGCCGTTTGATGCCAGCTTGTAGTAAAGATCTGTGACAAGACTGTGAAATCTATCCCGAGTGAGATCCTCTGGAAGTGAATACCTAATCATCTAGTTCTCCAATTGCACAATTGACCTGTGCCAATTCTGATCGGATTCTGGAAGAGAAAGGGTTAATGAAAGTTGTTGTACCTCTGAAATGATTGCAAAGCGGAGCACCCAAGGAGAACGGGCTTCGGCCCGCCTTTTTTCAGTGGGGGGAGTGATTTGTGGAGATGTACTGGAAACTAACTCGAAGGTCTTTAACAGGTGCTGCTTTATGGCTTGTCCTGGCCGTGGTATG
>Ga0075418_10001539_pt1 | contig 26186 bp, 28 predicted proteins | sample SoiMetdeltSBSDD2_FD_81776 | JGI IMG/M metagenome (GOLD analysis project Ga0075418, IMG submission 81776) | Bulk soil microbial communities from a Populus tree surrounding site in Tennessee, USA - Soil MetaG P. deltoides SBSDD2 | ecosystem: Environmental > Terrestrial > Soil > Tree plantation...
CAAGAGGGATTATGTACTCAAACAATCAGCGAATTGAAGATATATTCAGTCTATGATGTGAAACGTAACGCGGAGGACTACCATTTCTTTCTCCATTTGGAGGAAAACGTGATGAGGTCTTTTACGTTTGACAAAAATATGATTATATTGTTGAAATCCTGGTTTACCTTACACTATGTATAATCTTTAGAATATAAGGAAAAATTGAAGTATTAAGATGTCTTTTCGCTCTACAGAAAAATACTACCCTAAAGTATCTTGACACAATCAACCAAAATCCTTATAGCTCTGGTAGACCACAGACACTGCAAAGGGCGTAAGCGCAAGCCCACGCCGCCATCCCAATCCTCGGTTAGGGCTGCGCAGACAAGCCCTTTTATTATCAATATAGTTAACTTATCTGCCGCCTATCTACTTGAGAATAGCTATTGCATCACATATTGTGCTTGATAAGATAAAGTGGAATGATGATGGCGTTCTTGAAAGCATCGGAGGACCTCCATGCTACTGTGGCATAACAAGTAGAAGATTTGGCATTGATGTCTCTCTTGTTACAAAAGCAGGCAGAGATCTACCAAGAGAATTGTACAATACGCTGGAAAAAAATAAAATCGTATTGAGCGATAGGGTCATCGTAGACTCACCGACTACCAAGTTTATTATCATCGCTCACGGGGATTCAAGACTTCTAAGAGTAAGTGAGAAGTGCGAACCACTAACTATAGAGGATATTCAAAAAACGAACGCAGATTGTTGGTTGGCGAGTCCTGTAATCGACGAATTACCTCAAGATGTGCTCGCCGAAATAAAGCACAATAGAGGTAAAAAAAATTTTGTCATGCTAGATCCACAGGGATACCTACGTCTCGTTGACAATCGGGGCTGTATTACCATGCGAGACAACCTAGAGTTAGAACTTTCGGGCATAAACGCAATAAAAGTAGACAATCAGGAGATGTCGGCACTTACAGGAGGGTTACAAGGACTAGCTGGTATGCAGGCGTTGCATTCTTGTGGGATAGATTTTGTGATTTATACGGAGAATCGGATTATACATTTGCTTCATAATCAAACGCATTATTGGTTGACGTTGCAAGAGGTTGACACAGTTGATTCTACGGGCGTGGGTGACATATTGTCTGCCTCATTTTCATGCGCCTACATAAAAGAAAACGATCCTATATGGGCGATCTGCTTTGGAGTTGGGGCCGTTAAGACCGCTCTTGAAACAAAACAAGTTGGCATTGCCAAAATTCCCTCCATGCGCGACATAGAAGAGACAGCCACTTACCTTTACAATGCCATCGGGTTTCAACGCGTATCTTAACTTTAAATTCGGCCCCAGAACACTACAATTAGTATAGTAGCAATGAAAGTTGTGCTTTCAGGCATCGACACGCGGGACGGGGCTCTCCTTTCCAAAGTCAAAAGGACACTCGAATCATTGACTGTCAGGACCCAGATAATGAAGGATGACGACTATCATAATGCAAGTGAAGCAGATCTCGTGATGGTCGCTGGAGGTGATAGAGGCATACTTGACTACTTCCATAAAATCGAATATGATTCTGCCCCTGTTCTTGGAATTTACGAGACCGATTCGACGGGTTTTCTTGCACAGCTTGATGTAAGAGATATGGAGTCTGCAATAGCTCAGCTGAAGCGAGGCAGCTATCTCGTCGAACAGGTTTTTCGACTCGCAGTTAAAGTAGACGGCAAGCAAGCGTATCCCGTCTTAAATGACGTAGCAGTCTTTCCAAGTAAGAGTGCAACCCTAATGGAGCATGTATTGCGCATAGATGCCAACGACATTTGGCATGACAAGAGCGATGGTGTAATAATTGCAACTCCTACAGGCTCCACTGCATATTCTATGTCGGCAGGCGGCCCCATGGTACTACAAAAATCGCTAGTATTTTTGGTCGTTTCCGTGAACTCTCTCGACAACACCCGCCGCCCACTTATCGTTCCAAACCAAAGCAAGCTTGAAATCACTGACATCATTAGTCGTTACCACTGCGAAGTAGTGCTTGATGGCGGCCTAAGGATACAGATAAAGAATACTCTTGAATGCAGCAAGCACGCATTTCCAGCGCGACTTGTAAGACTTGGCGGCGATTCTTCTGCGGCATCACTTATGGCAAAGAAAGTTAAGCTCGCTGAAGATATGCTGAAGATGCCTCCAAGTGCCAAACTGATACTTAAGACGCTGGAGTATGAGGGTTCCTTAAGCCAAAAAGACCTTGCTGCGCGCACTATGCTTCCAGAGCGAACGATTCGACTTTCACTCAGCCACCTTATCAACCAAGGGTATGTGAAAAAGAAGACCTCACTTCGAGATGCCCGTCAGAGAATATATGAATTGAAATTCTAGTACCTTGCAGCGGCCCTGACAAAGGCCTCAAATGCCTGCTCAGGCTTTCCTGGCCTGCTACTAAATTCAGCATGGTACTGTACCGCAAAGAAAAATCTGTTATTGGGTATTTCCAGTATCTCCATTCGTCTACCTCCATCGGAATGAGCCGACAGTACAAGGCCATTTTTTGTTACAAGATCGAGATACTTTTGGTTAAATTCAAAGCGGTGCCTGTGTCGCCTCTTTATCGTGGTTGACCGATATAATTTTGCCGCAATAGTTTGCGGAGTTAGGCTTATTTTGTGGCTTCCAAGACGCATAGTACCCCCCATATTGTGAACATCAAGCTGCTCAGGCATGAAATCGACTACCGGATTCTTTGTATTTTGATCAAGCTCAGTAGAATTCGCGTCGGTTAATCTACATACATATCTTGCAAAGGCAACAATTGCCAGTTGGAATCCAAAGCAGATTCCAAGATATGGGATGTTGTTTGCCCTCGCAATATCTACCGCACTTATAATTCCCTCGCTTCCTCTTATCCCAAAGCCCCCAGGTGCAAGAACGCCCTCAAAGTTCTTTAAGATTGACAGATTGTGCTGATTGCCATTTTCAAATTTTTCAGAGTCAATCCAGTATACCTCGACCTTTTTGCCAATGCTGGCACCAGCATGAAGCAGGGCATGGTATATGCTGACGTAACTATCAGGCAACTTCACGTACTTTCCTACAACTGCAATTTTGATCGAACCCTCGTGTTTTGAAAACGATCCCGCGATATCCTTCCAATTATCCCAGTTGGGAGTAGCGTTTTTAAGTCCAAGTCGATCACCTACTGATTTGAGCATACCCTGGGTTTCGAGTACCTCTGGCACCTTGTATATTGAAGGTGCATCATGACATGAGATCACACAGTTTTCTTCTACGCTTGCAAAAAGTGAAATTTTTCGCCTAGCATCATCTCTTAATGGCGTCTTGCATCTGACGGCAAGGATATCTGGTTGGATGCCAATTCTTCTGAGTTCCTGGACGCTGTGTTGTGTCGGCTTGGTCTTTTGCTCGCCTACTACATCAAGCACAGGAGCCAGTGTTACATGAATGAAAAGAGTATTTGACCGACCTAGCTCCAGCTCCATCTGTCTGAAGGCTTCAAGGAATGGCAAGCTTTCAATGTCTCCGACCGTTCCTCCACACTCGACAACCAAGATATCTAATTTTTCGTCATTTGCTATCTTGCTCACGGCATTCTTTATTGCGTCAGTGACATGCGGAATTATTTGAACGCACTGGCCTAAGTATTTGCCTTCTCTCTCAGCTCTAATAACATCCATGTAAACCCGTCCCGTAGTTATGTTATGCTCTTTTGTCATAGCAATATCGATAAATCTTTCATAATTGCCTATGTCCATGTCGCACTCCCCCCCGTCGTCTGTAACAAACACCTCTCCATGAGCGACAGGATTCATAGTGCCAGCATCGTAATTTACATATGGGTCTATTTTTACACATGAGACATTGTAGCCAGCAAGCTGGAGAAGTTTTGCGGTGGATGATGTAATCACCCCCTTACCTAGGCCAGACATGACTCCGCCTGTAATGAAAATGAATTTAGAATGAATCTGTGGCGGCGAAGACTGCACATCTGGGTTTAGAGAATCGCCTTTTTATTCCTTTTTGGATTCTTCAGCGCTATATTAATAAGAAGAAAATGCCTTAGTTAGCTTGTTCTTAAAAAAATGGATGAAACTGAAGCTAAAAAGCCACGAGGCCGTTCTGCTATACAGGCTGCGCACGGCGGTGTTACTAGTGAGGATGAAGCAAGGCTAGATCTTATGATATCTGATCTTTATGGGGTGGATGGTGACGAAGCTACTGAAATACATGTAAACTATCATCTTGACCGACTGATAAGTGCCCTAGTCAGGCGATGTGCCGAAAAAGGAATAGCGAATGATGCAATAGCAGACCAAATACGCTACCTTAACCTCTTGGGATCTGCTGGTCAAGTGGCAAAGGGTAAACTTAGCGAAGCTGCAGCAATCGATGGTTTATTTCGCTCCTTAAGAGCAATCGAGAATCAGGGTAGGGATGACAGATATATCAACTTCTACACCTAAGATAATCATCCTTGCTTGTTACAAATAAAGCCGCAATCCAACCCTTCGATTTCACCATTGATAATGTGAGAGATATTTATCTTGATTACGTAATTCAAATGGAAAATGATGTACTGGCTAAATGTCTAGCTTATTACAAAATGAATGCTTTGCAGATGCCGATTTCTATTGCTGACCGATGTAACCAACATCATTAAAGAAGTTTATTAATTCGCTTACATACTTATTGTCTCTGTTTATCCCATACATCACATTGGCGTACTTAATCTGAGACACCCATCCGATCTTTACGAGATCGAAAATGTTATTCTTGATGTCTTCCCGCTTTAGATGAGTTTTTTTATGGAGCACATAGATTGTTGCCAGCTTGTTCTCTTCTGCAAGAGCTTTCATTATCTTGATCTTGCCGATGCTGCCAAGTCCTATCTCTATAATTTCCTTGCTATTCATCGCCTGCGACACTAGATTACTGTTCACGCTTCCTTGACTTTTCTCATCAATACAGGTTCCAGTTCCGCAAGCGAAGCGCCATGTAATCCTATCGCTTTAAGTGACTTGATGTCCACTAGCTTCCTTGCATTTAGATCGTCAAGATAATCTTCGATATCGATCTTTCTCATGCCTAACTGGTCAGCAAGTTCAGAAGCGTACAGGCGTACGTCTTTGAGACCAACGTATGGCTTTTTCTTGCTTCTCAGCGCACGAACTAGAGCCATCAGGCTCAGTACATGGTTCTTTGAGAGTTGATCAATCTCTTCTGTCGTAATTGACGGGTGAATTTGGCCATGTACCTTTCGGAGATGATCAAGCGTCACCCTTCCTGACCCGCTGGATTCGGCAAGGTTGCCTGCATACAATAGCAGGTCGAGAGCATATCTCACGTCTCCATTTACTTCGGCAGAAGTTGTAATGCTGGCAACTTTATCAATAACGTCTGAGCCTAATGCCTTTGGACTGAATGCTTCAGCAACCCTACTCTCTAGTATGTCGCTGACTTGGTGCATCGTATAAGGATTAAATTCCATTGGAACTCTTCCAAGTGTGCTGAGCTCTGCTGCATCAAGCTTAGCGTAAAATTCCATACTCCGCGCAATAAATACTACTCCTTTAACATTACATGGCTTGTCCATCTCGTATTCATTTAAGCGTGTTAGATCGTAAATAATACCTGTGTCTTTGCTACTTTTCACCAAATAATCGATTTCATCTATGACAATCAATGCATATTGATTATTTTGTCTTAAATATTGCAAGAGGTAGCGCAGCATCTCTTCGGCACCAAGCCCTTGAGCAGGCAGTTCTGGAGCGATACGCTCAAGTAAGAATCTATAAATTGCAAACTTGTTGCCTCCTTGCAGCTTCATGTTAATGTATACATTCTTTAATTTCAGCCTATTTTTTGCAAAGTGCTCTTCGAGGAGTTTAGACGATCTTAGAACCGTCGAAGTCTTGCCAATGCCAGCAGCACCTATTACTTGCAAAATGGTGAGGGGAAACCTGTCAGGATCCTTAGGTGCATCAGAAAACACGCGTACTATTTGCTGAATCTCGCCATCGCGATGCGGTAGCTCATCTGGCAAGTAGCGTGGTGACATTTTTGATTTGTTCTTAAAGATCCCGCCTTCAGACATTCGGCTATAGTTGATAGAGTTCATCATCAATATATACGTGAATCAAGAGCAAGGCCTTGTGAACAATAGTAGTTATGTATGTAACCCATATTAGTAATGTATCTTACGTAGCTATATCAACATGCCAATAGATCCCGACTTTCCAAAAAATCATCAGCCAATAGGCAAGCATCAACACTCAGACGGGGAGCATTTTCATTTTGTATGGGGGCCTGGAAGGACTGTAGAGGCGGCAGAAAATGAAGAGGTCAAATCTGCCTACCAGACAAGAGGAGAAGAAATGGTCCCTCTAGGCGTTCATGGAACAATGGTGGCTGTCGACTGGGACTCGTGTGTTGCTGACGGTGCATGTATTGAAGCCTGTCCAGTACAAGTATTTCAATGGTACAGAACAGAGAATGATGTTCCTGCAGTTCAGGTGGCAAATGCTACAAGCGCAGGTACAGGCAGCTCAGTCAAAGAAGAACGAAAAGACTATACCGATAAGGCAGATCCAATCAGAGAGCACGACTGTATTTGGTGCATGGCTTGCGTGTCAGTATGTCCTCCACAGGCAATCAAAGTGGACCAGTCAAACCTAGAATATCATGAAAAGTCCGCTGGCACATTCAATGAAGCCTTGTCTAAAAGTGGTGCACCTCCACCGCATGCGCATTAGGCGCACTTTTTCTTCCTTTCCTCATTCTTCTTTATCTTCGGGGTTCTTGTTGTTTACTAGAAAATAGAGTTGCCCGTCATTGCAGATTCCTATATGGGGATATTCATGCCCCCAGACATTTCGGTCAGGATAAAGCAATTCATGGCTGCCAAGATTAACTTTCCATTACTCGGAAAGGATGAGCTCTTGGCCGTATTCTACCTGTTTGGCAAAGGTTACAAAGTTATTGGAGAATCTGAGGTCAGCGCTGCAAGCGACTTGGCAAAAAGGACTGTCGAGCAAGTGGCAAGGGATATACGAGTCTATATCACTATGCCCCAAAAAATGGATGCCAGATTTACTCGTGAGAACTATACAAAAAGATCATTGCAAATAGTTGTTGATAGTGGTGGTGGGCAACCAGATGTAGACAGGAGGGTTGCAGGGGACCCAACAATATTATCGGACTGCTTTGCCCAACACATTGCATACTACAGACAAGACTTCTTTTTTGAACTCTTTCAGCCTTTTAAAGCGGAGCAACTCCCGCAGACATTGGAAAACAAACTTGAAGAGAGGATGCTCTTGCTCGGGTTTAACGTCAAGAATGCCCAATTACTACCATTCAAAGCTTCACTTCCTGCATTTTTCCAATGGATGCTAAAAGTTTGAGGAATGATCTACGACCCGCACCATTTTCTTGACATCAAACACCATCACTTCTTTAGGTAAGTTGATTGCCAGCACACGCTCTTCTGGTGGATTGTATCTCAATACATGAATTAGAGCGCCATCTTTGCCAAATCTTTTGCCAGTCCTCTTCTCAATTACTACTTCGGGATTAAATAAGGCATCAAATGGGAAAAAATAAGTTCCACCCCATACATTGACGGAGTACTCAACTCTATAATATGGAACTGACATCCTTGGAAACAACAGCGCGCTGGCAGAGTGAAGGTTCTCTCCCTCCTCGTACATTCTGTTGTGGTGAAAAGTATCAATAAAGGGCACTTTGGCGTAAACAGTTGAGTTAACAGATTTCCTTGTACATATTATTTCATATCGCTTGAATTCGTAGTCCGGCATGGTGGCTGGGCCATACTTGGCGTCATCGTGCAACATCATTTTGCGATTCACAAGGAACTTTTCCTTTGACTCTAAAAGACGCCGGATATTCTCTACAAACTGGTGTTCGTTGCATTCATAAAGTGGCAATTTTATCCGCCAATGTCCTTAACTACTTTTGATATTGTCATTTTGGATCCACATATAGTAATTATCGGGTCCTTTGGATAGACATCTCCAATCTCTTCTGAGACGCTTATCGTCTCATTGTCTCTGATATACAGCATCTTGGTCCAGAACTTGCCGTCAGCAACAATTGTAACAGTATCGTCTAGCAAAAACCCAATTTCAGAAAGGCTGGCCTGCACTCTCTCAAATGGCACAAGCACAGAAATAGATTTCAATTTTTGTCCGCCTTTCTTTTCTTGCACAGATACTTTCTTTGTGTTTCAAGTATAAAAATTGGTCGCAGGTTAGGTGAAATAGGATTGTAGGATTGTATTGTAGATGTTAATCTGATGCTTTTTCATCGTGAAAATTAAGAAAGACTTAATATCTTTTATTGATCTTCTTTCATTTTATTTGACAATATGGGACTTTAGCAGACATACATATTATCCTTCAGTACGGAAGGGTTTCTTACATTTACTAATTGAACTACTCTTTTTATAAGCATGGTTTTGGCAGTATGATGACCTTGACCTATGTAGTGATATAATATATTCAACTAAGTAATTTGCAAAACAGCTATCTGGAAGTAATAAAAAGAAATACAAATATATCAAATTTGAGGCCCCTTTTTGAAAAATTCAAAAATGAATATGTGACAATTGCCTAATGTGCTTTGGAGCAATGCGCATCATAGAAAAAAGTGGTTCTGTTATATAATTAACATATAATAGTAGGAACTTAAAAGAAAATGGTAGCGCGGATGTGGCAGAGTGGTCTTCTTTCTATGCGAACATAATAATGCGTCGGCCTTGAGACGACAAGCGCCGGTAAGCCGATTCGCCCTCGGGCGATCAGGAGTTCAAATCTCCTCATCCGCGCCATTATGTTATTATTATTGTTATCATCATCCTGTTTTTCTTACGGATTCGCGACGCTGTCGATTCTGTACTCTCTGACTATGCTCCGACTTAATCCTGCGGTCAAGACGTGCTATGAGCTCCTTTGACGCACTGATTGGATCATAGCCTACGGCCTTTGCATCTATCACACCATTTGACGTGATAAGCCTGGTCCGAAGTGAATATTTGCGCGTCTTGTGTTTGTCTGCATACACTACTATAGATCTTACATCGCCAAGCTTGCCTTGAATCTTCTGTAAAAAGCGTGTAAGCTGCTCTTGAATTTCGATCCTGTCTTGTCCATCTTCGAGATGTGCCATGTGGATGATAGGCTCATTGTTCTTCTTGGGTAAGACAAGCTCAAGCGCATCCTTTGGCGTGACTATCCCCATCGGCCTTCCATCTCCCACGACAATCGTCCCTTCATTGCGTCTAAAGTTGTCGACCATGACATTGAGCTTCGTGCCCCGTTCTACTGAAACGGCTCTTCTTGCGATATCTTTTACCTTGACATCTTTGATGCCCGCAGTTCCACCAGAGATTGCGGCAGACTTGCTTGTGCGTTCACGTGGAGTCGCAATTATCTTAGCTATGTCAAGCATATTCAGTGTCCCATGAAGGATTCCTTTTGTATTTATTACTGGCAACCGTGAAATATTGTACCTTCTCATTTTAGAGATCGCATCAGCAAGCGAGTTATCCTCTTCTATTACTATCGCACCAGACATGACTTCATCTACAATAGCATGTCCAAAGTCTGCAGTCGACACAAGATCTGTTTCACTGACAATACCTACAAGCCCGCCGCCATCTTCTACCACTGGCATGGCGCGATTTCCACTCCCAATTATAAGCTGGGCAGCTTTTTCAATGTCGTCGTCTCTACTCAATGCCGATGTCTTGATGATGTAACCTCTCAATTTTGAAGAAGGTTGTGCAGTAGAACTTATGAACTGCTTAGCAGATATCATACCGAGGTATTTGCCGCTTTCATCTACAACGGGTATCTGATTAATTGATCTATCTGCCATAAGGTGTAATGCTTTTGCAATTGTGTCCTCAGAGGTAAGAGTAACGACGTCTGTCACCATTATTTCTGATACTTTCATTCAATAGAACATCTCGACGCTAGTTATTTTAAACTTACACATCTGTAAGCAGCATAGTTATAACGCTTCTTCTCATTTTTAACTAGAACAATGAATAAAGAGCGGCGACTGGCAATTGTGGCAATAGCCGCTGTAACGTTGGCTGCAGTCGCGACTGCTTTTTTCACACCTTCGCAGACTACACTTCCCATACCTGAGCCAGGACAGAGCGGTGGCAACAACAACAACAATACTCGCTCTGGCGTTCAGGTGCTTGCCCAGAACCTTGATGTGCCTTGGGCAATTGACATCGCAGAGGATGGTACGCTCTTTTTCACAGAAAGAACGGGCAGGGTAATGGTCGTAGACAAGAATGGCAGTCTTCTTTCAGATCCTGTAGCCTACATCAATGTTATGCAGAACGGTGAATCAGGGCTATTAGGATTGGTACTTCATCCTAATTTTACTGAGAACCATCTGCTTTATGTCTACCACACTTACTCTAATGATTCATCTGTTTTGAACAAAGTCCTAATGCTAACAGAAGATGACAACAAGATAGTTGAGTCAAAAGTCATCATCGACAACATCCCTGCTGCCGACAGGAACGATGGTGGTAGGATCAAATTTGGACCCGATGGCAAGCTGTACATTGCCACCGGTGACGCACGGCAGCCCGAGCTTGCCCAAGATGCTAGATCACTTGCTGGCAAGATTCTAAGACTCAATTCTGACGGTAGCATCCCAGAAGATAACCCTTTTGAAGGCTCACCTGTATATTCTTACGGACACCGCAATATTCAGGGGTTAGCATGGCACCCCCTGACAGGAGATCTATACGCAAGCGAACACGGGCTTGAAGGAGATGATGAGATCAATATCATCAAACCTGGGAGTAACTACGGCTGGCCCATTGAAGATTGCAACGCGGAAAAGTTTGAAAAGCCCATCTTATGCTTCAACCCTGCGATAGCTCCTGCAGGAATGACATTTGCTGCTTTAGATAACTTAGGCTACCAAAACGACATATTGCTTGCCACTCTGAAGGCTCAACATGTTCGTCTGGTCGATTTAGAATCTAATGTGGAAAGCAATATCCTGACAGGTTTTGGAAGAATACGGGATATTGTAGAAGCTGCTGATGGCTCGCTTTATGTGGCTACAAGTAATAGAGACGGAAGGGCAGTACCTTCGCAAAACGATGACAAGATTTTAAGGATCATCAGCCCGCAATAGCATGACCGTAATGACAATAGAGAAAAAAATCTATAAGATGACCAGGGAAGAACGCCTCGAGTACATAAGAAAGGCTACTCAAATATCGGGGGACATTGAGGCAATGCTCCAACCACTTTCCTTTGAAGATTCAAACAGGATGATAGAAAATGCCATCGGAATTATGTCTATCCCACTGGGTATTGCCACCAATTTTGTCATAAACGGTAGGGAATATGTGATACCAATGGCCATAGAAGAGCCCTCAGTTATTGCTGCTGTTAGCAAGGCTGCAAAAATAGCCAAGGTCAGGGGCGGATTTATCGCTGAGGCTGACGATTCTCTTATGATAGGGCAGGTGCAAGTTGTAAAACTTGGCAATGGAAAACATGCTACAACTAAAATATTGAGAGATAAAAGTCAGCTACTCGCTATAGCGAATTCAAATAGTAAGTCTGTGGTTGCAATCGACTTGCGAGTGCGACTGCTGCGTGACAAAAGCCCAAACAATATGGGCAACATGTTGGTAGTAGAGTTGGTTATAGACACCAAGGATGCCATGGGTGCAAATGCGATAAACACTATGTGCGAAGCAATAGCGCCACGAATAGCCGAAATTACGGGTGGCGAAGTTGTGTTAAAGATCTTATCAAATTATAGCACTAAAAGATTGGTAAGATGCAGGGCGACCTTTGACAAAGATGAGCTTGGCGGCAGCCAAATTGTTAAACGTATACTCTACGCTTATGCACTTGCTTATTCTGATACTTACCGTGCGGTTACCCACAACAAGGGCGTCATGAACGGTATTGATGCAGTTGCGCTTGCCACAGGACAGGACTTTCGCGCAATTGAAGCTGGCACGCATGCATACGCTGCAAGGGACGGAACCTATCGGTCGCTTACTACCTGGGGCAGAACAAAAGAAGGCGACTTGGCCGGTGCGATCGAGTTGCCCTTGGCAGTAGGCGTTGTTGGAGGAGTAGTCAATGCCCATCCTACTGCCAAGTTTGCGCTTCAAATCTTGAGCGTCAAAAGTGCAAGGGAGCTAGCAACTGTGATGGCTGCTGTAGGTCTTGCACAGAATCTGGCCGCGATAAGAGCACTATCCTCAGAGGGCATTCAAGCTGGCCACATGGGGCTGCACGCAAGGAAATTCAGTAAGTAGATATATATCCAGTAAAAGTACCTTTCTCAAACTGTCCGTCATATAATGCCTACTGTAAAATTTGCAATTCCAAAAGGAAGTATTGAGGAGGTTACATTCAATCTACTAGAGCAGGCATGGCAGCATGTGAGCGGCCGCGGTCGCACATACAGAGTGAAATTGGGTGATCCTGCGATTGATGTCAAAATTCTGAGACCGCAGGAGATCCCCACTTATGTTCAGGAGGGCTTTTATGATGTGGGCATCACTGGCAGGGATTGGATACTGGAGGCAAAGGCAGACGTTGAAGTACTGCTAGACCTTGAGATTGGCCGCGTCAAACAGGTAATTGCTACCCCAACCAGCTTTCCATTCAATAACCTAAGCGACTTAATAGCCGACTTTGCCGGGAATAATAAGACGTTGAGAATATCTTCAGAGTACCTCACCACTACTTCTACTCATATCAAGTCAAATGCCATATACAAGAAGTACTATGGCAATGCCGATCCTATGATAATTACCCCCTGGATGAGGCTAGGTGAAAATAAAAAAGTCGAGATCTTTCTCTCATTTGGCGCTACAGAAGCCAAGCCACCAGAGGATGTAGACGCAATTTTCGATATCACGGAGACTGGTACCACACTTGCTCAGAATAAACTCAAAATAATAGACACGGTAGCCGAATCTACTGCAGTGCTCATGGCAAATAGAAAGTCTCTCAAGGATCCGGCCAAGCGCGAAAAAATAGCCGACATGATCGCACTACTCCGAGGCGTCGTAGAGGGACGGAAAAAGCTCCACATATTTGTCAATGTCAAAAAGGAAAAGTTGGAAAGACTGTTAAAGGAATTGCCTGCTCTTAAAAGACCCACTATCAGCCCACTTTCTGAGGAGGGATGGTACGGTGTCAACACCGTAATTGACAAAAATGAATTTATCATGATAGTGCCAAAGTTGAGAAAGCTGGCACAGGGCCTAGTGGTATTGGAGCCAAGGCAAATACTAGCACTTGACGAAATAAACTTGGACGGATATTCCTGATGAATATAATTTACGTCACCGACCCAACTAGTGAAGCTGCACAGCTTCGCAAGGCAACTGCAATTCAGGACTCGTTCTTGGAAGACACAAAGGCAATAATGAGAGATGTCGCAGAACATGGCGACTCTGCAGTTTTCAAATACACGTCAAAGTTTGACGGCGCAATGCTTGATTCACTTCGAGTTAGTGAACAAGAGATGAGGCAAGCATATGCACAGGTCACAAAGGATCAGATAACGGCAGTCAAATTGATGAAACAGAGTCTTGTCAAAAGCGAGATGGCAATCCTGAAGCGGCTAAAAGGAATGGTAGTATCCTCATCTGAAGGTATTAGAATAGATCGCATAGTCAAGCCAGTTACAAGCATTGGATGCTACATTCCAGGTGGTAAGGCCAGGTATCCAAGCACAGTCGTCATGTGTGCGGTGCCTGCCAAGGTTGCTAATGTGAAAAGGATTGTAGCAATCTCTCCTCCAAGAAAGGATGGCACAGTTGATCCACTAACATTGGTGGCTGCAGATATTTGCAGAGTCGACGAATTCTACAAGATAGGCGGTGCGCAGGGGATAGCTGCACTTACCTATGGTACACAATCGATTAGACCTGTCAGCAAGTTAGTGGGCCCTGGGGGGATGTTTGTTACTGCTGCAAAGCTAGTTGCTTCTGCAACCGTGTCCACAGACATGGTAGCTGGCCCAACGGAGCTACTGATATATGCCGATGCAACTGCTAACCCATATCTTATTGCTGTTGACCTGATCTCACAAGCTGAGCACAGCACTGATACTGTCTGCGGCCTTGTGACTACCTCGAGCAAGCTAGCAGCAGAAGTGCAGAATCAGGTAGAGTCTATAATTACAAGAATTACACGGTCAGATATTGTGAAAAAGAGTCTAAAAAACAATGGCTTTATAGCCATTTGTAGGAATGAAGGCGCTTGTATTGAATTTGTAAATGAGTTTGCGCCAGAGCATTTAGAAATAATGTGTAAACATGCTGAAGTTATTTCCAAGAAGGTTGATTCAGCTGGACTTGTGCTGATTGGACAGTATGCACCATCATCTGCAAGCGACTACAGCCTAGGTTCAAATCATGTGCTTCCCACCTTGGGATTTGGCAAGTCCCGCGCATCACTATCAGTACTTGACTTTGTCAAGATAGTAAACAAGGTGAAAGTAGACAAGTCAGGATTGGCGAAGGTGGATAGATCCATTAGGGAAATTACATCTGCAGAGGGGCTCTTGAATCACTATGAAGCAGTGAAGGCGAGGATGAATGAAAAAAAAGAATAGCTGGCTCAATAATAACATCAAACGTATTACTTGGCTTGACCACTATACAAAACCTGAAAAAGTAGAAGGCGCAATTAAGCTAGACTCAAATGAAAATTTTGCGCTGGATAAGGATTTTGTCGCAAGCGTAGCAACTGAAGCTGCAAAACAAGTAGATCTCAGAGAATACCCCCTTGGCCAGATAGATGAGCTCTATGATCAGCTTGCCACATATGTTGGCGTAAGTGGAGAGTGTGTGGCTGTTGGTAGCGGGTCTGACCAGATAATTGAACTGTTGCTATCAACTGTTGGAAGTAGACGTGCTACCGTGTTTTCTCCCACATTTTCATACTTTATTAACAGGTGCGAGCTTCATGGTATAAAGGTATACAAGGTTCCCCTAAAGCCCGATTTTACTCTTGACAGAAAGGCATTTGTAATGGCTGCAAAGAGGTCAGATCTTATTTACATCTGCTCGCCAAATAATCCTACGGGCAATCAACTTGATAGACAGGAGATGATCGAAGTCGTAGATTCACTTGAGGACAAACTTGTATTGATCGATGAGGCGTATGTAGATTTTGCGGATTACTCATTGTCAGACGAGGCAATAAAACGTAATAATGTAATAGTAGTTCGTACGCTATCAAAGGCATTTGGTCTTGCAGGCGCAAGGGTTGGCTACATAGTGTCAAATAGAAAATTTGTGAAGGTATTCAGATCTATAATTCAGTCTCCTTACCCCGTAAGCACACTTTCGCTTGCAATTGCATCAGGTGTTCTTGCAGATACCGATCAGGTCAAACAGACTATCAAATCTGTGAGGAGTGAAAGAGAGAGAGTGTTTGCCAGATTGGCAAAAATTAATGGAATTAAGATTTTCAGATCAGATGCTAATTTCATCTTCATCGAGGCGGGCAAGAATTACCACGTAATTGCAAGAATTCTCAACAACAACAGAATTGTAGTAAAGCTGTTGGGCAATATTGCTAATCACAAAGGCTGCATGAGAATCACAATAGGTACTAGAGAAATGAATGACAAGTATCTTCAATGCATAGAACAGATAATTTGATGTATGATTGTATACTCTTTGACATCGACGGTGTGCTAGTTGACATTCGTAAGTCCTACAATGCTGCCATCAAAGAAACTGTGGAATATGTGCTCAAATTTATCACTGGCAATTCTTTTCAAGCCTTAGTCACAGATCAGATTATTTTGAAGTTTAGGCAGACCGGCGGCTTTAACAACGACATAGACACCAGTTATGCCATAATTCTTGCAATACTTGCTAACCCTCCAAAGAACCTCTCACAGGGAAGGAAGTTTCTTGCCAAGGTAGCAGAGAACTGTGACGAGAGTGGTTATGTCTCTGTAGAAAAGTTCCTTGCTATTTATGACATTGACAGGTTGAAAAAAATACTAGCATATCCTGCACCACCTAAAGAAAGCATGCTTGCACGAGTATTTGATGAAATATTTTATGGGCCTGATCTGTTCAGAAAGCAGGATCATTTGGAGCCCAAATATTGTACTGCTGGCAGGCCGCTGATAAAAAATGACAAGGTCGTGGTAAGTGCTGAAACGGTGAATAAGCTTAACAAAATGTTCGACGGCAGTCTTGCATTAGTCTCTGGCAGAAGCAGAGTGGCTGCAGAATATTCGCTCCAACCCATAATAAAATATTTCAACCATGATGCATGTGTTTTTTTAGAGGATAAAAGACGGGAATATGCCAAACCAAATCCCTATGCAATCAAACATGCGATGAAAGTAATGCGCGCAAAAACTGCAGTCTACGTGGGCGACTCTGCAGAAGATCTACTTATGGCAAGACGGGCGGAGAAAGAGACAGGGGCAAAAATTGCGTTTGTAGGGGTCTATGGCAACAGCTCTGAACCAGACAAAACGATAGACAAGTTCAAGCAAGAGAGTGTGGAGGTGATTATAAGGAGCGCCAATCAACTGCCGAACATAATAAATAAAGTACACACTTGTAGTTTAACACACATTTGGCTTCTGCCAGAAGAAAGGCGAGAATTGAAAGGGTCACAAAGGAGACGGCGGTAAATGTTAGCGTTAATCTTGATGGCACGGGTAAGACCCACGTCAAGACGCGTCTTTCCTTCATCGACCACCTGATCACATCAATTGGTAAGCACGCCATGATCGACATCACACTCAATGGCGAGTCAAAGGATGATATAGTACACCACCTAGCAGAAGATGTTGCTATCGCATTGGCTCAGAGCATAGACAAAGCGTTAGGTGATAGAGCAAAAATCATACGATTTGGCTATGCACTCATACCGATGGATGAAGCACTGGCATACGTGTCGATTGACTTAGTCAAGCGACAATTCTATAATGTGCAGCTAAAACTTACCCGAGATAGCATTGAAGGAATACCCAGAGAAGATCTTGAACACTTTGCAAGATCATTGATGCAGAACCTGAATGCATGCACTCATATGGTAGTAGAATATGGTGAAAATGATCACCACAAGGTTGAAGCAGCACTCAAGGCTTTTGCAGTGGCACTTAGGATGGCCAGTAACGTCGATAGTAGAAGGAAAGGGGTACCAAGTGCAAAGGGGGCCATGCAATGACAAGAATAGCGATTTTTGACTATGGTGCAGGCAACCTCTTCAGTCTCAAGTCTGCGCTTGAGCGCAACGGCTCAGAAAGTGTTGATATAATTTACAATCTAAAAAAACTGTCAAAATTTGACGGCCTAGTACTTCCCGGTGTCGGCAATTTTGATCCTGCAATCAGATCATTAGAGGATAGTGCAGGCTATCTTGCTAAAGCCATTGACAATTGCATGCCGTTGTTGGGAATCTGCCTTGGTATGGAGATACTCTTTAACAAGAGCGAGGAAGGAAAATTGGAAGGGTTGAAGATATTAAATGGCGAAGTGATAATGCTCCCAAAAGGAAAGGGCAAGGTTCCCCACATGGGATGGAACAACCTCAAAATAAGGGCCCAGAGCAAGCTGCTAAAGGGAGTCAAGGATCAATCTTGGGTTTATTTTGCGCATTCTTACAAAACTGTACCAAAAGATCTTAAGTTAGTAGTGGCGACATCCGATTATGGTGTAAGCATCCCTGCAATGATTGAAAGGAATAATCTGATCGGTGTCCAGTTTCATCCAGAAAAGTCGGGCGATGTTGGTGCGCTTATGATAAGGAACTTTATCAAACTGTGCAAAAAAGAAGCGAAATGAAGGTCATTGCAGCAGTTGACATCATGGGAGGATGCGTAGTCAGGCTCGTCAAGGGGGATCCTGCTAGCAAGGTTGAATACAGCAATGATCCTGTTGAAACTGCAAAAAAGTGGGAGCTTGCTGGCGCTGACATGCTGCATGTAGTCGACCTCGATGCAGCGTTCTCTACGGGCAGTAATTCTGAGCTAATCGCAAGGATCTCTGAAGCAGTCAGGGTCCCCTTGCAGATTGCAGGCGGCATTAGATCAGTAGAAAAAGCTGAAGACATTTTATCAATAGCAGCAAGGTTAGTGATTGGCACTATGGCCTATAGAGAACCGGAGGTCGTAAGAAAGCTTATCAAGAAGGAACCGGGCAGAATAGTGATCTCAGTTGATCAAATGGACGGCACGGTTATGATGAAAGGCTGGAAAGAGTCTACGGGAATGAGGGTTTCAGATGCAATATCACAGTTTATCGCGATAGGTATTGATGAGTTTTTGCTCACGAGTATTGATCGCGATGGGACATTGCAAGGTCCTGATATCAAAACCTTAGCAGATGCTTCTGTGTCTGCAAGAATAATTGCAAGCGGAGGGATCTCAAGCATAGAAGATGTGATAAAGATCAAGAATGCAGGCTGTAGCTCGGTCATAATCGGAAAAGCTATGTACGAAGGCAAAGTGAACATCGAAAAGGTAAAGGCAGTGTCATAATGACCCTTGCGAAAAGAATAATCCCTTGTCTTGACGTCGATAACGGTAGGGTTGTCAAGGGAGTACATTTTGCAAAGGTCAAAGACGCTGGTGATCCAGTAGAGCTTGGCAAAAAATATCGCAAACAAGGAGCTGACGAGCTAGTCTTCCTGGACATCACAGCTTCGCAGCAGGGGAGGGACACAATGGCAAATATCGTGAGAAAGGTGGCAGGAGTTATCGATATACCATTCACAGTTGGAGGCGGCATCAAAAAGCTTGAAGACGCACGCGACATCCTGCTTTCAGGAGCAGACAAAGTCTCGATCAACACTGCGGCAGTCAAGAATCCCGAATTGATTACCGAGCTAATGTCTACCTTTGGCAAACAATGCATTGTAATAGCAATAGATGCAAAGAGAAATTACAATATTGAAAAAGACAAGATAATATTCAAGGATAAGAGTGGGAGGAAATTTTGGTTTGAGGTCAGGGTCTATGGGGGCAAAGAAGGAACAGGACTCGATGCTATCAAGTGGGCCAAGGAAGTAGAGCAACGCGGTGCGGGGGAACTATTGCTGACAAGCATCGACGCTGACGGCACTGAAAATGGCTATGATATAGAGCTGACAAAATCTATATGCAAATCAGTGCCAGTGCCGGTAATTGCCTCTGGCGGCTGCGGAAAGGCACACCATATGCTCGACGTGTTTGAAAAGACAGACGTTGACGCCGCATTAGCGGCATCGATATTCCACTACGAAAAGTCAACTGTCGACAAGGTAAAGAAATATCTAAAGAGAAATGGAATTAAGATTAGATAGAATATGATGATGATAATAATAATAGTAATAACAACAATAATAACAATATAAAGAAGATATCACATTCAATCATCATATTATGTTTAGCACTAGGCCGAGTAACATCACATTTGAAAACCACTTGGAAAAGATGAAAGAGCCAATTAAACCAATAATGGTGGACTTACGAAAATTTGTAACATCACTGGGAAGCAATGTGATAGAAGAGGTAAGACCCCACAGAATAGTGTATTCCAAGACTCTCAACTTCAGAACATTTCTTGACATAGAGTCAACTGATGGAGAGTCTTTGAAGCTGTCGATAAGACATGGCAGAGGTATACCACCTTTATCTCTCATAGTCATGACTGCAGAGGAAGTAGCCAGTGCAAAGAAGCAGATAGCTGAGGCATATCATAAAATTCAGTAATTAGTAGTTGTTGTTGTTGATAGTAAAGCTGGCAAACTCGCCACTATACTCCTCAAACCTTACATCCACATCATCTACTCTTGAGTTTGGAGGGCCTACATGGCACCAATCTATTACACCATTGACATCGGTCTTGTTGCCTTCAAAGACTGCTTCTACACGACCATCAGACAAATTGCATACCCAGCCAGTGACTTTATGTTCAATCGCTACTTGTTTTGTATTCTGTCTGAAATAAACTCCCTGCACCTTGCCTTTGACGAATACATGCGCGCGAGTTTTTCCCTCAGTATTGTTCACTTTTACTCATTCTAATTGTTGATTTAAAAAACGTTCTCGCCAGCAAAAATATTTGCTGTGGTGATGATGGCGCCTGTTACTCTAGCTCTCCGCCTTCTTCTTGGAACAACTGTTCGTAGGTGGTTCCTTTTCTTACTAGCCTGAACTTGCCATCGCTATCTTTCATCACTATAGGAGGCTTAGTTTGACAGTGGAATGGCATATTGAATACGACAGAGTATGCACCTACGTTGTAGAAAGATACATACCGTCCAACCTCTGACTCACTCAGGTTTGACGCTTTAGACAGTGGGAAGACATCATATGTATCGCAGAGCCTTCCTGCTAGATGAGTATTCTTTACCGTAGCAAGTGTAGCAGTTGTCGTCTTATCTATGCTGTGTGGTAATAATACCGGCACCACTTCTTGTGGATATTCTTGCTTTAGTAGCGCAGCATCAAGCAGGATATGGTAGCCTGCGTCTACAATCACTATCTTGTGCTCATTATATTCTTTGGTATTCACTATCCTTGAAACAAGTATTGACGATTCTGCCACTAAGAAGCGGCCGCTTTCTATCATGAGAGTAAATGTACCATGCGTCTCGGCTAGCTGATTCAGTTTGCTGATGTGGTTTTCTGCCATCTGTGCCGGCGTTGGCACAGGGTCATTGTAGAATATCGGTGTTCCACCACCAATGTCAAATGTATTGACTTGGAAGGCAGGGTTTTCCCTTTTCATCTTGGTCATGAATGCATCCATTTTATCTAGCGCATGAGTATAGCATGAAAAATCTGTGATCTGAGATCCTAGGTGAAAATGAAAGCCTTCAAATTTCAAGAGGTCGCTTCCCATCAAATGCTTGACCATCTTAGCTGCGCTGTCTATGGTTCCACCGTTGAGTGGTACTCCAAACTTGCTGTTTCGATATGAAGCGCGAACTTCAGCCTTGACACCGACTTCTGGATTCACACGTATCATTGTCAGTGGCATTGACATCGCACCTCTACATACCTTGCCTGCAGCCTTGGCTAAGTTTGTCAGTCCATTAAAAGAACTGACGACAATCCTTCTAACACCGCTTTGAAGGACTTCAATGTATTCTTCTAGCTCCTCTGTGACACTTGTATAGATTATATTCTCTGGATCTACTTTGCACTGTTTGATGAAGTAGAGCTCGCCAAGCGATGTCAGATCAAATGCTATACCATCCTTCATGAACGCTTTGATAACAACAGGGGTAAAGTTGGCTTTGATCGAGTATGCTACTTTGACTTGGCCCTTGAATTTTGAATACGCCTTGTGCAGCTCTTTTGCCTTTGCATGAAGTGTATCCTCATCAATGAGATAAAGTGGTGTGCCATACTGTTCAACTAGTTTGTGTATGTCAACAGGTTTAACAAATCGATTTAGATTAACTGCGGTTGGTTTTTCTACGAGTTGGATTTGGGAATTTTCAACCAATTTCTTTTAATTACGTGTATCATAAAACCATTAACTTAAAAACATTTGCCCCCCTGGCAAAAAAGGTTTTTCATCTCTCTGTATGTTTTGACATTGGAAAAAAAGAACTTCCAGAAAAAGTACAACAAAAAAAGAGAAATGAAAAAAAGAGAAGTCAGTTCACTTAACGATAGTAGGGGACTGCTTTTTCTGTAGGCTTTCCCTCTCTCTGTGTTTTAATCTTCCTCACTGCTTCTTCGAAATGACGTAACATTACATGTGCTTCTGAGGCGTGTTTGGCTGCTTCTTCTGGCGTCGGATACTTTGCCAGGTATTCGTGTAGCACAAGTGAGACAGCTGTGTTTGCTACCGCACTTGTGTCTGCTCCACTAAAACCTTCCGTCATCTCAGAGATCTTAGCAAAGTCCACATCCGGACCCATTGGTTTGCCCTTTCCATGTATCTCCAATATTCTTTGTCTTGCTGATTTGTCTGGCATTGGTACAAATACTATCTTGTCAAATCTTCCTGGACGCAATAGCGCGGGGTCAATCATATCTGCTCTATTGGTTGCAGCGATTACCACTACGCCTGAAAGCGCCTGTATGCCGTCAAGCTCTGTCAGAAGTTGAGACACAACTCGCTCTGTCACCATACTGTCTCCTCCCATACCTCTTGTAGGAGCAATTGAGTCGATTTCATCAAAGAACACTACACAGGGAGCTGCCTGCCTGGCTCTTCGAAATATTTCTCTAATACCCCGCTCTGATTCGCCAACCCACTTACTCAGTAGCTCAGGTCCTCTTACGCTGATGAAGTTAGCTTCAGATTCTGTCGCGACAGCCTTTGCAAGCAATGTCTTGCCAGTTCCAGATGGTCCGTGCATCAAGACACCCTTTGGCATGGTGTGTCCAAGCTTCGCATATAGATCAGGATATCTCAGCGGCCACTCTACTGCCTCCTGAAGCTCTCGCTTCACCTCTTCTAAACCTCCAATTGCAGACCACGGAATGTCTGGCGATTCAAGGTACACTTCTCTCATGGCAGATGGCATCACTTCCTTGACTGCATTTTCAAAGTCGCTCATTGTAACTATCAATTTGTTGAGTACCTCTGGAGATAGTTTTTCGTCTTCAAGGTTGAGCTCTGGTAATACCCTTCTTAAACACTTCATTGCTGCCTCTTTGCAGAGATATTCCAAGTCTGCACCAACAAATCCGTGTGTCACTCCTGCGATCCTATCTTGATCTACGTCAGTTTCAAGTGGCATATTGCGCGTATGTATCTGCAGTATCTCCAACCGTCCGCGCTTATCTGGAACTTTAATTTCGATTTCTCTATCAAATCTGCCGGGTCTTCTCAGAGCAGGATCGATTGCGTTTGGTCTGTTTGTGGCTGCAATAACAATAACTTTTCCCCTTGCTTCAAGGCCGTCCATTAATGATAACAACTGGGACACTACTCTTCTCTCTACTTCTCCTGTAACCTCTTCACGTTTTGGAGCAATAGAATCGATTTCATCTATGAATATGATTGATGGTGCCTTTTCCTTTGCCTCTTTGAATATTTCCCTCAACCTAGCTTCTGATTCTCCGTAGAATTTGCTCATGATTTCAGGTCCTGATATGCTAATAAAGTGGGCATTGCTTTCGTTTGCAACAGCCTTAGCTAGAAGCGTCTTGCCTGTGCCTGGAGGGCCATATAACAACACGCCTTTTGGCGCTTCTATACCAAGTTTCTCGAATATCTCGGGGTGCCTGAGAGGAAGCTCGATCATTTCTCGGACTTTTTGGATCTCTTCCTTTAAGCCACCAATGTCTTCATATGTTACCTGTGGAACTCCTCTGAGAGTTTCTCCCTTTTCTGCAATGTGGAATATTGTCTTTTGTGTGACTAGAACGGCATCTGCAACCGGTGTGACACCAATTACTTGAAATGTCAGTCTTCCACCAAAGTATGGAACCATTACGTTATCTCCTTTGATTAGCGGCACACTTTCAAGAGCATCTGCCAGATAGCGCTCATCTATTGGCGGTATCGCCTCAAGAGGTGCCACAATTACTTTCTCTGCTGGGACTGCCTTTATTTTCTTGACAATTACTGTATCGCCTATCGCAATGCCAGCATTGTTCCTAACAAGTCCATCCACTCTGATAATGCCTTTGCCCTCATCAGAAGGATAAAGCGGTAGACATTTGGCAACCGTCCTGCGCTTGCCTCTGATTTCAATAACATCTCCAGTTGATGCGCCCAGCGAATCCATTGAGTCATAGTCAATTCTTGCTACTCCCCTACCGACGTCTCGGGTATACGCTTCAAGTACCTTTAGGGATAGGCTATTCTGGCTCACACCAACACCTTGGAAATACGGCTCTTTATACCTTTGTTATCTTTTGCCTCATCCATGATTACAAATACAAGTTTTGCAATAAATCTCATAAAAAAATTCTAAAAATTTAGACCTCTAAAGAATTATAACTTTCCTCCAAGCTTCAGACACCGAATCATGATAAAAGATAACAACAAGCCTATGCTGCCAGGTGAGCACATTTCATCCATCGAGGAGTTTGAAGGAGGCAAGAATACTTATATTGCTTCCGATGGGACGGTGCGATCTGCAGCTGTCGGAACAAAAGTTTATGATCTAAAACGCAGAATTGTCAAGGTTGATCAAAAGAACTCACCTATGCTGCCAAAGGTTGGAGATACCATTGTAGGATATGTTGATATGCTATTTAGTAGCATGGTCTCTGTCAAGATCTTGTATATAAATGACAAGAGATCGGAGTCGGGGTTTTCTGCCATTGCATCGGCAAGGGTTGGAAGCCGCGGGGATAGAGACAGAAGGGGCGGCGATAGGCGTGCCACCTTTCACGCTGGCGACATTGTAAGGGGCAGAGTTGTCAGCCTGCTCAACTCGACGGTGCACCTAACGCTTGCAGAAAAAGAATATGGAGTACTCTATACTTTGTGCTTTATGTGCGGCGGAGATACAGTGCGCACCAATGAAAATACAATAAAATGCGTAGAGTGTGGTGCATTTGAAGAACGTAAACTCACGCATGACTATGGCAAGGAAACATTCCGCCTGATACACAAAGCAGGCAAGTAGAGAGTATAATATTAACTGTAATAATATAATAATTGTAATAACAGTATCAGCATGGCATCAAGGGTTGCCTTTCAGGGCGAGAGAGGAGCTTATAGCGAAATGGCTACTCTACAGTATTTCCCTGACGTCAAGCCGCTACCACTAAAGTCATTTCAAGACGTATTTGACTCTGCGGAGAAGGGTAAAGTAGAATATATTGTAGTGCCATTGGAAAATTCGATTGAAGGAAGCGTAAATGAGATCTATGATTTATTGCTCCAGACAAAAATGAGTGTCATAGGCGAGATCTACCAACGCGTCAGACACTGTCTTATTGCAAATAAAGGTGCAAAGATGATAAGGTATGTGCATTCGCATCCACAAGCGCTTGCACAATGCAGAGTATATCTTCAAAATAAGGGTCTCAAAGCTGTGCCCACTTATGACACAGCTGGCGCAGTTAAGATAATAAAGGAAAAAAAGATGACAGATTCTGCTGCTATAGCGAGCAAGAGAGCAGCAGAATTATATGATATGGAGATACTGGATGAAGGAATAGAGGATAGAAAGAACAATTATACTAGGTTTTTTGTGCTATCGCCAAAAAAGAAAAAGAGTACAAAAAATGAGCCGCATGACAACAGCCATAATCACAAGACATCGATCATTTTTTCAGTCCGGCATGTCCCTGGCGCGCTCTTTGATATCTTGGGTGAATTTGCAATACGCAAGATAAATTTGACTAGGATAGAATCGCGGCCAACCAAGGAGACACCTTGGGAATACAACTTTTATGTAGACTTTGAAGGTCACCTCCAGAGTAAGGTGGTGAATGAAGCACTCCTGTCAATAAAACCCAAGACTTCTTACATCAAGATACTTGGTTCTTACAAAAAGGCAGAGTTTCATTAGTGGCGCCTGAAACGCAAACCTAAGCCTATGGTTATTATGCCAGTTACTACGAGCATAAGCGCGCCGACCAGGCCAAAAGGGCTTGATTTTGTCTGAGCATGACCGGCAATTGTAAGATCTGAAGTGCCTGTGTTGTTGATAGTTATTCTATGCTGACCAGCTTTTTGCGCAGTCAGATCGTAATTGAAGGTCGAATTGCCGCTTCTTGACTCAATCACTTGGCCATCAGGATCTTTGATCTCAAAATGGAATGTATTGCCGCTAACTGAGATACTTGCAGTACTCCCTACGTTCATATCAGGAGTGATTACATCCACTGTTCCAGGCCCTATAGTGTTATCAAGTGGAACATCTACGGGAACATTAGAATACACACTTGACGCTATGCCAATTACAATGAACACTATTCCAGCTGCAATAGCTATGAAAAAGACCTTGCTTGCAGGCATATAGAATCCCGAAGTGTGATTCTCTATATATAGTGCTTTATGGTGCTACAATCATCAAGGGAATGATATACTGCTTACGAGAGTGTATTAAGAATTTCTCATCTTCTTATTCAATAGCAACACATCTGATATCTCTGCGGGTATGCCCTGCACACATGACCATCCATAGACAAATTTTTTCACAACTTTGCATTAATCGCAATAGGTAAACTGTATCGGGTTGTACAATTAAAA
>Ga0075418_10001541_pt1 | contig 26176 bp, 18 predicted proteins | sample SoiMetdeltSBSDD2_FD_81776 | JGI IMG/M metagenome (GOLD analysis project Ga0075418, IMG submission 81776) | Bulk soil microbial communities from a Populus tree surrounding site in Tennessee, USA - Soil MetaG P. deltoides SBSDD2 | ecosystem: Environmental > Terrestrial > Soil > Tree plantation...
GACAGGGCGCTGTAATTCTTCTGCGATTGGCGATTGGCGGCTGGCCGAGTCGCGATAAAATCATCAATTCGGCAATCTCAATCGTCAATCAGCAATCTGAATCGTCAATCAGCAATCTCAATCGTCAATCTCAATCGTCAATCAGCAATCTCAATCGTCAATCAGCAATCTCAATCAACAATCCGCAATCGACAAAATCAGCAATCAACAATCAGCATTCAGCAATTTCAGCTATGCAGTTCATCTACACCATGAAAGGTCTGGGCAAGGTTCATCCTCCAGATCATGTCGTTCTCAAGGATATCTGGCTCTCTTTCCTGCCCGGCGCAAAGATCGGCGTCCTGGGTCTCAACGGCGCGGGCAAGAGCACACTCCTGCGGATCATGGCCGGTGAGGATCAGCGGTTTGTTGGCGAAGCCTGGCCAGCGGACGGCATCTCAGTAGGTTTTCTCCCGCAGGAACCGCGACTCGATGCGACGAAGAACGTGCTCGGGAACGTTGAAGAAGGAGTCGCCGAGATCAAAGCATTGCTGACGCGCTATGACGAGATCAACGCGAAGTTCGGCGAAGATCTCTCCCCCGAGGAAATGGAGAAGGTCCTCGAGGAACAAGGCAAGGTTCAGGACCGCATCGAGGCGGCCAATGGGTGGGATCTCGACTCGCGCCTCGAGCTCGCCATGGACGCACTGCGGCTGCCGCCGCCGGACGCCGATGTCACGAAATTGTCGGGCGGCGAGCGCCGCCGTGTCGCGCTGTGCCGGCTGCTGCTGAAATCGCCTGATTTGCTGCTGCTCGACGAACCTACGAACCATCTCGATGCCGAATCTGTCGCATGGCTCGAGCGGTTTCTCAAGGACTATCCAGGTACGGTCGTCGCCGTCACGCACGATCGCTATTTCCTCGATAACGTCGCGGGATGGATTCTCGAGCTCGACCGTGGATCGGGCATTCCCTGGGAAGGCAACTATTCGTCGTGGCTCGAACAGAAACAGCGCCGCCTCGAGATTGAAGAGAAGGCGGAGACCAAACGCCAGCGGACGCTGTCCCGTGAGCTCGAATGGATCCGGATGTCGCCGCGCGCCCGACAGGCCAAGGGCAAGGCGCGCTTGAATGCCTACGAGGATTTGCTGAAAGAGGAAACGGCGCAAAAGATCGAACAGGTCGAGATTTACATCCCTCCCGGCCCCCGGCTCGGCGACATCGTCGTCGAAGCGCGAAACCTGCGCAAAGGCTACGGCGACCTTCTCTTGATGGACGACATGTCGTTCACGCTGCCGCGCGGTGGCATCGTCGGCGTCATCGGACCGAACGGTGCCGGTAAGACAACGCTGTTCCGGATGATTACTGGAAAGGAACAGCCGGATGCCGGGACCTTGCGACTCGGTGAGACGGTGAAAATCGGTCACGTCGATCAGTCGCGCGATGCGCTGTCGGCTGAGAAGAACGTGTGGGAAGAGATTACCGGCGGCCGTGACACCGTCGAGCTCGGCAAGCGCGAGGTCGCGTCACGCGCCTATGTCTCCTGGTTCAACTTCAAAGGACGCGATCAGCAGCGCAAGGTCGGGTCGCTCTCCGGCGGCGAGCGCAATCGCGTCCATCTCGCGAAGCTATTGAAAGGCGGCTCGAATCTGCTGCTCCTCGACGAGCCAACCAACGATCTTGACGTCGACACCTTGCGAGCGCTCGAGGAAGCGCTGCTCTCCTTTGCCGGGTGTGCGGTCGTCATCAGTCACGATCGCTGGTTCCTGGATCGGATCGCCACGCACATGCTCGCGTTCGAAGGGGATAGCAAGGTCGTGTGGTTCGAAGGCAATTACCAGGACTACGAAGTCGACCGCCATCGTCGTCTTGGCGCCGATGCCGATCAGCCGCACAGGATCAAGTTCAGGAAGCTCACGCGGTAGGACCCTTCTCCTTGTCGTCGTTGCCGCCGCCGCCGGTCAATCGCTCCTGCCGCATCGCGGCCGCGCCCAGCATGCCTCCCATCCCCATGGATTCAACCGCGCTGCTTGGAATCAGCATGAGCGCGCCTTTTTCTTTCAATCCCTCATAGAGCATGTTCATCGCGCGCAGATGCAGCGCGGTGGGATTGTCGTGATACGACTTGGCGGCCTCCTGGAATGAATGCGCGATCTCGAGTTCCGCCTGTCCGAGAATGATTCGCGCTTGTTTCTCCCGTGCGGCCTGCGCTTCGCGCGACATCGCATCTTGGAGTCCCACAGGAATGACGACGTCGCGCATTTCGACCGACGACACGGTGACGCCCCACGGGTTCGACCGCTGATCGATTAGCTGCTGGAGTTCGCCTTCAATGCGTTCCCGGCCGCGCAACAGTTCCGTGAGTGAAGTGCGCCCGATGATGTCACGCAGGGCCGTCTGTGCCGCCCAGCTGATCGCTTGTGAGTAGTCCTGCACTTCAAGCGCCGCCTTCTGCGCGTCGTGCACCATCCAGAACAGCACTGCGTCGACGTTGACCGGCACCGTGTCGGATGTCAACGTCTGCTCGGCCGCGAAGGTCGTCGTAATCGTCCGCTGATCGATCCAGGTGGACACGCGATCGACGAACGGCACGAGCCAGAAGAGTCCGGGTCCGCGCAGCCCGACGAAGCGGCCGAGACGCAGGACGACGGCGCGCTCCCACTGTTCGGCGATCCGCGGCGCCTGCATCAGGATGATGCCGACAATCGCCATGACGATCACTGGGACCGGGTTGTTGAGCGCTCGTGACGCCAGGGCGCCGATCGTGAATGATGCGACGAGAATGACGACGGAGACGACATTCATCCGGGGTACACGAACGCTGGAGTCCTGTCCGCGTCCGAAAATGACCGGAACCATCTATGCTCCTCCCTTGTGCGCGCGAAGCGCGGCAATGAGCTCGTCGCTGCTGAATCCCGCGGCGTCGGCATCTGCCAGCACCCGGGTGACGAATGCGCGCAGGCGCCTTTCATGTTCGCGCGGCGGCCGCGCTTCGGTGGGCGTCGCGGTGATGAAGGATCCGACGCCACGCCGTGTCTCGATGACGCCGGCGCGCTCGAGTTCCGCATACACACGCGCCACGGTGTTCGCATTGACGCGCAAGTCGACGGCGAGTTGCCTGACCGTTGGCAGTTGTTCCCCGGGCTGCATTCGCCCGGTGGCAATCGCCGCGCGCAGCGCGCGTTCCAGCTGCGCGTAGATTGGAGTCGCGTCCTGCGGGTCTATTGAGATCGGCGGCACTTGCCTCATTATACTAGTTCATTGGTACAATTGTCGACAGCCGTGCAGAAAAAGGTGCCAGCCACCTTTTACGCGTAGTGAAAGCCGGCGCGCGAAAACGTTCAGGAAAACTCGTCCCCTCCCCGCGAGAGCCCTGCCGCCGCGCCAAGAGCAACACAAAAAGGTGCCAGCCACCTTTCCAGGGAAAGTGCCAGCCACCTTTGCCGCCCCCCCCAGATCTGTAACTCAGCCTTGGTGCTGATCTTGCTCTTTTCCTCGGCGACGCGCACGAACGGCGTCAAAACGCGAACAACAAAGGCTGCGGGAACAGTAACTTGCAGCACACCGGCGGGAAGAGCCGAATGGAGCGGCAAACCCCCGGGGACAATTTACGGCCTGTCGAAAAGTGGCAAGGGTGCCGAAAATTGTCCAGGGTCGAGTAAATCAGACAGCCCTCAGGGTGAGGATTATCGCTATGCAGAAAATGCCTCGTAGAACACGGCGGAATGACGCGGGCTTCACGTTGATCGACATGCTGTTTGTCGTCGCGCTAATCGGCCTGCTCGCTTCAATGGCAATTCCCGGGCTGATGAAAGCACGCGGCGCCGCGCAGGCGTCCTCGGCACTCGGCACGATTCGGGTCCTCAATAGCGGCCAGTTGAGCTTCGCGATTACGTGCGGCCTCGGGTTCTATGCGCCCGATCTGCCGACCCTCGGCGGTCCGCCGCCAGGAAGCACGGAGGCCTTTCTGCCGGACGAGATGACCGCCGCTTTTACGTTCGTCAAGAGCGGCTACAACTTCAGCCTGGCAGGAACGCCGCTGCCTGGAGCCCCAGCGTCATGCAACGGGCTCGGCGCGGGACAGGCATCGCCCGGCTACGCCGTCGTTGGCGATCCACTGGACCCAGCTGTCGCGCGCTACTTTGGCACCAACTCGGACGGCGTGATCTATCAGCATTCGGCGACCCTCTCCTTGACGATGCCGGAAACCGGCTGGCCACCGGCGGGGACGCCGATTCAGTAAAGCCGACGCGATACGCACCCTGCGAACGGGCGGTGCGCCTTCGTAGTATCGTTGACCCCTCCAGCCGGAGGCCATCGATGCACAGGCGCACCCCCACACTTCTCCTCTCAACACTCGTCGTTCTCGTCGCACTCGGCTCGTCACCCCTCGCTCAATCCGTCACCAGTCCAAAACAACAATTCGGGTTCAACGTAGGCGACGACTATCAGCTCGCCACCTACGATCAGTTCGTCGAGTACTGGCACAAGCTCGATAAGGAATCCGACCGGATGAAGGTGGTCGAGATTGGGAAGACGGCGGAAGGGCGTCCGCAGCTCATGGCGGTGATTACGTCACCGGAGAACTTCAAGAAGCTCGATCGCTTCAAGGAGATTTCGCGGCGCCTCGCCACGGTGGACGGCTTGAACGACGAGCAAGCTCGGGCGCTCGCGAAAGAAGGGAAGGCCGTCGTCTGGTTCGATGGCGGGCTGCACGCGACCGAAGTGCTCGGCGCTCATCAGTTGATCGAAACCGTGTATCAGCTGGTCAGCCGCAACGACCCCGAGACGATGAGGTTTCTCAACGATCTCGTGATCCTCGCCGTGCACGCGAACCCTGATGGCATGCAACTCGTGTCGAACTGGTACATGCGCGAAAAAGACCCGGCGCACCGATCGACCACCGCGTTGCCGCGGCTCTACGAGAAATACGCCGGCCACGACAACAATCGCGACTTCTACATGTCGAATCTCCCCGAAAGCATCAACATGAACAAGGTGCTCTACTCGGAGTGGTTCCCTCAGATCATGTACAACCATCACCAGACTGGTCCTGCTGGTGCGGTGATGTTCGCTCCGCCGTTTCGCGATCCGTTCAACTTCCACTTCGATCCACTCGTCCCGATAGGCATCGATATCATCGGGGCCGCGATGGCGAACCGGATGGCGGCTGAAGGAAAGCCTGGACTAACCAGCCGGAAGGGATCGAGCTACTCGACGTGGTGGAACGGTGGCCTCCGGACAACGGTGTATTTCCACAACATGATCGGCTTGTTGACGGAAACGATTGGTAATCCGACGCCGGTCGCGATCCCGTTCGTGCCATCGAAACAGTTGGCCGATTCGAACCTCTATTACCCGATCGAGCCGCAGCAAACCTGGCACTTCAGGCAGTCGATCGACTACTCGGTGACCGCAAACTACGCGGTGTTCGATGTCGCTTCACGCAACAAAGACACGTTCCTCTACAACATCTATCTGATGGGGAAGAACTCCATCGAGCGAGGAAGCCGCGACAGCTGGACGACGAGTCCGAGACGGATTGTCGGCGCGGAATCGGCCCTTGCTGCTCCGGCAGGCGGCCGGGGCAGTCGTGGTGCGGAACCGTCGAGTGACGAGGCCCCGGCTGGTGGTGGACGCGGTGGCCGAGGAACGGTTGCGCAGTTCAAGACGTTGCTTCGCGAGCCGGCCCTCCGCGATCCACGCGGGTTCATCCTCCCGTCCGATCAACCGGATTTTCCGACGGCAACAAAGTTCATCAATGCCCTGATCAAGACAGGCATTGTTGTGCATCGCGCAACCACGACGTTCACGGTTGAGGGAAAAACGTATCCGGCCGGTTCCTACGTCGTCAAAAGCGCCCAACCGTTCCGGCCGCACGTGCTCGACATGTTCGAGCCGCAGGATCACCCGGACGACATTCCATACCCGGGCGGGCCGCCGACACGTCCCTACGACAACGCCGGCTGGACGTTGGCTTATCAGATGGGAGTGAAGTTCGACCGAATCCTCGATGGCTTTGACGGACCGTTCGAACGGGTCAACGGTCTTCAGAATCCCGTACCCGGCAAGGCGGCAGGAGCGGCCAATGTCATTCTGAGTCACAGCGCCAACAACAGCTTCATCGCGGTCAACCGCCTGCTCGCGGCGGGTCGGGACGTGCGCTGGATGCAGACCCCAGGAAATCCTTTCCACGTCTCCGGGGCGTCCGCGGCCGAATTGCAGAAGCTCGCTGCGGAACTCGGAGTCAATTTCGAAACGGCGCCCGCATCGCTCTCCATGACCGGAGCGATCAAGTTACGGAAGCCGCGGATCGGATTGGCCGACGTGTATGGCGGATCGATGCCGTCGGGTTGGACCCGCTTCGTGCTGGAACAATTCGAGTTCCCGTTCGAGGTCATCTATCCCAAGGTCGTGGATGCGGGGAATCTTTCGAGGCGCTTCGACGTGCTCATCTTTCCTTCGGATGTGGGTCCCGCCCTCGCAGGCGGACGAGTTGGCGGGGCCGGCGGTGGGAGCGGCGCGAATATTCCGTCGGAATTCCAACCGATGCTCGGGACCTACACCTCCGACCAGAGCGGCGCGGCACTCAAGAAATTCGTCGAGGATGGGGGCACGATTCTCGCGGTGGGACGGTCATCGATGAACCTTGCCCGCGTGCTTGGTCTGCCGGTCGAGAACCACCTCATCGAGCGCAGCGCGGACGGTTCGGTCCGCCAGATCCCGGCCGAGAAGTATTACGTCCCAGGTTCGATCCTTCGGCTCGCGGTGGACAACACGGCGCCAATCGCCCACGGGCTCGAGGATCACGTGGATGTGTTCTTCGACAATAGTCCGGTGTTCACTCTTGGACCTGAGGCGGTGCGAAAAGGCTTGCGGCCTGTTGCGTGGTTCGACTCAGCGACACCGTTGCGCAGCGGATGGGCGTTCGGCCAGGGTTATCTGAATGGAGGCGTGGAAGTCGTCCAGGCGACGATCGGAAAGGGTAGCCTCTTCATGCTCGCCCCGGAGATCACGTTTCGGGCGCAGCCGCACGGCACGTTCAAGTTTCTGTTCAATGGGTTGTATCTCGGTGCAGCCTCGGCAGCCGGGATGAGTTCCACGAACACTCAGGTGTTGCACTAAAGGGCCGGCTGAAACACGCCGGCCCTTGCTTCGTCTCTCGGGGAAACCCTCAACGCTTCTTGCGGCCGGCTCGTCCCTTACCGCCCTTTCGAGCTGACGATCGCCGGGACGTGCGTGCCGCGGCGGATCGTCCCTTCGCGGATCGTCCTTTCGCCGCGGATTTCCGCGCGGCCTTGCGACCCCCGGTTTTTGCTTTGCCGCGAGATCGAGTCGACTTGGTCGCGCGGCGAACTGCCGCCGTCGCTCGGCGACTTACCTTTTTCACAGCCCTGGACGCCGCCCGCCGCGGCTTTTCGGTCTTCTCGACGGCCGCTGCCGTCGCATCCACTGCGGCGGCTGCCGCCAGACTGGCGGCGCTCGTCGCCGCCTGCGCTGCGTCGACGGCGGTCCGAGTGGCGGTTCCCATCGTGCTGCCGACCGCCTCCGCCGCCTGCGTCATCAGGCTGTCGTCGCGATCGTCGTCCAGGTACGAATCATCAGCCATAGCTTCTCCTTGTCGAGTGATGAGTGCATCTCCCGCGGTGTGGGTGCAGCGCATGTTAACAGAGCGTCGAGCAAACGGCGCACTCAATGTAGAGTGAAATGTGACGGTCCGCGTGGTCACGTATCACCAGCAAGTGCTCGACACCTTGGCGTCCCACGGCCTCGTACCCACACCGGAGACCTCGCCCCAGCAACTGCGCGATGCGTTGCGGGACCTTTACAAATACGAAATTCGACGCCTGCGCGACCGGCTGATTGCCGGGGAATTCCCGAAGCAGGATTACGCCGGTCTGGTGGTCGGATTGAGACGGCGATACTGGCTGCTTTCGGTCCCGACCGAACTGTGGACTGTCTCCGGATCCCGGTCAACGGATCCCGGAGTACGATGAACGTCATGCAGGACTTCGAAAAGCTTGGCCTCTTCTATTTAGGGCGCGAATTCGACGTTTCTTCAGGCAAGCGGCTCGACAATCTGGTTCTTTATGACTCGCGCGACCTCGTGACGCATGCGGTCTGCGTCGGGATGACGGGCAGCGGCAAGACCGGCTTGTGCCTGTCGCTCATCGAAGAAGCCGCGCTAGACGGTGTCCCGGTCATCGCCATCGATCCTAAAGGGGACCTCGGCAATTTGCTCCTCACGTTCCAGTCGCTCGCAGCTACTGATTTCAGGCCGTGGATCGACGAAGACGAAGCCCGGCGCGCCGGGGTGTCGCCTGACGCGTTCGCCGCCCAGCAGGCCGAAACCTGGAAAAAGGGTCTTGCTGATTGGGGAGAAGACGCTGCCCGCATCGAGCGCCTTCGCAAGGCGGCCGAATTCTCAATCTACACGCCGGGCAGCCGCGCGGGAGTTCCCGTCTCGCTTCTCCAGTCGTTCACGGCGCCGCCGCAGTCGATCCGCGACGACGCAGAGCTGCTGGGGGAGCGGGCCTCGAGTACCGCGACGAGCCTGTTGTCGCTCGCCGGTGTCGACGCCCCGCCGCGCAGCCGCGAACATACGCTGGTCTCCAGTGTGCTGTCGGGGGCGTGGACCGCCGGCAAGGACCTCGACCTGCCGTCAATCATCGAACAGATTCAAGCGCCGCCATTTCAGAAGGTCGGCGTCGTCGATCTCGAGACGTTCTTCCCCAAGCGCGACCGCTTCGACCTGGCGATGGGGTTCAACGCGGTTCTTGCGGCACCGGGATTCGATCAATGGTTCGAAGGCGAGCCGCTCGATCCGGCCCGTCTCCTTTACACCGCCGACGGCCACCCGCGAGTCGCCATCTTTTCGATTGCGCACCTTGGGGATGCCGAACGGATGTTCTTCGTTTCGCTGCTGCTGAATCAGGTGCTCGGCTGGATGCGTAGTCAGACAGGGACGACGAGCCTGCGGGCGATTGTCTACATGGACGAGATCGCCGGCTATTTTCCGCCGGTCGCGAATCCGCCGTCGAAGACACCACTCTTGACGCTGCTCAAGCAGGGACGCGCGTTTGGCCTGGGTGTCGTGCTTGCGACGCAGAATCCGGTCGACCTCGATTACAAGGGTTTATCGAACATCGGCACGTGGTTCCTCGGCCGTCTGCAGACTGAGCGCGACAAAGCCCGCGTGCTCGATGGGCTGGACGGTGCAGCCGCCGGATCCTTCGACCGCGCCGCAGTGGATCGCATTCTGTCGGCCCTGCAGAAGCGAGTGTTTCTGCTGCACAACGTCCACGACGACCATCTCGTCACGTTCCAAACACGTTGGACGTTGTCGTACCTCCGCGGGCCGTTGTCGCGGGAACAGATTCGAACGTTGATGGCCGGCCGCGCCAAACCAACAGCGGACTCTCGTCCCATTGCTGCAAAGGCGCCGGCTGCGCGTGGGGAGGCGGCAGGTGACGGCACGTCAGATCGCTTGCCGGTGCTGCCACCAGGCATCGAGCAGTTCTTCATCCCGGAGAGCGCGGCGTCATCGTCGAAGCCGCTCGTGTATTCGCCGGTTGTTCTCGCCGCTGTTCGGATCGGCTTCTCGGATACGAAGCTTGGCGTCGACGAAATTCGCGATGTCGTCTACGCCGCGTCGGTCGGCGACGGACCCGTCGCCGTCGATTGGGCGCGCGCCGAGCGACTGGATGTTGGGGTTGAATCGCTGGGTCGTTCGCCTGAAAAGGGCGCCACCTTTGAATCATTGCCGGCGGCTGCGTCGCAGCCGAAAAACTACGCGCTGTGGGAGAAAGCCTTCAAGCAGTGGCTGACGCAAAACGAACGGATTCAACTACTGCGACATGTCGATACCGGATTGACCTCACGCGCCAGCGAGACTGAAGGGGCATTCAAAGTGCGCGTGCAGGACGCATTACGCGCATCGAGAGACAAGGCCGTGGATGCGATTCGACAGAAATTTGCTGCCCGTCAGGCGACGCTTGCCGAGAAACTTCGCCGTGCGGAAGCAGCAAAGGCGCGTGAATCAGAGCAGTCAACGCAGCAGAAACTCCAGGCGGCGGTCTCGATCGGGGCGACGCTGGTCGGCGCTCTGCTCGGGCGTAAAACGATCACCACCGGCACGATCGGACGCGCGACGACAGCGGCGCGCGGGATGAGTCGGACGATGAAGGAATCGGCCGACGTGCAGCGGGCGAATGAGAGTGTCGAGGCGGTTCAGAAGCAGATCCAGGACCTCGACGATCAACTGCGGCAGGAAACGCAGACGATAGCCACCGACTTCGACCGTCCTCCGCTGCTCGAACAGGTCACGCTGCTGCCCAAGCGCGGGCAAGTGAGCGTTCAGCTCGTTGCACTCGGCTGGGATCCGGAGTAGATGGGGCGGATCATCCGGCGAGCTACAGCGCTCGCTGCGGCGGCGTTGCTTCCTTTTGTTGGTGCATGCCAGGGCCGCTCGAGTTCACCGGACGCCGAACGTTCGTCGCGCATTACCGTCCAGGAATTCTCGCCCGCGCCGGGCCAGCTCGTGCTTCCGTTGAAGAGTGGCTCCATTCGATTCGCCGTCATCGGCGACTCCGGCCGCGGCGATCAAGCGCAGAACGAAGTCGCACAGCAGATGGTCGCGTGGCGTCAGAAATTCCCATTTGAATTTGTCGTCATGCTCGGCGACAACATCTACCCGCCGCATGCACCCGATGATTTCGAGAAGAAATTTGAAGCGCCCTATCGTTCGCTGCTCGACGAGGGTATTGCGTTTTACGCTGCGATTGGCAATCACGATCCCGAAACCGAGCTGACGTATCCGAAGTTCAATATGGAGGGACGCCGTTACTACACCTTCCGGCGAAACGAACGGCGCCTCGAGGGGCTGACCGGGGCAGGGGTGCGGTTCTTCGTTCTCGACAGCCGATCATTCGATCCGTCACAACTCGTCTGGCTGCGCGAGCAACTCGCGCAGTCAGGAACCGACTGGAAGATTTGTTATTTTCACCATCCCTTGTACACGTCAGGGCGCTACACAACTGCCGCGCGGTTTCTCCGAATCGCGTTGGAGCCGATTCTGATCGAAGGGAACGTCGACGTTGTCCTTACCGGTCACGAGCACTTTTACGAGCGCATGTACCCGCAACGGGGGATCGCGTACTTCATCTCGGGCGGCGCAGGCTCACTTCGAAATGGGGACATCCGGCGTCCGTCCCCGATCATGGCGCGCGGCTTCGATTCCGACTTTCACTTCATGATGATCGAGGTCTCCGGCGACACGCTGTACTTCCAGGCGATCAGCCGCAAGAGTGAGACGATTGATGCAGGCTCGCTGACGCGAGCCCGCTGAAATTGCTGATTGCTGATTGACGGGCGGGGTCTTAAGACCCGCCAAATTTCAGCGAAGCGGGCAGGGGCCGCCCTCGCGAATCTCCCTGACTTTGTCCTCAAACACTTTTGCCCATGCGTCAGCATTCCGCGCTTCGGCATCTATCCCGTCGTATGACGTCATACGCGAGGCAATGAACAACTGACGCAGCTGATCGCGCGACAACTGTTCGAGCAAGCTCACCGCCAGCAGGCGACCCGCCTCCGAGACACCGACGTCGGGGAAGGTCGCGCCTCCATAGGGAAGCGCGTGCATGCTGATGGTGCACGCCGCGCGATCGCGCCAGATGGGGGTCGCGCGCCAGCTCGGTAGATCGACGCGCATTGGACCGAAGGTGGCTCCGAGATCCTGGATCATCGCGATCGGAGCGGCACACTGGCCATCGGGCAGCTCGCGGCCGTTGGGACAAATGAGACGCTGATTGGCGGCTTTGTTGTCCCAGTGCGCGATGAGCATGGCCACCAGCCGGAAGGCGTCGATCTCCGCGCGTGCCGCACCTCCGCGCGAGGAGCCTATCCGATCGACCTCGTACCAGCTCCAGCCCTGATCCTCGAACGCCTCGATGACGGTGCCCTCGAGCCGTCGCTCGATGACCGCCGACGGAAATGTCCTCACGCCATCGGCACCCAGCGGCCCGCCAAAACACAGCGCGGGGAGCTCCAGCCGTTCGTTGCACTTCAACGAATGAAACGGAAATCGTGGACAGCCGTCACAGTGCACAGCACGCACGACAAACATGTCGTCAGCGCTGAATCCAAGCGCGCGCAGAAGACGCGTCCCGGCAACTTCCGCCTGCAGCTCCGCATTCTGCGCACCGTACTTCACCTTGAAGATTCGTCCGTCGGGCAACTGACAATGAAACTTCTGCGTCCGGCCGCTGACTTTCCGGACCACGAACCGGCACGACACTTCATCTGACACTTGAAATCCGCGAGGCGGGTTTGCCGCGAAGTCGAACTGCGAAATCGGCAGCGTTGGTCTGGACCAGACGCGGGCGCTCGCGAGTGCTTCTTCTCGTACTCGAGTCTTTGTCGACGTGCGATCGAGCTTGCCCGCACTCGCCGCCGCCGTTCCGCTGTCGCATCCCGCAGTGCCGAGCAATACCGCAAGGACGGCAAGCGGCGCGAGTTCGGCGACCGGCGGCCGCGCGCGTCGAGTTAATGAGGCGCGCGGTCCGCGAGCAGGCAACAGCAAGAGCGCAATCATGAACAGCGCCAGCGTCAAGAACGCGACATAGCCGGTTCCAGCGCCTACCGGCTCGTACTGGATCGCGCCGAGGCTGGCTCCTTCAACGAGCGTGGTGAGCAACCTCTTGGCGAGACCACCATCACGGGCATAGAGACCTTCGAGAATGATGAATCGGACAATGAATGCCGCGCCCAGAAGCACGGCAATGCTTCGCAGCATATTGCGCCGTCCATTGACCCCCGCCATCGTCGTTGTCAGTTGAACGAAGAAACAAATGCTGAAGACGACGTGCAGCAGTCCATGCTCCGGCGTGACCAGCGTAAAGACCTGCGCCGCGCCGGCAAAGAGCGTAATCAGAACGATGAGGCCGGAGATGTTCTCGAGTGCCGTGCGCTCGGCGCTCAAGATCATCGCAGGGGTCACCGCGCCCGCACGAACGAGCGCTGACAGCAGCATCACGGCGAGAACCAGCGAGATGAGCGGTGGCGGCACGAGCACCAAAGTCGGACCGATCCTCAGCCCTCCGAGTAGCGCTACGGTCAGGAATGCCATTGGCAGCACGATCGCTTCACGGACGGCACTCATTTTCGCGCCCGAAACACCTTCAGGGGATTGAAATCCGATGCCTCCCGCGTCACGCCTCTCTGAAGTTCGGCCTTCAGCTCATCGGCACTGTGCATCCCCAGATCGGGATCGTCAACCAGGAGACGACGATCAGGAGCGAGCGTGATCGCACGGTCTACGGCTTCGATGCCCTTTTGAAACAGCGCATCGTCGTTGTAGACGTGCCCCCAACCCTGACGGTAGTAGGTGTATGCGATGTAGAACTGCGTGCGAGCGTCCCGGTGTGCCGGGTCCGCGCGCTCGAAGGCGAAGCGCGCTTCATCGAAGGCGTCGCGCCGAAAGAACGCGAGGCCATCGGACATCGCCTGGGCGTCTACCTGATATGCGCCGACGGTGGAAGAGAGACCTCCAGTGACTTCGGCGACCGTCTTCGGCTGAGCCGAGTACAGCCACGCGATGAACGCTCCGTACGCCAGGGTGAGCACCAGGCCTGCGATGCGGACCATCACTGCGGGCGACTCTGCAGTAACCGTGCCGAGCTGAGGAACGTCATGTTTTTCCAGTTTCTGCAAGGTTCTCGCACCCCGCTCGACGGTTATCCATGCCGAACCTGTATATTGACCCCAATGATGAGTAGATGGATCGCAATCGTAGTGGCGGCGATTACGTTGGCCGCATGCTCGCCGAAAAAGATGGGTGTCAGCCGGATGGCCGACGCGTTGTCTTCGACGGCTTCAGCCTTCACTCGCGACAACGATCCGGAGTTCGTCCGTCAGGCAGCTCCCTCGACGCTCAAGATGGTCGAGATGATGCTCGACGAGTCACCGACGCACGCGGGCCTGCTGCTGACCGCCTGCAGCGGTTTTACTCAGTACGCTTACGCGTTCCTCCAGGCAGACGCCGATGTCTCCGACCCTTCCTCGCAGAACGCGAGAGATTTGAAAGCTCGCGGCGCCGCGATGTACGACCGCGCACGCGGCTACTGCGTCCGTGCGCTCGAGCTCCGCCACCCAGGCGCAGGGAAGGCCCTTCAGGGTGACCCGAAAGGTCTTCTTGCCTCGATGGCAGCCCCCGATGTTCCTGCGCTTTATTGGACGGGCGTGGCGTGGGGAGGGGGCCTGCTGCTCTCGAACAATCCCTTGCCGCGAATCGGTGAGCTCATCACCGTTCGGGCATTGTTGACGCGCGCGCTGCAACTGGACGACGCATGGCAAGGCGGAACGATTCACGAAGCGATGATCGCGCTCGACTCCCTGCCGGTGCTGCTCGGCGGTTCCGCGTCGCGTGCGCGGGAACATTTCAACCGCGCCGTCGCGCTTGCTAACGGTGAATCGGCGTTCGCGTACGTCGCACTTGCGACCGGCGTTGCGCAGCCTGCAAAGGACCGCGCCGAGTTCGAGCGACTGCTGCGCGCGGCAATCGCGATCGATGTGTCGAAACGACCGTCGATTCGCCTCGCGAATCTCATCGCGCAGAAACGCGCGCGTTACCTGCTCTCGCAGACTGATAAGTTGTTTTGAGAAGACATACCGGGATCTGTTGTCCCGATTCGATGCAGGCTTCCTTTTCCCTTTTGCCTTTTCCCTTTTCCCTTTTCCTATCGCATCGTGACTGGAGGCAACATCCGGCGGGCCGCCCTGCTGACCGGTTGTCCGTTGATCGTCTCGTAGTCGTAGTGGACGTCGAGGTAAGAGATGCCGGCGAACTTCACTTTCGCGGTCGATTCGATCGCGATCGGCACGCGGACGCCGTCAACCCGCGCGTAATGGCGAATGACGTTGACCAGGCTGGTCCAGAATGACGGATTCTTTGCCAGTCGTCCTTCCACCCGGAGCAGCTCGCCGCCGTCGGCACTCAAGACCATCCGGCCGTCAACCAGCAGCACGTCCTTGCGTTTGGGTTTGATCGTGACGTAGCGCTCGCCATTTCCCGGCGACGCTTCTTCGAATTCGTAGTTTTCAGGCGTGAGCTCCGAACGCTGGCAGTCGCCGTCTGCGACGAGTTCCTGCTCGCGCTTCAAGACTGCCTTCAGTACCTTCCCTCGAATGTAATCAGACCCGGATTCCGAAACGATGTTGTAGCGGAATCCGCGTTCGTCCATTTCGGTCCACGCTTCGAGCCAGGCTTCCTGATTGAAGTGTTCGCTGCGCGCGTGCATCCGCCGGTAGGCCCGGTATTGTTTCAGTGGTTGCTCACGAAGTGACGGGAAACTATCGAGCGGCGTCTCGGCATCGTTTGCAGCATTTCCGACAGCGATTGCACCGACGACGATTGTCGCGGCGATTAGCCACCGGGACATCGTGCGCGTGTCGTTACCGATTCGTCGGTCCACCCTGGTCTCTCCGCCCCAGCGTGGTCGCAAGAAACATGCTCATACCCAGCTCGGCAATGACTGCGAGCTTGCGGGCGGACGGTATTCGTCAATGAAACCGGCAGTTAGACGGGCGTATTACGATCGCGAGGAGACGGCGTAATTGCCGGAGTATGGTGGCAGCTTCGTCAAAGCGCTGGGGTGGAACTCGACCGCTGTTCGGATTATCTATGTAATGACTTCCATACTGTCCCCCTTTCCAGCCGTCGCGGGCGACCTCGTGCAGTCGGCCGTAAGCCGCAGAAACAGCGTCATTTTTGGGGCTCTGAGGCCTAAGTCTCCTCTCGCTCCGCAGCATGGACCCGACTCCGTTGTAAACCACGGCCGTTCACAATTGCCGCGATGTGTGAGCGCCCAACAACCAGCGCGGAGACAACGAGCGGGATTGCGTATTCCCAACCGAGGATCGACCGTGGCATTACCCACGGCGCACCATGCTCGGAGGCGAGGCGCCAGACGATGTAAGTGGGAATCACGGTGATCGTCCAGGCCGTCAGAGGCAGCGTCGCGACGGTCAGGAGAAACGGCGTGAAGTACAGCAAATACCACGCATAGATCACAGGCGCACCAGCCAGCGCAATCGCCATCGGCCACGCCCACGACGCGGGATTATCTGAGCCGAGCTTCCAACGACACCAGGCGCCCACGAGCATTCCACTGCCGACCGCGAACGCCGCCGCAATTTGCGGCGTGCTCAGTCCCGCGATGAACTTGAACAACGGGCCGTTGAACCGGATGTGTGCCACGACGTTGGGGACCGCACCGAACGGCAGGATACCCTGCTGCGTGTAGGCGAAGTACAACAGCGCGAGTAGCGCCGCACCAGCGGCCGCATCGCGCAGCCGGACACGGCGCCAGAAAAGCGGCAGCAGCACGATCGGCAGCAGCTTCGTCGCGATTGCGAGCACGAACGCGATCGCAGCCAGTGCGGTTCGCCGCTGGGTGAGCCAATACGCCGAGGTGGCAATCCAAAGCGCTCCAAGCGCATCGATATGTCCGCTGTGCGCAATCTCGAGGACGACGAGAGGATTCCAGGCGTACGCGATGACCAACCACTCCGGCCGGCCAATCAGCGCCAGCCATCGCCGCACGATCAGGATCGTCAACAGGTCGCACAGTGCCAGCGCAAACTTCATCGTCCGCGTCGAGTCATGGATCAAGACGACAAGTCGGAAGAACAACTGCGCGCCCGGCGGATAGGGGGTTGGCGTGCGAAGGCTCGGCATCCGCCGGGTTTGATCGGTGTGGGCGTCGGCCACGACCGGATCGGCGGGGATGACGTGGTATGGGTTGTAACCGCGGAGCTGGACACGGCCGTCCCACAAATAGCGAACCATGTCGCTGTCGAAATTCACCGGCGGCAAGGCCAACGGCACGCGAAATGCGAGGGCAAACAAAACTGCTGCGGTAACAAACCGATGCGACACGACGGTTTCGTTCCGCAGCCGGAGGAGTATCGCGGCGTAAGCGATAGCCGCAGCACTAGCGCTAAGGAAGAAGAGTGGAGAACCCAGCGGCGCCTGGGTCACCGCGAGCACGATCGACGCCGCGAGAAACAGCGTACCCGTCGTTGCGAGCCATGCTGACGAGGGTTTCATTGTATGGAGTCGCTTGGATTATAAATGACGTGCATTTCATGATTCGCTTGCTGTCGAGGTTCCTCACCGCGATCCTCTTCATCACACACGTCGCCGCAGCCTTCGCGCAGGAGCCAGGCTCCCGCGCCGAAGAACAGGCGCGCCAGCAGGAAGCCAAGGCACGCACTGTGACGACGTATGTGTCTCCGTGGATCGAACAGCGACTCCTCGCGGTTGAGAATGCCGGTGGCTTCGGTGTTGCCCGGGGTCTCGTCGTCAAGTTCGGGGACATCAAACGCGGATCGGGGTTCGCGCCCGGTCTTGGCTACGGTTACACGACGTCAGGTGGCGGGACGCTGGCTGCCAAAGGCGTCTACTCGATCAAGAACTACAAGCTGCTGCAAGTGTCGGCGCAGTCCCCGCCTTTCTCCGCCGACCGCGTCTTGTTTCGGGCGAGAGCACGATGGCAGGACGCGCCCAAGGTGCGGCTGTACCCCTTGGGACCCGATCCGCCGAATTTACGCACTGACTACGCTGAACGCAAAACGGAAGTGAGCGGCGAGGCGCTGCTCAAGCCTGTGCGTTTCCTTCGGTTCGACGGTGGTCTCGGGGTGGAATGGTTCGATACCGAATTCGACCACGACGAAATCCAATTCGGAAGGACGTCGTTCGAGGCCTTACCCGGAGCAGGAGCGGATCCACGCTACATCCATAGTCGCGTGTCTGGCGCATTCGACCTTCGCGACAGCGAAGGCTATACCCGCCGCGGCACCCTTCTGACCGCCACCTATCACAATTACCACGCTGACTCGAATGGAACGTACTCATTCGATCGAGTCGACGGCGCTGCCGAACAGTATCTTCCAATCCTGCACGGCAACTGGGTGATCTTCCTCGGACTCTGGGCGTCGACGACGATGACAGAGGACGGCGGACAGGTGCCTTTTTTTCTGATGCCCGATGTTGGTGGTCACGACCTTCGAGGGTTCACTAATTACCGGTTCCGCGATCGTCATGCGATCAGCTGGACGGCGGAGTACCGCTGGTACGCGCAGGAGTTTCTCGACGTCGCAATCTTCTACGACGCGGGCAAGACCGTCCCCACGCGCGGCGCACTCGACTTCAAGGGCTTGCATTCCTCCATCGGTGGTGGCGTGCGTTTGCACACGTCCATCTCGACGCTGCTGCGGTTGGAACTGGCGCACAGCCGAGAAGGATACCGTTTTCTTATCGGCTTCAGCCCGGTGGGCCCATGACGATGTCCACCTATCAACGCGTGCGATCGTTTATCGCCCTAAGCGGATCGCTTGTGCTGGCGCTTGCGGTCGTCTCTTATGCGACGCATGCATCCGGTCCGGACTCACGCAACGCGCCGAAGTTTTATGACGACGACCCGCTGATGCGCGCGCCTGATACGCAGGATGCGTCGAAGGTGCAGCCGCGGCCGATCTCGCTGCTGCTCGACGCCGCGATCAACTTGTTTGGGGATCCCGGGCTGCGGGACGTTGGCCGGGCTGAAAGCGTCAACACCATCGACGAAGTGCCGGATTCGAATTGGTTCACGAACCGCGTGGGAACCCGGCCCGTCACGCCGGACGAGATGTATCGCGGTCCCAGCGAGGATGTGGGGCCGGCGCCTGGCAAATGGACCGTCAGCCGTAAAGCAAACGGTGTGTCTCCCGGATTCACGATCACCGACGAACGGAACAAAAGATATTTCGTGAAGTTCGACCCTCCGGGGTTCCCGGAACTCGGCACCGGTGCGGAGGCGGTGGTCACGCGGCTGTTTCACGCACTCGGCTATCACGTTCCGCAAGCGACGGTCGGCACGCTGCGGCGCGACAACCTCGTCATCGGCCGCGATGCGACCGTACGGATGCCGAATGGCGGCGTCCGCAAAATGCGGATGAGCGACATCGACGATCAATTGCGGCGCGCCGAGCGGAATCCGGATGGAAGCTACCGCGTTATCTTTGCGGAAGGACTTCCGGGCAAAAGTCTGGAGGGATTCAAATACGAGGGAACCAGGTCAGACGACCCCAACGATGTCGTGCCGCACGAGAACCGGCGCGAGTTGCGGGGCCTGCGCGTGTTCAGTGCCTGGGTCAATCACACAGATGCGAAGGCAATCAACTCGCTCGACACGCTGATTACGGAGAACGGACGCGCGGTCGTGCGACATCACCTCATTGATTTCAATGCGACGCTCGGGAGCGCCGGTATCGGACCGCGCGAGCGCCGCGATGGTTACGAATACCTCGCCGAGACGACGCCGACGTTCAAGGCGCTGCCCGCCTTCGGATTCTACATACGACCGTGGCTCAACATTCACTATCCGACGTATCGCGGTATCGGCCGGTTTGAAGCGAAGCGATTCGTGCCCGAGGAGTGGCGGCCACGTGTCCCCAATCCCGCCTATGTCCGTTCGCGAGCCGACGATACTTTTTGGGCGGCGCGAAAACTCATGGCCATGTCCGACGAGCTTATTCGCGCGGCAGTCAAGGCCGGTCACTACACTGACCCGCGCTCGGAAGACTTTCTCGTCGGCGCGTTGATCGAACGTCGAGAAAAGATCGGCCGCGCATGGTTGACCTCGGTCAACCCGATTGTCGATCCGGCTCTGTCGGAGGACGGCGTGCTGACGTTTCGAAACATTGCCGTCGATTTGCAATTTGCGCCGGCGCCGCCTGGCTATCAGGTCACCTGGTTTCGATTTGACAACGTGACCGGCGACTCGACGGCGACTGGCGAATCGACGATCACTGAGACACGCGCTACCGCTCCGGCTGATGCGCTCGCGCGCGTTCGCGCCGACACGACGCTGCCCGGCGGCCGTGGCCAGTTCGTGCGCGTCGACATCAGCGTTACCGGCGGGACGTTCGCCTCCTGGGCATCTCCCGTCCGCGTCTACTTCCGGCGAGCCCAGGATGGTTGGAGGCTCGTCGGCTTCGATCGCATGCCGGACGCGCCGCGGATGCGGCCGGGAGTGGTGGGGGCTGAGCCACAAGAACCCGGTAAGTAGCTGGCGACGGCGACGACCCGCGCAAGAAATCGTGCGACCGGATGGTACTATCGCGCGGATGACTTCCGAAGCCCCGGCCGGGGCGTGGTTGTTTCGCTATCGTTCGTTTCTTCCGGTTCCCCTCGCGCTCATCCTCTTGCTCGTTCGCGTCGGCGAGATCGACGGCGCCGCGCTCATGGCGTCTGGCGCGCTAATGGTCACCGCCGGGCAGGTGCTGCGGCTCTGGGCCGTCCGTCACATCGGCACAATCTCGCGCACTCGCACGACACGTTACGGACCGCTGATGACAGCCGGTCCGTACGCCGTCGTCCGCAATCCTCTCTACGTCGGCAACTGGCTGCTGTGGACCGGCTTCGCCGTGTGGTCGCGGCTGCTGTGGATGGTGCCGGTCGCGTGGCTGGTGTTCTTCGCTCAATATCGAGCGATCGCACGCTGGGAGGCTGCGTTCATCCGCAGCAAGTATCCCGACACGTACGACCAGTACGCGCGCGACGTCCGCCCATGGATGCCGCGGTGGCCGCCGCGTGAAGCGCTCGTCGCTGTCGCGCCGCTGCATCCATGGCGAGAGGTCTTCTTCAGCGAGCGAGGCACGCTCATCGCCGTGATCGTGATGGCGATTCTCTTGACGATCAAGTATGTGATCGTGAACTGAGGCGGGATCCGTTGTCCGGGATCCGGGATCCGTTGTCGGGGATCCGAGCCGCGCAGATTCGATCGATGGATTGGTCACTTTTCGGATCCCGCACACTGGATCCCGGCATGAATTACTTCTTGGACTTCACCAGTTCCGGAAATTCCGCATTCAACGCGCGCAGCTTCGGAAGGTCGTTGACGACGATGTAGGGGTAGTCGGGATGCTGGGCGAGGAAGTTCTGATGGTGGTCCTCGGCGGCGTAGAAGCCCTCCAGCGGAACGACCGTGGTCACGATGCGCCGATTGAAAATGTGCGCCTTCTCCAACTGCGCGATGTAGGCCTCAGCGATACTCTTCTGTTCATCATTCGCGTAGAAGATCGACGATCGGTATTGGCGTCCTTCGTCAGGGCCCTGCCGGTTCAACTGCGTCGGATCGTGCGCCACTGCGAAGAACACTTTCAGCAGTCGCCCGTAGGACACTTTCGCAGGATCGAAGGTGATCTTCACCGACTCGGCATGCGACGTGATCCCGCTGCTGACGACCGAGTAATGCGCCGTCATCTGACTGCCGCCGGCATATCCGGACACGACGTCGGAGACACCGTTCATCTGTTCGAAGACCGCTTCGACACCCCAGAAGCACCCCCCAGCGAGGACGGCGGTTTGTGCCGCCACCGTCCCTGTTGGATGGCTATCCTTTGCCGGGTCGGGGAAAGTCGAGGCGGCCCGGGCACCCATGACAAGTGTGGTCGCAATCAGTGCAGCCCAGAGTATCTTCATGTTTAAGTGAACTCTTGAGTCGTCGGCGATATTCCCGCCGCATTCACTGTCACACCGACTTCGCTCTCAAACAGATTACAGGAGAAAGGAGAAGGAGGACCTTTATGTTTTTGTTCCTCCCTTCTCCATTCTCCTGTGATCTCTTAGGACAATCGAAGAATGCGCGTCAGTGACCGGTGTTGATCGAGGTCCGTGCCGCCGTTAACATTCGACGCGGCGGCATGTGCTTCCAAGGAGCTAATCGATGAGATCCGCACCGGCCCGGCGCGCGACGTCCGGGCTCCTCGTGTTGGTGGCCGCGTTCTGTGCAGCCATTTCAATGCCGGCACAGCAGATGGTTACCGAAACGCGCGACAGCTCGCAGGCCCAGGACGAGGAATTTGCCAGGCTGGTTGCCGAATGGACCACCGCGCCGTACTACCTCAGTCCGCTCGTCGATCATCTGCCGAAGGTCAACGGCATCCCATCGCCGAAGGACGTGCTTGGTCATCACATTGGTGCGCCGGCGACGCTGACGTATTACGCCGACATCCTCAAGTACTACCGCGCGCTCGCCGCAGCGACACCGCGGGTCACCGTCGAAACGATTGGCAAATCGGACGAGGATCGCGAATTGGTTGTCGTGTGGGTTTCATCGGACGAGAACATGCGTACCCTCCAAGGCAATCGCGACAACCTCGCGAAGATCGCCGACCCGCGCGGGTTGTCGGCCGAGCAAATCAAGCAGCTGATCGCGACGACCAAGCCGCACTATCACCTGATGGGCGGACTGCATAGCGGCGAAACTGGTCCGTCCGAAATGTTGATGGAACTCGTCTACCGGCTTGCCACGGAGACGTCGCCGCTGATCCAACAGATCCGCAATAACGTCATCGTCTCGGTGACGCCGGTCGCCGATGCGGACGGCCGCGATCGCAACGTCGACTGGTTCTATCGAGGACTCGAAACCGCGGCGCAGCAATCGACGTCTTCAACGCCTGGACCAAATCAGACCGGGCAGACCGCGGGCGCAGGAGGCGCGGCCGCGGCTCCATCTACGGCAGGCGGAACGGGTGCCGGAGCACCGGGCGGCGGTGGTGGCGGAGGGCTGCCCTATTGGGGCAAGTACGTCTACCACGATAACAACCGCGACATCAACCTGTCGCAGGTGTCGATGCGCGCGTTGGCGGACTGGTATTTCACCGCGCATCCACCGATCGTGCACGACCTGCACGAGGCGCAAGCGCTGATGTACACCTACAGCGGCGCCGCGCCACAGAATCCCAACCTCGATCCGATCCTCTTCGCTGAACTTCCGTGGTTCTCCAACTTCGAGCTCGCGCAGATGACGAAGTGGGGCATGCCTGGCGTGTACACACACGCGTTCATGGACGGATGGTCTCCCGGCTATCTCGGATCAGTCGCGTACAACCACAACGGCATGATGCGCATGTACGAGACGCAGTCCGGCCGCGAATCAGGCGCCGGGGGACGTGGCGGAGCGCCCGAGGGACGTGGCGGCGGCGCGACCACAACCTCGGACGCCGGACGCGGAGGCCGAGGAGGCGACGCCCCGACTGCGACTGACGGACCGGTTGCCGATGCTGGCGCGCGGGGCCGCGGCCCGAGTGCTCCAACCGGTCGCGGCGGCGGGCAGCCGCGCGAGTGGTATCGCGGTCTGCCGGTTCCTCCAGGCGCCGTCGCGACTTTCTCGAGGCGCAACAACACGAATTACATGGAGACCGGCGTCCTCAGCGCGCTCCAGTTAACCGCATCCTTTCCGAATCTCGTCGTCGAAAACTTTTACCAGAAAACGAAGAACTCAATCGAATCAGGAAAGAAGGAGGCTCCGTACGGGTTTGTCATTCCTCTGCAGCGGGACATGACCCGAGCCGCCGAGCTCGTGAACATCCTGCGTCTGCAACGAATCGAAGTGGGTGAGGCAGCGGCAGGGATCAAGCTCGCCGACGCGTCGTTCCCAGCCGGGTCGTACGTCATCAAACGCGATCAGCCATACGGGCGACTGGCGAAGAACCTTCTGGAAAAGCAACGCTATCCGGATCCCGACTTGCGAACCTATGACGACAGCGGCTGGACGATGGGGTTGGCGATGCTGGTGGAGGTGAAGGAGGTCAACGATAAAGCGATTCTCGACGTAAAAACGACGCCCGTCGATCGAGCCATCGTCAAGGGCAACGTCACCGGAAGGGGAACCGCAGCAGTCGCCGTTGCGCACCTTGGTTCGACGAGCATGATCGCGCTTCGTTACAAACTTGGAAACGCGTCGGTGAAGATCGCGGAGAAAGCGTTCACCGCGGATGGCATCGAGTTCCCCGCAGGTTCATTCGTGATTCCCGCGCCTGGTGACATCGCAGCGGCTCGCAGCACTATCGAGCAGCTTGGCCTTACGGGTGCCGCGCTTGGCTCGATGCCGTCAGTGGCCATGCACGATGCTGACCTGCCGCGCATCGCCATGTATTCGTCGTGGTCTGGCAGCGATACGCAGGAAATCGGCTGGGTGCGGTTCGCGTTCGACAAGTTCGGCATCCCTTACGACCTCATTTACAAAGAGCGACTGCGGAAAGGAAACCTGCGCGCCGACTACGACGTGCTGTTGATGCCGAATCAGAACGTGTCGCGGCAATCTGTGTTTCAGCCTTCAGCCGCGCGCGCCGTTCCGTATCTCAAGGATCCGAAATACAAGTTCCTCGGCATGTACGGCGAATCGCCCGACATCACAGGCGGCATGGGTGGCGAGGGCGTCGACGCGGTCTCAAAATTCCTCGAGGCGGGCGGCACGCTCATCGCGATGGGGAATGCTGTCAGATTTGCGACCGAGCTTGGATTCGCGCGCACGGTCGACGCCTCGGCCACGACGTCGCGCGACTTCTACGCACCGCGTCCGCTGGTCAACGCCGAGCTGCTCCGGCTCGATCATCCCGTCTTTTACGGCTACGCCGATCGCCTGGTGCCGATCAAGTATCAGAACGGTCCGCTGCTTACTGTCGGCGCGCCCGATCAAAGCGCGGTCCTCGCGCGCTACGTTGGCGGCGACGCCGCAGTCCTGAGCGGCCTGATGAAGGGAGCCGACGAGATCCGTCAACGCCCGATGGTTGTGGACATCGCCGGCGGCCACACCGGGAAAGGGCGCGTGATTCTGTTTGCGAACAATCCGATGTATCGCTGGCAGAACCACGGCGAGTTCAACATGGTGTTCAACGCGTTGATGAACTGGAATGATTCAGGCGCGCCGACGAATCGCGCTGCCGCTGCGACGGTGTCGGCAGCTCGCTGACGCGCGCATGTGTCATTTCGTGACACCCCTATTTGACATCCTGCTGCGCAGGCCTATATTCACAAGAACGCCTAAGGCGCCGGATACGGCGCCGCGGGGGAACCACCGGCGCGCGTTGTGCGCGCTAAGGGGCGAATTCCACCTTCGCCCACCGACCTTCGTCGGTGGGCGAACGATGGATAGAGGACTTCCAACCTCGAGCCCGTCAGCTAACCCCGCCGGCTCATTGGAGGCCTTCCGTGTCTTCCTTCGCGAACCCCCGTACAACATTAACGGACCTCGAATTGTCGAACCACGTACAGCGCGGGGCGATGGCCGCCGCTCTCATCGTGCTGCTCGGCATCGCCGCGATCATCTGGCTGCTTGGTTCGTCGAATCCGTTCACGCCAGCCGGTTACGTCGGCTATCTGACGAAAGGCGCGGTCATCGGCCATTCGCGCTTCTACGGCGTCCAACGCGGCCCGACGTCCCCCGGACGGACGTGGCTCCTTGAAGTTACCAACGTCAGCATCACCCCCTACACATACACCGAGGACTTCTCGCGCGATGACGCGGTCCTGAGCCGCGACAATCTGAAGATCGAGTTCCGCGTGCATACCGTGTGGCACGTGGACGATACGAAGATTCCGCTCTTCATGGACCGTTTCAGTACGACAGTCGCACGTTCGGCGCTCGAGAAGGATCCCGATGCGATTGTGAAAGTTGCGTACGGGAATTTCGTGCGTGAACCGCTGCGAACGTTCGCTCGAGACGAGGTGCAGCGCCGCAACGGTCTCGAAGTCAAAGATGCCTTGATTCCGATCGGTGATGCGGTCCTCGCGCGCATCCAGCGGTACGCCGCAGGCAGTCCCTTCCTGATCGGCAGCGTAGTCGTGGGCAACGTGCAGTATCCGGAGGAAGTCGCGACTGCGGTTTCCCGGAAATTGGCAGCGACCCAGGAACTGCAACGCAAGGATACAGAGATTGAAATCGAGCGCAAGGAACGCACCAAGCGCGAGGTCCAGGCGCAGGGCATTGCCAATGCCATGCAGATCATCCGGGGTCAGCTGAGCCCGATGTACATCCAGCACGAGGCGATCGAAGCGCAGAAGATGATGGTGAATTCACCGAATCACACCGTTGTCTATATCCCGGTGGGTCCAATGGGCGTGCCGCTGACAGGCACATTCGCCGCGACTGAACCGAGGGGGCCGTCGCTGAAGTAGCCGCTTCTCGCTACTCGCTTCTCGTTCCGCCCGCGGTTTCCGGCCAAAAGCTCGAGAGCGAGGAGCGAGCCACGAGGAGCGAGCAGCGAGACTCGATTCAGCGAAGAAATGACACCCATGCGCCTTGCGCATGGGGTGCACAGAAGCAGAATGCATGGATGGCATCTGTAGATTCCGTTTTGAGATGGAGGCGGA
>Ga0075418_10001546_pt1 | contig 26127 bp, 18 predicted proteins | sample SoiMetdeltSBSDD2_FD_81776 | JGI IMG/M metagenome (GOLD analysis project Ga0075418, IMG submission 81776) | Bulk soil microbial communities from a Populus tree surrounding site in Tennessee, USA - Soil MetaG P. deltoides SBSDD2 | ecosystem: Environmental > Terrestrial > Soil > Tree plantation...
ACCAGCGCATTCGTGATTTCCTGCGAACCACCTTGAACGACCGGCCAGCCAACGACGTGAGCAGAAAGCGCGAGTACCAGGCCAAATGATGCTGTGCCGGGCCGACCCAGCGCCAAAATCGAATGCGCGGCGCAACCGCCGAAAAGGGCGCGCGCCTTTGCGCCCGCGAAACGACTGCGCACGAGCGATTCGCAAGAGCGCAATCCGGTGAGCCCAAAGCGGAACTTGCTCCAGGGACGACGCGCGCTGAACCACATCGGCTCGAGAAGCGATTCGATGAACTCCCGGTTTGCGAAGGGACGCATTAACTTCGCCCACGCGGCCCCCTCTGCACCCAACTCCGCACAGGTCTTGTCAATCGATTTGTACAGCAGGGCGGCCTGCCCATCTGCCAGTGGGTGAGCCATGGCGATCTCGGGTGACACGTATTTGACTCCGAGCTGTTCGAGTCCGATCTCTCGAAAAGCCGGTGACAACGCAGCCATTGGGTGCACGGCCGAACAGATATCATGAACGAATCCGGGAAGCGTGAATCGGGCGGAGCGGCAACCACCGCCGGGTGTATCGGCAGCTTCCAGCAGGAGAACCGTTCGTCCGGCTCTGGCCAGCATGATGCCGGCGACGAGCCCGTTAGGACCGCTGCCAACGATTACCGCGTCGTAACTACGTTGCCCATCCGCCATGAATCAGCACTACAATTAACGGCGAAGGACGATTGGCAAGCGGGTTCCGGCGTTGTCAAACAAGTGTTTCGTTTGTAGTACTTGCTTGATAAGGCGTCGGGACTTTCGATCCCTTGCTTCGAGAAATCCGTGGTTAAGCGTTGCAAACTGGGGGCCGGAAACGGTAGACTATCGAATCGCCGGAAAAGTTTGTACCCGAAGTACTTGGAATAGACGGCCTTCCGCTGGCGTCTAACGGGATTAGTTGTTTCTAATTACATGAACGGGCTTCTGAAATTGGGCAGATGGGCGCTCCTGGCCAGCGTTCCGCTTTTGGGTTTCGCGGCCGAGTCAAAAAAAGAGGGCGGCGCGACGGAAGTCGTCCCCCCGCCAATGCCAGGCATTAAGTCGCTGCACATCGAGCCTTCATCGCTCACGCTTAAGCATGGCCGGGATGAGCGACGAGTGCTCGTCCTGGGCAAGACCGATTCCGGAAAGTTGATCGACTTGACCTCGACGGCGGTTTTGAAGCCCGAGACACCGGCAGTGGAGGTCGGCGCGGAGAAGTACATTCATGCGAAGTCGAAGGGCGAAGGCGTGATCAGGATTTCGGCGGCAGGCAGGGAGGCGAAGCTGCCTGTCAAGGTGGAGGAGGCCGCCATGCCGCCAGTGCGGTTTGTGCGCGACGTCGAGCCGCTTCTGAGCAAAGTCGGTTGCAACGCCGGGACGTGCCATGGCTCCGCGAAGGGCAAGAACGGTTTCAAGCTGTCGTTGCGCGGGTACGATCCGGAGTTCGATTACCAGGCGTTGATCAACGATTTGTCGGGGAGGCGGTTTGATCGCGTGAATGTGGACGAGAGCTTGATGTTGCTCAAACCAACCGGCGACGTGCCTCACGAAGGCCGCCAGGTGATCAAGCCGAAATCACGCGAGTATCAGTTGATTCGCGATTGGATCGCGGAAGGCGCCGCTTACGAAGAACCCTCGGCCGGCCGCGCGAACAAAATCGAGATTTTGCCGAGCGAAGTAGAAATGGACCTGCCGAGGCGCACGCAGGAATTGCTCGTGATCGCCAGTTACGCCGACGGAAGCACGCGCGATGTGACCCGCGAAGCGATTTTCGACAGTAGCAATTCCGACGTGGCGCAAATCAAAGCGAACACCATCAAGGCGGTGCGCCGCGGCGAGGCGGCCATTTTGGTTCGTTATGAGGGCCTCTATTCAGCGCGCCAGGTCACGGTCATGGGCGATCGCAGCGGCTTCGAATGGGTGCAGGTGCCTGAATATAACTACATCGACAAACACGTGCACGCGAAGTTGAAGCGGATGAAGATCCTGCCTGGCGACATGTGCACCGACGCCGAGTTCGTGCGCCGCGTTTACTTCGATTTAACGGGCCTGCCGCCGACGATTGACGTGGCGCGTGCGTTTATCGAGGACGAGACGGACAGTCGCGCCAAGCGTGAAAAGCTCATCGACGAACTCATCGCGAGCAAAGATTTCGTGAAGAATTGGGCCAATCGCTGGGCGGACTTGCTGCAATGCAGCAGTGAAAGCCTGGGCCAGAAGGGCCTGTGGATGTTTCGGAATTGGATCGAGCAATCGGTCGCCGAGAATAAGCCCTACAACAAGATGGTTCGCGAATTATTGACCGCGGAGGGCAGTTGCTATGAGAACCCCGCAGTCAATTATATGCGCGTCCTGCGCGAGCCCGGCAAGATCACCGAAGACGTGAGCCAGACGTTCCTGGGCGTGCGTTTCAACTGTAACAAGTGCCACGATCACCCCTTCGAGAAGTGGACCCAAAACCAATACTACCAATTTGGCGCGTACTTTGCGCAGGTCTCGATCAAGCGCGGATTCCTCGGTAAGGAAGTGATTCGCAATAATACGGGTGATAACACCCCCGTGACCGGCGAGGAAATTGTCTATCGCAATTATGCCGGTGGCGAAGTGAAGCATCCTAAGACTGATATGGCTGTAGCGCCCAAAGTCCCATTTGGCGTCGCCCAGGCTGTCGGCGAGGACCGCCGAGATGCGTTCGTCGATTGGCTCACGTCGAAGGACAATCCGCTCTTCGCAAAATCGATGGCGAACCGCGTGTGGAGTTATTTTCTCGGCAAAGGGATTATCGATCCGGTCGATGACATTCGCGCGAGCAATCCACCGAGCAATCCCGAGTTGCTGGACGCATTGACCGAGGATTTCGTGAAGGGTGGTTTCGATACGCGCAAGCTGATGCGGACGATTTGCCTGTCGCGCACCTATCAACTCTCGATCGTCCCAAATAAATGGAATGAAGATGATCGCGTGAATTTCTCGCACGCCTTGCCGCGGCGGCTCAGCGCCGAACAGATGTATGACGCGGTCATGATTGCGACCGGAACGCGCCCGAATTTCAACGGATTGCCCCAGGGCATGCGCGCTGCCGAAGCGCCCGATGGCAACGTCAAGGGCGACGATTTCCTCGCTTTGTTCGGGCGCCCCAAACGAATGTCCGCCTGTGAATGTGAACGCACCTCGAACATCACCCTCTCGCACGCGTTGAGCATGATCAACGGCGTGACCATCAGCGACGCTGTTAACAAGAGCGACAGCCGGATTGCGAAGATCGTTCAAGCGAACGAGGACGACAAAAAAGTCATCGAAGAAATTTATCTGGCGTGCCTGAACCGTTTGCCCAGCGAGAAGGAGCTCGCGGCGATTGACCTGACGAAGGGACCGAGACTGGAAGTGGCACAGGACCTGGCGTGGGCGTTGATCAACAGCCCGGCCTTCCTGTTTAATCGATAGGGAAAATTATGATCTCAATACCTGGAAAACCTGGCAGCACCTGCGATGGATTCAGCAGGCGCGAATTCTTGCGCGTAGGCGGAGCGGGCATCATGGGCATCAGCCTCGCGGACATCCTGCGCTTGCAGGCCGCCGCCAGCACCGCGCCCGACGCCGCCAAGGCGAAGCACGGTTGGGGCAAAGCCAAATCGGTCATCCTTGTCTTCCTCCAGGGCGGACCGAGCCACCTCGACATTTGGGACCCCAAGCCTGACGCGCCGTCAAACGTGCGCGGCGAATTCAAGCCCATCAAATCGAACGTGCCGGGAATCTGGCTCAGCGAAACCATGCCGCTGCTCGCGAAGCAGATGGACAAGGCGACGTTGATTCGCTCCATGAGTTACACGCCGGCCGGCCTCTTCAATCACACTGCCGCGATTTATCAGTTGATGACGGGTTACACTCCCGACCGCGTCTCGCCCTCCGGCCAGCTCGAGCCGCCCGCGGCCAACGATTTCCCGCACGCTGGCTGCCAGATTTCACGGTTGAAACCGCCAGAGGTCCCGATGCTGCCGTTCGTGATGCTGCCGCGGCCGTTGCAGGAGAGCAACGTCATCGGCAAAGGCGGCACCGCCGGTTTCCTCGGCGCAGCCTTCGATCCGTATTATTTTTATCAGGACCCGAACGCCGAGATTAAGCTCGACGACCTCACGATGCGCAAAGAGGTCTCGAAGGAGCGCCTGGACCGACGCGCGAGTTTGCTGAAGCAGGTCGAAGCGGCGATGCCCGAGATGGAGAAGGCCGTTGCCAGCTATGCGCTCGATACGTATTACCAGAAGGCGTTTGACCTCGTGTCGTCGGGACGCGCGCGCAACGCCTTCGATCTCACCCAGGAACCCGCCAAGGTGCGCGACCGTTATGGGCGCCACACCTTCGGCCAGGGTCTCCTTCTGGCGCGGCGCTTGATTGAGGCCGGCACGCGATTCGTTCAGATGAATTGGCCCGCCGTGGCCAATGGCAACCCGATGGTTGATGCCTGGGACACCCACGCGGCCAATTTCGGTCCGCTGAAAAACTTGCACTGCCCGAAACTGGACAGTGGCTTGTCGGCGTTGCTCGAGGACATGGACGAACGAGGCATGCTCAAAGAAACGCTGGTGATCGCGATTGGCGAATTCGGACGCTCGCCGCGACTTGGTGTCAGCACCTCGGGCAACGGCAATGCGCCCGACGGACGCGACCATTGGCCATATTGCTACACGGCGCTGGTTGCCGGCGCGGGCATCCGGCGTGGAGCGTTGTATGGAAAATCCGACGCGACGGGGTCGTCGCCGGTGGAAAATCCTGTGCACCCGGTGCAAATGCTGGCGACGGTTTATCACACCCTCGGCATCGATCCGCACACGATTGTTTACAATCATTTGAACCAGCCGCGTGAGTTGGTCCAGGCGGAGCCGGTAACGGCATTGTTCGGTTGACGTAGCGCAGACTTTCGGTCTGCGGTATCGCCGATTTCCAATCGGCAACTCGTGATTTGTTTTTGTGCGAAGAGCATCTTACATCCTTGCAGTTGTGACCCTCCCGCTCCTGGCGGCAGCGCAGGGCATTCCAAAAATCAATTCGCTTTCGCCGGAGTGGATCCCGCGCGGCGCCACCGTCGACATTACTATTTCCGGCGAGAACCTCGGCAGCGCGATCGGATTCGTGTTTAGCGGCGATCCCGGGGTGACGGCCACCAATATTCCTGCGCCGGCCGCATCGAAACCATCGGTGACCATTGAGTCGACCCTTGGCGGAATCGCGCGCTCCGAACCGGCCCCGCCGCGTGATGGAAAGCGCGTCGTCGCCCGAGTCACTGCCGATGCCGATGTCTCTTTGACCGCGCGCGACTTGCGCGTGCTTACGCCGGACGGAATCTCGAACCCACTCTCCTTGAACGTCGGTTACTTGCCTGAAATGCGCGAAACAGCATCGAACACCTCGCTCGAGCAGGCCAAGGACATCAAGTTTCCCGTGGCTCTTTCCGGCCGTGTTTCATCGTCGGCACAGATCGATTATTTCAAATTCAACGCCACGAAGGACGAGGAACTGGTGTTCGAAGTGGACGCGGCGCGGCGCGGCTCCTCTCTTGACTCATCGATCGCCGTCCTGGATTCCAAAGGAAAAGAGCTGGCCCGCAGTGAAGACGCAAACGGCCTGGACAGCCTCTTGTTTTTCACCCCGAAAGAGGATGGCGCATATTTTCTCACCGTTCGCGATTTCCGTTACCAGGGTGGTGGCAACTACAATTACCGCCTCTACGCAGGCGTCCTGCCTTATGTCGAATCGATTTTCCCGTTCGGCGGACAGCGCGGTCAGCCCGTCGAAGTAGCGCTCGCCGGAAGGAATCTCGAAGGCACGAGCAAAATGACCTTGAACATCGCCGCCGGCGCGCCGCGTGGTCGCCAGGAAATCCGCGCCAACACGCCGAAAGGACTCTCCAATCTGGTGCCGTTCGACGTTCAGGATTTCCCGAACTTTCTCGAAAGCGAACCCAACAACGACACGAACAAGGCGAATACAGTCACTGTCCCTGTCGCGATCAACGGCAAAATCGGCGAAGCAAAAGACATCGATCGCTTCAAGTTCAAGTCTGAGAAGGATCAAAAGCTCGTGTGCGAGGTCATCGCGAATCGCTTTGGCTCGCCGCTGGACACGTTGCTCGTGCTCGCCGACGCCAGCGGCAACGTGCTCCAACAGAATGACGACTCTGCCGCCGCCGATGCTCGCGTCGAGTTCGATGCGAAGAAGGACACCGAATACATGCTGGTCGTGCGCGACCTCACCAGCCGTGGTGGCGACAAATTCGCGTATCGCTTGTCCGTCCGCCCGCCCTCCACCGCGGACGTGGGTTTCACCGCGCGCTTTTTGCCGGATACGCCACGCGTGCATCGCGGGGGAGAGACCACGCTCCGTTGCGAGCTGACGCGCAGCGGCGGCTTCGACGGCCCGGTGCGGTTTGCTTTCGATCAACTGCCCGGCGGCTTGTCGAGCGAGGCGGTGGTATTGACGGGCGCTTCCTCAAGCGAGTTGATGACAATCGCCGCTTCGAAGGATGTTCCGCTCGGGAGCTTTCCCGTAAAACTGACGGCGACAGGAACGATCGGCGGCAAACCGGTTTCGCGCGTCGTCGAGGCGGTGGCCGGAGACAAATCGGTGCGACAGGGATACCTCACCGTGCTCGACGCAGCGCCGTTCACGCTGGAACTGGCGACCTTGAGCGCCGCCGTCGAGCAAACGCAAGCGGGCCGGATCGAAGTCCTCGCGCAACGTCGAGAGGGTTTCACTGGGGACATCAAATTGACGGCTGAAGGATTTTCGAGCGGACGTGACCCGATCACGAAAAGTTTCGATGTGCGTGAAGCGACCCTGAAGGGCACCGACACCGCGACCAACGTCAAGCTCACCGCGAAAACAGACGCGGAGGTCGGCACGCGAAGGGTCGTGATTAAGGGCGAGAGCACTGTCGATGGCAAAACGGTCGTCCAATACACACGGCCAGTCCCTGTCACCGTCACCGAAATCCCCTTTGTTGTTTCGAGCACTCTCTCGCGCTTGAATGTCATGGCGCTGCCGACGAACTCGACTTCCGCGGCGCGCCAAACGGAAACCTCCGTGAAACTGGGCCGGCGCGCCGGGTTCACCAACGAAGTGAACCTCGCCATCGAAGGCGTGCCTGCGGGCGTCGAAACCACAGTCGAAAAAATTCCCGCCAACGCCGCCGAGACCATCCTCAAGCTCGGCGCCACCGAAAAAGCGCCGCCCGGCACGAACACGTTGACCGTCGTCGCGACCGGCCTGCACGGCGACCGCAATTTCAAACATCGCTCCGGCGCGATCACCTTGATTATCAACGCGCCGGACTCGACCGAAACGAACACGCCGCCCGCAACCGCGGCCAGCACCCCTACCAGTGCCGTAAAATGAGGTTACCAGTCATCCTTTCCACGATCATTGCGTTCTCGCTAAACGCCGCTGAAGAGAAGCCGGTGAGCTTCTTCAACGACGTCGTTCCGATTTTCAAGAAAAGCTGCACCGGCTGCCATCATCCCGGAAAACTCAAAGGCCAGCTTGACCTGACCACCCACGAAGCGGCCATCAAGGGCGGCAAACACGGCGCGCTCGTCAAAGCCGGAGATCCGAAGACCAGCGTGCTCATGGAGGAGATCACCGGTGAAGAACCTTCGATGCCCAAGGAAGGCGACCCGCTCAGCAAAGACGAAATCGCCCTCATCGAGAAATGGATTGCACAGGGCGCCAGGGACGACACTCCGGCCAGCGCCAAATCGCTGAAGCCAGGCGAGCCTCCCACTTACCTCGTCCCTCCCGTGATTAGCGCGCTCGCCTGGTCTCCGGACGGCAAAGTGCTCGCAGTCTCTGGCCATCACGAAGTGCTGCTTCACGACACAACCTCGTCCAATCTCATCGCGCGCTTGCTCGGCGAAAGCCCCCGCATCGAATCGCTCGCTTACTCCGCGGACGGCAAGTGGCTGGCCGTCGCCGGCAGCGCCCCGTCGCGCTTCGGCGAGGTGCAGATTTGGAACACCGCAAGCAACACGCTCGAAAGGTCCTTCAAAGTGTCGAGCGATTCCATCTACGGAATTTCCTTTTCGCCGAAAGCAGACCGCGTCGCGGTGGGTTGCGCCGACAAAACAGTGCGCGTCTTCGCCGTGGCGGATAGTAAGGAGTTGTTGAAGTTCGACAACCATAGCGATTGGGTCTTCGGCACGACGTGGACCATCGACGGCAAGCGGTTGCTCACGGGAAGCCGTGACAAAGCCATGAAGATGATCGACGCCTCAAACGGACAGTTCATCGATGACATCAACAAGCTTCTCGACCCAATCCTCTGCATTGCGCGCCATCCGAAAGAAGACGTGGTGGCTTACGGCGGCGAAATGGGCATCTCGCGCACCTATAAGATTTCCGACAATCAGGGGCGCACCGCCGCAAACAACGACGTCAACCTGCGCAAGGAATTCGAGCGCCTGCCTGGACCGGTGCACGCGGTCGCTTACAACGGCGATGGTTCGTTGTTGGCTGTGGGCGGAGCTGGTCCCGAAGTGCGCGTTTTCAACAGCGCCGACGCGAAGCGCGTCGCCACCTTGAAAGGACACAGCGGCGCAATTTTCGCCTTGGCATTTAGTTCCCAGACGAACCTCGTCGCCGCAGGCGGATTTGACGGCACAATCCGCGTTTACGAGCCCACCAAAGGTGATTTGGTGCGCTCGTTTGTGCCAGTCCCGATCAAGCCTGCCGCGGTTCAGCAGGCGGCGCGGTGACGTTACTTGCGCACCAGCGGGCGGCCGTCCTTGTCGGTTATCTTGTCTGCTGCAATCAACACGATATCGACGATGTACCAGATGCCGCCTCCACCGCAGGTAATCAGCTTCAGAATGCCCAGGCCGATGTGGCCCAGGTAGAAGCGATCCACACCGAAGTAGCCCAGGAAGATCGACAGCAGCAGCGCGACAAGGAAATCCTTGCCACCTGTCGGGGGCGCTCCGGTTGCGGGTGGGAGGTCAGTTCCGTTGCTCATGGTTGGCCTTTGTTAGTTGTTTGCCGACCGGGTACGTCCTGAGATGGCGGCACTTATGGCTTGCTTGTGCCGGCCCTGTCAAGCATCCGAAACGGTCTAAACCCTGCTTTGGATGTGACTTGTGACGGGATATCGCTGAAGAATGACACGCGGGATCTCATGGTTCGGCTCGATTGCCCGGCGCTTTGCGCGCGGGTTGGCCCGCCTCTATTACTCGCGCATTGAAGTTGAGGGCGCTGACAAAATCCCCGCCCATGGTGCGGTCCTGTTCGTCGCCAATCACGCCAACTCTCTCCTTGATCCCGTGATCGTCGGCATCGCTTCGAAGCGGCCCGTCCACTTTCTCGCCAAGGCCCCCTTGTTTCAAATCCCGGTTTTTGGCCGCCTCCTTTTCGCCTTCGGCATGGTCCCGGCCTTCCGCGCCGCCGATGATGCCGGCCAGGTCGGACGCAACTTCGAGGCACTCTCGCGCGCAGCGAATTTTCTGACCCGCGGCGAGGCTGTTGGAATTTTTCCGGAAGGCAAGAGCCATGATGCCCTCCAGCTTGACCAGGTCAAGAGTGGCGCCGCGCGCATAACCTTGCAGGCGATTGAAGCGGGCACCGACTTGACGATTGTTCCATTGGGGCTGAACTACGAGCGCAAGGAGCGATTTCGCTCCGCGGTTTGGATTCAGGTCGGCGAACCCGTCCACGTCCGCGAGTGGCTCGCCGCCAACCCGAGCGAAGCTCGCCAACAAATCCGGCTCTTGACCGGCGAGATCGATCGCCGTCTTCGCGAAGTGGTCGTTCATCTCGCTGATCCCGCCTGGGAACCGATGCTGCGATTGCTGGAGGTGTTTCGTCCGCCGGGCCGCTTCACTCCCGTCGCGCGCGTCCGCCAGCGAAAGCGCATCGCCGACGCGATGAATCATTTCTGGAACACAGATCGCACGCGCGCCGAAGCGCTGCTGGAGCGCCTGCAAAAATATCAACAACACGCGAAAGCCCAACGCATCACCCCGCAAGCCAACGTCCTGCAAGCGCGCGGCTGGAAACTCGCCTTGCGATTGACGTGGGAAGCCCTGTTCATGGACATTGGGTTTTTCCTGGTGCTCGTCGGGACTCTCCACCACCTCCTCCCCTTCCTTGTCGTGCGTGGTCTTTCGCGGCTGTTCCAGGCTGGCAAATCAACCGTCGCTCTCGCACGTCTTGCGATTGGCTTGCCCATTTATGCCGTCTGGTACGCCCTGATCTGGCGCTGGATCACCGGCTACTTCCTGCCTTGGGTCGCGTGGACGTGGCTCATCCCGATGCCCATCGCCGGTCTACTCGCGCTGAAATATTGGTGGTGTGTGCGTGACACTAGTGGACTGTGGTGGCGGCAGGTGTGGCTGGTCCTCTTTCGCCGCGAACAACTCTCGGCGCTGCGACAGGAACACACGTCTATCCGTGATGAACTCCGCGGCGTGGCCAGCGAATTTGCCACTGCCCGCCGCCTGCCCGAGGAAAAGCCAATGTCCCGGCGGAGCGCTGCAAAGCAGAGCCTCAAAGTTGCTGCTGCCACCATCGTGCTGCTGATTGCCGTGATCTGGGGCGCGTGGCTGCTCAAACCGAATCCGATTCCCGAATTGATGAGAGCTGCGCCCGAACTCCGCGCCTTGCCCCCTAAAACCCTCGAAGCCTGGCTTGCCGAAGACGAACGCGTGCTCGAAGAAAATATCAGCGGCTTGATCGAATTGGAGGCCCGCACCGCGCGCATCAAGGGTGAATTCGGTTCAGGCGCTCGCAGTTTTTACTCGCAGAAAGATGACGATGACATCCGCCAGCTTCTTCTGAAATACCTCAGCCACAGGGCGGCTCTGCTAAACCTCATCTGGAAATACCAAAAACACGCGCAACTGCGCGACGAACGCGCCGCCTTGCGCTCGTTCCTGCTCTGCTTTGGCAGCGCCTGCGCTCTCCACGATGCCTCTGTCAAGCTCGTCACCTATTTTGACGACGCGCCCAACGCCTTGCGCAAGCTCAACGAGCCCGAGCCATTGTGGAACATTCCTGCGGGTGTTTACGACATGGTCAAGGCCAACATCATCCAACGGCAGACACGCGAATTCATGGCCGCATGGCTGAAAAAATATCGCTCGGAGCAAGCCGCTTTCGACAAGCACGCGCTGCGAAGCTCTCCTCACGATCGATTTCATGCCGCCGTTGACCGTCATCTTCAGTCCGCCCCTGCCATCGCAAGCATCGTCCTCAAGGCCGGCATCGCTGATCCGGTCACCGACGCTACGCTCCTTGGCAAAGGGCTCGCCTACAAAGGCCAGGCCTTCATTTCAACCTGGCTCGGCAGCACGCGCGTGCGCGTTCCGCGCGCGGGCGCTCACATGATTTCTGAAAAGCAACTCGCCGAAATGCGCCAGCAGCTCAAGCCTGGCGACATCCTCATCGAACGCCAAAACTGGTATTTGTCGCGCGCCTTCATGCCGGGATTTTGGGCGCACGCGGCCTTATACGTCGGCACAACGAACGACCTTATCAAGCTCGGCCTGGCCGAGGACGCGCGGGTGCTGCGTCACTGGCGTGAGTTCGCCCGCCGCGACGCGGAAGGCCACGAGCACCTCATCCTTGAAGCAGTCCCGGAGGGAGTGCGCATGACCACCCTCGAGCACTGCATCGGTGTCGCGGACTCGGCCGCGGTCTTGCGCCCGAGAGTCACAGAGGCGCAGGTCCGCGAAGCCATCGTGCGCGCCTTTAGTCATCTGGGTAAACCCTACGATTTCGATTTCGACTTCTTCAGCACCGACAAGCTCGTCTGCACCGAGTTGGTCTACCGCGCCTACGATGGCTGCGTCCGGTTCCCGCTCGCAGACGTGATGGGCCGCAAGACGCTTCCACCCACGGAGTTGGTGCGAAAGTTTGTCACCGAGCGCAACAACGGTGACGCGCAGCTCGATTGCATTTGCTTTCTGGACGGCGACGAGGCCACCGGCAAGGCGTCCTTCCGCGATGTTGAAGTTTTTGCGACCACGATCAACCGGCCCGGGCTGACGTGGTTCCAATCTTCCTCTCGCGACTGAGCCACAAACGCGCCTCCTGCGCGAGATGCTCGCGCTCCTCGCGTGTCAGCCCCATGGGATCGAACCGATACTTGTAGTGCAACGTCACAAGCCCTTGCAACGCGTCTGAAGTCGGACACTGCCTCCCCACTCGCCCAAACCACGCCGCCGTCGTTTCGCTGGACTTGCGAGCAAGGCCGCCACCCTGGAGCCAGCGTTCCACCTCAAAAAACTCCGAATCCAACCCCGGCCAGCTATAGGCCTGTGCGATGGACGACACTCGGGCCTTTCGCTGGCGTTTTGTTCTCTTTCGCCACACGCGCCAAATCACGAAGGCCGCCGCGCACCCGGCGCCCCACCCCAGCGTTCTCGCACTGAACTCAGGCAACAATCGGGTCGTCGCGAACCGGAACTTCACATTCGCCCACCAGTCGCTCACGCGTGCCAACATCGAGGCTTCTCGCGCCTCCGCACTCGGCCACAGCGCCGGCGTCGGATCAAAATCCATCCAGCGCCCCTCAATGTACGCAAGCACCCATGAATGCGCGTGCCGTTCGCGGATTCGATAACTTCGGCCATCGTCCATTTCTTCGACTGCGGCGTAACCCATCGCGTATCGCGCCGGGATTCCCACTTCGCGCAGAATCAACGCCGCCGATGTGGCGAAATATTCGCAATGTCCCCTCCGTGTCCCTTGCAGGAACGGCGCGATGAGGCTCGCGTTGGTAGGGGTCACATCCGCCCCTCCCATCCGGGCGTCGTAACGAAAATTTTCCGCGAAAAAACTCCCCACTCTTGGCAGCACATCACGCGGCGGCAACGACGACAACGCGAGTTCCTGCACAACCTGCTGGACCGCCGCTTCGTCCGCCCGGGGCACTTGAACGTCCTTTTCGGATGGCCCCGACTCATACGAATTAACGCCCTCGAAATCCACCGAGCATCGCAACGGGTCTGCGCAGTCCCACACACGTACATTGCCAAATCGATTCCGTTCCAACCGCCCCGCGGTGAGATCGCGCGCGCGCGCCGCGCCCGCCGGCAGCGGCAACAGTATTCGCGCCTCTGGAACGACAATGGAAAGGCGCGCCGAATTCGTCGCCCTTCCCGCGGCGGAAAGGTCCCATACTCCGGGCGAAGCTTCTGTCACCGGCGAATACGTCCGGCGTGTGCTCAACCACGTGCCACGGCGATATTGGTCGAAGCTGACCTGCCGCAACAGGCGCGGTGGCGTGCTCCCGGGCGCCGCCTCCACTCGCATCAACACCCGGCCGGAACTCTTCAGCTTCGCTACGTCTCCAAGGCTTGTGTACGTCTCCTGATCTTCAAACGGGCGCGGAAAAAAACCGGCGAACCATTTCACGGTCTTGCTCTCGAACTCCGCGTGGAAGTCACGCCACTCGGCTTGCAGGAAGAATCCCGCCCCGCTTACTGCCGCCAGCAAAGCCAGCGTCGCCCATCCCCGCAAACGCCTTGGCCGATTCAGCCACAGAGCGGCCGTCATCAGCGCCGTCGCTCCGGGATAAAACCACGCGGCGCGGTTGGCGCTTGCGCTCGCCGCCAGCAGGCAAATTCCAAAATACGCGTACGTTACATCGACTTTTCTCTCGTCGCCCTGCTCTCGGCCGCGCCACCAAAACACAAACGTGCTGTAGGGAAGTTTGCTGAAGTCGCAGAAGACAAACGCTCCCATCATTGGAAAAAGCAGGATCGGCAACCATTGCAGAAACGAAAGCACCGCGCCTGAAACAGAGGACGTTTGCCGCTGATACACCGCCGCGCCCACCAGGACCACCAGCGTCACGTCCCACAGCCGCGCGAACTCGCGGGGTGTGAACGAAAGATGCCGCCTGAAAATGCCGGACGCGGCGATGATCGCGCCAAGAACAAGTGACAACCATAGGAATTCGGTTTGCAGACCCCAGAAAACAAGCGCCGCCGCAACGATCAGCACTCTGGGGCTCATTTGCACGCAAATGCCTCCTGCACTTTCCCGAGAACGACGGAATGAAGGCTGTCGGCCCGGTCCGCCAGCGGGCCCGGTTCCAATGCTTCCCGTTGCTCCTTGCTCACTACATAGACCTGCACAGGCACGCCAAGGAACCGCAGCCTTTGAACGAGCGATTGGCGCGGCTCGTCCCATGCCAGAAAAACACACACGCAGCTCGTCACGTGCGCAACGTGGCGGAGCAGTAATCCTTCCAGTGTCCTAAAAGCGTGCTCCGTGCACGGCGAAACCGCCGCTAGAATTTCCAGCATGCGCTCCGGCGGCGCCACCCCGCGGCCCGAAGTAAAACAATAGGCTTCGGGCCCAACGAACATCAAATCCAGCAACGATTCCTGGTCCGGAATCGTGCACGCGAACGATGCCGCCACCGACACCGCTTCTTCAAACACATCCTCCTTTTCCGGCGAGCAAAACGTGTCCAGCACGAGCGCGTGACGCACAAAAAACTCATCGAGAAACTCTTTCACGATCGGCTTCTCCGTTTTCGCCCAACTCCGCCAGTGAATGTGCCGTAGCGGATCACCCGGCCGATACTCCCGCAGCGACACGAATTCCTCCGACTGCCCCACCGAAGATGCCAGGCTCACCCCGCCGGGTTGGTAACGCACCGTGCCGGGCAGATTCAGCGGAGTTACCGGGTATCGTTTTGGCAAAATCAAAACGGATTGCGGACACGCGACCGTGCAGCAGGAATTAAAAAGCCCAAACGGATCGGCCCACGTCACCACTACCGCCGAAAGCTGTAACGCGCCGCGGCGTTTTGGCGTCGCGCTTTGTTCGAACGCCGCGCTGCCATGCTCGGAAATGCTCGCAACCTCCGCGGGCGTGCTTTCAAAGGCGCGATTCTTCCGGATCAGCCAGCGCCACCGGTAGTGGCCGCCCAGTCGATCAAACCAGTTTCGCTTCGTCTCCCCGGGCTCTGGCGTGCGTAAAAATTGCGCGAGCGTGGGACGCGGATCAGCCTGGCTTTCGCTGATCCGCAAATCGCGCTGCACGCGCGGCGTTTGATTTCCCACTGTCGTCACATATTGCAGCGGCAGTCCCACAGTTCCAAAGCGCGGAAGCTGGCGCGTGGCCGTGAACCGCGCGCGTGACAACAGGCCGATGAAGATCGACATCCCCAACAAACAAACCAGGAACCAGAAAATCTGATAAGCCAGCGTAAAATTCGTATCCAGACCAATGACACCTGAGACGACGATGCCCCACGACACGAGAAAGCCCGCCCCCGTAAAGCGCCGGCGAAACCAAAAGTTCAGCCCGGAAAGCCACCGATAGAAAACAAATAAATAACGCTTCAGCATCGGCTCGCCTGCTCGAAACGGCGTTGGCGGCGTGGCGTTACGCCGGCACGGGCAGCTTCTTTAAGATTTCATCTACCACCCCGCGTCCGGTCAGCCCGGAAAACTTCGCCTGCGGTTCCAGCGACAGCCGGTGCGCGATCGTCGCGCTGGCCATCTCCTGGATGTGGTCTGGCGTGACAAACGGCTGGCCATCGAACAACGCAAGTGCCTGCGTGACTTTCATTAGCGCCAGCGAAGCGCGCGGGCTCGCGCCCAACTGCACCCCTTGCGCCCCGCGCGTGGCGGAAACCACATCCACAATATAACGCTTCAATTCTTCGCTGATGCGCACGTCCTTTACGCTGTCCCGCAGCCGCACCACATCGGCCAGGTTTACACACGCCGCAAGGTCATCCACAGGGTGACGTTTCGTTTGCGCCGACAGAATCGCTACCTCCTCCTCCGGCTTTACGTACCCCAATTGCGCCTGAATCGCGAAGCGGTCCATCTGTGCTTCGGGCAACGGATAAGTTCCGCGGAATTCGACCGGATTCTGCGTCGCAATCACGAAAAACAAGTCCGGCAACGTGCGCTTCTCGCCCTCCACACTCACCTGGCTTTCGCCCATCGCTTCGAGCAACGCCGACTGCGTGCGCGGCGACGCGCGATTGATTTCGTCGCCCAGCAGAATGTTCGTGAAGATCGGCCCTTCGTGAAAATGAAACGTCCGGTCCCGCTGATCAAAGATCGATACACCAAGAATGTCCGACGGTAACAGGTCCGGCGTGAACTGAATGCGCTTGAACTGCGCGTCGATCGACCGCGCCAGCGCTTTCGCCAGCGTCGTCTTTCCAGTCCCCGGAAAATCCTCCAGCAACACGTGTCCGCCCGCAGCAAACGCCGCTAAAATGCGCCGGATCGATGCCCGCTGCCCGTGCATCACCCGCTCCATGTTCGCAGCAATCTTCTGGAACACCTCTGTCCCACTGATCATCTCCGGGGTCATCGTGCAACTAACCTGCCTCACCCGATGCTTTCCCTCAAATCAAAAACAGAGCTCCGGCCCGCGCCTTTGGGTATTACCTTGAAATTCCGCATGCCTTCGCAATAATAACCCTGACTCATGAACGAGTGGAACATTCAGTCGCGCGCGCATGCTTGCGAAACCTGCGCCAAACCCTTTGCCGATAAGCAGGCTTATCACACCCTGCTCTTCGACGAAAAACAGGACTTCAAGCGCATGGACATCTGCCAGGGCTGTTGGGAAGCGCAGTTCAGCCAGGGTGCGACCGAGCGCAAGGGATTCGTTTCCTACTGGCAGGGCACTTATCAAGCCCCGCCGCCTCCGGCGCCAGACGCTATTCAGAAAGAAAACGCCGAATCGCTCCTCCGCAAGATCATCGAATCTCACGATGAGAAGCATGCCGCCGCGGCCTACATCCTCGCCGTGATGTTGGAACGTAAGCGCCTGCTCAAAGTGAAAGAACAGGTCGTGCGCGACGGCGCGCGTATTTTCATCTACGAGCACCCCAAAACCGGCGATGTGTTTACGGTGCGCGATCCGGACTTGCAGCTTAATCAGCTCGATGACGTCCAGCGCGACGTCGCTTTTCTGCTCGAGCACGGCTTGAATGCGCCCGCCATCGAAGCGCCTGCGGCCGCCAGCGATGCCGAGACCACGCCATCCGCGCCGGACGCCGTGACTCAGGCGCTGGAACCGTCGGCCGCCGAACCGGCCCACGCGTAGCACGCCAGTGGCCGCCGCCGCTCCCAATCTCGACGAACTCCAACGGCGGCTCGACTATCACTTTTCAAAGCCGCAACTGCTTCGACTTGCGGTGACGCATCCCTCTGTGGCTCATGAAACCACCGCGCCCACTGAGCACAATCAGCGTCTCGAATTTCTCGGCGACGCCGTCCTCGGCCTGGTCCTCACCCAGGAGCTCTACGAGAAATTCTCCACCGTCAGCGAAGGGCCGCTTACCAAGGCGCGTGCCCAAATGGTCAACCGCCGCAGCCTCGCCGAACAGGCCCGGCGTTTCGAAGTCGGCCGCGATTTGATCCTTAGCCGTGGTGAAGAAACCAGCGGCGGACGCGAAAAACAATCCGCCCTCGCCGACGCCTTTGAAGCGATCGTGGGCGCGATCTTCCTCGATGGCGGCTTCGAAGCTGCCCGCGATTTTATTCTCCGCTGCTTTCGCGATTCCTTCGGCCAGCTCACCCGCATTCCCGACATCGACAATCCCAAGGGCGAGTTGCAGGAAAAACTCCAGTCCCGCTCGCCCGATGCGCCGCGCTACGAGACAACTTCAGTCACCGGTCCGGATCACGACCGCGTCTTTGAGTGCGCCGTCTTTCACGCGGGAAAGGAGCTTGCCCGCGGCACCGGCAAAAGCAAAAAGGCCGCCGAAAGCCGCGCTGCTCTGGCTGCCCTCGAAGCCCTCGAACGCAAAGCCCGCCGCTGATTTGTAGGACAGACGACGACAAGCTCCAGCGTTCGTCGCAGCCTTGGAATCGCATTTGCTCCGTCTATGACCGGCGCATTGGCGCCTCATGGATTGGACATTGAGCAAGCGCACCCTGACTCTGTTCTTTGTAGCCTCCCTCGGTCTCACTGCGTTCGCGGAACCGAGACGGGGAATCTTTTCCCTGATCGAGGAAAACGACGACCTCACCTTCAACGGGGACAAACACTACACTCAGGGACTGCGCCTGAGTTACACGCACTCCGACAACGCCACACCGCGTTGGGGACGTTGGCTCGCGGAGAACCTTCCCGCGCCCGGCATGAAAATCCAGGCCGTGCGCATCGGCTACACCCTGGGGCAGAACATCTACACGCCGGACAACCTTCGCGCGGAAGAACTCGTTGAAAATGATCGCCCCTACGCCGGGTGGCTGTACTGCGGCCTCGTTCTTCAACGCGAGGGCACCACCCCTAAGCACGAGATTCCCCTCCTGGACGCCTGCCAATTTCACACCGGCATTATTGGCCCCGAATCCATGGCCGAAATGTTTCAACATTGGTGGCACGACTCGACCGGCTTCATCATTCCGCGCGGCTGGAAAAATCAGCTCAAGACCGAACCCGGTTTCGTCTTCAAACATTTGCGCCAATGGAAATTCTCCACTGGCCTCGACGGCTTTGGCGCGGAGTGCCTGCCGCATGTCGGTGGCAGCCTCGGCAATGTTGCCACCTTCGCCAACGCCGGCGCTCTGGTGCGCCTCGGCTACAACATTCCGGACGATTGGGGCGCCCACACGATCGACTCCCTCGGCGTCCAAACCGGCACGTCCGCAAACGCGAAGACGTGGGGCGCATACGCTTTTGCGACCCTCGAAGGTCGCGCCTTCTTGCACAACGCTTTTCTCGACGGCAACACCTTCGTGGGCAGCCACAGCATCGATAAAGAAATCTTCGTCGGTGAACTGAGAACAGGCCTGGTGATCGCATTCCGCCACTTCGATCTCGCCGCAACCTATGCGATGCGCACCCGCGAGTACCGCGGCCAGCCCAACAACGACTCCTTCGGCTCCATCAGCCTGAGCCTGAAGTTCTAAGGAGCGCGAGCGTCCTCGCCCGCAGCCACTTGCGAACCCAGAAGCCGCCCCATGCCCAATTGACTTTCTTCTCACATCTGTGAACTTATGGCTGTGATCAAGCGGCTTGGCAGATTTGCCGTTGTGCTCGCCCTCGTCCTGGCGGTGGGCGGCCATTGGGCCTTGCTGCAATCCGTCGCCTGGGTCGGAATGACCATCGAGTTCTCTCGCGTTGATCCCCTCGATAAGGCCATTGAAAAAACCCTCGACGGCCACCATCCCTGCAACCTTTGCCATTTCGTTGCGGAAGGCAAAAAGTCCGAACGCGAAAAGGAAGTGGTCAAGCCAATGACCAAGCTCGAGCTAATCTGCACAGTTTTGTTTGCCCTGCCGACCCCAGCCCAACAACCACTCCAACTCACTGCGTTCTTCCTCACGGGTAGTGGCCGTACCGAGCCGCCTCCCTCTCCGCCTCCACGGTTCGCTTAAACATCCTCTGATTGTGCGGCGCAGTCTCTGCGTCGCCGGTGTTCCTTCGTCGCTCTGGACGCGGGAGAAATACATTTCCAGGAACAGTGTCTCTTCGCGGGACGCATTCAAACAGTGAGCAAACGCGGATTTACTTTGGTGGAGCTGTTGGTGGTGATCGCAGTGATCGCCATCCTGGCCTCGCTGCTTTTACCGGCGTTGGCGGGCGCGAAAAACCGCGCTTACACGATTATGTGCATGAACAACGAACGGCAGATGGGCCTTGGCAGCGAGATGTACGTTCACGACCACGAGGAGGGCCGCATGCCAGGGAGCGCGCACAGCGGCGAGTCCTGGGTGGCGAGACTGGCGCCATACACCACAACCAACATCTACCGATGTCCCAGGGACGAACATCCGACGCGCCTTTACACCTACGCCCTGAACGACTTCCTGCTGCCGCCCGACGGGTCCGATCCATTTGCGACGGATTTCTCGAAAGCGGCGGCCGTGCCGGCGCCGGCGGAAACGCTCTTCCTTGGGGAAGCAACGAAAGCGCACAGTGGCGACCACTTTCATTTTGCTCCGGCGAGTGGCGGCGATTATTCGCCGGTCAGTTTTTCCGGAGAAATCGCAGTTACCCGCCATTACCAAAAAGCAAACTATCTCTTTGTGGATTTTCACGTCGAGACCCGGCCATGGGGGATCGTGAAGAAACAACTCCACGGAACAGGATCGCAGTTTATCAACCCGGCCGGGCATCAACCTTAACCAGTCTCAAAAATTTGATTCGAATGAAAGCGATTTGCATTAGTGTGGCAATTGGACTTGCCGCAGGTCTCTGTATGAGCAACGCGCGGGCCCAGGATCATGGCCACTTGCAGATCGGCGCTCGCGGTACGAACCAGGGAGCGCAACTTTACTTTTATAACGGCGCCGATTTCCTAACGAACTCCCGCTACGTGAAAACACTCACCTTCACCAATAGCAGCCGCTATGCGGGCTACTACCAGGGAAACATTACCTTGGCTGTGCAGGCCGCAACGGGCGATTTCGGTGGGCCCGAACGCGACGCCCCGGCGCTCGGCTCCTACATTCGCGCCAGGATTGTATCGGTGAAAGGCCCACTGGGCGGAGCATTTGCCTTTTGGGAATCAGGAGCGGCGAGTCCAACTATCAGCGTCGCGACGGGCGAAAGCGGCACCAACACTTACAACGTCACTCAAACCGATGGTTCGCCCGGCGTCGACCCATTCGGGCATATTCATGGGCGGCGCTTTACCGTCACGAAGCCCGGAATCTACGTTGTGAGCTTCCAGGCATTTGATACGTCGACCAACGGACTAAACGGCGGGCCTATTCACACGCCTTCCTCAATCATTGATATTTACTTTCAGGGCGGCGTGAACGCGCAATTTATCGAGCCTGACGAGGACCACACTCATGTACATTTTGCCGCCCCCATCGGCACCACATGGCAAGTGGAAGCTTCGAACAGCATAGGGCCGAATGCGGTATGGACGCCGTTCGGTACGGCAGTTGAGGGAGACGATTACTTTCATGAAGTGGTTGATTCCCGACCGGTGCAGGGAAATCGCTTTTACCGAATCAGAGGTGTGCTTCCGTAACGGGCATCCGTAGCACCTTGGAGCAGTAGCCACTTAGTTAAAGGTGATCGATTTCCAATACGCGTTTCCAGCAACGCGGGTCGGCACCAGCACGCGCTGGTAAAGGCGCAGTTGGGTTTGCCGGCCGGCGAAGTCCTTGAGATCGACTTTGATCTCGTGCCAGCGCCGACCACCCTCCGTGCCGCCCTCGATCACTCGCTTTTCGAGAAGCCTGTTAGCGGCGTAAACGTTGAGTTCCCAGGCGCGACCCGCGTCCGCGCCCACGGTCAACAGCAACGAGGGCGTGCTGGAGAGTTTCGCCTCACGGCGGAGGACCAATCCTCGGACCTCATCGCGCGGGTAAGTCGCGAGGACCTCTCCATCAAGGTGCGTGATGCCGCGGATGCCGCCCATGCCGCCGCCCGCGCCGCCGAAACCGGCGCGCTCGAGTTTCCAATCGGAGTTCCAAAATCTGGTCAGCTCCGCCAGCGAGAACAGCTCGGCGGGTTGCGTTTCGATTTTCTGCGCGGGAATGATCCATGTTTCTCCTTGCAACTTTGCTCCGTGTTTCTCCAGAAGCTTTTCGCCAACCGCAATCGTGCGGCGTGCGAGTTCGGAGATGGATTCGTCGACCGGTGGCGTGAGCGTCACCGGCCCCATCCTCTCGCCTTTGATGCGATCGCCGAGTTGCTGGACCATGTGCGCGGGAATCCCGTTAAGTCCGCGCATCGCTCCGACCACTGCCGCGGCATTGGCGGCATTGCAATCCGCGTCCGTGAAATCCGCGGCACGCGCGGACAGGTTAAGTGTCTTTAGGAAGTCGCCTTCGCCGAACCACACCGAAGCGGCGACAATGCCTCCGTTCGGCACCGCGTTGTTGGTGGCGGGATACTCGACGTGCCAGCGGTCTTCGACGGCGTTCACGATGTCTTCGAACGAAGCGCCCGCCTCGGCCATGGAGACGATTAGGTCGAGGCACTTGCGATACGGAGACGCAGGATGGATGAGCTGCGCGGCTTTGCGAACAATGTCGTGCGTCGAGGTTTCGGCAAAAGCAAGACTGACCATGGCCGCCATGAACACCGCGCCATCGGTCCCCTCGGCGTAGCCGTTGATGTGCCCAAGTTCGCGCGCGAGTCGGCCGGCGACGTTGGGCATTCCGGGCGCCAGCGCTCCGTAAACATCCGCGCTGAACTGCGGCCCGATCGTGAACCAAAGTTTGTTGTAGCGCGGGTGACCCGTGTCGGGCGGCTTGATTCCTTTGGCGAGATTCAGGCGCGCCTGCTCGCTCGACCCCCATGAACCGCACGCATTCTCCTTCCAGTGCTCGCCGAGTTGCTCGACCGTGAGGCCGATTCCGTGTTTCTCGAACGCACGCACCGCGACCATTTCGTAATACCAATCGTCGTCGACCGGCGCGGTCGCGTACGTCTTCGGGTAGTTCGTGATCCACAGGGTTGAAGCCGTCTGATGCTCGAACGGCCACGCCGCGAGCACCGCGGCGATCTGGGCCACCCAGACACCGTGAACGCGGTCAACGTAATCCGCGCGCGAGAGATTGAGTGATTCGGCGCCACTCGCCAGGTGCGTGGCCAGAATCAAAAACATCGCGCGTGTGATCATAGCTCAGCGGGTTAGCCGGAAAAATGCGCTCTGATTCGTCATAGGCAGAAGCGTCGGGTTCGTCGAGAGGGAAATGGGAGACCACGGGCCCATGGGACTGCTGGCCGTTTCAACGGACGCGGGCAGATCCCACTCGAGGCGCAGATCCGAACTGGTGCGGGCGGCAATGAGGCGCGGCACGGCTTGCGAGGGCAGCACCAGCGCCTCAACGCTGGCGCCAAAGACGACGTCGCTGCTGTTGGTGTTGACCTGGTGGACTTCGACGGCAAGGACGTTCGTGCCTGCGACGAGGTTCGTCGGTGTGAGGACGAACGGGCCTTCGTAGAACGCGTTGTCCACCGTGCGCCCGGCCGGGGTGTTAAACGTCACGCTGCCGAACGGCATGCCCCAGCGGAAAAGCTCCGCGCCGTTCACGTGAAACACCGCGCCGTCGTCCAGGACGGTGCGCAGACGGAGCAAGGCCGTGGTGGCACCGGTTGGCAGAGTGAAGGATCGCCGGAAATAAAAGGTCGGCTTGGTTTGATTTGTCGTCAGCACGGTGCGAATGGGCTCGGGGAGCGAACCGCTTTCGTAAGCGAAGAGCGGCGCGCCCTGCGCCCAGCCTGAGTCGTTGAAGAGCCGCGCGCGCCAACCGGTGCCGAGGTCGACACCACGCTGGTCGTAGTGCCAGACACTATTCGAATTGATGGAGGTGAGCGTGACGGGCACACGCACCGCAGCCTGGCCATTGAGGAATCGCGGACCCGGAGTGGAGATCGCGTGGACGAGATTGCTTACGCGCAAAGTGTAATTCGCCCCGAGCTGAGCCGAAGCTGTGGTGAGGACGATGTTGGTTTCGTTGGCGATGGCTGCGCTGAGAACCGGCAGCGCGTTCGTGCCCGAGAGGACCAGCGTGTAGTTCGCCGGGTTGGTCGCGGGGATGGCATGCGGTGGCCCCGAGAGCTGCACCGTAAACGTGTTCGATGTTTCCCGCACGCAGAGCCGCAGCGCGGGCGGCGCGCTCGTGCCGGGATTGGCGGCGAGATACGAAGCGAGCCAGCCGGCGATGGGCTCGACGTTGAAACCATTCCATCCGCCGGTTTCGCCGATCTGAAACAGCGTGACACCGAGGCAGTAATTGTCTTTGCGAATCTCGCTGTCGAACCACGCCAGCCAATTCTGGTATTTGATCGCGTCACCGCGCGTGCTCCACGGCCCCGCGCCGTCGATGCCACCCTCGGTAAGCACGAGCGGAAGATTCACAAGGTCGGGATGCGCCGAGGCGAAGTACGAGTAGTATTGGCGGTAACGAACCGAATACCAGATTTCGTCGGTAAGGTTGGTGCTGTAGGGCAGTGAGTAGGAGTGATAGCTCCAGCCGCCGCCGAGCTGTTGACAGAGCCGCAGCGCGGGCGCAATACGATTCAACCTGTCCTGGATTTCAGCGGTGTTTCCCGGCGGATTGCCCACGGCGATGCTGAAGGCGAGCGGACGAAACCCACCATTGGCGATCATCGGAGCCAAGTGCAGCCAGAACGTGTTGTACCAGTCCGCGTCAGCGGAACTGCCCCAGGTCGGAGTGCTGTCGCCTTCGTTCGGGCCTTCGACGTAATCGATCAGCGCGCGATCTTCCACGCTAAGATTCGCAAACGCGGGCGCTAGGACTGTCTGCCAGAAATTCGAGCCGGCGGCCGCCGGGCTCGTCGTACGGCTCCACGTCGTTGACGTGTAGATGCGACAAACGACCTTACCATCGGGCGCTGCCGCCTTGAAATCGCGCACGGCCTGGACCATCCCTGAGTCGGTGCCGAGGATTTTGATGACACGCGGCCGTGCCTGGATGATCTGCGCCGCGCCCGGGCTATAACTCCCCAGCAGATGAACCGAAATCTTGCTTTGGCTGGGCGGGCCGGGAGCGGCAAACGCCTGCATCGCAAGAGCGCTTGCAAACAGCACGCACCAACAGGGTTTCATATGCGAAGTTTAACGCCTTTCCTCAAAACCGGCAGCCGAAAACTCTCATTGTTCCGCGGCGTCTAGGTCCTCGGCCTTACCTTCTGCTTTCGATTGACCGGCTTAAGCCCGGACAGTAGTGTCACGTCAGTTTCACTGATTTGGAGGGCAAATTTATGCCTGAACTTACCACTCAATGGATTTGCCTCGGGGAAAATCCCGAGGATTTATGGGCAACAGAATTCATACTGCCCGACAATTCGACGTATGTGTTGTCTGCGCCGATACAGCCTCCTTCGCAACTCGGTTCGGCCGACGATACTTATCATTCGTACCAATTTGTATTCTGGAACGTCAGCGGAAATCTTATCTTGAACCCGACCGCGGTGATTCCGGTGGGCACACAGCCCATAACCGCGACGGCCTGGTACAGACTGCATTCCACGATCTCCGGCTACTCGTATGCCTGCTCTGCGCCCTGGTTTTCGCTTGGCCAGGACCGGCCGTTCATCAATGAGGATTCGGACGGCTGGCAGTCACCAATCGAAACCGTCGATGGTCAACCGTGGAACAACGAACCAACCCTGAGCACGGATGACGGCGCTCACGACATTGTCTTCAAAACGTTCATCGGCAACGAATCGTTTCACAGTCTCCTGCTCCTTTCAGGCACCGCCACCATCAATGGCCAGCAAATACACGTAAATCAAAATGCCAAAAACGTTGGCGTGCTCGCGTTCTATGAACCTTTTGCCCAGGGCCTCAAACAGGTACTGGCCAAAATTCGGCTTCCCTGGAAGCCTCTCGAAGCCCCGGCACGACGGGATGTCCTGCAACTCTCCAAACTGATCGCTCGCGCCCGACGGGCCGGGCCGGTGCCGCCGACGGTGCTGCGGGATCTTTCGGCCAGCCTTAAACGGGTCAAAACGGCCGCCACGAAAAGGCGACTGGACGAGATTGAAGAGACGCTTTGTCTGCTCGAAACCGCGCGCCGGCTCGTGGATCGAGCGCTGCAGTCTCGGCGCAAGTAACGACCTCGCTCGCGATACGGCAGAGATTTACGCCCGCCGCTCTCTGATCGCCGACAAAATGTCTGCAATCACCTCTCCCCTGGGCTTCGCGCCGACGTTGCCTTTGCCGTGGAGGCGGACGGAGACATTGTTGGCTTCCATGTCGCGCGGGCCGATGACGAGCATGGTGTGGACTTTGGCGGTCTCGGCTTCGGCGATTTTGGCCTTGATGGGGTTGGTGGTGTAATCGCCTTCGGCGCGGACCATGCCGGCGCGGAGTTCGTTGACGATGGCTTTCGCGTAATCGACGAGCTTCGCGTCGTCGCCGATGGTGAGGACGCGGACCTGCTCGGGCGCGAGCCAGAGCGGGAAGTTGCCGGCGTAATGCTCGATCAAAAAGCCGATGAAACGCTCGTGGGTGCCGAGCGGCGCGCGATGGATGCAGAGCGGGGTCTTGTCGGTGTTGTCCTTGTCCCGGTAAGTCAGGCCAAACTTCGCGGGGACGGCGAAATCGACCTGGTTGGTGGCGAGGGTGAATTCGCGGCCAATGACGCTCCAGACCTGCACGTCGATCTTCGGGCCGTAGAAGGCCGCTTCGTTCGCGACTTCG